>Ga0136846_1219923_pt1 | contig 13324 bp, 11 predicted proteins | sample HopSoiMetagenom2_FD_96841 | JGI IMG/M metagenome (GOLD analysis project Ga0136846, IMG submission 96841) | Grasslands soil microbial communities from Hopland, California, USA - 2 Assembly 2016 (version 4) | ecosystem: Environmental > Terrestrial > Soil > Grasslands | place: USA: Hopland... | reverse complement strand
CTATCGCAGCGAGGGTTACAAAGCCGCCGCCAAGAGCGATGCCGGCGCCAGCGAGAGCAAAACCACGGAACCGAAGAAGACGGAAGCCAAGCCGGCCTCTACTGAGAAAAAGAAATCGTCGGCCAAGAAGAAGAACGATTAGCCATGCCATCGAATCCCCAGCCAACTCATACGCTCCCCTGCGAACAGTGCGGCTACAACAACGAACCGGAGCGGGTCTATTGCCACAATTGCGGCGCGAAGCTCGACCGCTCGCTCCTGCCCAAAGCGGCGGAGAAGCCCCAGGAAGACGCCCAAAAGGCCAAGAAGCGGATCGAAAAGATGACCAACCCGAAGTCCGGGTCGATCGGCCGGGAGATCAAGACGCTCTTCAAGGTGGCTTTCTTTTCCGCTCTCATCGCCGTCGTCTTCCTCGTTCTCCAAAAGCCGGATGACCTGCCGGAGGTCAAAAAGAGCGACACGATGCGTCTGGTGAGCAGCGACATGATGGAAGCGCTCGGCTCCCCTACGCCGGCCAAGGTCTCCTTCACCGACGACGACATCAATCACTACCTCAAGCAGCCGCTCCGGAAGCCCAAAGACACGGTGGTGCCCGGCGTCCAGTTGATGAATGCCTTTGTGCGGTGCGTGCCTGGTGTGCTGCGTATTTATTCGGAGCAATCTTCCTTTGGATATCCCACTTTTTCTCGCATCGACTACAAGCTCGAGGTGAAGGATGGAAAGTTTACGCCGACCATCGTTGGTGGCGCCTTTGGCAAGCTCTCCATCGATCCGCAGCTCATGCAGTATGCGGATTACGCTTTCGGCACCCTTTGGGATTCACTGGGACGTGAACGCAAGCAGATGGACAAGATGCAGAGCATCACTGTCGGTGACGGGCATATCGACTTGGTCACCAAGGGCATGAGCGCCGGGCGATGAACGCAAGCCGCCTGCCGTGGCTGGCAGCGCTGGTGGTGGCCATATGCCTCCCGGCGTACGCCGCGGATTTGCGGCAGCAGAGCGTCAGCCGGTCGAGGCAGTTTATCGTTTTTTCCTCCGATATCCGCCTGCGCCAGCGTGTGGCCAGCTATGCGGACGATCTCACCGCTGACGTAAAGCAACTGCTCGGTGGCATTGGTCTGTGGAAAACGCCGATCGTCATTACCATCGAGCGCGCTGCGACGGCGGATGGCCCAGCGCCGCCGCCCGTCCTGCGGCTGGTCGACACGCCCGCCGGGCAGAAGATCGAGCTTGATGTCAAGATCGGCGCCGACCCGGCGGCGGTAAACATGCAGAAGCTCATCCTGCGAGCGCTGCTGCTGGAGTACGCTTATCGCGGCATCCCGGTTGCGGGTGGCTCTTCCTACGTGGAGGCGCCGTGGTGGGTGGTGGAGGGACTCATCGAGATCGAGCGTCGTCGCGAGGCCGGCATCGATAGCGATCTCTTTCGGCGCCTGGTGGAGACAAACCATTTGCCGCCGATCCAGAACTTCCTCATGGAAAAGCCGGATGAACTCGGCCCCACGGCCCTGGCGGTCGATCGCGCCCTGGCCATGGGACTGCTGCAGATGCTCGTGGAGCAGCCGGATGGCCGCTTGAATCTCGCCCACTTCATCCGCGACTGGCCGCAGAGCAATGGCGATCCGATGGCCCTGCTCGCCAAGGAATTCCCCGCCGTGGCCGGCAAGCCCGAGACCTTGCAGAAATGGTGGACGGTGAACCTCGCGCGGTACGCCGCCGCCGATCGCTATGAGGGACTGACCGTGGCGGATACGGACAAGGCGCTGGAGGCGCTGCTGCAGGTGGAGTTTGTGATCAACAAAATGGGCGAGAAGCGGACGTTTGCCGTGAGCGATTACAAGGAATTCGTGAAGCTGCCGGGCAGCAGAGCGACCCTGGCCAATCGACGCACGGAGATCATCGCCCTGAGCAGCCGCGCCAATGCCCTCATGCGCCCGGTGGTGTCCGATTATGAGCAGATCTTCACCTCGCTCTCGCAGGGCAAGACCCGGGGCTTGCGCGAACGCCTGGCGAAGGTGGAGGATTATCGCGGGTTGGTCCTCAAGCGGACATCGCAGATTGCCGATTACCTGAATTGGTTCGAGGCCACGCAGATGAAGTCGAAGAGTGGCGCATTCGACAACTACCTCAAGACCGTGGAAGAACTCATGGAGCAGGACAAAAAGCAGAAGGGGCCGATCAGCGAGTATCTCGACGAGCTGGAATCGCAGTTTTAGAGCGTCTGCAAAAATTTGTTTCCGGAACAGTGCTGGAGGGAAGCGCGCCGTCGCTTCCGCGGAGTCAGCTTGCTCACAGGCACCGACGGCGCGGTGCCCTCCAAGCCGTCCTTGTTAACCGGATATCTCTTTTGGCAACCGCTCGAAGGCGCGGGCTTGCGTGCCGTCCTGACTGCCGACCTTCGCCGTTACATCAACTGCCCCTTGGAAATCTTCTCCATGCAGGCCGGGCAGATGCCGTGGGAAAAATCCGTGCCGGTCTCGGTGTAGATATACTCGTCGATCTGTCGCCAGTAGTCCTGATCGTCGCGTACGCTTTTGCAATACATGCAGATGGGCAACAACGTCTTCAGCTTTCGGACATCGGCGAGCGCGGTCTCGAGATCTTTCACGCGCTTTTCAAGAGTGCGCTCGAGTTCCACTACCCGCTGGCCGACCTTGAGGCGGGCGCGCAATTCATCGGGATCGAAAGGTTTGATCACGTAATCGTCGGCTCCAGCATCCAAGCCAGTAGCGATTTCGTCTTTCTGGCTCTTCGCCGTGAGCATCAGCAGGTAAATGTACGGGGCATTACGGTTCTGACGCACGCGCTGGCAAACCTCCACGCCGTCCATGCGAGGCATCATCCAGTCGAGGATGGCGATGGACGGCGCGTCTGGACTTTCGAGGATTTCCGCGGCGGCGGCACCGTCCTGGGCTGTGACGACATCGAAGCCCCAGTTCTGCAGATTACGCTCGAGCAAATGCCGCGAGACATAGTGGTCCTCTGCAACGAGGATGCGATTGATCGATGAATTCATGCCTATAGGGGAGAGTCGTCTGCCTTCTTTCGCATTTCATCCCAAAAGTGGGCGGGTGTTTTTACAGAGTGCGAAAGAAGAAGAGAAATCCTCGTTTTCCGCTTTGCTACCAGACGGAATTGTCGTTTTGTCGCATTCCCTGACCTGATGAAAGTTTCCGACCTGCGCGGCATCCTGCAATACGTCCCGAGATTCCGGGAGCGCATCTTCGTAGTTGCGATCGACGGCGAGATCGTGGCCTCACCGAATTTCGCGAATATCCTGCTCGATCTCGCGGTGCTGCGCTCGCTGAGCATCAAGGTCATCCTCGTTCATGGCGCCAGCATGCAGATCACGCAGCTCGCGGCCGAGCGTGGCGTGGCTATTTCGAATGCCGATGGCACGGGCATCACCGATGAAGCAACGCTCCGGGTGGGCCTCGAGGCGATTACCAATGTGATGGGTGAGATCATGCAGGGCCTCACATCGGTCGACCTGCGCGCCGTTTATTCCAATGCCATCATCGCGCATCCGGCAGGCATTCTCGGGGGAGTGGATTATCTCAGCACCGGCCGCGTCGAGCGCGTGGATACCAAGGCGCTGAGCCTTTTCCTCAATGAAGGCATCATCCCGGTCATCCCGCCCATCGGCTACGATGGCGAGGGCAAGACCTTCCGGGTGAATTCCGATGCCGTGGCGCTGGAAGTAGCTGAGGCCATGCAGGCGATGAAGATTCTCTACCTCTCGGCCTACGAAGGTGTGGTGCTCGATGGTGAAATGGTCGGCACGCTTTCCATTCCCGAGGCCGAGGATTTTGTGAAAAAGAATCGCGGCACTGGCGCGGTCGAGGCGGGTCTGCTTTCGAAAGTGGATCACGCCGCGCGAGCCTGCCGCTCGCGCGTGGCGCGGGTGCACCTGCTCAATGGCTTGAAGGACGAAGCGCTGCTGAGCGAGATCTTCAGCCAGGAAGGCATCGGCACGATGATTTACTCGAACGAGTATCAGCAGATCCGGCGCGTCTACAAAAAGGACGTGCGCGCGGTCATGACGCTCATCCGGCAATCCGTAAACAGCGAAGAGCTCGTGAAGCGCACGCGGGCGGACATCGTGGCGCATCTCGAGGATTATTGGGTGCTGGAGGTCGATCGCAACCTCGTGGGCTGTGTCGCGCTGCACATTTATCCTGAGCAAAGCATCGCCGAGCTCGCCTGTCTCTACGTGCACAAGGATCACGAAGGCCAGGGTTACGGCCGGAAGCTCATGGCCTATACGGAGCAGGTGGCTGTCGAGAAGGGGATCAAGCAGGTGATCGCGCTCTCCACGCAGACCTTCAACTACTTTCAGCAAAAGGGAGGCTTCACCGAGGCCACGCCCGACATCCTCCCGCCAGAGCGTCGGAAGAAGTACGACGCCAGCAATCGGAATTCGAAGGTGATGGTCAAGAACGTGAGTGGTGGTGGCGCACCGCCGGAAGCTTCGCGGGCGTAGCGGCATCGAGCCGTTCGTTTTTCGGGCAGGCTCCGTCTCCTTCTCTCCTCCGGTTTCTCCGCTCCGTCGCTTTTTCTGCTCGCGTCGCTGGCGGAAAATGCGCCTGCTTGCCACGCTCAGCTATGTCCAATCCCTGGCTCCTCGACGGTCTCGTCATCCTCGCTTACTTCACCCTCGTCATTGGCATCGGCCTCTACAAGGGGCGCGGCGAACGCTCGATGGAAGGCTTCGCCGTGGGCGATCGCAATATCCCGTGGTGGGCGGTGCTCGCCTCCATTATGGCCGCGGAGGTCAGTGCCGGCACTTTTCTCGGCACACCGGGCGAAGGCTACGGTTTGCGAAACTTCACCTATGGTCAGCTCGCGATCGGCACCGTCCTGGCGCGCATCATCGTCGCTTACGTTTTCATCCGCCGCTTTTATGAGCTGCGTGTCGTCTCGATCTACGAATTCCTCGACGCCCGCTTTGGTCACACGACGAAGATCGCGTCATCCCTGGTCTTCCTTATCACCCGTGCGCTGGCCAGCGGTTCACGCATGTTCGTGCCGGCCATTCTCCTCGTCGTTGCATGGGAATTGATCCGCGATGTACATCCCAATCGCAACGAGACACTCCTGCTCTACGTGGGGGCGGTTGGGTTTCTTGTGCTCATCACCGCCATCTACACGACCTTCGGCGGCATCAAGGCCGTGGTCTGGACCGATCTGCTGCAAGTCGTCCTCATGTTCGGTGCGATGTTTTACGCCACCTGGACGCTCTGGCACTCCGTCGGTGGATGGGAAGCAGTGAAGCGTGAGGTGCGGACCACCCCGGTGGATGCCGAAGTCGTCGAGGCGCGCACGCAGGATATGCTCCGCAAGGCCGGCGGTCGGCTTACCGAGGCCGACGCCCGCGCGAAAGTCACCGCGGCCGTAGCCGAAGAATCCGCCGAAACGGCCAAGACCGCGCTGACGTTTTGGGATAGCGGTATCGAAAAGGATCCGGTGAAGCGGGCCGAGCTCGGCTTTTGGGGCAACGTGAAGAAAGTCCTGGAAACTGAATACACGATCTTCACCGCCTTTCTCGCGAGCGTCTTTGTCACGATGGCGACGCACGGTACCGATCAAGACATGGTGCAGCGCATGCTGACGGCGCCCGACATTCGGCGCAGCCGCCGGAGCCTGATATTATCAGGCCTTGCGGATATTCCAGTTGCGCTGAGTTTCACCTTCATCGGCGTGCTGCTGTGGGTCTACTACCATCTCCCGGCGAATGCCGCCCGCCGGCCTGAGGGGGACTATTTCGTGAACTTCATCCTGCGGGAACTGCCCCCTGGCATCCGAGGCGTCATGGCTGCAGGCCTCTTCGCCACGGCAATGGGCTCGCTCAGCACCGCGCTCAACGCGCTGGCCACGAGCTTCACGCGCGACTTCTATCTCGGTATTTTCCGGCGCCAGGCCGGTGAATACGAGCAGATGGTCGCTGCGCGCTGGAGCACCGCAGTCTTCGCCGTTCTCCTCGCGGGGGTCGGTGTCGGTACCGCCTGGGTGAAACTCACCCATCCCGAGATCCGCATCATCCCCATCGTGCTCGGTTCTTTCGGCTATACCTATGGCTCGCTGCTTGGCATCTTCCTCGTCGGCATGGTCACAAAGACGCGGGGCAATTGCACCGGCAACCTCCTCGCGATGCTCATCGGTTTCGTCGTGGTGGCCATCCTCAGCAATTTGCCGAACGACCTGGCAAAGATGTTTGCGGCCCAGCTCTACACCCCGCCGTCGTGGCTGCCGATCATCGAGTTCCCGTGGCGAATCGCCTTCGGCACCGTCGTTACTTTCGCAGTTGCGTTGTGTTTCCGGACCGATTCCGCAGCCATTAAAAGTATCGCCGAAAATCGGTAATACGTACGCGTAACTAACACCGCCCGCGCTCTTCAGCCGGACGTTTTCGAGGTCTACCGGCGGGTCAATGCCAAACTCGATTTTTCCCAAAATATATTTGAGGTGTTTGGGGCAAATTTTCTTGTCGGGGTTTTTCCCGAAAATTACTCTCACGCCGCACGGCAGGGAAGACCAACCCCGGTTGTGAATAACTTGTGAACAACACTCCGCATTCGCGCGCTATCTCCGGAAATCCGCTCCGCTCCTTGGGCGGCGGCACATCCGCGCCGTCGAGCCTGTGGGAATCGGTGTTCCACAATCGGTCGGATTTTAAATCCCTCATTTTGAACGCTTTGCAAAAGCAGTCTCTCTCCACCGTCCAGCCGATGGCTGCTTGATCCCCCCTGGCGGCTTGCCCCCTGCCAGCGCCTCCCCGAACCCAAGTTACTAATTGTAAATGACATTAACTGCTGTGGATAAATCACTGGATAATGACGGTTTGACGGCCCTCTGGGCGGAGATTGTGGAACTCATCAAAGGCCACGTAAGTGCTGACTCCTACGAGCGGTGGTTCCGTCACATCGAGCCTGTGGAACTCGATGACAAAACGCTGACTTTGAGCGTTCCCAATAAGATCTTCCAATTGTGGATCGAAACTAATTACGACGGCCAACTACGTAGTGTGCTCGTGATGACGATCGGTTCGCCGCGGGATATCAAATACGTGTTCCACGACGAAGAAGGAACCGCGCCGCTGCTTCAGTCGTCGAAGCCCGTGATCATTCCCAAGACGAAGCTCGAACCCGTGGAACCCGTGGAACCGCGCATGCCCGTATCTGGTGCCGGGAGCGGCTTCAATCCGCGTAACAGCTTCGACGCATTCGTCGTGGGGCCGACCAATCAGTTTGCTCACGCGGCGTGCAAGGCCGTGGCCGATGCGCCCGCCCGCACTTACAACCCGCTCTTCATCTATGGTGGCGTGGGTCTGGGAAAAACCCACCTCATGCACGCCATCGGCCAGGCGATCACGGCCAAGCGGAAGCCCGGCAAGGTCGTCTACATCACCAGCGAAGCGTTCACGAATGAGTTCATCGACGCCATTCAGAACAATACGCTGATCAAATTCCGCAAGCGCTACCGCCAGGCGGATGTGCTGCTCATCGATGATATCCAGTTTCTCGCCGACAAGGGCCGCACGCAGGAGGAGTTTTTCCACACCTTCAATACGCTCTTCGACGGGCACAAGCAGATCGTTCTCTCCAGCGATCGGCCACCGTCGGAAATCGCCAATCTCGAGACGCGCTTGGTCTCTCGCTTCGAGTGGGGCCTGACCGCCGAGCTCCAGGCGCCGGACACCGAAACCCGCGTAGCCATTCTGCGCAAGAAGGTCCAGGGCGTGGAAGTGAAGGTCGACGACAACATCCTGCAATTCCTCGCTGAGCGCATCCGCACCAACGTGCGCCGCCTCGAAGGCGCGCTCATGCGAGTGGCCTCGTACGTGTCGCTGAACAATGGCCGCTCCCCTGGGATGGACCGCATCGAGCATCTCCTGCGCGACATTCTCAATGAGGAAGCGCGCCGCGCCATCACCATCGAGCAGATTCAAAAGCGCGTGGCCGAGCACTTCGACGTCCGGATCGCCGACATGACCAGCAAACGCCGCCCGGCGAACATCGCCTTCCCGCGCCAGATCGCGATGTATCTTGCACGAGAACTCACCAAAACCTCGCTCAGCGAAATCGGCGAACAGTTTGGCGGTCGCGACCACGGCACCGTCCTGCACGCGCATCGGCTCGTGAAAGAGAAGATGGTGAAGGACGAGCGGACGCGCCAGGTCGTGTCATTCCTCGACAGCCAGCTCACGCGCTGAGAAAGGGAGGGAGTGCATAGTGAAAGTGAAGGTGGAAAGTGGGCGCTTGCTCACTCTCCACCTTCACTTTCACTTTCCACTTCCAGAGTCGTCCGATAATTTTTAGACACCCACACTGGGAAAAGGGTTGCGTCACCCCACGCAATCATTCATCTAATCGCATCTTCGTTCCCTATGAAATTTAGCGTCAGCAAAGAGAAGCTCCTCGCAGGCCTGCAGACTGTACAAAATGTAGTCAGCACGCGGACGACGCTCCCCATTCTCTCCAACGTTCTGCTCCAGGCCGAAGGCGACCAGTTGCGCCTCACCACCACTGACCTCGATGTCGGTGTGAGTGGCGGCATCACCGCGCAGATCGAGAAGCCGGGAGCCACCACGCTGCCCGCGCGCCGTCTCGCGAATATCGTGCGCGAACTGCCCGCCGCGGAGATCATCGTCGAGGTCGACTCAAAAAACGTGGCCTCCATTCGCTGCGGCCAGAGTTTCTTCAAGATCCTCGGCCTGCCGGAGGAAGAATTTCCCCCACTGCCCAAGCAAACGGATGCACGCACCTTCACCATCGGCCAGGGAATCCTGCGCGATGCGCTGAAGAAGACCTCCTATGCGATCTCCACCGATGAGACGCGTTACGTGCTCAACGGCATTCTCTTTTCGTTCAAGGAAAACAAGCTCACCCTCGTCGCCACCGATGGCCGCCGTCTCGCGCTGGTCGACCTCGAGGTCGAATTCCCACGCAGCCAGGAGATCGACATCATCGTCCCGACGAAGGCTGTCACCGAGCTCGGCCGCCTGCTCGGCGACGAAGGCGATGTGCGCCTGAGCGTCGGTGAGAACCAGGTGTCCTTCCAGATCAACGACACGCTGCTCGCTTCGAAGCTCATCGAGGGCAACTACCCGAACTACCGCCAGGTCATCCCCGCGGAAGCGAAGGAACGCGTGACCCTCGAGCGCGAACTTTTTCTCAACGCCGTGCATCGCGTGGCGCTGCTCTCCAGCGAGAAGTCGAACTCGGTGAAGCTCGTCTTCACCAAGAACAATATCGAAATCGCCGCCAATACGCCGGACGTCGGCGAAGCGCGCGAATCGCTCGCCGTGGCCTACAAGGGCCGCGAGTTCTCCATCGCTTTCAATCCGGAATTCCTGCAAGCCCCGCTGCGCGTGCTGACCAATGACGAGGTCTACCTCGACATGATCGACGAGATGAGCCCGGGCGTGATCAAGATCCAGAGCCCCTTCCTCTACGTCCTGATGCCGATGCGCATCAGCTGAGGAGAACGATTGGCGCGGGCGGCTGCTGGTGAATGCCGCGACCAAGCTGGCGAAACAATAGCAGCGATCGGTCGAGACCGACCTCGCCCGGCTGGAGAGTGAGCGCTGTGGACGGAACTTCGTGGAATTTGCCGCGTGCGTAATCGGCATTGCTGCCGGGTTTTATATGAGAGGTACGCAGCAGCCAGGATGGCCTCCCCGGCAATAATCGGCGGCGCACCGGCTAATCCCCGTAACCGTTCGGGTTGCGGACGTGCCAGGCCCACGCGCTCGCAATGATCTTGTCGATCGCCTGATACTTCGGCTTCCAGCCGAGCTCGCGTTGCACCTTGTCCGAGCCCGCGATGAGGCGCGCGGGGTCGCCGGGGCGGCGCGATTTTTCCACGACAGCGATTTTCTTGCCGGTGACTTTCTCGCAGGTGGCAATGATCTCGCGCACGCTCGTGCCGCCGCCGGTGCCGAGATTGTAGAAGGCCGATTCTTTCGCGCCGAGCGCGAGCATGTGGGCCTGCGCGAGGTCCACGATGTGGATGTAGTCGCGGATGCACGTGCCATCGGGCGTTTCGTAATCCGTGCCGAAGATCTGCACGTTCTCTTTCTGCCCGAGCGCGACTTTCAGCACGTTCGGGATGAGGTGCGTCTCGATGCGATGATCCTCGCCGTAGCGCTCGGTGGCGCCGGCGGCGTTGAAGTAACGGAGAGCGACGAATTTCAGTCCGTGAATCTCGTCGTACCAGCGCAGCACTTTTTCGAACATGAGCTTCGACTCGCCGTAGGGATTGATCGGCCGTTGCGGCAGCGTCTCGTCGATCGGCAGACGATCGGGCGGGCCGAAGGTGGCGCACGTGGAGCTGAAGACGAATTTCTTCACACCCACGGCTACCATGGCGTCGAGCAGATTGAGTCCGACGTAGACGTTGTTGCGAAAATACTTCGAGGGATTTTCCATCGATTCACCGACGAGCGCATTCGCCGCGAAGTGCATCACCGCCTCGGGTCGCGCGTGCTCCATCGCATCCTGGATGTCGCACTCCTTTTGCAAGTCGCCGATGATCAGCTCCGCGCGCGGGTCCACGGCCTTGCGGTGACCTTCGGTCAGGTTGTCGAAAACAGTCACGCTATGTCCCGCGTTGAGGAGTTGCTCCACACAGATGCTGCCGATGTAGCCGGCACCGCCGGTAACGAAGATTTTCATGATGCTTACACGCTTGGTTTTTGTTCCCGGTCGCTCGGGCCGCCCCATTAAGCGCGAAGGGGGTGGCGCCGTGCAAGTGCGGGTGAGTGGAATTCTGGCGCCACGCACTCCCATGTGCTGGGTGTGAGCGTAGAGCCGATCCTGGTGGTCAGGAAAGTCCGTCCCCCACCAACCGTTCCAATCCCGAGGGCGATCACCGCCTAGGACGGCGGAACCACGCCCTGCTTTTTCAACTGGGCGACCATCACGGCCACGTGCCCATTGCGGCAGCGCGGGGCGAGCAGTTTGAGGCTCATCGCCTCCGAGCCCCATTCGAGGATCTGGATCTGCTCATGGCGCACGCCCCATTTGCGCACCTCTTTGCGACTGGTGAAAAAGAGATCGATCGTCTGCCTGCCGACCAGGGCGGAGCCATAGTCCTCGATCACGTATTCCCGATTGCAACTGAGCAACTTGAAGCGCGTGCCGAGTGGCAGCCATGACCAGTCTGAAGCTGCGCTGTAGACGTCGCCTCCGAAATGCAGGCGTCCGCCGATGGCATTTTTCCAGCCGCCGGCTTCAGTTTGCGTATAGGCCGTGGTGCGGACCGTAATCTTCTGGCCGACATGACTGTTCGACCTCTGCGCCTGGCGCTGGGTCGGGGAGGTGGCACAACCGATCAGAAACAGCGCGAGGATGAGAGGTAAGAGGTAACGCATGTGGTGATGTGCTGCAGGCAAACCTCGCGGGCCGCGCGTATTTAGGCGCGTCGGCGACCCGAGGCAAACCTTATTTCACTCTGTATGAAGCATTTCCCCTGCCGCGCGTCTCCGGCGCGAAGCAATGAAATCGCAGATGCCGCGCTTTCTGGATGCCCCGACGAAATCGAAAAATGACTGCGCTTCTGGGCCCCAGCTTCGCGCCTTGGCCGCAGCCAGTGCCTGGGTGGTATTGAGCCCCCTGCGGTAGAGCAGATTGAAGGCTTCCTTGATCTCGGTGCGTTGTTCGGCGGTAAAGCCGGCACGTCGTAAGCCGACGACATTCATGCCGGCGACACCATTGAGTTCCGCTGCGGTGGTGTAGGGGGGGATGTCTTTGCTAAAGGCGCTCAGCCCCTGGCAAATGGCCAGCCGGCCCACGCGGATGAACTGATGGAACACGCAGCCTCCGCCGATGAAGACACGCTCACCGACGTGCACGTGGCCGCCGAGCAGCGCGTTATTGGCGATGATCACGTTGTCGCCGAGCAAGACATTGTGCGCGAGATGCGCGCCGGCCATCAGGAAGCAGCGATGGCCTACGGTGGTCACGCTATTCTCGGCCGTGCCGCGATGAATCGTGCAGTACTCGCGGATTTTGTTGCCGTCTCCGATTCGCACCATGCTGCGCACCTCAGGTTTGAAAGCAAAGTCCTGTGGGTCGCCGCCGATGACCGCCCCGTAGCCGATCAGGTTGTCGCGGCCCATTTCAACATGAGCGCCGATGATGGCGTGCGCCTGGATCTCACAGCCATCGCCGATCTTCGCCGCGCCCTCGATGACGGCGTACGGTCCGATGATGACATCGGAGCCCAGCATGGCATCGGGATGAACGACGGCGGTGGGATGGATCATGAAGAGGCGGATGTTGAACGGTGCACGCGGGATGTGCAAGAGGCCCGCGCGCGAGCGGTGCGTCCCTAAATAACCCCCGCTTCCTTGAAACTGAAATAAGGCTGCCGGCCATTGTCGCCGGAGCCGATGATCACGTGGTCGAGAAGGCGAATCTGGAGTAGATCCGCGCCTTGCATGAGACGACGCGTGAGCTGATGGTCCGCACTGCTCGGCGTGGGGTCGCCCGAGGGATGATTGTGCACCAGCACCACGGCGAAGGCGGAGTAGATGAGCGCAGGGCGAAAGACTTCGCGCGGGTGTGCGATGCTTTCGTTCAAGCTGCCTTGCGAAATTTCTTCGACGCGGATGAGGTGATACTTCGTGTCGAGCAGCACCAGACGCAGCGACTCGCGGCCGAGCGCGCGCATCTCCGCGCCGAGCAATTCATTGACCAGCTCCGGCGCGTCGAGCCGCTGCCGCACGAGCGTCTCCCGCGCGAGACGCGTGGCGAGCCCGAATGCCGCCGCGAGTTGCACCGCCTTGGCGGGGCCCACGCCTTTGATCTTCGAGAGCTCTGCGACACTACAGCGCGCCAGCCCGCTCAGGGATTGATACTCGGCGAGGAGTTTGCGGGCCACGTCGATCGCATTGGCTCCCTGCATGCCCGTGCGGAGGAGAATGGCAATGAGCTCGCTATCGCCCAAGGCGGCCGCTCCGAGGGCAGCGAGCTTTTCGCGGGGGCGTTCCTGAGCCGGCAATTCATGAATTCGCAACGTGGCCATGGAACATCGGTCTATCAAAAGCAGAACCGGCATGGAAACGCCCAAATCGCCAATGCCATCGGAAACAGGCCAACGCGGGAAGTGGTCCGCAGGTTTTTTTTGGCCGAAGCGGTGCCGCGTGTTACTGCCGCTGTCTTCTCTGGCAGGTGTAAGGGATATCCCGCACAAGCTTCTCTCCCGCTTTGATATAGCGCCGGCAAAACCGCATCATTTTTTGAAACCGGGAGGCGGTATTCCTTCGATAGGCGGAGTGATGACGACGAAATTCTTGCTCATGACCGAGCCCCGCTGG
>Ga0136846_1219207_pt1 | contig 13324 bp, 11 predicted proteins | sample HopSoiMetagenom2_FD_96841 | JGI IMG/M metagenome (GOLD analysis project Ga0136846, IMG submission 96841) | Grasslands soil microbial communities from Hopland, California, USA - 2 Assembly 2016 (version 4) | ecosystem: Environmental > Terrestrial > Soil > Grasslands | place: USA: Hopland... | reverse complement strand
GCTTTGCGGTGCAACCGGATCCCCGTCTGAAAACGACGCAGGCAGACTATCAGGCGCAGTTCGACCTGCTCATGAAGATCCGGGACCGGGTCAGCGCCGCGAACGACGCGGTACGCCGGATCCGGGAAGTGCGGGAGCAGATCGATGGCGCGGCGACCCGGGCACGCGGTCTCCCCGGCGACGCCGGCAAGCGCATCGCGCAGTCCGCGGACTCGATCAAGGGCCGGCTCGCCGTGGTGGAGGAGGCAATTTATCAAGTGAAGAACCGCTCGAGCCAGGATCCGCTGAACTATCCGATCCGGCTGAACAACAAGATCGCGGCGCTGGCGGGTGTGGTGGCGGGCGCCGAGGGTGCGCCGACGACGCAGTCGGTCCAGGTGTTCGACGAGCTGACTGCGGCGTTGCAGGTGCAGCTCGACCGGCTGAAGGCCGTGCTCGACGCCGATATTCCAGCATTTAATCGGCTCGTGAAGGAGAGCGACGTCCCGGCGATTATCCTGCGATAACGTCTAGAGCCGATATCGGAGTCCCAGTCCGACTCCATAACGCCACGTGAGGTGCCGCTCGAATTCGGGTGGCACCTCATTGGCGTTAAGCCAGGATGAAGAAGCTGAACCTTCTAGGCGTACCGACCCCGTAAAGCGACTCGAAACGGGCCAGTCGTACACTGCAGCACCGACGCCTCCGAATCGTGTCCTGTACTCGCCCGAGTAGTCCCACAGGTGGAGGGCGGGCCCCAGTTCAATTCTTATCGCTCCGCTCGGCCCGATCCCTCCAACCCGGGTGCTGACTAGCGACGTCACTTCAACGAGCGTCCCTGTCGTCTTGTCGATGACGCGGAGCTCCGGGCTTGTCACAGCAAACCCGGGATTCGCGTACGAGATTCGCAGTGTGGCGCCCGTTCGCTTCCAAGCCCGGTTCACCAGGAGGCTGAAGGCTGGCCCCCCGCCCGGTCCACCATTCGGTGTCACATGAGTACTGGACGTGTCGCGCGCGGTGCCTCGGTATGTGTTCGTCGTGAGTTCCGTGCCCAAGTGCCATTGGGCGGCCGTTGGTGAGCAAACAGCGCTCGAGAGCAGGAAGACGTTCAGGAGTCGCGCGCGCACACTCTTTCCTTTCAATACATCACAAGGTTGATCCAACCGTTGGTGACGTTGTTTTCACCTTTCACAAACCAGTTGTAGCCAGGGTAAAACGCGCCGACGATATCATCTTTCACACTGTTTCCGACCAGCTCATCGTTGCTCTTGATGAGAGCGGCCAAAGCCTGCCAGATCTGATAGGCTGACTTAGCATAGCCGAAGTACTTCGTCACGACAGTACTGGAATCGTTTCCCGAGGTGTAGCGGCCGTACGCGCTATCGACTTGCGCAATGAGTCGTTGGAACCTACCGGGATCGGTTCTAATCTGACATGCGGTGTCATCGTCCTCGATGACAAATACCCGAACGTTCTGGTTCGGATGCGCAACGTTGTACTGATCGAGCTGTTGCTTGGAAAACAACAAGACGCTTCCTGACCAATCGAGATTGTTCTGGTCGAAGGTGTATGGCCCACCGGCATGCTCTCCCGCGCACTGATAGGATATGAGCGAGTCCGTCGTGCCCTTCTGCCCAAGGATCTGTACCTCAAATTCGGGCGACCCCTTCAACCAGCCTTCAAAGTCTTGCACGAAATGGCTTTTCGTCATGTACAGGCCCGCTGGCGGCGGGGCGGCCGGGGGCGGTGGAGGCGGTACTGTGCCGCCGCCGCCACTACCACCGCCGCAGTCTTCCAGGCACGCCTGCCCGACCGGCCGGACGGAGAAGTCAGTTTCCACCGGTACCAGCGCCAGCACCGGGGTCGCCGGCGGTGTGGCCGGATCGAGCACGTGGCGCCGGCCCTCGGTGTCGAACGCGATGGGCGGGTCATCATCGGTCAGCGCGGTCGCAACCAGTAGCTGTTCATCGCCGGTCCATGCGGCGCGATGCTCTGGCACGGGGAAATAGACCTCCAGCGCAATGGCTGACCTGGCCTGTGCCGTGAGCGCTTCCTTACTCACCTGATTTTCCGTCGCAACCTCGCGGAGCGCTCGTCCTCCGTTGGCCGCGAGAAACGTCTGGAACTGCAGCTTGTGCTCCGGATACGGCGATGCCTGGAGCTGCGCCCGGAGATACGCGCGCAACGCGGGATTCCTGAGCGCCACGGCCACCTGCCTGGCCAGCGCCTCGGGCCGTTTGGCGTTTGCCGAGATGGCGGGGATCGAGCTTTCGACGGATGGCGGCGTCACCGCCCGATCGGCGCATGCGGCGAGGAAAATCACAGCCGCCACACCGTGACTGCGGTGCAACATGAGTCCTCCTGGCTAGAGTGGAGGCTCATTGTGCCGGCCGTCTTTCCCGAACCACCGTCCTTTCCTTGCGACACGGCCCCGAAACACGCGAGATTCCCCGGCCCATGCTCGCGATTGATTCGGTCTACTGGCAGCAGCGCGTCGCCTACGAGATCACTGCCTCACTCGATGAGCCGAGTGGCGTGCTGAGCGGGCGGGCGCGGATCGTGTACGTGAATCAGTCGCCCGACACGCTGCGCGATTTCTACGTGCACCAGTACTTGAATGCATTCCGCCCCGGCTCCCGCTGGGCCGCGGCCGACTCCGCCGAAGCGCGCGTTCGCTTTCAGCACATGAAAGATCCCGATTACGCGTTCGAGCGGATCACGGCGGCGACGGTGATGGGCGTGTCCGCGAAGCCCGATTATCCCTACGCCCCGGATTCGACCATCGCGCATTGGGCGCTCGCGCGACCGCTCGCGCCGGGGGATTCTCTTGTCGCCGCCATCGACTGGCAGGCCCGTCCGTCGACGCTCCCGCGCCGCCAGGGCCGCCGTGGCCGGCGCTTCGACTTTGCGCAGTGGTATCCGAAGGTCGTCGTCTACGACAAGTACGGCTGGGAAGATCATCCGCTGTATCCGGGCGGCGAGTTCTATGGCGAATTCGCGAGCTACGATGTGACGCTCGATGTCGCGGCAGATCAGGTGATCGGCGCGACTGGCGTGCCGGTTGAGGGTGACCCTGGATGGGAACGAGCGAACGCAATTCCCGGCGCCCCTATCGATTATCAGCGAACGTATTATGCCACACGCCGCACGCCGCACGCGTGCACGGCAGCCCAAGGTCGTAAGTGCGTGCGGTTTTACGCCGACTCCGTCCATCATTTCGCGATCTCGCTGAATCCCGACTACCGCTACGAAGAGGGCCGCTACAAAGACGTCGTCGTTCGTGTGCTCTACCAGCCCGGCGACACGGCATCATGGGGCAAAGGCAAGGCCGTGCAGAACACGGAAGTCGCGCTGATGTGGCTCGACTCGCTGTACGGCAAGTTCGCGTGGCCGCAGATCACCAACGTCCACCGGATCGAAGGCGGCGGCACCGAATTCCCCATGATGATCATGGACGGCAGCGCCGGCCTCGGCCTGATCATCCACGAGCTGGGCCACAACTACACGATGGGCATTCTCGCCAACAACGAATGGCGCGAAGGCTGGCTCGACGAGGGCTTCACCAGCTTCCAAACCGACTGGTTCTTCGACGCGCACGGACGCGGCTCGTCATACCCAGAGCTCGAGGCATACCTGTTGGCGTCGTGGGACGTCGACCGCTGGAGCGAACCAGTCTCCATGATCAGCGAGCGCTACCGGGATTTCGACACCTACAACACGATGATCTACAACAAGGGCGCGCTGTTCTTCCGGCAGCTGCGCTACGTCGTCGGTGACGACGTGATGCGGGAGATTCTGCGCACCTTCTACGCGCGCTGGCGCCTGAAGCACGTGAACGAAGCGGCTTTTCGTGCGGTGGCCGAGGAAGTGTCGCGCATGGATCTCGGCTGGTTGTTCGGGCAGTGGCTGCATGGGACGCCGCTCATCGATTATCGGCTGAGTAAAGTGCAGCGCGCGCGGCTACCCGACGGCCGTTGGCGGACCACCGTCACGATCGATCGCCTCGGCGACGCATGGATGCCGGTCGAGATCGGTGGTGACTCGACAATCTACGCGCGTTCGAGCGGCCAGCCTGAGCGTGAACGGGTGGAGTTCGTCACCGCGAAGAAGCCGGGCCGTCTGACGCTCGATCCGCGCCTGCTCGCCTACGATTGGAATGCCTTGAACAACAGGGAGCGGCGGCCATTCATGGGCCGCGATTCGCGCGCGGTACGGCTCGACAATCCCACCAAGAATCCCGCTCGGCGCGACCGCATCCTGACCGAGCTCCTGCCGGTTGGTTGGTACAACGACCACGGTGGGATAACGGCGGGACTACGCTCGCGCGAGAATTACCTGGGCCGATTCGAGAAAAACCTTGCGCTGTTTTCGTACGGCTTCGATCCCGAAGCCACGCATCCGTTCGGCGTGTATGCGCGCTTCGGCAATCCGGTCAACCACCCGGTGCCGCGCACCGACGCGAGCGTGGCGGGCTGGTTCGTCGAAGGACGCGCCGGGCTCGCGGTCCATGCCGACCGGTCGTTGCGAGAACATCAGGATTTCGGCCCCGACAAGCACGGCGGCTTTGATGCCATCTGGATGGCGGTCAGCGACCTCGGCTACGTGGATCGGGACCTGTGGGACAACGCGGGCACGATCGAGCTGGGACCATGGGCGTCCGTAACGACGCGGCACGGGCAGACAACGTGGCGGGGCCAGATCGGCCTGCGCGGCGGGGCCCTGTATCGGAACCCCGGGAGCGGCGTCGTCTCGTCGCATCGCTATGACATCGAGGGTTTTGGGCGCGCGACGGCCGAGGTGAGCGTACGCACTCCTTTCATTCTTAAGAGCAGGGCGGGGGTGCGGCTGTTCGGCGGCGGCTATCTCGCCGCGAATGATCCGCCTCTCCAGCGTCGCATCATGCTTGCGGGCGCCGATCCGTACGAGACGTTCACCAATCCGCTGCTGCGCAGCAGAGGCGCGTTATTCGTTCGTCCCGACTTTCATTACCATGCGGCCGGAAATGCGAACCTCCGCGCCTTCAACCCCGAGCTGGGCGGCCGCTGGGCGGTCGCGACGAACCTGGAAGCGACCAGAGAGCTCGGTCTCCCCGAGCATGCCACGTTGGAGCTGTTCTTCGACGCGGGAGTCGTCGATAACCAGGCGGTACCGTCATCGGCGGGCAAATCCTACACTCCTCTTTATGATGGTGGCGTGGGACTCGTGACCCGCCATCATATCAACGACCTGGCCTGGACTATGCGCTTCGAAGTGCCGTTCCTCGTGAATCGGTGGGATCATGCCGCCGATGGCACGAATGCGCGGTTCGCGTTTCGGTGGCAGTTGAGTCTGGAGCCATCGTTTTGAACGAGCGCCGCGCATTCTTCCAGGAAACGCTGGGGAAACTGCTGCATGAGATCGGCGAACGGGTCGAGCGGCGCGTGGCGCCGAAGCGCTGGTTCCGCCCGCCAGGCGCGGCATCGGAGGTCGCGTTTGTCGCGGCATGCACGCGCTGCGGCGACTGCATCGACGTCTGTCCGGTGCACGCAATTCTGAAGATGCCGGCGAACGGTGGGGGCCTCGCGACAGGGACGCCCTACATCGATCCCTCCGTGCGCTCCTGCATGGTGTGTCCCGATATGCCCTGCGCCGCCGCGTGCGAGACCGGAGCCCTCGTCCCAACCCCTTGGCCCCAAATCCACATGGGCGTGCTGGAGCTCGATCCGCAACGCTGCATCACGTTTCAGGGGGCGGAGTGCGGCGTGTGCGCGCGGGCCTGTCCGGTGGGCGAGCGCGCGCTCGCGCTCGATGAGCGCGGCCGGCCGGTGCTCAAGCCGGAAGGATGCGTGGGTTGCGGGGTATGTGTGACCGCATGCGTGACGACGCCATCATCGCTAAAACTGAGCCTCGTGTGAGCGATCTCCCCTACCGCGTCGAGAAGCCCTGGGGCTACGAGATCATCTGGGCAAAAGCCGATCGCTACGTCGGCAAGATTCTCCATATCGAGCCGGGCCACGTCTTGTCGCTGCAGTATCACAACATCAAGGACGAATCCATTTACGTGCTGACGGGCGAGATCATTCTCCGTATCCAGCGGGCCGATGAGCTGGTCGAGTGCCGCGTGCGTGCCGGCGAGTCGTTTCACATTCCACCCAAACAGATCCATCAATTCGAGGCCGTCGTCGTCACCGACCTGCTCGAAGCATCGACACCCGAGCTCGATGACGTGGTGCGGCTCAAGGATCGCTACGGACGAGTTCCTCCCAAATGAAAGTCATCATGCCGATGGCCGGCAAAGGCACCCGGCTGCTGCCGCTGACCAAGCGTGTCCCCAAGCCGCTGGTGAACGTCGCGGGCCGGCCCGTGATGGACTACGTCATGGACGCGCTGCGGCGCGCGGGTCAGCTCGAGGAGCTGATCATCATCACCGGCCACCTGAAGGAAAAAGTCGAAGCGTATGTGCGGAAGAACTACGACATCCCGGCGCGCTTCATCGAGCAGAAGGTGCTCGACGGCACCGCCGGCGCCGTGAATCTGGCGCGTCCCTACGTCGACGGTCCCGTCATCGTCATCTTCGTCGACACGCTGTTCGACGCGGATCTGTCGATCGTGAAGACGACGCAGGCCGACGGCATCATTTGGACCAAGGAGGTCGAGGACTACCAGCGCTTCGGGGTCGTGGTCACGGACAAGCAGGGCTACATGAACAAAATCGTGGAGAAACCGAGCACCCCGATTTCGCGCCGCGCCAACATCGGATTGCAGTACGTGAAGGACTGGCGCACGCTGTTCGATGGCATCGAGCACGTGCTGAAGAGCCCGCCAGGGAAGGGCGGCGAGTTTTATCTGACCGACGCCTTCCAGTACATGGTGGACAAAGGAAAAAAACTCTACGTCAGCGAAGTGGGCGGCTGGTACGATTGCGGCAAGGTCGACACGCTGCTCGAGACGAACGAGCACCTGCTCAAGACCAGCCGCGGCAAGAAGCCGGCCAAAGTGCCTGCAGGTGTGAAGATCAATGATCCTGTGTACATCGAGGACGGTGTCACGCTCGAGGACGCCACGATCGGGCCGAACGTGGCAATCGAAACGGGGAGCAGGATTGTCGGCAGTACCGTCACGAACAGCATCCTGGGGCGCGCCGTGGAGGTGAAGAACGCGAAGGTCAAGGGCTCGGTGATCGGCGACAAGCAGAAGATCGACGGCAAGGAAATTCAGGATTCGGTGATGGATGCCGGGGAAATCGCCGCCGCTCGCTGACGTGGACGAATTCCTCGAGCTCTTCGATTACAACGCCTGGGCGAACCGCACGATCTTCGATGCCGCCGGCCAGTTGCCCGTGGATCACTACTTTCGCGACTTGCAGAGCAGTTATGGCGGCGTGCACGGCACGCTCGCGCACATTGTCTGGGCCGAGCAGCTGTGGCTGCATCGCTGGCTGGGGCACCCCAATCCTACCGTTCCACAAGGAATCGACCTGCGCGCGCTGGGGGATGTGCGCGAGCGCTGGGAGGCGGTCGAAGCGGCGCGGCGGACTTTCCTGGCAACCTTTCCGCCGTCGCGCCTCGCGGAGACGCGACTCGTAAAGCCTTCCAGCGGCGGCGAATACGTCCATACCTACCGGCAGATGTTTCGTCACTTCATCAACCATTCTTCCTACCACAGCGGCCAGATCGTGGCCTTTCTACGCCAGCTGGGTCATAAACCGCCGAGCACCGATCTCATTCTGTATTACCGCGGGGCCCGGTAGTCGAAACGAGCCGGCATGGGAACCGACTTTACTAACTGACCGTTCAGTTACTAACTTTCGCCCCTCATGCGAACCATTACCAAACGCAGCAAACCCCGTTGGCGGCGCAGAAAAGACGCCAGGCCGGAAGAAATCATTTCGGCTGCGCTCGAAGTCTTCGCCGATCGCGGGTTCGCCGCGACCAAGCTCGAAGACGTCGCGCGCAAAGCCGGCGTCACCAAAGGCACGATCTATCTCTATTTCGAGAACAAGGAAGCGCTCTTCAAAGCGCTGATTCGCCAGACCATCGTGCCCGTCATCGCGCAGGGCGAAGCGGTGGCGCAGGCGTTCACCGGCAGCGCGCGCGACCTGTTCGAGCGCCTCGTCAGAGAGTACTGGCGGCTCGTCGGGGAGACGTCGCTCGCGAGCATCCCCCGACTCATGATTGCCGAGGCCGGCAACTTCCCCGAGCTAGCCCGCTTCTACTATCAGGAAGTAGTCACGCGCGGTCATCGACTCATGGCCGGCGTACTGGAGCGGGGTATCAAGGCGGGCGAATTCAAGAAGGTGGATCTCGCCGTGGCGACAAAGCTCGCCATGTCGCCGCTCATGCACGCCGTTGTTGCGCGCCGCGCGTTTGCCCACTGCATGCCCGAAGGCTTCGACGTCGGCAAATACCTCGACACCCACATCGATCTCTATCTCCATGGTATCGCGAACCACTAGAGTTTTCGCCGTCGCTTGCGTCGCCGCCCTTTCGCCGCTGGGGGCACAACAGCCGGCCGCGGTCCGGCTCTCATTCGCGGATGCCGTCGCGCGGGTGACATCGCACAATGCGCCGCCCGCAGTCGAGCTCGCCGGCTTCCGCACCGACGAAGCGCGCAGCCGCGTGAGGCAGGCGCGATCCGGACTGCTGCCGACAATCTCGCTGGCCGGCTCGTGGTCGAATCGCACTCTCAATCCCAAGGCGCTGGGCTTCTCGTTCCCCGGCGTACCGAACCTCATCGGTCCTTTCGATGTGGTCGACGGCCGCGTGCAGCTCCAGCAGACGCTGCTCGACTTCTCGAACCTGAAGCGCGTCAGCGCGGCCAAGAGCCAAGTCACCGCGGCTGCCGCCGAAGGCTCGGCGACTGTGGAATTGAGTGCCCAGAACGTTGCGCTCGCGTATGCGCGCGCGACGCGAGCGCAAGCCGTGGTCCGTGCGCGGCAGGCCGATTCCGCACTCGCCGCCGAGCTCGTCAAGCTCGCAGTCGCGCAAGAGCAGGCCGGCGTGAGCGCCTCCATCGACGTGACCCGCTCCCGCGTGCAACTGTCGGAATCCGCGGGCCGCTTGATTCTTGCGGAGAGTCAGCTCGCGCGTGCCAGGATCGATCTCGCCCGCGCGTTGGGGCTCGATGTCGCAACGCCGATCGAGCTGACCGACACGTTGACCGCCGAGTTGGGCACCGCCGCGGTGCCGCCAGATCGCGATGCCGCGGTGGCGCAAGCGATCGCCGCGCGACCCGATCTGGCGGCTGAGCTGGCGCGAGGCAACGCCGCCCGCACGGGCGCTTCGGCGATCTCGGCGGAGCGCCTACCGCGGCTCGGATTGGCGGCCGACTACGGGCTCAGCGGCAACCAGGTGTCGGACGCAATCAGCACGCGCGGGTTGAGCGTCCAGGTGACGCTCCCGGTGCTGGACGGCTGGCATCGCGAAGGGCGGCTCGCGGAGCAACGGGCGCTGGCGCAGGAGTCCGAGGTACGCGCGAGCGATCTGCGCCAACAGGTTGCCGCCGACGTCGACGCGGCGCTGCTCGATCTGCGGTCCGCCGGCGCGCAGCAGATGATCTCGGGCGAGCGGTTGCGGCTCGCCGCCGAAGAGGTGTCGCAGGCACGGCAGCGGTTCCAGGCCGGTGTCGCCGGAAATATCGAAGTAATCGACGCTCAGGAATCGCTCGTGCGCGCGCGCGAGGCGGATATCGATTCGCGGTTCGCGGCGTTGGTGGCGCGCATTTCGCTGGCTCGCTCTGTGGGCACGGCTCACACACTGCATTAATTCGAGGAAGGCACATGGCAACGACGATGGAACCCAAGACCGACACCCCGGAATCCAGGACCGAGGCGCGGTCCCGTCCGTCCGGGACGAAACCGGCTACCCCCCCCAAGCGTTCGCGGAGGCTCGTCTTTTCAATCATGAGCGTCATCCTGCTGGGCCTGCTGGTGGTCGGTATCCGGAGATGGTGGTTCGGTCGCTCGCATGTCTCGACCGACAACGCCCAGGTGGATGGCCACATCGTGCCGATTCTGCCGAAGGTGGGCGGCTACGTGGTCGAGGTGCGCGCCGAAGAAAATCGCGCGGTCAACGCAGGCGACACGTTGGTCGTACTCGACGACCGCGACTTGCGCGCGCGCCTGGCGCAAACCGACGCCGACCTCGCGGCGCTCCTTGCGACCGTGAGCTCGCGCACGCGTGTGGGGCAGGCCGAAGCGGCTGTGGCGCAGGCGCAGGCGAACGCGGTCAAGGCGTCCGCCGATCTCGCGCGCATCGAGCCGCTCGCAGTGCAACAAGTCGTCAGCCAGCAGCAGCTCGACGCGGCTCGCGCCGCTGCGACAGCCGCGCAGGCGCAGCTCGCGCAAACGCAGGCTATGCTGGTCGGAGCGGATGCGCGCGTCGCGGCCGCCCGGGCATCTCGCGATCAGGCGGCACTACAGCTCTCCTATACCCGCGTCATCGCGCCGGCCAATGGTGTGGTCTCCAAGAAGACTGTCGAGCTTGGCCAGCTCGTGCAGCCGGGACAGCCGCTCATGACGGTCGTCCCGCTCGAGGATGTCTGGGTCACGGCGAATCTCAAGGAAACCGAGACTGCCGACGTGACGCCGGGGGATTCGGCGGACATCACCGTGGATGCCTACAAGGGCAAGCACTTCCGCGGCCACGTCGAGAGTCTGTCTCCCGCGACCGGCGCGAAATTCTCGCTGCTGCCGCCCGACAATGCCACCGGCAACTTCACCAAAGTCGTGCAGCGCATTCCCGTGCGCATCCGGCTGGATGGGGCAGTGGATCCTGCCCGTCCGCTGCGTCCCGGGATGAGCGTCGTGGCCACCATCAAAACGAAGTAAGATGACCGCCATCGCGCTCCCGGGGGGGGCCGCAGCGTCCGACGACCGGTACCGCTACCGGTACCTTATTGCGATCACCGTATCGCTCGCGTCGGTGCTGGAGCTGCTCGACACGAGCATCGTGAACGTCGCGATCCCTCACATGATGGGGAACCTCGGCGCGACGCTCGATCAGATCGCCTGGGTCTCGACCGGTTATATCGTCGCAAACGTCATCATCCTGCCCATCACCGGCTGGCTGTCGGCATTTTTCGGACGGCGGCGCTACTTCGCTGGGTCGATCGCGCTGTTCACGGTCGCCTCGTTCATGTGCGGCAACGCCGGCTCGCTCGGCGCGCTGATCTTCTGGCGGATCGTGCAGGGTCTCGGCGGCGGCGCGCTGCTGTCGACCTCGCAGGCGATTCTGTACGAAGAATTCCCGCGCGAGGAATACGGGACTGCGATGGCGATCTTCGGCGTCGGCGTGATGGTCGGACCGACGCTGGGACCGACGGTCGGTGGTTGGATCACCGACGTGTACGGCTGGCCGTGGATCTTCTACATCAACATTCCCTTCGGCATGCTCGCGCTCGCGCTGACGCTCTCGTTCATCAACGATTCACGGCACCAGCAGCGGGCGACAAGAGTGGATTTCGTGGGACTCGGCCTCCTCGCGGCGGGTATCGGTGCATTGCAGATCATGCTCGAGCGCGGCGAGCGGCTGGACTGGCTCGCCTCCGGCGAGGTGCGGCTGCTTGCGCTGACGAGCGCCGTCGCACTGATCGGCTTCGTCTGGCACGAACTCCACACCGAGCACCCAGTCGTGGATCTACGCATCCTGAAAAGCCGGCAACTGGCGGTCGGCGTGCTGTTCGGGCTGGTGCTGGGCGTGTGTCTCTACGCGACCGTCTTCGTTTTGCCGGTCTATCTGCAGAACATTCGCCACTTCACGGCGAACCAGACGGGTCTCGTCATTTTGCCCGGGGCGCTCGCCAGCGCCTTCACCATGGCATTTATGGGAAGACTCCAGGGAAAGTTCGACGCGCGATTGTCGATCGCCGCGGGCATCGGGATCTTTGCGCTCGCGATGTGGAAACACGCGCACTTCACGACCGAAAGCGGCATGTCTGATTTCTTCTGGCCCCTGATTTTCCGCGGCGTCGGTCTGGGATTGATCTTTGTGCCGCTTACGAACCTGGCACTCGCGGACTTGCCGATGTCGAAGATCCCGAACGGGACCGGTCTGTTCAATCTCATGCGCCAGCTGGGCGGCAGCGTCGGGATCGCGCTATCCGCGACGCTGCTGCAGCGGTTTACCGCCATTCATCGCGCTGATCTTGCGGCGAATGTGACACCCTATGCCGAGGCGACGCGCGAACGGATCGCGTCGATTACGCAGGCCCTGATGGCGCGGGGCGAACTTCCGGCGATCGCGCAGACCAAGGCGATCGGCTTCCTCAACGGGATCGTGACGCGCGAAGCGATGATGATGTCGTTCGAGCAACTGTTTCTGTTGTTCGGCACGGCGTTCGTGTTGTCGTTACCGTTGCTCTTGTTGATGCACCGTAGTAAGGGCTTGCCGGGCGGGAACGCAGCGGCGCACTAACAGGCTTCGGCCATGGCCGCGGTGACGAGAAGGGCGCGCACGATGCCGAGCGCGCCTGTGTCGTTTTCGTACCACTCGGTGGGCAGGTGGGCATCGCCCGCCCGGCCGCCGGCGCCGAGCGCGACGGCGGGGACGCCCAGCGCGATCGGGAGATTGGCGTCGGTCGACGCGCAGGCCAGCCGATGCTCGTGACCCACGGCGCGCGTCGCCGCCACCGCCGCCTGCACGAGCGGATGCGAACGGGGCGTCAGTCCGGACGGCCGGTCGCCGACGCGATCGACGACGAGTGACAGCAGCGCAGTCCCCGGACGCCGCGTGCGGTTCTCGTCCTCGAATGCTCGCTGGAACGCCCTCTTGACCGCCTCGTCGAGCCGTTCCAGAGCGGCCGGGTCTTCGCTACGCAAATCAATGTCCAGCCAGGCCGCTTGCGGGATGGAGTTCAGCCCCGAGCCGCCGCCGATGCGCACTACCGCGTGCGTCGTCCGTGGTGTGTCGTGCGTGGGAATGCGCGTGATGAGCTCTATGGCTCTGCCGACAGCGTGCGCCGGGTTGGCCACGCCATGCGCTGCCCACGAATGGCCTCCTGGGCCGGAGAAAGTGGCGCGATAGCGGCGCGCGCCGAGGGCGCGATGGACGATGCGCTCGATACCGGCACCGTCCAGCGCGATGAACGCGTGGGGCCGGACGCCGTGCGCATTCAACAGGTGTCGCACGCCCCGCAGGTCCCCCGAGCCTTCCTCACCCACGGTCGCGGCAAAGAGCACGGGACGTCGCGTATCGAGCCGGCAGCGGGCCAGGGCTTCGGCGAGCGTCACCAGGGCCGCGAGGCCACGCGCATTGTCGGAGATGCCAGGTCCCTCGAGTCGCCCGCCGCGGCGGGCTACCGACACATCGAGCTCGGGACCGAACACGGTGTCGAGGTGCGCGCTCAGTAGAACGCAATCCTGGTCCGC
>Ga0136846_1207998_pt1 | contig 13326 bp, 10 predicted proteins | sample HopSoiMetagenom2_FD_96841 | JGI IMG/M metagenome (GOLD analysis project Ga0136846, IMG submission 96841) | Grasslands soil microbial communities from Hopland, California, USA - 2 Assembly 2016 (version 4) | ecosystem: Environmental > Terrestrial > Soil > Grasslands | place: USA: Hopland... | reverse complement strand
CTCGAACGCATTCGTGATTTCACGATCCTGCATTACCAGCTCGTGGGGCGTGACGAGCCGTTCTGGAAGCAGGCCGCGAGCGCGGCACCGCCGGAGCTGCTCGCACGACGCATCGCGCAGTACCGCGCGACGGGCCGTATCGTCAGCGGCCGCGACGAGTTGTTCACCGACCTCGACCTGTTCTGGATCTTCGAAGGCATGGGTGTCACGCCGCGCGACTACGACCCGCTCGTCGACTCGGTCGACTTCGAACAGGTGAAGCGCGCGATGGTCGCGATCAGCCAGAAGGTATCCGCCGATTCGGCCGCGGCGCCCGCTCACGACAGCTTCTTCGCAGCCGCGAACGCGCGGTTGAGCGGCGCGCGCAAGGCGGCCGCCGCCGGCGCGGCTGCGGCGACGACGACAGCTGGGGCGACGGCGTCGTAGCCATGTCGCCGCAGGCCAAACTACTTGCGGGCGTCGAATTGGGCGGCACGAAGTGCGTGTGCATCCTCGGCTCGGGCCCGGACGACGTGCGCGCGATCGAGCGCCTGCCGACCGGCGAGCGCGACGCCACGCTGAAGCAGGTCGAAGCCGTGCTCGAGCGCTGGCGCACGCAGTTCGGTGCGCCGCGCGCGCTCGGCATCGCGTCCTTCGGCCCCGTCGATCTGCGGCCGGGCTCGCCCACGTGGGGCTACATCACGTCGACGTCGAAGCTCGGCTGGGTGAACACCGACGTCGCGTCCAGACTCGCGCGCCGGCTCGGAGTGCCCGCCGGGCTGGACACCGACGTCAACGGCGCTGCGCTCGCGGAAGGCCGCTGGGGCGCGGCGCGCGGGCTCGACGATTACGCCTACGTCACCGTCGGCACCGGCATCGGCGTCGGCTCGATCGTGCGCGGGCGCTCGATCTTCGGCATGAACCACACGGAGCTCGGCCACATCCGCGTCGCGCGCGTGAAGGGCGACACGTTCGCCGGCATCTGCCCCTATCACGGCGATTGCATCGAAGGCCTCGCGTCGGGCCCGGCCATCGAAGCGCGCGTCGGCAAACCGGCGTCGCAGCTGCCGCCGGATCACCCGGCCTGGGATTTCGTCGTGCACGGTCTCGCGCAGCTCCTGCACACCATGGTGCTCACGACGGCACCCGCGCGCATCTTCCTCGGCGGGGGCGTCATGAGCGCACAAGCCCATTTGTTCGAGCGCATCCAGCGGGAGCTCAAGCGCTCTCTCAATCGGTACGTCACCGCGCCCGAGGTCGACCAGGGACTCGCGCAGTTCATCGTGCCACCGGGCCTTGGCACGATGTCCGGTCCGCTCGGCGCGCTCGCGCTCGCCGTCGACGCCGACACCCACGCCGCCGCGACTCGCTCCCCGCTCGTCAACGCTTCGCGATGACCGAACGCGTCGCCAAGCAGACGCGGCTCTCGGGGACGAATCTCGAGCGGGCCGGCGACCACAACCAGCGCGTCACGCTGCACGCAATCCGCGTGAACGGACCGATCACGCGCGCCGAGCTCGCGCAGATCACGGGCCTCACGGCGCCTGCGATCGCGAACATCACGAAGCGGTTGCTCACCGACAACCTCATCCAGGAAGCCGGTCGCCGCCGCGGCGGTCGCGGGCAACCCGCGACCAAGCTCGTCATCAATCCCGACAGCTGGTTCTCGATCGGTCTCAACGTCGACCGCGACCACATCACGATGCTCGTGCTGGACTTCGAGGGTCGCGTGCGCGCGCGCGCCTCGCGCGAGGTGATGTTCGCGTTGCCGAAGGACGTGGAGCAGTTCTTCCGGAAGGGCGTGGGCAAGCTGCTCGCCAAGGTCGGCATCGAGAGCGACCGCCTGGTCGGGATCGGAGTCGCGTTACCCGACGACATGCCGCGCGCGGCGCTGCCGCAGCAGCCGGCCAACTACGGCATCTGGGCGTCGACCGACGTACCCGCGCTGCTGCACGATGCGCTGCCGGTGCCGGTCTTCGTCGAGAACGATGCGGCCGCGGCGACCATGGGTGAGATGCAGTTCGGGCTCGGAAAGAAGCACCAGACGTTCTTCTACATCCTGATCACCGCCGCGCTCGGCGGCAGTCTCGTCATCGACGGCAATCATTTTCGCGGCGCCACCGGCCGCAGCGGCGAGCTCGGCCTGTTGCGCGGCAGGGATGCGACGGGGCACGAGCGCCAGATCCAGAACATCGTGTCGTTGTCGGCGCTGTACAGCCGGCTCGCGGCGCAGGGCATCACGGTGTCGGAGCCGAGCGAGCTCACGGCGCTCGACGAGAAGGGCCGGGCCATCGTGTCCGCGTGGATCGAGGCGGCGGTCGACACGCTGATCGAGCCCGTGGTCGCCATCAACTGCCTCATGAATCCCGAGGCCGTGCTCATCGGCGGTCGCCTGCCCGCGGGCATCGTCGACCAGATCGCGAACCGGCTGAACCAGCGGCTCGAGACCTGGAAGGGATCCATCCCGTCGACGGCGCCCGTGTCCCGCGCGGCGCTGTCGGATGATGCGCCGGCGGTCGGCGCGGCGATCCTGCCGTTCAGCCACCGGCTGCTGCCGACGCGCACCGCGCTCATGAAGACCGCGGCAATCTAACTATCCACTTTCCGCAAACTGCCAGAGGGTCCGATGAACGTCGAAGACAACAAGTACAAGGGCATGGGCGGCGGCTTCGCCACGGTCACCACGCTGTTCTTCATGTGGGGCTTCATCACCGTCTCGGTCGACCCGCTGATCGCGGCGCTCAAGGCCATCTTCGAGCTGAACTACGCGCAGGCGATGCTGACTCAGTTCGCGTTCTTCATGGCGTACTTCGTCGTGTCGCTGCCGGCCGCCGCGCTCATCGCGCGCCTCGGCAACAGCAAGTCGATCATCTGCGCGCTCGGCGTGATGGTGCTCGGTTGCCTGATCATCCCGCTCGCCACGACGTTCGAAACGTATTCGCTGGTGCTCCTCGGGTTGTTCGTCATCGCGAGCGGCATCACGATCCTGCAGGTGGTCGCCAACCCGCTCGCCGCGGCACTCGGTCGCCCGGAGCGTTCGCACTTCCGCCTCACGTTCTCGCAGACGTTCAATTCGTTCGGCACCTGGCTCGCGCCGAAGCTCGTGTCGCCCATCATCCTGGCGGGCGGCATCTTCGCGGTGACGCACGGCGCGCAGGTCACGCCCGCGCTGCGCGCGGATTCTTTCCACCGCATCGACTCGGTGTTCTTCGCGATCGCGGGCGCGCTCGTGCTGCTCGCGCTCTTCATCTTCGCGTTCCGCAAGCTGCTCGACGTCACGAAGCCCGTCGACGAGGGACAGCGTCCCTCGGTCGCCACCGCGTTCCGGTCGCGGTGGGCGATGTTCGGCGCCGCGGCGATCTTCCTGTACGTGGGCGCCGAGGTGTCGATCGGCAGCGCGATGACCAACTTCCTGCACGAGCCCGACATGCTGAACATTCCGCTCGCGCAGGCGGGCGAAATGGTGAGCTTCTACTGGGGCGGCGCGATGGTCGGCCGGTTCATCGGCAGCGGCCTGTTGTTCGTCGTCAAGCAGCGCGCGCCGTGGCTGCTCGCGATGTTTGCATTGGTCGCGGCGACGTTGTGCCTGGTCGTTTCGCAATCGCACGGCGCCACGGCCGCGTATCTCGCGCTGTCGATCGGCCTGTTCAACTCGATCATGTTCCCCGTGATCTTCACGTCGACGCTCGAGCGCTCGACGGCGGCGCCCGCGGCCACGTCGGGCCTGTTGTGCCTCGCGATCGTGGGCGGCGCCATCCTGCCGTTCATCTTCGGCTCGATCGCGGACGCTGCCGGTCTGCACGCGGCGTATTTCCTGCCGGCGGTGGCGTACGTGCTCATCGTGGTGTTCGCGATCGCCGCCACCAAGGCGCGGACGTACGAGCACGGCACCACCGCGGCGAGCGGGGGCCACTGACCGTTGTAGACTCCACGCCATGGACGACGTGCGCGCGACCCTCAAGGTCCGACAACAGGAATATTCGAGCTGGCTGCTGGACGCGGCCTATCCGCTGTGGTCCACGCGCGGCGTGGATCCGGCGGGCGGCTACTTCGAGCGGCTCGGCCAGGACGGCAAGCCGCTGCCCGACAAGCGCCGCTCGCGCGTCACGCCGCGCCAGGCCTATTGCTTCGCGATGGGCCCGGCGCTCGGCTGGCGCGGTGACGCCGAGGGCCTCGTGCAGCACGGCCTCGAATTCTGGTACGCGAAGTTCCAGCGCGACGACGGCCTGTTCCGCACGCTGATCAACGCGGATTTCTCGATCGCCGATGATCGCGCGATCACCTACGACCAGGCGTTCGGCCTGCTTGCATTCAGTCTGGGCGCGACGCTCGGCGATTGGCGCGCGGTGCGCGAACGCGAAGCGCTCGAGCTGCTGCAGACCGTCGTCAAGCTCACGAAGCGCCCGACCGGCGGCTTCGAGAACGGCGTGCCCACGAGCCTGCCGCTCGAATCGAATCCGCACATGCATCTGTTCGAGGCCACGCTCGCGGGCGCAGAAGTCTGCTCCGAGTGCAGCCTCTGGCAGCCGCTCGCCGACGAGATCGCCGAGTTCGCGCTCGCGCACTTCTTCGATGCCAACGGTGTGCTGCACGAGTTCTTCGACGAGTCGTGGAAATTCGCGCCCGGCATCCCGGGCCGCATCGTCGAGCCCGGACACCAGTTCGAGTGGGCGTGGCTGCTGCTGCGCTGGGCGGGCGACAAACATCCGAAGGCACGCGCTGCGGCGATGAAGATGATCGACATCACCGAGGCGAAGGCGGTGAAGGACGGTCTCGCGCTCCAGCAGGTGCTCGACGATTTCTCGCCGCACGACGGCAGCGCGCGGCTGTGGCCGCAGACCGAGCGGCTCAAGGCCGCCGCGCTCGCCGCGCGCCTCACGGGTGACGCGAAGTATTCCGCGATGGCCTTGTCTGCCGCGAACGCGCTGAAGCGCTACCTCGCGACGCCGATCCCGGGGCTCTGGTACGACCGTATCGACGTCGATGGACATATCGTCGACGAGCCCGCGCCGGCGAGCACGTTCTATCACCTGGTGGTGGGCGTCTCGGAGCTCAGCGCGCTGGCCCGGGCGATCTGACTGTCACGGGCGCCGCGCCCGCGGCAGAAGCCCTTCATGAAGACACTGGCAACGCTGGCGCTGGGCATCGCCGGCATCCTCGGCGCACAAGCGGCCTGCGCGCAGCGTGCGCCGCAGCACGGCGGCCGCGGCGGCTTCCTGGTGCAGACCGATCTCGAGTTCGGCGGCGACACGGTTGCCACGGTGAATTTCGAGGACGGCGACAGCCAGAACGTGCACGCGGGGCAGGGCATCTCGCTCGGCTTCGGCGGCTTCGTGCGTCCGTCGGAGCGGGTGCCGGTCGAGATCTCGGCCGTGGTCGGCTACAAGTTCGTGACCACCGCCGCCGACAATGCCGACATCCATCTCTCGCGCACCGTGCTGAAGCTCAACGCGACGTACTGGTTCGAGAAGGGCTGGTTCGTCACCGCGGGCCTCACCGAACACCTGAGTCCCGAGCTCAACGGCGACGACTTCTTCGAGGACGTCCACTTCGAAGACGCCACCGGATTCTCCGCGGAGTTCGGCTGGCGCTGGATCGCGCTGCGCTACACCCACATCGAGTACCAGCTGCCCGGCTTCGAGGACACCGACGCCAGCTCGATCGGATTGAGCTTCACCTATCGCTTCGGCGGCCACCGCGGAGGCTGGTAGTCATGTTCGTGCGGTGCGCGCTGCTCGCGCTGCTGCTGGCTCCTCCTGCGCTGGCGGCGGAAGATTCCGCCGCGCCGAAACGTGGCGGCATGGCGTTCGCGGTCGAGCTCGGAGCCGGTGGCGACAGTCTCGACTCCGTCACCGACACGAATCTCCACGCGGGCGATGGCCTCACCGCCATGGTTGGAGGCTTCTACCGTCCGAGCACGAAGTCACCGCTCGAGATCTATGCGCTGGCCGGTTACGACTTCGGTTTCGTCGTGCCCGTGCAGGGTGGCGGCGGCGACCATGCGTATCTGACCTCACCGGTCCTCGAGGTGCTCGCCAACTACCGCTTCGACAACAAGTGGTTCGTCGCGGGAGGACTGGTCGGTCGTCTGGATCCGCGCCTGACGACGAACGAACCGGGGCGCGAGGACATCGGTTTCCACACCGCCATGGGCGCGACCGTCGAAGCGGGCTGGAGCTTCATCGGCGTCTACTACACGTACGTGAAGTACGACTCCTCGCGCGTGGATCTCGACGCGAGCAGCGTCGGCATCCGGTTCACGATGCGCTTCAGGAAGTGGCGGCCGGTGCACTGACCCGCGCCGCGCGCATCAGACGGGGCGCGGCCCCGTCGACTCGCGGCACACCATGCGGTACGGAATCTCGAGGCTCTTCGGCGGCCCCTCGTCGCCCAGCGAGCGGAACAGCATGTCCGCCGCCTGGTGCGCCATCTCGTACGTGGGCTGGTGCACGGTAGTGAGGCGCGGCCAGATGACCTGGGCGACGTAGCTGTCGTCGAAGCCCGCGACCGACAGTTTCTGCGGGATCGTGAGACCCATCTCGTGCGCGGCCATGATCGTGCCCGCCGCCATGTCATCGTTGCTGGCGAACACCGCCGTGGGGCGCGTGGCGCGTGACAGCAGGCGGCGTGCGGCCGCGAGGCCGGAATCGAAAGTGAATTCGCCGCGATCGATGAGCTGGGGATCGACGTCGAGGCCGTGCGACCGCAGCGCGAGCGTGTAGCCGAGATAACGCTGCTCGGTCACCGGATGGCCGACCGGGCCGTTGATGAAGCCGATCCGCTCGTGGCCCAGCGCGATCAGGTATTCCGTCATCTCGCGCGCGGCGGCGACGTCATTCATGTACACGCAGGAATACATGTCGAGATCCATCGTGGGCGCGATGCGCACGAAGCGGATGCGATGCTTCGCGAGCTCCGCGAGCACTTCCTGCGAATCCGAGAGCGGGGGCGCGAGCACGACGCCGTCGAGATGCGATTCGAGCACGAGACCGGCGAGATCACGCACGCTGGTGACGTCGTTGCCCTCGCACGGGTGCACGAGCAGGCGGTAACCGCGCGTGTGGCAGCGCTCGAGCGCGCCCTTCTGCAGGTCGACGACGTAGTTGGCGCTCGGGTTCTGGTAGATGAGGCCGATGAGATTCGAGCTGCGGCCCGCGAGGCTGCGCGCCGACAGGCTCGGGTGATAGTTCAGCTCCTCGACCAGCTTGAGCACGCGCGCGCGGGTTTCGCTGCGCACGTTCGGTTCGCTGTTGAGCACGCGCGAGACCGTCTTGATCGACACGCCCGCGGCCTTGGAAACATCGTGGATAGTGATGCGGCTCATAGCGAGCGGGGATTGTCTTGTTGTCAGACAGCGTTGTCAAACTGGCTCACTTCCTGCTTTCCATATCTCCGGATTACGTTATTTCCCCGAAGGAAACCGCGTGTCGCGCGGTTGACAGCGCTGTCTGGCGTGGCGCAGTCTTTGCAGCTTCGAAACCCAGGGGTCACCTTGAATACAGTGCTTCCCGGCCCCGAATCGCCGGGCGGAGACGATTTCGATCGCGCGTCCGTGCTCGGCCTCGTCGCCGACGTGGGCGGTACCCACATCCGGTTCGGCATTGCCGTCGGCGCGTCCGCCACGGGCCCGTTGGGCGTGCATTGCGTGCGTCGTTATGCGGTTCGCGCGCACGAGTCGCTCGCGCACGCCGCGCATCACTATCGCAACGCCACGCCGGGAGTCCCCGCCGCGCTGAATCGCGCCGCGGTCGCCGTCGCGGGTCGCGTCGATCACGATCGCGTGCAGCTCACCAACAGCGGCTGGTCGTTCTCGACGAAGGCGCTGTCGGAGTCGCAGCAGTTCACGGACCTCAAGGTCGTCAACGATTTCGAAGCCGTCGGTCACGCGGTCGGCGCGTTGCGCGCGATGGATCTCAATCCGATCGGCACGCAGCGCCTGTCTCTGCCGCTCACCAATGGTGTGTGCGCCATCGTCGGAGTCGGCACCGGGCTCGGCGTCGGCGGCGTCGTCGCGAGCCACGGGAAATTCCACGTGCTCGCCACCGAGGGCGGGCATGCGAGCTTCGCGCCCACCAACGAGCGTTCCATCGACGTGTTGCGCTGGCTGCGCAAGAAGTTCGGGCGCGTCTCGGCCGAGCGCGTGCTGTCGGGCGCGGGCCTCGCGAACGTCTACATGGCGCTGTGCGCGTCCGAAGGGCTGCACGTACCGGAGCTGTCCGCCGCGGAGATCACGACGCGCGCGTCCACCGGCAGCGACGCGAATTGCGTCGAGGCCGTGGGACTCTTCTGCGAGCTGCTCGGGTCGTTCGCCGGTGACGTCGCGCTCACGCTCGGCGCATGGTCGGGCGTGCTGGTCTCGGGCACGATGCTGCAGCACTTCGATCGCAACACGCTCGAACGCCGCGTGCGCGCGGGCTTCGAGTACAAGGGCCGCTTCACGCCGGCGATGCGCGTGGTGCCGCTCGAGTCCATTTCGCATCCGCACGTCGAGCTGCTGGGCGCCGCGCGGTTGTTAGTCAATACATGAAGCAAGCGATCCAGAAATTCGTGCTGTTCGGTGCCACGGGCGACCTGTCGCAGCGCATGGTGTGGCCGTCGCTGTATCACCTGTGCCGCGAGAAGCTCGTGCCGCCGACACTCACGTTCGTCGGCTCGGCCCGCCATCCGCAGAGCAACACCGATTTCCGCAACTTCGTCGAGTCGGCGCTGCGCAAGTACGTGCCCGCCGAGTACGTCAAGAACGAAGCGCTCGCGGACTTGTTGGGCCGCATCACCTACGCGCCGTTCGAGGCGAGCGACGGCACTGCGAAGGGCACCGAGGCGCTGCAGCACGCGCTCGAGGGGAGCAATCGCATCCTGTATTTCCTGGCCACGTCGCCGAAGCTCTACGGCCCGACGTGCCTGAGCCTCGGCGCCGCGGGGCTCGCCTGCGAGCTGTGCCGTGTCGTGCTCGAAAAACCGATCGGTACGGATTACGAGTCGAGCGTCGACATCAACGAGGCCGTGGGGCAGGTGTTCCACGAAGACCGCATCTTCCGCATCGACCATTACCTCGGCAAGGAGGCGGTGCAGAACCTGCTGGCGCTGCGCTTCGGCAATTCGCTGTTCGAGCCGCTGTGGAATTCGTCGAACATCGACAACGTGCAGATCACCGTCGCGGAGACCGTGGGCCTCGAGGGCCGCACGGGCTACTACGATGAATCCGGTGCGCTGCGCGACATGGTCCAGAACCACATGCTGCAGCTCGTCGCGCTCGTTGCGATGGAGCCGCCGCACCTGTTCGAGCCGAACGAGGTGCGCAACGAGAAAACCAAGGTGATCCGCAGCCTGCGACCGATCACGGCGGCCACCGTCGGCGCGAATACCGTGCGCGGCCAGTACGCGGCCGGCAGCGCCGGCGGCGTCGCGGTGCCGGGCTACAACGAAGAAAAAGGTGCGAAGGGCGGCAGCGAGACGGAGACATTCGTCGCGCTGCGCGCCGAGATCGACAACTGGCGCTGGGCGGGCGTGCCGTTCTACCTGCGCACCGGCAAGCGCATGCAATCGCGCCGCACCGACATCGCCATCCAGTTCAAGACCGTGCCGCACAACATCTTCGTCGAAGACCAGGCGAACCTGCCCGCGAACCGCATGCTGATCAAGCTGCAGCCCGAGGAGCGCGTGACGCTCGAGATCCTCAGCAAGCAGCCCGGCCTCGAGGGCATGCGCCTGCGCGAGGTGCCGCTCGAGCTGTCGTTGCCGAAGGACGAGAGCGGCGGCCGCACGCGCATCGCATACGAGCGCCTGCTGCTCGACGTGCTCAAGGGCAACACCACTCTGTTCGTGCGCCGCGACGAGGTCGAGGCCGCGTGGAACTGGATCGACGGCATCCAGACCAGCTGGCGCTCGACGCGCCAGATGGTGAAGCCGTATCCTGCCGGCACCTGGGGGCCCACGGCCGCGATCGCGCTGACGGAGCGCCACGGCCACAGCTGGTACGAGTAGATGACCCCGAAGCTGCACGACGTCGTCGCCGAAGTCACTGAACGAATCGGCGGCCGCTCCGCCGCCGCCCGTGGCGAATACCTGGAACGCACCCGCAGGCGCAAGCTCGTCGAGCCGGCGCGCGGCAAACTGGCCTGTGCCAATCTCGCGCACGTGCTCGCGGCGTCCGGCGAAGACAAGGCCCGGCTGCAGCAGCCGGTTCCGAACATCGGCGTCGTCACGTCGTACAACGACATGTTGTCGGCGCATCAGCCGTTCGAAAGCTATCCCGAAGTGATCCGCGCGGCCGCGCGCGTCGCGGGCGCCACCGCGCAGGTGGCCGGCGGCGTGCCCGCGATGTGCGACGGCGTGACGCAGGGGCGCGCGGGCATGGAGCTGTCGCTGTTCAGCCGCGACGTGATCGCGCTCGCGACTGCCGTCGCGCTGTCGCACGAAGCGTTCGATGCGGCCCTGTTGTTAGGCATCTGCGACAAGATCGTGCCCGGGCTGTTCATCGGCTGCGCGTCGTTCGGGCAACTGCCGATCCTCTTCGTGCCCGGCGGGCCCATGCCCACCGGCAACATCGCGAACAAGCAGAAGGCCGAGGTGCGCCAGCGCTACGCCGAAGGGCTCGCGACGCGCGACGAGCTGCTGTCCGCGGAGATGAATTCCTATCACAACGCCGGCACCTGCACGTTCTACGGCACGGCGAACTCCAACCAGATGCTCATGGAGATGATGGGCCTGCACGTGCCCGGTGCGGCCTTCGTCAATCCGAACACGCCGCTGCGGCATGCGCTCACCGTGGCCGCCACGCAGCGTGCGGCCGCCACGTCGGCGCTCGGCAACGACTATCTACCGTTCGTCGAGGTCATCGACGAGCGGTCCTTCGTGAACGCGATCGTCGGACTCATGGCCACGGGCGGCTCGACCAACCACGTGATCCATCTCGTCGCGATGGCGCGCGCCTGCGGCCTCACGATCACGTGGGACGACATGGCCGACCTGTCGCGCGTCACGCCGCTGCTGGCGCGCGTGTACCCGAACGGCGAGGCCGACGTGAACCAGTTTCACGCCGCCGGCGGCATGGCATTCGTCGTGCGCGAGCTCATCGACGCCGGCCTCGCGCACGAAGACGTGATGACCGTGTGGGGTCCGGGGCTGCGCGCGTATGCGCGCGAGCCGTTCCTCGACGCCGGCAAGCTCGTTTGGCGCGACGGCGCGGCGCAGTCCGCGGAAGAGAAGATCCTGCGCCCCGCGTCGAACCCGTTCAGCGCGGATGGCGGCCTCAAACTACTGCGCGGCAACCTCGGCAAGTCCGTCATCAAGACGTCGGCCGTGGATCCGAAGTACTGGGAGATCACCGCGCCCGCGCGCGTGTTCGAGAGCCAGGAGGCGCTCGCGGCCGCGCTCAAGTCCGGCATCGAGGGCGACTTCATCGCCGTCGTGCGCGGGCAGGGCCCGCGAGCCAACGGCATGCCGGAGCTGCACAAGCTGATTCCGGCGTTGTCGGGCCTCATGGCGAAGGGCCGGCGCGTGGCCATCGTGACCGATGGGCGCATGTCGGGCGCGTCGGGCAAGGTGCCGTCGGCGATTCACCTGACGCCGGAGGCGGTGTCGGATGGTCCCATCTCGCGACTCCGCGATGGCGACATCATCCGTCTCGATGCCGCTGCCGGCGTGCTCGAGGCGCAGGTCGATGCCGCGACACTTGCAGCGCGCGAGCCGGTGAAACCCGATTTGTCGGACGCAACGTTCGGCGTAGGCCGCGAGCTGTTCACGCGGCTGCGCGAAGGCGCGACGCCGGCGGACGAGGGCGCGTCGATCCTCTGATCTTCAGGCGGCCACCGCCTTCATGTTGGCGTTCTAACGAAACGCGACGTTGCCGATCCCGGCGCGGGCGGTCAGAGTAGCGTTCATGAAAATCTACCCGCTGCGCGCCGCCTGCGTCTGGTTCCTGTTCTGCGTGTCCATCTGCGCCGCCGCCGACACGCCGCGCCATCCCATCGCCGTCGAGGACTTGCTGGCGCTCGCGCGTGTTGGCGAGGTGCAGATTTCTCCCGACGGAGCGTGGGTGGCCTACAGCGTTGCCACGCCGAACGTGCCGGCCAACACGGTCGACAGCAATCTGTGGCTCGTGCCCACTGGCGGCGGCGCCGCGCGCCAGCTCACGCGCACAGGAAAGGATCGCAGTCCCCGGTTCTCGCCCGACGGCAGGCGCCTCGCATTCCTGTCGCGCCGCGACGGGAAGTCCCAGGCGTACGTGATGCCGCTCGACGGCGGCGAAGCGATGCAGGCTTCGACCCTCGGCAGTGACGTCGACACCTTGCGATGGTCACCCGACGGCAAGACGCTGGTGCTCACGGCATCCGTCTGGCCGGAGTGCATCGACGATGCCTGCAACAAGTCGCACGACGAGGCGCGCGCGAAGGAGAGCAGCGCGCGTGTCTACGGCGAGTGGCCGTTCATGACGGCGCTCGCGTGGCTCGATGCGAGGCGCACCCACGCATTTGCGGTGTCGGCAAACGAGCCCGGGCCGGCCCGCGACCTCACCCCTCGGTGGCCGCGCAATGTGGCGTACACACTCGCGATCGATGGATCCATCGACCCGGCGGATGTCAGTGTTTCGCCCGACGGCCGCGAGCTGGCATTCGTGTCCGCGTCGCCGGTCGACCCGACCGGCCAGGCCGTCGGTCAGATCTGGCTGGTGCCGATGGACGGTGGGGACCCTCGGCGTCTCACCACGAATGCCGGCGCGGAAAAAGCGCCCGTGTATTCGCCCGACGGGCGCACCATCGCCTATCGCTGGAACCGTGACGCCGCCAATACGGGCGGGCAGCCCAGGCTCATGCTGGTCGAGCGCGCGACCGGCAAGCTCACCGACCTCACGGGGTCGATCGACCGTGGCGCGGGATCGCATGGCTGGGCATCGGACGGCAAGACACTGCTGTATCTCGCGGAGACGGGCGTCTCGCAGCCTGTCTACTCGCTCGCAGCGATCGCCGGCTCCGCCGACAAGCCCGTGGTGACGGGATACGTTTCCGAGTTGTCCATCGCGGCGAAGAGCCCCGCCATCGCGTTCATCCGGTCGAGCTTCTCGCGGCCGCCCGAGGTGTTCTTCGCGGCGCGCCCGGGTGTCACGGCAGTGCAGCTCACCCATCACAACGATGCGCGGGTGGCTGCGCTGGATCTCCCGACGCTCGAGACCTTCGAGTTCGCGAGCAAGGACGGCACGCGTGTGCAGGCGCTGCTGCTGAAACCGCCCGGCATGACCGCCGCGGAAAAAGTGCCGCTGCTGGTCCTGTTGCATGGCGGACCGCACACGACGTGGAACGACTCGTGGAGCTGGCGCTGGAATTCGCAGGTCTTCGCGGCCCCGGGCCG
>Ga0136846_1232480_pt1 | contig 13327 bp, 9 predicted proteins | sample HopSoiMetagenom2_FD_96841 | JGI IMG/M metagenome (GOLD analysis project Ga0136846, IMG submission 96841) | Grasslands soil microbial communities from Hopland, California, USA - 2 Assembly 2016 (version 4) | ecosystem: Environmental > Terrestrial > Soil > Grasslands | place: USA: Hopland... | reverse complement strand
GCGGCATGGCGAAGAGCTGGAGAGCCGCTTGAGTCTGTGCCTCACGACGATCTGGTTCACCTGCCTACCTTCAGTTAAAGGCTCGTTGCCGCGAAGTTGTTCGAGTCCCATCACCTGTGGACTAGATTCCAACCGAAAAACGAAAGGACAACGGGATTCCTATTTCTGCTGTCCAGACAAACTGCAGGTTTCTCGTTCGTGTCGGAAGAACCCACAGTTCGAAAGCCGGGCTGCGAAGCCGCTATACTCTTCCTGATGCCTTCTAGCAACGAGGTTGAAATCAAGTTCAAAATCGCTGACCTCGCAGCGATTTCGGAGAAGTTGAAGGAATCGGGATTCCGGCTGAAGACCAGTCGCACTCACGAGATGAATACGCTTTACGACCGTGTCGGCCAGCCTCTTCGTCGAAAAGGCGAACTCTTGCGGCTCCGGAAATACGGTTCCGAATGGCTGCTAACGCACAAAAGCAAGGGAGGCTCAGGTCGTCACAAGACGCGAGTAGAGACACAAACCAACGTGGCGGACGGCGAAAAGATGGAGGCAATCCTGACAGCTCTCGGTTACAAGCCGTCTTTTCGATACGAAAAGTATCGAGCCGAGTGGTCGGACGGGACGGGCGATGTGGTTGTAGACGAAACGCCAATCGGAAACTTTGGGGAAATCGAAGGGCCGCCCGATTGGATCGATCGAACCGCTCAGAGGCTCGGCATCAACACAAGGCAGTACATCACGTCTAATTACGCGACACTATTCCTCGATTGGAAGAAGCGCTCTCATGGCAAGGCCCAGCAGATGACATTCCAGGAAATCGGGAAATCCGGTCCCACGCTCTAAGCAGCTTTTGCAGCAGCGGTCTCATAACCTTCGGTTGCATAGCAAAGCGCGCGATCAAAGAACTGGTCGAGCAATCGCACTAACTCCAGCTCGCCATAAATCTCCAGAGGTCCTCGCAGCATGCCTTCCCGCTGCAAGAAGTCCCAGATATGCTCCTTGGTGAAGATGACGGCCCAGCAATAATCGGAAAGAGACACCTGCTGCATAGCTCGGCGCATTCCGATCTCGCGGTAGCGGCTTTGGATATCGCTCTCTTTCTTGTAGAGCAACCAATCCCCGAGGTTCTTTAAGATTTCGTGAACCCGGTCGCGCAGTTCCTGAACTGGAACCTTCGCCATATCCTTCGTCTTTTCAGACGTCCGTAGTTTCTGCAAGAAGCCCTCGACCAACTCGTCAGAATGGTCCTCTATCAATCGCACTAAGCGCAAGGCAATCACGTCCCCCTCCTCCCCTTTGGATGCAGGTGGGGGCGGTTGCGGATGCGTTTTATATCGGCTTACGATGTTTAGGGAAGGCGGGTTTATGCGATCAATTACAAAGCAATAGCGGCTAGAAACTGCTCGGAATGTTAAGACCCTGCTCCGCAACACTTCTTGTACTTCTTGCCTGATCCACAAGGACATGGATCGTTACGACCTATCTTGTCACCGCCTCGCACTACCTGCTGCACGGGCTGATACTCACCGGATCCGGCCATTCTCGCCTGCTCAAGTTCACGGCGCTTGCGGCGCTGGAACGCTTCCTCCAGATCATCCACCGACGTACTTACGTTTCGGCGGCGGTGGCCGTTTCCATCCTGATCGGCTGGCGCGGGTTCGAGCGCTGGAGCGATGCCTTCTGCGCCAGCATTGACCGTGACGCTCTCGACGGGCCGCTCTAAAATTTGCATCAGGTAAAGGTATCGAACTGTATCTTCCTGGAAGCGCTTCATCATCTCTTCGAACATGTCGAACGATTCGCGCTTGTACTCAACTACCGGGTCATGCTGACCATATCCCCGGAGTCCAATTCCCTCCCTGAGGTGGTCCATGCTGAGCAGGTGATCCTTCCACTGAGAATCCAGTACGCTCAGCATGATCATGCGCTCGTGATGGCGCATGGCATCTGGACCGATCAGGCCCTCCTTGGCGTCGTAACGCTGTTTCAGCTTCTCGAAGATGGAATCGCCCAGTTCCTGGCGGTTCAGCGTTTCTGGTTTAACCCCCTCCGCAAGGATGTCCACACCAAAGCGAGTGAAAATGGCATCTTTCAGGCCTTTGACGTCCCAATCTTCGGCATGAACGTCGCGCGAAGCAAACTTGTCGAGCAGATCGGTAAGGATGTCCGATACATAATCCTCGAGGATGAGATCTTTCTGATCCAGACCTTCCAACAAGCGCCGACGCAATCCATAAACCGCTTCGCGCTGCTTGTTCATTACGTCGTCGTACTCAAGCAGGTGCTTGCGGGCTTCGAAGTTCTGAGCTTCGACTGCCTTCTGAGCGGCCTCGATGCGCTTGGTGATCAGCCGAGACTCGATGGGAACACCTTCTTCCATTCCCAGGCGCTGAAGCAGGTTCGAAACCCACTCCTTGGCAAAAATGCGCATTAAGTCGTCTTCCAGCGACAAATAAAAACGCGAGGCGCCGGGATCGCCCTGACGACCCGCACGTCCGCGTAGCTGGTTATCGATGCGGCGCGCCTCGTGACGTTCAGTACCGAGAATGAAAAGACCGCCCGTACCCACGACACTGTCGTGCTCTTTGTCGGTTTCCGCTTTGTAGCGATTGAAGATCTGGTCCCACTGATCCGTGTTAACGATGTATTCCTGGCCGGCGTAGTAGAAGAGCGTGGTTTTGCCGTCGTCGGCTTTGCCCTCAATTTTGCCTTGGGCCACACCCACACGCTGCGCCAGTCCTTTCTTGACGCATTCCTGCTTAGCCATGAACTCGGGGTTTCCACCCAGCAGAATGTCGGTACCGCGACCAGCCATGTTGGTGGCGATGGTTACGGAACCCTGTCGTCCGGCTTGAGCAACGATTTCGGCTTCGCGCTCGTGGAACTTCGCGTTGAGAACTACGTGCTTGATGCCCTTCTTTTTCAGCAGCTCAGAAAGGCGTTCGGATTTCTCAATCGAAGTCGTACCCACCAGCACGGGCTGCTCTTTTTCGTGCAGTTTTTGGATCTCGTCGGCGGCAGCGAAGTACTTCTCCTTCTCGGTGCGGTAAACGATGTCCGAGTTCTCGACCCGTAACAGCGGGCGATTGGTGGGAATTACGACGACTTCCAAGCGATAGATCTTTTCAAATTCAGGGGCTTCGGTTTCCGCTGTACCGGTCATACCAGCAAGCTTTTTGTACATGCGGAAGTAATTTTGAAAAGTGATCGTTGCGAGCGTCTGGTTCTCGCGCTCGATCTTCACGCCTTCTTTTGCTTCGACAGCCTGGTGAAGCCCGTCCGACCACCGGCGCCCCGGCATCAACCGGCCGGTGAACTCGTCAACAATCAGAACTTCTTTTTCGCGCGGGTTGTCGTCCTTGGCTTTCACCACGTACTCGACATCGCGCCGATAGAGCGCATGCGCCTTGATGGCAGTCTCGACGTGGTGCTTTAGATCCCAATTCTCCGGATCGGCGATGTTGCCGATGCCCAGCAGCTTTTCGACTTTTTCCCAGCCTTCATCGCTAACCGTAATGTTGCGGTGCTTCTCGTCGACCACAAAGTCGCCGGTCAACTGCTTAGGCTCGCCGGGAGCCGTGTCGATTTCCTCGCCTTTTTCCAGCTTAGGAATGATCCGATTTACCTTGTCATACTTGTCGGTCGACTCCTCGCTGGCGCCACTGATGATCAGGGGAGTACGCGCTTCGTCGATCAGGATGGAGTCAACTTCGTCGACGATGCCGTAGTTGAAAGGCCTCTGCACGCATTCGCGCAGATCAAACTTCATGTTGTCGCGCAGGTAATCGAAACCAAACTCGTTGTTGGTGCCGTAGGTGACGTCAGCGGCGTAGGCTTCCTGCCGCTCCTCGTCATCGAGATCGTGCACGATAACGCCGACCGTGAGTCCAAGGAAGCGGTAAAGCTTACCCATCCACTCGGAGTCACGTTTTGCCAGGTAATCGTTGACGGTCACAACGTGCACGCCACGCCCGCTGAGGGCGTTCAAGTAAACTGGGAGGGTCGCAACCAGGGTCTTGCCTTCACCCGTCTTCATTTCAGCGATCTTGCCCTGGTGCAGCACCATGCCGCCGATCAGCTGAACATCGAAGTGGCGCATGTTAAGGACACGGCGGCCAGCTTCGCGTACCACGGCAAACGCTTCTACGAGGATCTCTTCCAGGACTTCTTTCAGGGCCTGATTTTTTTCGGCCTCGATCTGCTTGCGGCGGTCGTCGTCAGCCTCAGGATCGTCCTGGATCGTGCTCAAGCGTTCCTGAATGCGCGCCCGGAAAGCATCGGTCTTGGCGCGCAGCTGCTCGTCGCTTAAACCTTGCATCTGCGGCTCAAGAGCATTGATGGCCTCAACGTTGGGCAGCAGGCGCTTGATTTCGCGCTCGTTTTTGGTCCCGAAGACCTTGCCTAGTAGAGTGTTAATCAAATTCCGTTTCCTTCAGAAGGGAGGCGCACCCCTGCGTATCCTAAAAGCCTAGCATACTTAGATGCTGCTGAACGGCGTAAGTCGCCAAGGGAAGGATCGAGGTGGGTTCCGCCCGAAGAGTTGTGTTTAGACGCACCGGTTGCACGCCGCCCGGCACGGGCCGCCTGCGTCTTTCTTAAGAGTTCAGGTAACATCGTAGCTAACCAATGGCCACTTTTTACGATCGCTTTGTGGAATGCGAGCAGCGCTGGCCACAAAACATCGCTGTCGAAATCCAGAAGCAAGACACAGTTGAGAGCCACACCTACGCTGAGCTACGGGGGATGGCCGAATCCATCGCTCGGTGGATCGTCGACGGGGGGCATCGTCCCGGCTCGCGGATTGCCATTCTGGCCGACAATCATCCCCGTTGGACGGCCGCGTACCTGGGGATCATTGCTGCGGGATGTACTGCTGTTCCTCTGGACACAGCCTTCCATGCCGATCAGGTAGCGAAGCTACTTCAGGACAGCGGTAGCTCTGTCCTATTTACAGACGGCAAGCATCTCGAGGTGGCCAACGAAGCGATCTCCGCAACGAACGTAGGACTAGTCCTCACCGATACCCCGGCTGGCGACCTCGCGGGCTCGCTTGCGAATCTCGACACTGTATTTGCGGACGGACCCAGCGGCTTTGGGGCTGTTTCTCGCTCCTCCGAAGACATTGCGACCCTTCTATACACGTCGGGGACGACAGCCGATCCCAAAGGGGTAATGCTCACCCATGCCAATCTGCTGGCGGAATGCAGCGGGGTCTTTGGGTTGCTGCAATTGACTCCGAGCGATGCCGTTCTGGGCGTGTTGCCTTTATTTCACGCACTGGCGCAGATGGCCAACCTGCTCCTGCCGCTGGTGTGTGGCGCCCGGGTCGTGTACATGGAGACACTCAACACCACTGAACTGGTCCGGGCCTTGGGGGAAAGGAACGTAACAGCTTTCGCCTGCGTTCCTCAGTTTTACTACCTGATTCATGAGCGCATTCAGTCCGAGGTAGCCAAGCGCGGCACGTTGGCCAAGGTGCTGTTCAGAGGCTTGATGAAGTTGACGGTCGCGCTGCGGGCAATGGGCTGGAATTCTGGCAGACTTTTCTTTCGCAAAATCCACCAGACGTTCGGACCGCGGATGCGCTTCCTGGTGACCGGAGGCTCGCGCTGGGATCCGCACGTTGGACGAGACTTTTACGCTCTGGGGGTCGACATTTTGCAGGCTTACGGGCTGACCGAGACCACCGGTGGAGCCTTGTGCACGCCACCCCACGACAATGTAATCGGATCGGTCGGCAAGCCTTTACCGGGAGTGGAGGTTCGCATAGATCAGCCTGAGCCGCAGGACGAAGGCCCTGCCGTTGGCGAGATCGCCATCCGGGGATCCATCGTCATGAAAGGTTACTGGAACCGCCCCGACGCGACTTGTGCTGTGTTGCGCGACGGGTGGCTCTACACGGGCGACCTCGGACACTTCGATGCCGACGGCAATCTGTTTATCACTGGCCGCAGAAAGGAAGTCATCGTTCTCAGTTCGGGAAAAAACGTATATCCGGAAGAGATCGAAGCCCACTATCAGAAATCGGCATTCATAAGAGAAATCTGTGTGCTTGGGTTGACGGCACGTTCCGGCGAGCCCTTCTCCGAACGACTACATGCCGTCATCGTTCCCGATTTCGACACTCTGAAGCAGCGTAAGATCGTCAACGCCAAAGAGGTAATCCGGTTTGATGTGGAGGGCCTCTCTCAGCAACTGGCCTCAACGAAGCGAATACTTAGCTACGAGATCTGGCAGGAGGCGCTACCTCGTACCACAACCCGCAAATTGAAACGCTTTGAGATTGAAAAACGGGTTTACGCGAATCGCGAAAAACCGCAGTCTTCCCATTCCGGGGATTCCACTCCACCTTCGTTAACCGATGAAGAACAGTCCTGGATGCAAGACCCGCAAGTGCAGCGAGCTTTGAAGATCATTCAAGCAGGGTCCAGGAGGGACGGAGGGTTGGTTGCGCCGAAAGACAATCTGGAGTTGGACTTGGGACTCGATTCGATGCAGAGGGTTGAACTCCTGGTCGCTCTGGAAGAAGAGTTAACAGTAGAAGTCGATCAGTCTCGTCTAGCGGAAATCTATACCGTGCGCGAGTTGGTGGATACGCTTCGGCAGCAGGCTGAAGCGGCGCCGGCCGAGTCCGCGCCGGAGCGACTTGGCTGGGGTTCTATTCTGGCCGAAGAGAGCACGGACGAGGATGTCCTGGATCTGGCAAAACCGCGTCCCTTTGCTGCCGCTTCTTTGTTCCTGGTATTCCGATTCATCCAACTCTTTTCGCGCGATCGTTTTGATCTGCGCGTAACCGGACTTGAGAGGCTTCCGACCCGAGGTCCATTTATCCTCTCGCCGAATCACCAGAGCTACATTGATCCGTTTGTTATTGGTAGTCTGCTTCCCTGGACCGTGTTTCGCGAGATCTTCTCGGTCGGAACGAGCGACGTCTTTGGCTCGACTTTCATGCGGCGCATCGCACGCTGGTTGCGCGTCATCGTGGTCGATCCCGATGCCAATCTGATTCCGGCCATGCGAGCTGGCGCATTCGGTTTGCGTCATGGGGGTATTCTTTTTCTCTTTCCTGAGGGAGAGCGCAGTATCGATGGCCATCCGAAGGTTTTCAAAAAGGGAGCCGCAATTCTGTCTGCACATCTGCAGGTCCCCATTATTCCTGTGGCGATCGAGGGTTTCCATGAAGTCTGGCCGCGAGGCAAGAAGTTTTTCCAGGGATTCAGTCCGCTGCGAGTTCAATTCGGAGACCCAATATATCCTGCGCGGACTGCGCATCCCGCGGAGCCTGATTACGTTCAGCTCACAGCCGAGCTACGGTCGCGCGTCGTGACAACGTGGGACGAGCTCCGTAAGCAGCGACGTGAAGCTGAAGCCCTTCGCTTAACAAGCGCGGCAACACACTAGGTCGTATTAAGGCTCAGCGCCAGCGGTCTACTAATTCCCACCAGATCAGGCGCATCCACTCGTACAGATTTGTTTTTGCCCACTCGCGTTGCCTCCACCAAAGAACGCCGAACTCAGCGGGATTGTGCGCTGCAGCCATGTTGAACTCGAGACCAGGGATCTCATGCTGAAACACACTCCGCGCTCTGCGGGTGTGGAAGTCAGACGTAACGATCAATACCTTATGAACACCTCCCGCGCGCGCGATGCAATTCTGCGCTTCATGCGATTCGTCGCGTGTGGAAAGCCCATGAATGGGACAGATCGAAATTGAATTTGCCTGTGGCAGGCCTTGTACCCAATGCTGAGCCAGTTCGGGGGCGGTCCACTGATAAATGCGCTCGGCTGCGGGCACATCCATGACGATCCTCGGGGCATAGCCCCGCTCCAACAGATCGAGGGCGAGCATAGGGCGATTGTAGGTTTCGCCTGCCAATACCAGAATCGCGTCAGATTTTTCGGGTTCATCGACCACCAGAAAGCGGCCTGTGCCCGCCACGAGGGCGGCGAACAATCCGAGCAGTCCTAAACTCAACATCAGCCGTCTTTTCATGTGGAAGCCGGATATTGCTTGCTCTTCTCACGCCGGGTGGACGAAAACAGCACTGAGGCTGCAAACTCCTTCACACTCGCCAGCCGGCTACCGTGATAACTAGCGAAATCAGTGCTTTGAGAGCGCACGTTATGGCACGGGAACTGCACCTTTCCTGGCTTGGCGCGTAAACCCCCCTTGCGCCTGTGCTACGATGAGTTCTCCATACTGCACTTTATAAGTTATTGAAAAATATGACTACTCAACCTATGGTTTCTACCCTCTCTTCTGAACTGACTTCCAAGATTGCCTCACGGGAAGCTAAAGTCGCGGTCATCGGCATGGGGTATGTGGGCCTGCCTCTCGCGTTGTTATACATCGGCCAACGTTTTTCCGTGACAGGCTTCGATATTGACCGTCGCAAAGTTGACACACTGAATCAGGGTGGCTCCTACATATATCGCATCGAGACGACCGAGATTAAAGACGCGCTGTCCCACGGCTTTGCGGCAACGTCCGATTACTCACGAATAACCGAAATGGACGCAGTAATCATCTGTGTCCCCACCCCGCTGAATGAATATCATGAACCCGACTTGAGCTTTATCACAGCCACGGCCGATGCGATTGCGCCTAACCTTCGGGCGGGACAGTTGATCGTGCTGGAAAGCACAACGTATCCGGGAACCACCGAGGAAGTGCTGATCCCTATCTTGGAGAAAAAGAACCCCGCCAGGTTAAAGGCATCGCGCGGTGGAGAACCCAGTGGTCATGAATTTTTCGTGGCCTTCTCGCCGGAACGTGAGGATCCGGGGAATACCAGCGTCGCGCGGCAAGACATTCCCAAAGTTGTGGGCGGATTGGATCCGGAAGCCTCTGAGCTCGCAGCCAGTCTCTACGGATCGATCTTTAACCGTGTGGTGCGCGTTTCTTCTCCCGCCGCCGCGGAGATGACGAAGCTTCTGGAGAACATCTATCGATGCGTCAACATCGCCCTGGTAAATGAATTGAAGATGCTCTGCCTGCGCATGGGGCTCGATATTTGGGAGGTGATCGACGCGGCGTCGACTAAGCCCTTCGGCTTTCAGCCTTTCTATCCCGGGCCCGGTTTGGGTGGACACTGTATACCAGTGGATCCTTTTTATCTTTCCTGGAAAGCAAAGGAATTCGATTTCCGCACCCGGTTCATCGAGCTCGCTGGCGAGATCAACGTTTCCATGCCATACCACGTGATCGCCGCGGTCATGAATGCTCTGAACAAGCAAAAAAAGGCGCTGAACGGATCACGTGTCCTCATCCTGGGTGTCGCCTATAAGAAAGACATCGACGACTTGCGCGAATCGCCCGCTCTCACGATCATCGAGCTGCTGCAGAAGGAAGGCGCGAGTGTGTCCTACAACGATCCCTATTTCCCCAGCATAGGCAAGGGCCGTCACTACGATTTGCAGATGAAGCGCGTTGAACTGCAGAACCTGAATGAGTACGACTGCGTGCTGATCGTCACAGACCATAGCGACTACGACTATGATCGCATCGTGCGCGAATCCCAACTGGTGGTCGACACGCGGAATGCAACTCGTGGAATTCAGGACGCGAAGATTGTTCACTGTTAAAAAACGTTGATCGCACGACCAGGTGCGGGAATTTTGCGTCGTCCAGTTTTTACGCTTGCCGCGTGTAAGATTTTTTCCACACTTGCGGGCCCAAATCCCCATATCAGCGATTCTTTCGGACGTAAGCAGCTGAAAGCTATCCACTTTACTAGTTTTAATAGTGGTACCTTTCTGGCCCGAAGCTTGCTGAATCCAAGCTGCAGGGGTAAGCTGACCCGAACCGTCTCCCATGTTCAACGTCCGCGTCGGTGGGGCGCGGCCTTCAACCAAGCATCAGTTCGAAAGACGCTGATCTACAGAGGTCAAAATGCCTCTTCTCCCAGAACTCGGGATGTTTGCCCTGCTCCCGGAACCCAAATCAAGGTGGAGAGAATTTGTTTTCGGCTATGGCACACAGAGCGCCGCTCTCATCCTCCTGCTTTCACTTGGTATTTTGCGGCCACAAATCCTGACGCGTTCTACAGGAAGTTACCGGCCTATTGCGTTGGTGAACACTCCTGTTCCCGTAAACCATGAACGCGCTCCGGTGCGGGTCATACAAGCTCCCCGCGTTGTCGCGCAGCGACCTATGCAAGTTCCAACGAACCTGCGTTTGGAGCCTCGACTTTCCAAAACTCCGGAGGAGCCAGCGCCCAGGGTCCAAGCGCGCGAGATGGCAGTTCCCACGATTGCAGATGCAAAGCCGGTGATTCCACGTCAACTCGTTCGCACCAACGTATTCTCCACCGGCAGTTCCGCACCTCCGACGATTGCTGCCGCTCCGCAGAAGGTGCAGACTGGTGGATTTGGAGATCCCAATGGCGTGCCTGCAGCGGAGACCCACGGGAAGCCGGTCACAATCGCGCAGGTTGGATCATTTGATTTACCGTCTGGGGGCGGTGCCGGCAACGGAACCGGCGGAGCAAACGGCAAAAAGGGAGTCATTTCAAGTGCCGGATTCGGCGACGGAGTAGCGACAGGAGATAATTCCGGCAGAGTCTCGGCGTCTCGCAGCAGTATTCGGCAAGGAGGCTTTGGCGACGCCGACACCTCCCTCGCACAACAAGTGCGCTCTCGGCCCGCATTGAGCGAAGTAGCCAAAAAAACGCCAGTAGAGATTATCTCCAAACCCACGCCAACCTACACGGAAGAAGCGAGGAAACTCCATATCGAAGGCGAAGTCTTGTTGGAGGTAGTCTTTGAGGCTTCGGGCCGGTTGCGTGTGGTACGAGTCGTGCGCGGACTAGGCCATGGCCTGGACGAAAATGCACAGCGTGCCGCCGAGCAAATACGATTCAAACCTGCCATGAAGGAAGGACAGCCTGCGGATTCCACAGCCACTGTACACATCCTGTTTCAGCTGGCCTGAAGATCAGAAGGTAAATAGGAGTTTATGAGCTGTTTAAAAAAAGTAAGTTTCGTTTTAGGCATCATTGCACTTGGTTGTGTACTCTCAGCCGCTCAAGAACCCTCTACGCAGCCGGCAAACGGTGAGCCGTCGAAAACAACGCCCGAAGTACAGCCTGCGGGTGTAACCGATCAGCCAGCCGGAAGTGTGGACGAGGAAAAACCGAAACAACACTCCAATGACACCAGCCCGAGATCTTCGACAGATCAGATACTGGATCGTGTTGTTGAGCGTGAGCATGCATTCGTAGCACAGATGCGGCACCTGCATCCCCTCGTCGAAACCTACATTCAAGACATGAAGACCGACAAGGAAGTGGGGGAAGTGCCGATGAACGATCACTATTTTCTGGGCCGTCTGAATCTAACCAATGGGCCCGCGGATGACTCGTTTATGGCGCAACCGGGATTCAAGAGCCGCTTTCTCGGTAAGCTGACCAGCTTTTACTCAATGAAGTTCCTGCCTCTAGGCTTTGCTCAGATGGTTTTGGTGGACACCGATTTTCAGCGCAAGTATTACGACTTCACACCGGTCAGAAAAGAATTTCTTGGCGAAGTACGCTGCCTGGTTTTCGACGTTCAACCAAAGCAGAGCGCGGGGCAAGGACGGTTCCTGGGCCGCATCTGGGTAGAAGATCAAAGTTACAATATCGTCCGTTTCAATGGGACCTATGCCCCTCACCCCAAGTACAGCTATTACCTGCATTTTGATAGCTGGCGCTTGAACCTTCAGCCGGGAGTATGGCTGCCGGCCTACATCTACAGCCAGGAATCGGATCTCAAATATCGCGACGTCCAGACCTTGCACTTCAAGGCGCAGACACGCTTGTGGGGCTACGACTTGACCCGTGCCGCTCACAACCAGGAATTCTCGGAAATCACCGTGGACTCGCACGACAGCGTTCAGGACGCAAGCGAAGGCGGGCAGGACTCGTCTCCAGTTCAGGCCGCTCGCATATGGCAGCGGCAAGCAGAGGAGAATTCGATCGATCGGCTGCAGAAGATCGGATTGCTTGCGCCAGCCGGAGATGTTGACAAAGTCCTCCAGACGGTTGTGAACAATCTGATGGTGACAAACAACCTCGACATCCAACCCGAAGTGCGTTGTCGCATATTCCTCACGGCGCCCCTGGAAGCATTCACGATCGGACACACTATCGTGATCAGCCGCGGCATGCTGGACGTGCTGCCTGACGAAGCGTCATTGGCGATGGTGCTTGCGCACGAGCTGGGACACATTGTGTTGGACCATCAAATCGATACCAAACTGGCGTTCAACGATCGAATGCTATTCCCGGACGATGAGACTTTTGATCGGCTGGGGTTCCAACATACGCAGTCGGAGGAGGATGCCGCAGACAAGAAAGCGGTCGAGATTTTGAAGAATTCGCCCTACAAGGACAAATTAGGGAACGCTGGGCTGTTCCTGCGAGCGTTGCAAGACCGCGCCCCTCAGCTGAAACACCTGATTCGCCCACATTTAGGGGACGGGTTGGCAAGCAAGAAAGACGTTCGCATGGCGGAACTCACGGCAGGAGCGCCGGAGCTGGAAACACGGCGCACTGATCAGATAGCTGCCCTCCCTCTGGGAGGACGGGTGAAACTAGATCCCTGGACGAATCGGGTGGAACTGCTGAAGACCAAGGCTGTACCACTCAGCTCGGCACGTGAAAAAATGCCGTTTGAGGTAACTCCGTTTTTCCCATTCCTGACCAGACTGCAGGGCAATCCGGCAGCGCCAGAAAAGGTCGCGTCAACCGCACCAAGTCGGTAAGGATGAGCTTCTGCGGTGAGAATGGGGCCCGGCGCGCCGTGGCGAGGCTTTAGGCTAGTCCAGCCCCGAAAAGATCGTAGGGAAGGCTGCTGCAGCTCAACTGCTACTGGATCGCGCTGCCGACCTGCGAAAAGACAGTGTTAGCATTGGAGCCGATCAGACGGACCGTGCCGACCACAATCACCAAGATGACAGCCAGCATGACTGCGTATTCGGCGATGTCCTGCCCCTGTTCATCGTGCCAAAGTTGGCTTAACAGATATGCCACGGTTGTGTCTCCTATCGCTCCGCAGGCAAAATAAAATTGACCGCGCGTCATACAATCGACGCGAATACTGACCCGGCCTGCGTGGCGTATGTCACATAGTAGTTTTTCACGCGGGACGAACCAATGGCCCGTACGTGCCCGTTATGGCACGAAAGTGCCATACCTGCTAGCTTCCGCGAAAGCCACGATAAACCTAATAATCTCTACGAGATGCTGATTAAAGGAAGGGATTGATTTACGGCGAACAGGGCCAGTTCCAAACGAGTCGAGACGCCTAGCTTGTCGAAAATGTTGCTAAGGTGGTGCTTTACGGTGTCTTCACT
>Ga0136846_1216079_pt1 | contig 13327 bp, 11 predicted proteins | sample HopSoiMetagenom2_FD_96841 | JGI IMG/M metagenome (GOLD analysis project Ga0136846, IMG submission 96841) | Grasslands soil microbial communities from Hopland, California, USA - 2 Assembly 2016 (version 4) | ecosystem: Environmental > Terrestrial > Soil > Grasslands | place: USA: Hopland... | reverse complement strand
TCAGGTGAGAGCATGCCCACGGTGACCGCACGATGGTGAGGACCCCCGACCCGACGCGCCAGCGCGATGCCGAGCGGTCCGACGCGCAGCTCGACATGCTGCACAGCTTCGCCGCGAAGCTGAACGTGCTGACGGATACCGCGGAGATCGCGAACACGATCACGGCGGAGCTGCGCACGATCGTCGACTATCACAACTGCCGCGTGTACCTGCTCCAGGATGAGGACCGGCTCATGCCGATCGCGTTCCGCGGTGAGATGACGACCGAGTACTTCGAAGAGGACCTCGACACGCTGATTACCGAGATCGGCGAGGGGATCACCGGCACGGTCGCGGCGACCCGCGAGGCGCTCCTCACGCCGGACGCGCGCGAGGTTCCGTTCGGAGTGACCATCCCCGGCACAGAAGACGATCTGCTCGAGTCGATGCTCGCCGTACCGATGATCGCCGGAGACACGCTCGTCGGCGTGATCGTGCTGTCGAGCCTCGGCTACGGGATGTTCGATGAGGAAGACCAGCGCATGCTCGAGGTCCTCGCGCCGCATGCCGCCGCGGCGTTCCACAGCGCGAGTCTGCTCGAGGCCGAGCGCGATGCTGCGCGCGCCGCCGGCGCGTTGCTGCAGCTTTCACAGTCGCTGACGGGACGCCGGACGGTCGCCGAGATCTTCCGTGACGCGATCGAGTCGATGGAGACGATCATCCGGTGCGCCGCGACGGCGGCCTACGTCCGCGACGAGACGGGCTCGTTCCGCGTGATCCAGCTGCACGCGTGCGGCGGCCGAACGGTCCGCCCGCGCGCCGATATCGCCGACGTGCCCTCGACGGTCGCCGAGGCGTTCCTGGAGAGCGCGTCGCCGTTCGTGATCCCGCAGGCGCTCGCGGCGCAGGTACCCGACGAGGCCAGGATCATGGACGGGTTCGGCGACGTCTTGGTTTGCCCGTTGCAGTGGGAGCCCGGTGAGATCGGCGCGCTGATCGCGGTGGGGGACCCGGAGGGGGAGCCGTTCGACGAGTCGGCGGTTCGCCTGGCCCGCGGGATCGGCGATCTCACCGCCCTCGCGCTCGGCAACGCCCGGCGGATCGGCGAGCTCGAGCGGTTCCACCGGTTGGTCGAGAGCCTCGACGCCGTGTTCTGGGAGGCCGATGCCGACGGGCTCCGCGTGACGTTCCTCGGCGGCCGTGTGCCGGAGTTGTACGGCGACGAGGCGTCCGCGTGGATCGACCGGCCCTGGGGCGAGCACATCACCGATGCCGATCGGTCGCTCGCCGTCGCCGAGGTGCGGCGCGCGATCGCAGACGGCAGCGACGCCAACGTCGAGTACCGCGTCGGCGCCCCGGGTGGGCAGGGCCGATGGCTCCGCGACCTCGTGACCGTGGTGCACGGCAGCCAGGGGCCGCGGCAGATCCGCGGCCTCACCGTCGACGTCACCGAGCGGCGGCACGCGGAGCAAACGTTGCGCGAATCCGAGCGGAAGTACTCCGAGGCGTTCCTGCGCGAACGCGAGGCCGCCGAACGGCTGCGCGCGCTCGACGAGATGAAGAACACGTTCCTCGAGGCGGTGTCGCACGACCTGCGTACGCCGCTCACGTCGATCCTCGGCTCTGCGCTCACGCTCGAACAGAGCCGCCTGCAGATGCCGTCCTCCGACGCGCTCGACCTCGTCCACCGGGTCGCCGCGAACGCGCGGAAGCTCGAGCGCCTCCTCGGCGACCTGCTGGACCTCGACCGACTTCAGCGCGGGATCGTCTCGCCGCAGCGGCGGCCCACCGACATCGGCGCGCTGATCGAACGAGTCCTGGCCGAGGTCGAGAACCCGGACGACCGCGCGATCGACGTCGAGGTCGGGTTGCTGACCGCCAACGTCGACGGTCCCAAGGTCGAGCGGATCGTCGAGAATCTCGTCGCGAACGCGCTTCGCCACACGCCGCCGGAGGCACACGTGCTCGTGTGGGCCCACGCGGTCGACGGCGGGATCGAGATCGGCGTCGACGACGCAGGCCCTGGGGTTCCCGTCGAGGTCCGCGAATCGATCTTCGAGCCGTTCGAGCAGCGGCCGGGCCCGACCAGCGGACACTCGCCCGGCGTCGGCATCGGGCTCTCGCTCGTCCGGCGCTTCGCCGAACTCCACGACGGCCGCGCGTGGGTCCAGCCGCGCGACGGCGGCGGGTCGTCGTTCCGCGTGTTCCTGCCCAACACCTGACCGCTGCGCGCGCTACCGTGTCGCGCCGATGGACCTTGTCGTCGCGAACGCCACCGTGTTCGACGGCACGGGCGCGCCCGGCGCGCCCGGGTGGGTGGGCATCGAGCGGGACCGGATCGTGGCGATCGGCGGCGCCGACGAGCCGCCCGCGGCGGCCCGCACGGTCGACGCCCGCGGGATGGTGGTCGCCCCGGGGTTCGTCGACGTGCACAACCATTCGGACCTGTCGCCGTTCGTCCTGCCGACGATGCCGAGCACGGTCCGGCAGGGCGTGACGTCGGTCGTCGTCGGCAACTGCGGGTCGTCGCCGTTCCCCTTGTCCTCGTGGGAGGAAGGCCTGTCGCTCGCGTACGCGGGCGGCGACGGCGACGACCATCCGCCGCCGACATGGACGCGGTGGGGCGACTACCTCGACGCGATCGACGCCGCGCGGCCCTCGGTCAACGTCGCGACGCTGATCGGGCACGGCTCCGTCCGGCGCGAGGTCGTGGGTGAGGAGCGCCGGCGACCGTCGGAGGACGAGCTCGCGTGGATGCGGACGCTCGTCCGCGAAGCGGTCGCCGACGGCGCCGTCGGGCTGTCGACCGGCCTGATCTACGTGCCCGGGATCTACACGGACACCGACGAGGTGATCGCGCTGGCGCGGGCGGCCGCCGGCGCCGGCGGGCTGTACGCGTCGCACATCCGTGGCGAGGGACGCGACCTATTCCGCGCGGTCGACGAGGCGCTCGCGGTCGGCGCGGCGGCCGAGCTGCCGGTCCACATCAGCCATCTGAAATGCGAGACGTCGCTGATGTGGGGGCGCGCCGACGATCTGCTCGAGCGGCTCCACGACGCGCCCGATGCGACCGGTGATCAATACCCGTACGAGGCGTGGAACTCGTCGCTGTCGTCGTTGTTGCCGCCGTGGGCGCCGGCCGCGGCGATCGCCGCGGTCGCCGCACAGGGCCGCGAACGGCTGCGAACCGCCGTCGAGATCGGCGAGCCCGACTTCCAGTCCTCCGTCGAGGGCGTCGGCTGGGACCGCATCGTGTTGGAGACCGCGCCCGAGGAGCGCTGGCGCGGCCGGTCGGTCGCGGCCGTCGCCGAGGAACGCGGGATCGCGCCGTTCGACGCGATGGTCGAGCTCCTCGACGCCGACCCGGAGATCAGCTGCATCGGTCACGCGATGGCGCCCGAGGACGTGCGCACGATCCTCGCCGATCCCGGCGTCTTCGTCGCGTCCGACGCGTCGGCCACCGCTCCGAACGGGCCGGGTGGCGACCTTCCGGTCCATCCCCGCAGCTACGGGACGTTCCCGCGGGCGCTGACGATCGCGCGGGACGAGGCGCTGCTCCCGCTCGAGGCCGTGATCAGGAAGATGACGTCGCTGCCGGCCGAGCGCTTCGGCCTCACGGGCCGCGGCCGGATCGAGCCCGGCTCGTTCGCCGACCTCGTGGTATTCAACCCCACGACGATCAACGACCGTGCGACGTTCGACGAGCCACACACCTTCCCGAAAGGGATCACCTCGGTGGTGGTCAACGGCGTCGTCGCCTGGTCAGACGGCGACGCGCCGATCGCGCGCGCCGGGCGGGCGCTGCGTCGCGTGTAGAGCCGGCGGTCGGATTCGAACCGACGACCTACCGATTACAAGTCGGTTGCGCTACCGGACTGCGCCACGCCGGCGGTCGCCCGAGTCTACCCCCGACGGAACGACGGTCCGGACACGGCACACGCGTAGATGACGAACCCCGTCAGCGCGATCCCGATAAGACCGTTCACCGGTGATGCCCGCGCGGTCGCGACACCGATCACGACACCGATCGCGCCGACGACGATCCCCACCGGGCGGCCGATCGGTCTGAGCGTAACGACGAGCGCGGCCGTGACGATGCACAGCATGCCCCAGGCCGTGACGGCGACCGCGGTCGTGCCTCCCGGATGAAAGGCGACCACCAGGAGCAGCGGCTGCAACCCCGAGACCGCGAGTACGACCGCGGCGACGGTGATCGTCGGGGTTCGGCGAGCCGGCGGGCGCGGCGCTCGCTGCTGCTCGGCTTGCAGCTCCGCCAGGTCGAAGTCCTCGTACCGCGAGCGGCGGCCCGGCGCTTGATCCGGGCGCTCCGGTCCGGAGCCCGACGGGTCACTAATCCTCGGCTCCTTCCACGGCTCGCGAGCACGTAGGCGTAGAGGACGACCGCCAGCGACGCGGCCGCGTTCAGCGAGCCAACCTTGCCATGCATCGGCACGGAAACCAGCAGATCGCAGTGTTCTCGCACGAGGCGGGAGATCCCGGTGCCTTCGCTGCCCACCACCAGCGCGATGCGGCCCTCGGGGCACGGCTCATCGAAGATCGATCGTTCCGCGGCCTCGTCCAGGCCGACCGTCGTGAACCCGGTGTCCCGCAGTCGGTCGAGCGCGCGCGACAGGTTCGCCACGCGCGCGTGGGGGAGGTGCAACAGCGCACCAGCCGAGGCGCGCACCGCGGCGGCGGTAGCGGGCGCCGACCGGTGGGTTCGCGTGATCAGCATCGACGCCCCGGCCGCCTCGACCGATCGCGCCGCTGCGCCAAGGTTCTGCGGATCCTCGACGCCGTCGAGCACGACCACGATCGCGTCGGGCGCCCACTCGAGCGACGACAGGTCTCGTTCGCCGAGCGTCGGCGCGGCTCGGACCAGCCGAGCCGTCACGCCGCGGTGATCCGCATCGAGTGCGTCGAGCTCGGCACGGTCCACCTCGCGGACGGGCACGCCGGCCGTCCGGGCCGCCGCGACGACATCGCGCATACCGGCGCTTGGACGGGTTCCCTGCGCGACCAACACCTCGTCCGCGACGCCCGATCGAACCGCCTCGAGGACGGCACGCTTCCCGGCGACGATCTCGGCACGCACGCTTACGCGATGATCGCGATGGCCAGGCAGCCGACGCCGTCGCCCGCGAGCCCGAGCCCTTCCGGACGGGTCGCCTTGACCGATACGCGATCGACGCCGACGCGCAGGCACGCCGCCAGCTCGTCACGCATCTCACTGCGCCGCGGATCGATCGCCGGACGGTCGCAGATCACCGTCGCGTCCACGGACGTCGGCACGTACCCCGCGAGCGCGACCTTGGCCACCACGTCACGCAGCAGCGCGCGCCCTTCGATGCCTTCCGTCTCCGCCGCGGTATCCGGGAAATGCTGGCCGAGGTCGCCGAGCGCGGCGGCGCCGAGCAGGGCGTCCGCGACCGCGTGACACACGACGTCGCCGTCGGAATGCCCGATCAGGCCGTCTTCGCCCTCGAAACGGACGCCGCCGAGCCACAGCGGCCGGTGTTCGGAGAACCGATGAACGTCGAACCCGAGCCCGCTCCGCGGATCAGGCATCGACGCCTCCGATGCGCGCCTCGGCGCGGGCGAGATCGAGCATCGTCGTGATCTTGAAGTTCCGCGGATCGCCCGGCACCGCGATCACGGAGCCGACCTGCTCCAGCAGCATCGCGTCGTCGGTCACGTCGTAGCCAGCCCGCGTGGCCTCGTCGTGCGCCGCCCGAAGCGCTTTCACCCGGAACGCCTGCGGCGTCTGGGCGAGCCCGAGGTCGTCGCGAGGGATGGTGTCCACCACTCGAAGGCCGTCGAGCCGCTTGACCGTATCGGCGGCGGCCACGACCGGGATCGCGCCGTCGACTCCACCGGCGACGGCGCGGACGACCTCCGTGAACAGGTCGGGTGGCGCGAACGGCCGCGCGGCGTCGTGGATCGCGACGATCTGTGGACCCTCCAGCACGGCGAGCGCGGCCCGGACGGAGGCCTGGCGCGTCGCGCCCCCGTCGACCACGGTGGCCGGCACGGGGAGCCCCTCCAGGCACGCCTGGGCCGCGTCGGTGTAGCCGAGCGGCGCCGTGACGACGATCGCGGCGATCGCCGGCGAGGCGGCTGCCGCCGCCGCGGCGACGGCGAGCATCGGCCGGTCCCCGATGCTGAGGAATGCCTTCGGCACCTCGGCGCCGAGACGTCTGCCCGCGCCCGCCGCGAGGATGACCGCGGCGGCCTGCGTATCGGGGTCCATGCGCGCAGCATGGCAGACGACGCTTCGGCGCGTTTCCCGCTACGAGGCCGCGGGGGCGGTCGCCCCGAGCGTCGCGAAGATCATGCGGCCGGTCGTCGTCTGGATCACGTTGCGCACCCGTACGCCGACCTGCGACCCGATCGCCTCGGTGGCCTCCTCGACGACCACCATCGTGCCGTCGTCCAGGTACCCGACCGCCTGCCCGGCGTCACGGCCTTCACGGACCAACCGGACCTGGAGCTCGTCGCCCGCGGACACCGGTGTCCGGAACCGCGACGCGAGCGTGTTCACCTGAGCGACCGGTACACGCAACGCTTCGGCGACCAGCGCAAGATTGTGATCGATCGTGATCAGCGACGCGCCGCTCTCGCGCGCGAGGCGCACCAACGCGGCGTCGACGTCGACAACCCCGGCCTCCTCCACCAGCTGGATCTGGACGAGCGGCGACTTCTGCAGCTCGACCAGAACGTCGAGCCCGCGCCGCCCGCGCGTCCGGCGCTGCGGGTCGGACGAATCGGCGATCGCCTGCAGCTCGCGAAGCACACCCTCGTGCACCAACAGCGTCCCGGAGATGAATCCCGTCTCGACGAGGTCGGCGACGCGCCCGTCGATCAGCGCGCTCGTGTCGAGCACGTGCAGATCACCGGTTGCGCGCGCGCTCACGCGGGGCTTCATCCCGACCAGCGCGAAGATGTCCTCGTGCTTGTCCTGGCCCACTCGGGTGCCGAGCGACCCCAGGACGATGAACAAGAAGAACGCCGACGGCCAGCCGTAGAACGTCGGCAGGAAGACCAACGGCACGGAGAGCAGCACGGCGATGATGAGCCCGACGATGAGCCCGACGACACCGCCGGCGATCTGCGCCGCCGGGCGGCGGTGAAGCTCACGCTCGAGTCCGGAGACCGCCTCCAGGGTGAGCCGTCCGAACACGCCTCCGAGGACGTAGCCACACGCTGCGCCCAGGAACACGTACAGGACCGTGTTGCGATCGTTGGCGTCGATCCGAGCCGCCCCGAGCTGATATCCGACCGCGCCCAGGAGGGCCATGAAGATCAGACGGACGCCTTCCACCACACGCCCGCGGAGCCGAGCCGTTCGGCTGTCCTCTGTCATGTGCCCACACGTCGACCACGAGGGATCGAGCCTCCGAAAAGACACATCGGACGCGCGAGCGGGGCACCTAAGGCCGGGGCTGTGGGCGGCGCAGGAAGGGCTGGGTCAGGCCTCGGCGGCGACAGCCTTGACGCCGTGGGCGCCATCGAGCGTCGAGTCGATCAATGCCTCAGCCTCGTCCTCGGACTTCTCGGTCGCGAAGGCGAGCTCGGAGATCAAGATCTGCCGCGCCTTGGTGATCATCCGCTTTTCACCGGCGGATAGGCCCTTCTCCCGGTCGCGGATCGCGAGGTTCCGAAGCACCTCGGCCACCTCGTACGGGTCCCCGGAGTGGAGCTTCTCGAGGTTGTTCTTGAAGCGCCGGCTCCAGTTGGCGGCCACCGAGCTCTCGTCTTCGGTGAGGACCTTCAGGATCTTCTTCGCCTCGTTCTTGCTCACGCAAGGCCGAAGGCCGACCTGATCGGTCGAGTCGGTGGGCACGAGGACGGTGAGATCTCCGTACACGACGCGCAGCACCAGGTACTTGCGCTTCTCGCCGAGAAATTCCTTCTCGCGCACTTCTTCGACTACTGCGGCCCCATGTTCGGGGTGCACGACCGTGTCGCCTTTCCTGAACGCCACGAACCCTCCCGGTGGAAGAAGTTGAACCGCACAGACGTGCGGTGACTAGTCAGGAGGGTAACACGCTGACGCCTTCCGGCGCAACCCAAATCTGCAGGTCAGAGGGGTAGAAAGGCCCGAACGGCCTATGAGGCGCGGCGCCGCGGAAGCGTTCCCGCAGGTGAGAGCGCCCAACCCAGTGCCTCGGAGACATGCCCTACCGTGACCACCCGCAAACCGTCCAGCGGACCTGCGCGTTCAGCCGAGAACAGGGTTGAGCAACCGGCGGCCCGGGCGGCAGCTACCCGTTGCTCCATCGCGGGGGCGGGCCGGATCTGGCCGGTGAGCGCTATCTCGCCCACGAAGGCGGCCGCCTCGGGCGGGGCCTCACCGCTCGCGGCCGAGGCCAGGGCCGCCGCCACAGCGAGATCGCCCGCGGGGTCGTCGACCTTGAGCCCGCCTCCGACGGCCCCGAAGAGCTCCGATCGGCCCAGCGGGAGGCCGATCGACCGCTCGAGCACGGCGGCCACCTGCTGGAACCGCCGGAGATCGAGCCCGGTCACCTGGCGTCTGCTCGGGCCTTCGGCGCCGCCCACGAGCGCCTGGACCTCCACGGCGAGGGCTCGACGCCCCGCCAGGGGGAGCGCCACGGCCGCACCTGGGTGGCGCTCGCCGGAACAGAGCAGCCCGGCGGGGTCGATGGGCGCCAGTCCCGCGGGACCCATCTCGAACCAGGCAGTCTCGCCCTCGGCGCCGAATCGGTTCTTGCCCCCCGAGACGATGCGAAGGCCCGACCGTGGGTCTCCCTCGAACGTCAGAACCACGTCCACGGCGTGCTCGAGCGCCCTCGGTCCGGCGAGGTCGCCGTCCTTGGTCACGTGCCCGGAGACCACGACCGTGATGTCGTCGGTCTTGGCGAGCTCGACCAGCGCGTCGACGCATCCACGTACCTGAGCTACCCCGCCGGGCTGCGTCGTGGCCTCCGGGTCGCGAACCGTCTGGATCGAGTCGACCGCGAGGACGATGGGCCGCTCGGCGCGGGCCGCTGTGAGGACCGCCTGGAGGTCTCGACCCGGCGCGAACGACACCGCGTCGGCCGCCACGCCAACTCGACGGGCGCGGGCGGCCACCTGAGCGCGGGACTCCTCGCCCGACACGAAGAGGCCGGGCTCACCGGCGCGGGCCATCGCGGCGAGCCACTGGAGGAGCAGCGTGGACTTGCCGATCCCGGGCGGCCCCGCAAGCAGCATCACCGAGCCCGCAACGAGGCCGCCACCGAGGACCCGGTCGAGATCGGGGAGCCCTGTCCCAAGCCGGACCGGTTCGCCCGCCGAGGGGTCGATCAGCGGGACGACGGCCGTGGACCGGGAGGCGCCCGGACGCACCTCGGGGGTGCGCTCCTTGATCTCGCCCCAGGCGCCGCAACCAGCGCATCGCCCGGCCCACTGCGACGCGCGTTGGCCGCACGCCGCGCAGACGAAGAAGGGACCCTTGGGCATGGGACGACCGTAGCCGGCGGCTGTGACAGCCGGGGGCCGCCAACTTGGGTGGGGCCGGTCTGGCTCTACCGGCAGCCGTGTCAGGCCCAGGGGGTAGGGTCGCGCCCGGCCGCGGGTGAGGTTCTTCGGCTCACCCCCGGTCTGAAGGTTGTGATTGCGGCCGCACCCCTCGCCCGCGGCCCCGAGTTGCCGATACCAAGCGGTGAGGTGGTGCCGGTGCGAGTTGTCAAGATCGATCAGGGAGGCGACCAAGACCCTCAGATCGAGCTCGACCGGATCCAGCTCGAGCACCCCACCGTCCTAGTCGTTTGGCGCGACGCATTCTTCGACTTCGACCAGTCCGACGCCGAGGACATCCGCCCCGACTACTTGGTCCACACCGTCGGGTTCCTCGTTGCCGAGGGGCCGAGGTTCGTCTCTCTCGCCCAGGAGATCCTCCCGGACGGCGACGGCTTCCGGGCGGTCACGCACATCCCGATGTCGATCGTCGAGCGCATCGAGCGACTCGACATCCGCGCCTGAGACCGCTCGGCCGACACGCCCGTGTTATGGTTCCCCGACGCAAGCGCACCACCGGAAGCTCCTCGGAAGGAGGGATGAGCAGATGACCATGACCTCTGCCTCGGTGTTCACCGCACCGCGTCCCTCCGTCATGCGCTGACGCGATCTCTTCGTCGCTTCTTGACCGGGACGCGGTCCTGTCTCCGCATCCTGACGAAGGAGCACACAGTGCACGACGAAGCGTTCGAGCACTTCTTCGACGAAGGGCTCATCGAAGCGATCATCGCACCGCTGAAACACGGAAAGGAAGCCAGCGTTCACCTGTGTCGCGCGAACCCGCGCACCACGGGCGAGACGCTGGCCGCGCTCAAGCTCTACCACCCGCTTGACAAGCGGGACTTCCGCGACGAGCAGCTCTATCGCGACGGCGAGTTCATCAAGGAGCGCCGCGTCCGCGTGGCGCTCGAACGAAAGACGGCCTTCGGCCGCCAGGTGCAAGGCGGCCTCTGGGTCTCACGCGAATGGGAGACCTTGCGTGCGCTGTCCGACACCGGGGCGCCGGTGCCACGGCCGATCGAACGGACCGACGACGCGATCTTGATGACGTACATCGGCGACCGGTCGGCCGCGGCACCGAGGCTGCATGAATACCCCGTGGATGACCTCGAAGAGGTCGAGGCGATCTGGTCACGGATCCACGACACGCTGACACAGCTGCTGTATCGCGACGTCGTGCACGGCGACCTCTCTTCCTACAACGTGCTGGTGTGGGACGGAGACGTGTACCTCATCGACTTCCCACAAGCGGTGGATCCCAAGAAGAACAGCCATGCCGCCGCCTTCCTCGAGCGGGACGTGCGCCGGATCGGCGAGTGGTTCGAGCGGCACGGCCTGAGCCTGCCGTGGGACCGGATCGCCGACGACCTCTGGACCGCGTGGACGTTCGCGGATCTCGTACCCGAGGAGCTTCGAGGCCTGGCGACCGACGCCTCGTAGCTCGGGTAGCGGCGCTCCACCCATAAGCGCACGATGGTCGTCGTGCGTCCATGGACCGTGCGAGCAGAGGGTGAGGTCGTCCGGTTCCCCATGGAGCACGCCGAAGGATGGGCCCGATTCGACGCGTTCTTCGCGGAGGAACACGAACGCCTCTTCAAGGCGCTCTACTTCGTCACCGGCAACCGGGAAGACTCGGAAGAGCTCATGCAGGAGGCGTTCCTGCGGCTGTGGGAACGCTGGCATGACATCGACAGGATCGACGATCCGACGGCGTATCTCTTCCGCGTCGCGCTGAACGCGTTCCGGTCTCGACGGCGCCGAGCGGCGGTCGCGCTTCGGAAGCTGACGCCGGTGCACGAAGAGCGCGATCCGTTCACCGATGCGGAGATGCGGGCAGACGTCCGCGACCTCCTGCTCGGGTGCACGGCCCGCCAGAGAGCCGCCCTGGTGCTCGTCGATCTGCTCGGCTACCCGTCCGAGCAGGCAGCCCGCATCCTGGGCGTGCGTCCGTCGACCGTTCGGGCCCTCGCGACCCAGGGCCGACGAGCGATCCGAGGAACGGAAGGAGACCGGGATGCCTGACGTGCAGGAGGTGTTCCGTTTGGCCACCAGCAAGGTGGACCCAGGTCCCGACGCGTTGGAGCGGCAGGTCCGCCGTCAGCGCGCCGAAGCCCGCAAGAGTCGTTTCCGGGCCTACGTCGCCGTCGCTGCTGTGCTCGTCCTGCTCGGAGCGGCGGCGTTCGCGATCTCTCAGGTCGTCGGAAGGAACGATGTCACGCCGCAGCACGGGACCGGTACTTCCGCTACCCCCGCTGCCCCGGGCGGCCTGACCTTCCTGGCCGAACTGTCCGCTGTGACCACGCCCCAAACCCCGGCGATCGTCGACCGGCGAGGCAAGCAGACCGGACAGATCGGAGGCGTTCCCCTCGATGGCTATGCGCCGTCGGTATCTCCGGACGGCACCCGGATCGCATTCGTCGCATCGCCGAATGAACTCGCCTACAACCAGATCGTGGTGATGCACGCCGACGGCACCGGCGCACGCTTCCTTCCGACCCCGGGTATCGACGTCGGCACCGTCGCGATCTCGCCCGATGGCGACCAGATCGCGTTCGAAGGAACCGCGGATGGCAACACCGACATCTACGCGGTCAACAGTGACGGGACGCAGATCCGCCAGCTCACGGACGACGCGGCGACCGACCAGTACCCCGCATGGTCACCCGACGGCTCAACGATCGCCTACGACAACGCCGGAAAGAACGAGAACATTGACGATCCCCAGTTCTCGGATACCGCCGAGATCTATACCGTGGCGCCGTACGGCGGTCCCGTTCACAGGATCACCCACAACGACGGCACCGACGCCGCCCCGTCGTACTCGCCCGACGGCAAGACGATCGTGGACGAGTCGTTCGCGGGCCTGTCGATGATGGGTCCAGACGGCGAAGACTATCGCGAGTTCCCGATCGCCGCGAAGACCGTCTTCACGCCACGCTTCTCACCCGACGGCAAGACGATCGCGTTCACGTACTACAAGGACGTCGTCCGCCAACCAACGATGCAGTTCGGTTACCACTACGGCGAACGCCCGATGTGCATCCTGTCGCTTGTCGACGTCGCGACGCGCGAGGTCGCGAGGCTTCGACACGTCGGGATGGCGTCGGATGCCAACACCCCGCAATGGGTCGACAACAAGCACCTGTTCATCATGCGAGTGCCGGCCAACGGCGCGTAGAGCGGCATCGTGGTCCCCCCCAGATGCCGAGAAGCCCGGTCCCCTCGCGGGGCCGGGCTTCGGCCTTGATGCCCCCGAAGGGGCGGGACGCAGGAGACCCCTAGCCGGGTTCGCCTGCGAGCTCGACCGGTGGGGCGTCCGGCGGGACGAGCCCGAACGTTGAACTGAACACGATCTCGCCGTCGACGGCGTCGACCAAGATCGTCTCGCCAGCGCGGTACTCCTTGTGCAGGAGCTTCTCCGCGAGCGGGTCCTCGACCATCCGCTGGATGGTGCGCCGTAGCGGCCGCGCCCCAAGCGCCTGGTCCCACCCCTGCCGGGCGAGCACCGTCTTGGCGGCGTCGGTCAGCTCGATGTCGACGTCCTTGGCCTTCAGCTGGTCCTCCACCCGGCGCATCAGCAGGTCGACGATCAGCTTCACGTCGTCCATCGACAGCGAGTGGAACACGATGACCTCGTCGATCCGGTTGAGGAACTCGGGTCGGAAGGACTTCTTGAGCTCCTCCTCGACCTTGCCCTTCATCCGCTCGTAGTCGCCGCGCTCGTCGGTGCTCGACGTGAACCCGACCGAGACGCCCTTCTGGATGTCCCGGGTGCCGAGGTTGGACGTCATGATGATGATCGTGTTCTTGAAGTCGACCGTGCGGCCCT
>Ga0136846_1210300_pt1 | contig 13328 bp, 23 predicted proteins | sample HopSoiMetagenom2_FD_96841 | JGI IMG/M metagenome (GOLD analysis project Ga0136846, IMG submission 96841) | Grasslands soil microbial communities from Hopland, California, USA - 2 Assembly 2016 (version 4) | ecosystem: Environmental > Terrestrial > Soil > Grasslands | place: USA: Hopland... | reverse complement strand
GGACCCCGTTCCCAACGCTGTCCACGAGGTCGTCGTTGAGGCCTTTCGGGAACGCCACCATCTCGTCCTCCAGGTCCAACAGCCGCTTCTCGTGGACCACGCGCGGAGGCACCATCTGATACAGGTTCAGCAGCCGACCAGCGCGCACCGTCTTCGGCTCCGTGTTATGCACCGTCAGCAGCCGCACGGGCAGCTCGTGAAGTACCTCGCGCCACATGTCGCCGCCCTGGTTCGTCTCGACGAGGACGGCGCCGATCTCCGGGAACGAGTCGAGGAGCTGAAAGACCCGCTCCCGCAGCGCAGCGCCCTGGAGCTTGACCCGCTCAGCGTGCCGGACCAGGCAGCGGCCCGTCGTCGGCGTGGCGCCCGGGGACCAGCCGATGACGGACAGGCCAGTGAAGTCGGAGGACTTCTTCGTCGTGACCGCACCGTCGATCGACAGCAACTCCCGCGCGACTGGCAACTGCTCGTAGGTGAAGTCGTCCGGCGACCAGTACTCCGCATCCTCCGGCACCGGCTTGTTCGCGAACGTCTTCGCGTAAGCGCGAGTCGCGGCGATCGACTCCAGGTATTCGGTGCTCCAACGGCCAGGCCACAGGGACCGCTGGCTGCCGTCGTCGAGGCGCACCAGCGGCGGGAAGTACGTCACCTGGAACCGCTCCTCGGTGATCCACCGGTCCGGATCGCCCACCTCGGTCACGCTCTTGGTGAGCCTGTCGAGGATTCCCCCAGGGAGATTCACGGTGCCGACGAGGCGGACGTGCGCCCGGTCGTTCATGGGCAGGATGCCGTCGATCAGAGTCGTGAGCCGCTTCTTCGCCTGATACAGGGAGTATCCGGCGCCTTCCTCGCCCTCGATGTCATCGAGGAGCAGCATGTCGGGGCGCCGGTTCTCAGGGTCGACGAGGCCAAGAACTTCCGTGTCCACGCCGCGAGCCGCAAATGCGAATCCCGAAGCCGTGAACAGCATCGACTGCGAATCCGCGACGGGCGTGCCGTTCTTCTTCCGGGCAGCCTCACAGAGGTCCGGGTAGTCGGTGCGCAGGAGTTTGTTTGCCTGGAGTTCTCGGCGCAGGCCGGCCAGATGGTCCTGTGACTGGGTGGCGGAGCTACTGAAGGCGGCGACGAACTTCACCCAGCCGTGGCAGGCAGCCCAGAGCGGCACCACGAGAAAGAGGGTCGTGCTCTTACCCGACCCTCGGGGTGCGACGTATGCGCGCCGCGATTCCTTCGGCCCCGGGTCCCGGACGAGCTCCAGGGCGTCGCGGTAGATCTGGAGGTGGACATCGCCGAAGGTGATCCGACCGTCGTGGCCCTTCAGGAGGTGGGGCACGTAGAGAGCGCCCCACAACAGCGGGTCGAGGCGGGTGAGCGCGCGTCGGCCATCGGGGGTGCCGAGGAGCCGGGGGTCGATGCTGGCCACGTAGGCGCCGAGGTCGAATGTGCCCGCATCGTAGGGCCGCCCGTCGGGGGTGTGGAGGTAGCTAGTCGGCACGCTTCCAACTCCCCTCATTTTCATGCCTAGTAGGTACGCTTGCCTCATGGGAATGAAGGTCTGCACGCGCTGCAAGAGCACGCTCTCGCTGGAGAAGTTCAGCAAGAACCGAAAGGCGAGCAGCGGATACGCCACGTGGTGCAAGCCATGCATGGCCGAATACCAGAAGGCATACCGGACGAAGACTGCGGACCAGCAACGCGCACAGCAGGCCGAGTACCGTGCCGCCAATCGCGACAAGATCCGGGCCAGCAAGCGCGCCGCATATCACGCGAACATCGAGGAGAGCAGGAGTAGACATCGCGTCTACTACGTCGAGAACGCCGATAGGAAGCGTTCGCAGCAGCGCGTCCGATCCGCGGCCCGCAAGGCGCGTGTCATCGCGGAGTACGGGGGCACGTGCGCTTGTTGCGGTGAGGGAACCCTCGCGTTCCTCACCATGGACCACATCGCCAACAACGGTGCGGAACACCGGCGCGAGGTCAAAGGGGCCAGCTCGATCTACTGGTGGCTGATCAAGCACAAGTTTCCCAGCGGGTTCCAAGTCCTGTGCTGGAACTGCAACGCAGCGAAACACTTGGTGGGGGTCTGCCCACACCAGGGGACGCCCCCCGAGGGCTATATACCGTTCCGACGTGACCGCACCCACGAGTGATTAGCCCTCTGCCCCGTCTCGAATGTGCTTTTCCAATGCGGCGTTCTTCGCCTGAGCCTCACGCACGAGTTCGGCGAGCTCGATGTCTTCCTGGGTGACTTCGTGGACGGTGGCGTCGACCTTCACGGCGGCTTCGATGCCGGTGAGCTTGGCTCTGCGTTCACCGTTGCGCCGGCGCGCGTCTTCGATTTTTACGAGGCGGTCGATGGCTTGGAGGCGGGGTGCGTGGTCCTGCATCGGCTCGTCGGTGCCGGGGTGTTGGATGACGCGCCCGTTGTTGACCATGATGTGGTCGGCGGCCAGCACCTCGCGGGCGGCGGTTTCGAGGGTGTCGAGGCGGCGGAGTTCGGCGTCGAGGCGTTCGAGTTCGAAGTGGAGGACGGCTTCGGCGGGTTCGCGGATGATTTCGGCGAGGGCGCGGTCGACGGCGCTCTGTGCTTCGCGGCGGTGGTTGAAGCCGAGCTGCTCGGCGATCTGCTGGTAGGTGCGGCCTTGGGAGCGGAGGCGGGCGGCTTCTGCGTCGCGGGTGACGGTTTCGGGGTTGCGGAGGAAGCGGCCGTTGCTGGTGTTGCGAGGATTGTCGGCGGGGTTGTATGGGGTGCCGTTCGGGTTGGGCATGGTGGCCTTCCTCCTTCGCCTGTACCTTTGAATCGTAGGCTAGAGGATGCATCAGGCTTCGATTCGAGCGTTCGGAGGTGGCGGGCTTGGTCTCCAGCAAGGGCGGCCGCGCCGGATTTGTGTACCGGACGCGCTTCGCCGTTTATCGCGCATTGCGACGCAAGGGTGCGTCGAAGTCGAAGGCCGCCCGTATCTCGAACGCGGGCCGCACGCACGTCGAGCGCAGCGCCATGTCCCGAAAGGCGAGCCGGACGCGGCAGTCGCGGGGGCGCAAGAACCGCTGAGGGTGGCGGACGGGTGAGGCCCCGGGCTTGGCGGCTCCGGGGCCTCACGCATGCGGGCGGCGGTAGCATCCCGGCACCGTGCGGCGGGGCCCGCATCGCGTGTTGGGGGGTTCGTTATGGGTGTCCGCTTGTCGGGCGGGATTGGCCCGCTCAGTGTGTCGGCGTCGCCGGGGCGCGCTACGTCCGGGTTCTTCGGCCTGTGTATCGCCGCGATGGTCGGCATGTTCAAGGCGATGTGGTGGATGCTGTACGCCGGGTATTGGATTCTGCGGGCCGTCTACTGGGAGGCGCCGCGGGCCGGATACCGGTGGTGGCAGCGGCGACAGGCGGCGGCAAACGGCAGTTGAGGGTGCAGCGCGAAGGCCCCGGTCCGGACGGCGGATCGGGGCCTTCGGCGTTGGTGGGGTCAGGCGGCGCGAGTCACGACTCCAAGCCGAGCACGTCGAGCAGGAGGTCCGTGTCGATGGTCGCGTTGCCCTTGTCTCTGGCGTGCTCCACCAGCAGCTCAACGCGGACGAGGCGGGAGGCGTCCGTCTCAGCGTCGCCGTCCCACGAGATGTCGACCTGCGCCGCCCGGACAGCCGCCTCGGAGCCGAAAGCGAACGCGTCGACGTCGACTTCCTCGCCCCGGGTGGCAATGACGTGGTCGCATGCGACTTCGGAGTCGATCTCCTTGATGGCGTTGCGGATCAGTTCGGCGGCGATTACGCGGAGTTCGGACTGGTCGGGCATGTGGTTCATCCTGTCCTGTCGGGCGATGCGTTTGATTCGTCGGCCTCAACTGCCTTCACGCAGCCTCGGCACGGGGTGATGGCGCCGAGGGGGAAACCGCGTTCGAGGTAGCCGGATTTCCCGCAAGCCGCTTCGAGGAGATCCCACCAGCGTTCGTCGGCGGGGCGCTTCGTGCGGTGGTAGGTGCGGCCTTTCACGAAGCGGACCCGCTTGATCGGGTACAGCTCGGCCATCGACGGGGCGGGCGGTGCGGTCATCAATCCTCTTCCCGGTCGGTGTCGGTGTCGCGGTCGCCCCACCAGCGGTCCCAGGCGGCGACCTCCTCGGCGGTCTCCTCCCACGCGGGGAGCGGCTGGGGGTCCTGCGTGAAGTTGGTCTAGGCGGCCTCCGTGTACGTACCGGCGAGGAGGTGGCGGGTGCCCTTGTAGGAGCGGAGCCCGGCGTACAGCGCCTCGTCGATGGGGCCGTAGACGTAGACGTGGATCCACTTGCCGGTCGTGCGGTGCTGCGCCCAGACCTTGACCGCGTCGCCGCCGTGGGTGGCGCGGTAGGCCTTCGCGACATGGCGGCCGTACCAGGACTGCTGGCCGTCGGGAAGATCCGCGCCGCCGATGCGCTGGAGGAAGTCGCCGGTGCGGATGAGCTTGGCGGCGTCGACGAGGACCGCGATCGCACCGGAGAGAGTGCGGTAGGCGAGGGCCTTCGTGGTGCGGCTGGCGGCGGCGAGTACCCGGTGGGCGATGGGGCGGCGGGTGCGGGTCGAGCGGATCATCTGGTCCCCCTTGCGTTGCACTGATAGCTACATGGTAGGCCTACCGCATTACGCACGTCAACTAGACTAGGCCTACCGGATAAGCCACACTTGGATTCATGCCCGCACCCAACGACCTCGCCGCCATCCGCGCCCGCTACGAAACGGCCGTCGAAGACGCCGAGAAACAACGCACCGCCGACGTCCTCGAAGCCCTCGCCGCCGGCGCCACCCAGAAGGACATCGCCGCCGCCACCGGATACACCCGCGAAACCGTCCGCCGCATCGCCAACCCCGAGGCCGCCGAAGCCATCCGCGAAGCCCGGCGCGCGAAGAAGTAGCCCACCGCACAACAAAGGCCCCGACCGGAGACGATCCCGGCCGGGGCCCTGGCGTGCCGTAGGTCAGCGCTTCTGCTGCTTCACGACGTCCTTCTGCCAGACGGCCCGCCGCTGATCGTTGTGATGCTCGTGGTATTCGGTGCCCTCATGGATGTGCACGTCGGGCACGACGGCCTTCTTGGCTTTGCTGATGGCGCCGCCGATGGCGGTGGCCAGCATGGTGGCGCCGGCGAACGGGATGGCGACGGTGAGGACGCCGGCCAGGGTCACGGATGACAGGCTGTGGATCACGGAGGACAGGCCTTTGCAGGCGAGCCAGACCGCGCAGCCGAGGCCGATCGATCCGGCTCCGACGCCGATGGAGGCGACGGCGATTCCGAGGGCCCACTGCGGGACGATCCGGCTGTCGGGCTGGGCGACGGGCGGGGTGTCGCCGACGCGCGGCCCGTCCTTGTGGCTGGGTACGTCGGGGTCGGGGTTGCGGTAGCTGGTCTGAGTGATGAAGTCACGGACAGCCGCCTGCATGACGGAGTCGATGAGCGGGTTGTCGGCCTGCCCGGTCGTGACGGGCGGCTCGGGCAGGACGGTCATGGTCGGTGACGTTCCTTTCAGCTGGCGGTGGCGACGGCGGGCTTGCCGCTGCCTTTGCATTCGGGGCAGACGGCGATGATTTGCTGGCCGCCGAACGCGCCGTGGAGCTTGCGTTCTCCGGCGCACATCCAGCACTTGCCGGCGGCGATGGCCTTGCCGGGGTGCATCTTCTTGTTCTGCTTGATCCACTGTTCATCGGTCATGCCGGAGTCGGTGACGACCTTTGATGGCGTCGCCTCCTGCTTGGGCTGCTCGGTGGCGGTCTGGGTGGCCTGGCCGTACCAGGCGCCGCCGACGCTCTTCCCGCCATGCTTGGCCCGTTCGTGGGTGCGCAGCGCCTTGGTGGCTTCTTTGGCGTCACGGTAGCGGGGCTTCTCCTTCTTCCCGCAGGGGCACGCCCAGCCGACCAAGCCGGTGTTCTTGTCGGCGCCGAACCGGGATGCCTTGTACACCTCCCACTTGGAGACTTTCTCCTTAGTGGGCTTGGCCGGGCAGGGCTTCGACCCGGTGAACGAGCCGTCTTTGCCCTTGGTGAAGATCTGCCCGTTGCCCTTACAGGTGGGGCAGTCCTTGTGGGTGGCGCGGAGGATCGCGGCGTCCTTGCGGGAGCGGACGGTGTCGCCGTGGGTGTCGAGGTGGGAGACGGCGAAGAAGACCATCTTGGCCCCGATCCGGGCGTGGATCGGGCCGCCTTTGGGGATCTTGACGCGGCGGGCGGGGTGCTTGCGTGCGGGGGTGCGAGCGGACGTGGTGCGACGCTTCGCCGGGGTGCTCCGGCGGGCCGGCTGACGCTTCGCTGCCATGATCGTGACTCCTCGGGCGGGTGATCGGTTTGTTGTGGTTTGTGAAGTGCTCGGGTGGTGCTCGCTGGTGCTCCGTTGCAGGTCACAGCCGCTCGGGGTACTGCTCGCGGGGTGCTCGGGTTTTCGGCGAGCAGTTGGTCGAGCACCTGGTCGAGCGGCTGTGACCTGCGGTCGAGCAGTGCCGAGCACCTCGCGAGCAGTGGACGTTCTAGGTCAAAACAGTCAGCGCTTCGAGCTTGTAGCCGCGCGGATTGGTGAGGCCGTCGATGTCGCCGATTGGCACCGGAGCGCCGACCCCGACGTCCTTGAGCAGCTTCCGCAACTCAGCCGCCGTGAGGTCGGCGTACAGGTCCGGGTTGAAGCCGGCAAGCGCCTCAGCGAGAGGCTCGGGCCGGATCCGCTCGACACCGGCCGTAGCCATGACCTCGATCGCGTCGACAACGATCTGCCGGTCGCCGGGGATCCGCTTCTCCCCCGTGCCGCCGTCCATGAGGTGAAGCAGTCCGGCGGTCTGCAGCGTGTCGCGGTCGAACCACGGCCGGCCCGCGGCCTTGCGGTCGGCTACGGCCTGCTGGATACCGACGCGGCTGTGCTCGTTCCAGCCGTACAGCAGCGGCCGGTCGAGACTGGGACCCTTGATGTAGGACTGGCCGGCGTCGTTCTTGATGTCCTTGGTCTGGGCGGGCACCAGTCGGTCGGGCCGGTAGCCTGCCGCGATGGCCCCCCGACCGAGGACAAGCGGGATGTCTGCGTGCCGTGCGGCCAGCATGATCCGCAGGGTGAACGAGTCGGCGATCGCGTCACCCATGGCGTCGCTGGTGGCGTCCTGGCCTGCGGCGACCGGGTAGATCCCGGATTGCTTGGCCAGGCGCAGCAGTTCGATGAAGAGCTCCTTGGCTGTCTGGCTGAGGTAGATGAACTCGTCGACGAACGGGAAGATCGCCGGGTGCTCCTTGGTGGCAACCCAGGTGTCGCCCATGTTGAGCCGGTTTCGGACGGTGTTGCGGCCCTTGGCCATCTTGACCAGGTAGCCGAGCCACTCCTCGCACGCCTTGTTGCCGCGGATCGGCGGGACGGCCATGACGCCCTCGAACTCGCGGAGCCCGTCCTTGACCGGGTCGAGGTCGAGGGCGATTGCGTTGTGGCACGCGGTGACGACTTCAGCAAGGTCCCGGAGCACGCCGGTGGTCTTCGCGGCACCAGACACGCCGATCGCCAGGATCCGCAGCCCTTCGAGGACGAGGTCGAGCGGCGACCCGTCCATGCAACGGCCGAAGTTGTGCGGGTCGGAGATGTCGAGGCTGTTCGGGGCGTGCACGACGGGCTTCGGCATGTTCTCGAACGGGTTCGCGGTGACCAGCCGCAGCACGAGGTGGGAGGCGTCCTGCGGGTCGGGGTCGATGAGGGTGCCGCCGTGCTTGATCCCGAAGTGCGTGTCGAGCTGCTCGGTCACCGCGTTGACCTTGCCAGGGGTGGAGCCCTTGAGGATGACGTCGATCTCCCAGCCCCATCCACGGAAGCCGAGCGCCCGCACCGCACGGGTGCCGACGCCTTCCCAGGCGAGGGCGCGGGACACGCAGTCCTCAACCATGCCCGGTGACGTGCATACGGCCAGCGGGAACGGCTCGTCCGAGTTGAGGTCGTCCTGCTCGGCGATCATCTGCATGGGGCCGATCTCGGGCCGGTTGGCCCGGTAACGGCCGTACAGGGTGACCAGGGTTGCGGCGATCGCTCCGGTCGTGCCAGACGGGATCATCCACGACCAGTCGAGAGCCGTCATCTCGCCGAAGCGCACGAGCGCCCACCAGCCGGCCAGGTTGAGGCCAACCGTCACGCCCGAGGCCCAGCCAAGGAACTTCCAGCGGGACTGCCGCTCCTGCTTGACCTTGTTCCAGTCGGCCTTCGACTGCATGCCGCCGATAACTTCCTGAAGATCGTGGCCGCGCACGTACCGCCAGCCGAGGAAGCTGACTGCCTTCGCGCCGACGCAAAGGTAGCGGACGGACAGGCCGGTGAACCGGGCGGTCCTCGCGACGACGACCAGGCTGGCCCCGCCGACCTTCGACAGGACCGGGGTCCGCGGCTCGTAGGGCACGACGCTGCCGGGCGCGATGTCTTCACCGGACAGGTCGTCGGGCACGTGCAGCTCGCCGGGGATCACCTTGGACAGGTCCCAGTCGGCGGGGAAGTCGGGGTGCTGGTCGAGGCTCATGACGGGTCCTTCTGGACGGCGTTCTTGGCGGTGAGGGCGGCCTGCTTTCGGGCGGCGTCCACGAACTTCGGGGTGTCGCCTGCGCGTCGCGTCCCGCGCACCGGCGGACCGGTAACCGAACCCCTACGGCCAGTAGGGGGGACTTGTGGATTGACCTGCGCATCTTGGATCTTCCATACGCTCTTCTCGGGGGCGTCGGCGCGGGCGTCGAGGAGGCGTCGCGCCGCCGCATTGCGGAGCAGCTGGGCTTCTGGCGAGTCGCCCGGGTCGGTGCCCTTCACGTCCTTGTGTGCGCGCCGCCAGACGGCGTCGGTGACGGTCGTCTCGCCCAGAGCGGCGGCGAGCTTCAGGGCGTGCTCCCACACGTCCGGGAACATCGACTCGCGGTCCTCAGCGAGCTTCAGTCGCGCCTCCTCGGCAGCCTCGTCAGCGGCCTGCTTCTCGGCGGCGCGCCGAGCCTCCTCGGCGGCCTTGCGCTTCGCCTCCACCCTGGCGGCCTTCGCCTCGGCCTTGCGCTCGCTGCGGGTCTTCGCCCCGTCGCGCTTGCGGATGCGGCCGTGCTCGTGGAGGTCCCACACGCCGGGGCCGGCGAGCGAGGCGAACGCGGTGCCGATGGCGGTCGCCGGATCGAAGTGGGCGAGGCCGTGGGAGAGGTTCACGGCCGCGGCAATGAACGCCAGCAGCCAGGCGATGAGCCGGTAGTGCCAGTGCGGCCGGTGGTCATCGACGGCGGCTGCGGCGCCGCGGAGCACGACCCACGCGCCTCCTTCGAGCATGACGGGGGCGGCGAGCAGCCACTTGGCGTGCGGGTTGTAGAACGCGGACAGCTGCACTGGCAGCGCCACGACAGCACAGGCGACCGCGAACCCGAGGGCCGCGTTCCGCCACGACTTGGCGGACTTCTCCCGCTTCTCGTCCTGGACGGCTGCGGCAACCTGCTCGGCTTCGTCCTGCTCGCGCGCCTTCTCGCGGGCGCGAACGGCTTCGTCGCGCTTGCGGTGCGATTCGGCGATGCGGGCCTCGGACGCGGCCTGCTCCTCGGCTTCCTTCCGCTCCATCTTGTCGTTGTTGAGGCGCAGCCGGCGGGCTTCCTCCTCACCCTTGGCGCGAATGGCATCAGCTTCGGCCTGGGCTGCGATGCGTTCCTTCTCGGCTGCGGCTTCGGCGACGATGCGCCGCTCCTCAACCTCGGCCCACGCCTTGGCGCGGGCCACCTCTGCGTCGACGGCGGCCGGCTCGGGCTGGGGTTCGGGGGTGCGCTGTTCCTCGACGGGCTCGGGTGTGGCGGGCCGCCAGTCACCAAGCACGGGCAGGGTCGGCCTGGCGTGGCCGTTCAGGGGCGGGCTGGCGGTCATGGGGTTCGGTGTCCTTTCGGTTCAGGCTGCGGAGTCGGCTACGTCGCGGGGGTCGCGGTAGCGGGACGGCAGATGCGGGTTCGCGTCGGCCTTGGCGACCGCCGAGTTGAGGCGGCGGTACAGCGGTGTCTCGACGGTGATCCCGGCGAGGCGCTGGCTGGCGGCGTGGATGGCGAGGGCGGTGTCGGCGGCCTTCAGCTGGACGATGGCGGCGAGGGTTCGCATGTCAGCCCCTCCCCCGCCGGGTGGTCCGGCGCCAGCCGAAGGGGCCGGGAAGGTCCATCGAGGTGGTGCGGCGGCCGGTGCTGCTGCGCGTGTAGTGCGGTCCGTGCTTGCCGCCGAAGGTCAGCGACCACGACTTGGTGTTGATGTTGAGGCGGACCCCGGGGAAGATCCGGAAGCTCTTGCGGAAGGTGATCGGCACGGGTGCCGTCCTTTCAGGCGGGCGCGCCGGTGCGCGCCTTGTGGAATTCGCGGACAAACTCATCGGTCAGGCCCGAGCCGACAGCCGCCCCGACCGGGCCGATCCCGGTCACCGACGCCGCCCACAACTCCAGCCAGGCCGCCCGGATCGCCAAGTAGTTGATGACCGGGCGGGCGGAACGGATGGCGAACACGACCGTCCCGAGGGCGGTCATGACGGCCAGGGCCAGCACCCGCACCGTCCACCGGCCCGCCCAGACGGCGGCACGGCGCCACCGGCCGGGCTTCGCAGTGATCAGATACGGGTGCATGGGGGCCTCTCTTCAGGGGCGGCAGCCGGTCAGCGGTTGATGCCGGGGCAGCCGTTGATCATGTGGTCGACGCACTGCGGGCAGTCCTTGGTCTGGTCCTGACGGCGGTGAATGCTCCGGTCGTAGGCGTGCCGCCAGCACTGCGGGCACTCGCCCTTAGGGGTGGGCTTCACTTCTTCTTGGTCTTCGCGGCCTTCTCGGCGGCGACGACACGGTCGTGGGAGGCCAGGTATTCGGAGCTGTTGGGGTCGGCGTCGCGGTGGTTGAAGCGGGCGTTGTGGTCACGCTGCTCGGGGGTGCCGAGGACGAAGTTGCTGAAGCGGCCCATGAGGGTCCTTTCGGGGTTGGGGTTCTGGATCGGATGGTTGGTCAGCGGCGTGCGGCGCGGGCTTCGGCCGCCTGCTGGCGGACGCTCTTCCGCTCGGTCACCTCGACGTCGACCTGCCCAGCAGGCACGCCGGCCTCCAGGGACACGCCCAGGGACGCCGAACGCTGGACGCGCTCCGGGGTGTGGTCGTCGCGGCCTTCCGTGGTGCCGTCGGCGACCGTCTTGCCGCCGATACGGGCGGTCCAGCTGTAGCTCCTGCCCATGACGGGCTCCTCTCGGGTTGGGTGGATGCGGTGCTTGCGTGCCCCGGGCGGGAGTCGACCCCGCGCCCTCGCGGCGTGGATGCCGGGGCTGGTGGTCAGTCGTCGCTCGTGACGACGAAGCCGTCCGCCCGGGAGTGGCCGCGGACCTCCTCGACCTCGACGCCCGGCGTCTGCCGGTGGAAATCGGGGTGCATCGTGATCACGGGGTAGCCAGCCGGAGTCGTCACACGGTGGGCGATCTCCTCGCCGGTGGTCTCGTCGCGACGGAACATGGGGTTCCTCTCGGTTCGGTGGATGGGTGGTGGTGCTGGTCGTGCAGGGCGCCGCACCGGTGATGCGCCGGCCAGCCAGACCAGGAGGTGCCGGGCGGGGCGAGGGGGATGGACCCCGCCCGGCGGTATGGGGGTCAGGCCGCGGCCGGGTATTTGCCGAAGCCGTCCAGCTCGTCGAGGAGAGCCGGGTCGAGGGCTCGCGCAGACCTGCGGAGGAACCGCAGATGGTCGCGGTCGCCGTCACGGCGGGCCCGGTGGAACGCGATGACGATCTGCTGCTCGACGGTCATCTCGGAGCGCTTCACGAACCGGTCGATGGCCGCGTCGTCGGCGGAGAAGTCGTCGGCGGAGAGCAGGGTCACAGACATGGCAGAGCCTTTCGAGTGGTGAACAAGGGAGATGTGGGTGGGGCGGGGTGGGACACCGCGGGCGGCGGGTGCCGTGGGGTCGGATTTCTCCGCCGGCGCGGTGGTCTAGAGGGCGGTCAGCCCTGGGGGTGCGGGCGCGGCGGCCGGGTCGGCAGGGGGTCCTTGACCTTGCCGTGCTCGTCGCTCACGACGTGACCTCGTGCAGGTGGGCGCAGCGGTCCTGCCAGTTCAGGTGGATCGGACACGTCGACCGCAACTCGGCCGGCGTCTGATCCCGCGTCTCCGAATGAATCCAGTACAAGAGATCATCGGAAGCGTCCGCAGGAATCCGAGGCGACGGCGGGGCGGTCACGACGCACACCCCGGGTAGGACTCGCCCGGCGCGCACGCCTTGTAGGTGCCGAAGCCGACACGGAACCGGCTGCTGGTGGTGAGGAAGTACCAGCGGGTCTTCGTCGACGAGTGATACTCCGACGACTTGCCGGTGACCGTTCCCGCCGGACCCTGCGGATGCGGATTGCAGGCGGTCAAGGCCAGGGCGGCGAGGGTGACGGCGACCGCGAGAAGCGTCAGGCTCCGCATCACGCCACCTCGATCAAGTCGAGGCGGCCCGCGTCCTTCAGCTCCGCACGAGCACCCGCCATCGCCGCCTGCGCGTCGAACAGCGCGTTGAACTCGGCACCCGACAGGTTGCGGGAATCCATCAGGTGCGACAACTCGGCCGTCCGAGCCGACGCGACCTTGTAGCGGGTCACCGCACGGACCAGGTCCAGCGGCAGGAGCGCCAGCTCCAGACGAGCGAGAGCGGCGGACGCGGCCGGGGGTAGCGGGGCGGTGTCGCCCTGGTGATCGGCGCGCTCGGGCGCCGGTACGATCTGGGTAGCCACAGGGTCTCCTCTACAGAACCTGGTGGTCAGGCCCTGGCCAGGGAGTGGAGTCCCTGAGCTGGGGCCGTCTTCATTTGTGGGCACCGGTGGAGCGGTGCTTGAGGCTTCCGGCGGTGGAGCGCCGTTCGCTTCAACACCATCCTGAAGCCAGTCTGAGGCTGTGTCAACACTCTATTGAGAATCGGCGTGTTGACTTCTACTCTGGCCTCATGACAGATGCGTTCACGGAGTCCCTGGAGGCGAAAGTCGCCGAAGTCGCAGCCATCGAAGACCTGCTCACGCAAGGCCGCGCCGCTCTCGAAGCCCGCCAGAAACTGGCAGCGAGCGACCAGGCCCTCTATGCGATTCAGCAGGCCGCCGTACAAGGGCTGCGCCCGGGGCGGACGTGGGCGGAGGTAGGCGAGCTGTTCGGGCGGAGCTACGGCTGGGCGGAAGCCATCGCCAAAGGGCGCAGCTCGAAGCGTCGGAAGACTGACCATGCCGCCGAGTCAACGCCTCGCGCGGGCGCGGCAGAAGGACACTCCCCCGACACCGAAAAGCCAGAAGACGCCTAGCTAGACACCGCGGCGACACCAACCCGTCGCCGCCCCGCCAGACCCGAGCGAAACGAGCACGGGAGCAGCAGAGTGGATGTCGTCG
>Ga0136846_1208216_pt1 | contig 13328 bp, 13 predicted proteins | sample HopSoiMetagenom2_FD_96841 | JGI IMG/M metagenome (GOLD analysis project Ga0136846, IMG submission 96841) | Grasslands soil microbial communities from Hopland, California, USA - 2 Assembly 2016 (version 4) | ecosystem: Environmental > Terrestrial > Soil > Grasslands | place: USA: Hopland... | reverse complement strand
CGTCGACGACGACTGGGAGGACATCCTCGACCAGCTGCGCAATACGCCGCACACGCGGCTGCCGCTGCACGAGGGCGAGCTCGACAACCTCGTCGGCATCGTCCACATGAAGCGCGTTGCGCAGGAACTGGCGCGCGACACGCTCACCCGCGAGCGGCTCATCGAAATCGCGCGCACGCGCGAACCCTACTTCGTGCCCGAAGGCACCTCGCTCACCGTCCAGCTCAACCAGTTCCAGCGCACCCGCCGCCGCCTCGCGTTCGTCGTCGACGAATACGGCGACATCCAGGGTTTCGTGACGCTCGAAGACATCCTCGAGGAAATCGTCGGCGAGTTCACGACCGATCCGGCGACCGTGACACACAAGCATGTGCACCGCGAAGCGCCGGGCGTATTCATCGTCAACGCGAGCGCGACGATCCGCGCGCTGAATCGCTCGCTCGGGTGGCAGCTGCCCACTGACGGGCCGAAGACGCTCAACGGGTTGCTGGTAGAGCAGATGGAAACGTTGCCGGAAACCGGCGACGAAGTGACGATCGGCGAGTACGAATTCGAGGTGCTGCAGATCGGCGAGAACACCGTACGTACGGTGCGCGCGCGCAAGGTCGCCCCGGTCGCGACGACCGATTAACCCAGCGCGGCCCTCAGCGCCTGGTCGATTCGACCGACGGCGACGACCTTGAGTCCGTCGATCGAAGCACGCGGAGCGTTGTCCGTCGGGATGAGCGCCGTCGTGAACCCCTGCTTCGCCGCCTCGCGCAGCCGCTCCTCGCCGTAAGCCACGGGACGCAGCTCGCCGGTGAGTCCGAGCTCCCCGAACGCGACGATCGACTGGGCGATCGCCTTGTCGGCGAGGCTCGACGCAAGCGCCAGAGCCACCGGCAGGTCGCAAGCCGTCTCGGTCACCTCCAGTCCGCCCACGAGGTTCACGAACACGTCGTGCTCCTGGAGGTTCAGGCCGCCGTGCCGGTTGAGCACGGCCAACAACATGGCGACGCGTTGCGAGTCGAGTCCCTGCGCCACGCGACGCGGGGCACCGAAACGCATGCGATCGACCAATGCCTGCAACTCGACGAGCAGCGGCCGGCGTCCGTCGCGCGTCACCGTGACGATGCTGCCGGCGGCCGGCGTCGGCGCGCGCGCCAGGAAGATCGCGGACGGATTGCGCACCTCGCGCAAACCTTGCTCGCCAATGTGGAAGAACGCGAGCTCGCCGACGGAGCCGAAGCGGTTCTTGGTCGCGCGGACGGTGCGGAAACGGCTCGACGCGTCGCTCTCGAAGTACAGCACCGTGTCGACCAGGTGCTCGAGCATGCGCGGCCCGGCGATGGCGCCGTCCTTCGTGACGTGCCCCACGATCACGACGCTGATGCCGCTGGATTTCGCAAACCGCACGAGCTGGGCGGTGCATTCCTTGAGTTGCGTGATCGCTCCGGCCGGCGTGCCCACCGAACCGAGCTGCACGGTCTGAATGGAGTCGACGACCAGCAGTCGCGTGCCACTGTCGCGCGCCGCCGCCATTGCCGCGTCGACGTCCGTGTCCGCAACCACGCGCAGCCCGGCGGCCCCGACGCCGAGACGTCGCGCACGAACGCCGATCTGCGCCGCGGATTCTTCGGCCGACAGATACAGCGTCGGTATCGAACGCGCCGCATGGTCCGCGAGCTGCAGCAGTAACGTCGACTTGCCGATGCCGGGCTCGCCGCCCAGCAGGGTCACCGAACCCGGAATCAAGCCGCCGCCGAACACCCGATCGAGCTCCGGCATTCCCGTGGGGAGACGCGCCAATTCGCCCGATGAAAGTGTGTCGAGTGGGGTGGCCGTTGCCGCCGTCCCGGGTCCCGCCGCTGCCGGCCGACGCGTGATCGACCGCTGCTCGAGCGTGTTCCAGTGCGCGCACTGCGGGCATTGGCCCTGCCACTTGAGGGTCTCGGCCCCGCAGTCCGCGCAGACGTAGACGATCGCCGGTTTAACCATGGTTCAAATTCGTGACGAAGTTCATGTCGCAGGGACCGGAGGGGGTCTCAGTGTCCGTTTAGTGTGCAGTAGTCCGGTGCGGAAGAGCCCTAATCGCATTAGCATGTCGGCCCTAGGTCGTTGATTCTTGCGGCATGCAGCGGGGGAAGTGTGACTTATTGCCCGCAGACATCCAGTGCATCGCTGGTAGGTTATGGCATGCGCGCGGGGAAGCGTGCGCTGCATTGACGCGTAAAGGGTCTGTTTTGAACGGCGTGATCGAACAACAAACTGCACTTCACAGGTTTGCGGCATGTCGCCCGTGAGCCTCAAGGGCAAGCTCGCGTTCGTCGGCAAGACGGACACGGGGCGCGTCCGTGAGCACAACGAGGACACCATCGCCTCCGATGTCGATGCGGGTCTGCTCGTGCTCGCGGACGGGATGGGCGGCTACAACGCTGGCGAAGTCGCGAGCGGCATCGCGGTGAAGACGATCACCAACCTCGTGCGCGAGGGACTGGCCCGCGAGGACCTCTCGTCCATCGATCGCAGCACCGGGCTCACGCGTCCTTCCATCGTGCTGCGCGACGCGATCACGCGCGCCAACAAGATCATCTACCAGACCGCGCGATCGCAGGCCGAATGCGAGGGCATGGGCACCACGGTCGTGGCGGCCCTCTTCTACGACAACCGGATTTCGATCGCGCACGTGGGCGACTCGCGCCTCTATCGACAGCGTGGCAGCGAGATCGCGCAGGTCACGATGGACCACTCGCTCCTGCAGGAGCTCGTCGATCGCGGCTTCTATTCCCCGGAAGAAGCCCAGCGGGCGGCGAACAAGAATTATGTGACCCGCGCTTTGGGCGTCGAACCCCAGGTGGAGGTCGAGGTTCAGGAGCAACCGGTCGACAAAGGCGACGTCTTCATCCTGTGTTCGGATGGACTCTCCGACATGGTCGAGGACGAAGATATTCGTTTAACGATAAGTACCTTTGGTGCTAATCTAGATACGGTCGCTAAGCAGTTGATTCAGTTAGCCAACGAGAACGGCGGTCGTGACAACGTCTCGGTGGTGCTCGCGCAGGCGGTCGAACCGTTTCCCGCGAGTCGCGGAGTGATGGACAAACTTCTTGGCTGGTTCAGTTAAGGGAAGGCGAAAACGATGGCACGTCTGGTACTGAGCCTGGATAACCAGGTCCTCGCCGAATACAACATGAACAAGGAGCGGTACACGATTGGCCGGCTCCCCGACAACGACATCCGCATCGACAACTCGGCGGTGTCGGGTCATCACTCGCTCATCATCAACATCCTCAATGATTCGTTCCTCGAGGATCTGAACAGCACCAACGGAACCTACGTCAACGGCAAGCTGATCAAGAAGCACGCGCTTCAACACGGCGATGTCGTGACGGTCGGACATCACCAGCTGCGCTTCGTCGAGGACGACGAGGCCCAGGACGAATTCGAGAAGACGATGGTCATCCAGCCGTCGTCGCGCCCCGCTGCCGAGAAGATGCGCGCGGCGAAGGACGTCGCCGAGAAGGTGTCCGCGGACATCTCCGCCAGCGGCATGCGGCGCGGACTCGACGGCAAGACTCCCGTCAAGAAGGCGAAGCTGCAGGTGCTCTCCGGCTCGTTCGCAGGTCGCGAGCTCGAGCTCAACAAGGCGCTCACTACGCTCGGCCGGCCGGGTATCCAGGTCGCCGCGATCACGCGCCGCCAGGATGGCTTCTTCATCGTGCACGTCGATGCTGACAAGCCGGACAACTATCCACTGGTGAACGGCGCGGCGATCGGCAGCCAGGCGCGCAAGCTGGCGGACAACGACGTGATACAGCTCGCGGGCGTGAAGATGGGTTTCTTCGAAGCCTAGTCCACGTCGCCGATGGAGCCCCGAAAATGCCGGCCTTGCGCCGGCATTTTCATTGTTGCGCAATCGATGGCCACAGCAGGCCGAAGATCGTCAGGTTCATGACGAGATTGAACGCAGCGTGGGAAACGATGGCCGGCACGAGCGAGCCGGTGCGTTTGCGCAGGCGCGCAAACATGAACGCCGTGCCGAACATCAGCAGCATCCAGAGGGCGCCGGACAGCGGTCGCAGACCCAGCCCGGCGGCCGACAGGAACAGGCCGTGATGGCACAGGTGGATGACGGCGAACGCCGCGCACTCGGTGATCGAGCTGGTTCGCTCGCTGAAACGCCGTTCGAGCGCGTACTGCAGGTAGCCACGGAAGAAGCATTCTTCTCCGATCGGGCTGAACACGAGCGCCGGCAGGGTGAACACGAGATGCAGGCGCGTCACGTCCCAGCCCGTCGTGTCCATCATGCGTCGATATCCGCTCGCGATGCTGACGAACCAGTTGTCCGCGCCGGAGCCGAACATCAGGACACCCAATGCGTAGCAGGACAAAGCCGCAACGGCGCCGCTCGCGAGCGCGATGCCGTATACGTGTAGTTCGCGCGGCAACCGAAATCCCGCCTCGCGTCGCGCGGCCGCGTCGAGCAGCACGTATGGCAGGATCGCCATGCTCGCGAAGCCGACCGGCATCACCCAGCGCAGATTGACCGGACCCAGGGTTCCGACGACGCGGACGGCGGCGAACACGGCCGCCAGGCCGATGGCGACGATCCACGCGTGGTAGTTCGAACTACCGACGCGCGCTGTCATGGCTATTTGAGTTCCAGGGGCACGCGCTGGCTCACGCCGCACAGCAGCTCGTACGGAATGGTGTCGGCATGGCGCGCGACTTCCTCCACCGGCAATCCATCACCCCAGACGATCGCACGCTGGCCCGCGGCGATTCCCGGCGAGCCGGTGACGTCGACCGCGATCATGTCCATCGAGACGCGCCCGACGAGCGGGTAACGGGCGCCGCCAATGAGAACCGGCGTGCCGTTCTCGAGGTGCCGCGGCAGCCCGTCGCCGTAACCGGAAGCCAGGATGGCGATGGCGCTGTCGCGCTCGGCGCACCAGGCGCCGGCGTAGCCCACCGTCTCGCCACGCTTCACGTCGCGCACGGTGAGCACCGTCGTCTCGAGCGTCATCACGGGCTTGAGTCCGTGCTGTTCCGCAACCTCGCGCGGGAATGGTGACACCCCATACAGCGCGAGCCCCGGCCGCACCCAGTTGCCGTGCGCCGCGGGCCAGCCGAGCGTGCCGGCGGAGTTGCCGATGCTGGTGGTGATGCGGTGGGCGCCACCCATCAACCCCGCAGCCGCCAGCGTCCTCTCGAATGTCGCGACCTGCTCGCGTGTCATGGGCTGCTCCAGCTCGTCGGCTCGAGCCAGATGGGTCATCGCGCGCAGCTCGAGCGCCGGCACGTGCAACGCGGCGAGACGCGCATGCGCTGCCGCGAACCTCTCGGGGCGGAACCCGAGTCGGTTCATTCCCGTGTCCATCTTGATCCACAACACGAAGCGCTCGGTACCGCGGTGCGCCTCGAGTAGTTTGAGCTGCAGCGGATCGTGGACGACGAGCTCGAAGCCATGGTGCGCCGCCTCGCCCAGCTGTTCGGCGCTGAACACGCCTTCCAGCAGGACGATCGGCGCCCGCACCCCGGCGCTGCGCAGCGCGATGCCCTCTTCCAGGCGCGCCACCGCGAAGCTGTCGGCATCGGCGAGCGCGAGAGCGGTATTCACCAGCCCGTGGCCGTAGGCGTTCGCCTTGACCACGGCCATCACTTTCGCGCCGGGCGCGTACGCGCGGATCGCGCCGAGATTGTGGCGCAGTGCGCCGGTGTCCACGCGCGCGCGGATCAGCCGGATCAACGCATGATTCCTTCACCGTATGCCGGATCGACATAGTTCTCGAAGCGGCTGTTGGCGCCCTTGAACGTGAGACGGATCTCGCCGATCTCGCCATTGCGGTGCTTTGCGAGGTCGATTTCGGCGACGCCCTTCTTGGGTGTCTCGCGGTTGTAGACCTCGTCGCGGTAGATCAGCAGGATCATGTCGGCATCCTGCTCGATCGCGCCCGATTCGCGCAGGTCCGACATCACCGGCTTCTTGTTCTCGCGCTGTTCGACGCCGCGATTCAGCTGCGACAGAGCGATGACCGGGCAGCTCAGCTCTTTCGCCAGCGCCTTCAATCCGCGCGAGATCTCCGAGATCTCCGTGGCGCGATTCTCCTTCGTGCCCGGCACCGTCATGAGCTGCAGATAGTCCACCACGATGAGATCCAGCCCATGCTCGCGCTTGATGCGGCGCGAGCGGGCGCGCAGCTCCGTCGGCGTGAGTGCCGGCGTGTCGTCGATGAAGATCTTGGCGTCCTGGAGCTGCTTGGTCGCGCCCGTGATGCGCGGCCAGTCGTCCTCGGACAGCTTGCCGCTGCGGATGTTGCCGAGATGCACGCTGCCGACGGACGACAGCATGCGCGTGAGGATCTGCTCGGCCGGCATTTCGAGCGAGTAGATGGCCACCGATGCGCGGATGCCTTCCTTGAGCGCCGCGTGCTCGGCCATGTTGATCGCGAGCGTCGACTTACCCATCGATGGTCGGCCTGCGATGATCAGCAGGTCACCCGCGCGCAGCCCGCCAGTCTTCGCGTCGAAGTCGATGAAACCGGTAGGCAGGCCGCGCGGCTTGTTCGGGTTGTTGTAGAGATCGTCGATCTGATCGATGAGCGCCGGCAGTGCCTGCTTCGCGCTCACGTAGCCCTTGCCACGCGACGAACCCTCCGCGATGGCGAAAATCTTGCGTTCGGCCTGTTCGACCAGGTCGCGCGCCGTCTCGCCCTCCTCGTTCCACACGGAGCTCGCGATCTCTCCGCCAACCGTCACGAGCGAGCGCAACAACGCCCGCTCCTTGACGATCCCGGCATAGGCACGCACGTTGGCGGCGCCGGGCGTATCGCGCGTGAGCGTGCCGAGGTACGCGAGACCGCCGGCGTCGCCGAGCTTGCCGAGCCGCTGCAGGTGTTCGGACACCGTGACGGGATCGCACGGCTGCGCTTCGGCGCACAGCGCCGCGATGCTCTCGAAGATCAGCTTGTGATCGGGGCGAAAGAAGTCGTCGGGCGTGATGACGTCACCGACGTTGTCCCACGCGGACTTGTCGAGCATGAGCCCGCCGAGCACTGCCTGTTCGGCTTCCTCGGAGAATGGCGGTGCGCGCAAGTCGGTGTTGATCGACTTCTCGCGCCGGAACTTGGGTGTACTCGACATGGATGGCCCCCGCGTGGCTCGGTAGTTTCCACTCTCGGGCGACCGTCGACCAGATTTTTTTCGACGACGAATTCCCAAAAAGAAACGGCACCCCTTCTTTCGAAGAAGGGGTGCCGTTTCCAATCATCGCTTTGTACGCGGTTTACTCTTCGGCGGTGATGACGACCGGCAGCTGCACGTCGATATCCGTGTGCAGGTGCAGGGCCACCACGTGCTCGCCGACCGTGCGCAGCGGGCCGGTTGGCAGGCGGACTTCGGCGCGCGCGAGCTTGTGGCCTTGCGCCGTGCAGGCTTCGGCGATGTCCGCCGTACCGATCGAGCCGAAGAGCTTGCCTTCGGTGCCGGCCTTCGCGGTGATCGCGAGCTTGAAATCCTTGAACGCGGCGGCGCGGCTCTCGGCGTCCGCGAACTGCTCGCGGGCCACCTTCTCGAGCTCGGCGCGACGCGCTTCGAACTTCTTCACGTTGTCGGGCGTGGCCAGCGTGGCCTTGCCTTTGGGCAGGAGGAAGTTGCGGCCGTAACCGGACTTCACCTTCACGCGGTCGCCGATGTTTCCAAGGTTGGCCACCTTGGTGAGCAGAATGACGTCCATGGTTTAACTCAGTGCTGGTCGGTGTAGGGCAGCAGCGCGAGATAACGCGCGCGCTTGATCGCTGACGCGAGCTGACGCTGGTAGAACGCCTTCGTGCCGGTGATGCGGCTCGGGACGATCTTGCCCGTCTCGGTGATGTACTGCTTGAGGATCGCGAGATCCTTGTAGTCGATCTGCTTCACGCCCTCGGCGGTGAAACGGCAGAACTTGCGACGACGGGAGAAGGAACGGTTGCCACCGGCACCGCCACCCGGGCCACTGCGGCGAGGCTTTTCGTCTTTCATCGGGCGTCTCCTCCCATGTCGTCATCGTCACTCGCGAACGGCGAATCGTCGCGGCTGCGACGCGGACCGCCTTCCTTTTCTTCCTGCGCGGCCTTCGCCATCGGCGACGGCTCGGTGACGGCCTCGTCCATGTTCACGACGAGGTGACGCAGCACGGCATCCGAAAAACGGAATGCACCGGTGAGCTCGGCCAGCGTCTTCTGGTCGGTCTCGACGTTCAGGAGAACGTAGTGCGCCTTGTGAACCTTCGCGATCGGGAAAGTGAGCTGGCGACGGCCCCAGTCTTCGAGACGGTGCACGGTGCCGCCACCGGCGGAGATCATTCCGCGGTAACGCTCGATCATGGCCGGGACCTGTTCGCTCTGGTCCGGATGGACCAGGAACACGATTTCGTAATGCCTCATGGAATCTCCTTGTGGGTATAGCCACCCGCCTGAGGTTGGCGGTGTGGCAAGGGGGTCGAAAACGGGCGCGAAGGATACTGAAAGGCCCGCGCGGAAGGCAAGCGACGGCGGGCCAAAAAGCCCGCCGTCTGAACGGCTTACGGCAGCCGGAGCCTCGGTCAGTGTTTTTTGGCCTGCTCCTTCTCTTCCTGGGCTTTCAGGAAAGCGGCATATCCCTTCGATTCGGCGCCCTGGCAGGTGATCTGGAGCGAAATCTCGTCGCTGACCTGCGGAACGAAAGCCCCGAGGCCGAATTCCGAGCGGCTGACCCGACCGCTGGCGGCGAAACCGACGGTCGCTACGTCGGTGCGCGGATTCGAACCCACCTTGAGAACCCTGACCTCGAGCGTCACTGGCCGCGTCACGGCATGCAAGGTCAGATTGCCGGTCACCTCGAGCCGCTCATCGCTCCGGCCCTGCGTGACGCGCGTGCTGACGAAGGTCGCCAGCGGATAGCGCGCGACGTGGAAGAAATCCTCGGACTTCAAGTGCTCGTCCAGACCGGGGACTCCGGTCATCAGCGACGCAAGTGGCAACGTCACCTGCAATGACGCCATCGTTGGCTGCCTGGCATCGAACTCGAGCGTGCCGGTGCCTTGCGCGATCTGTGCAGTCGGATGCGAAAAGCCCAGGTGATCCCAGCTGAACACGACCTGGGTGTAGTCCGGCTCGAGCGTGTAGGTGGTTGCGAGCGCCGGGGTGGCGCACAGCGCGAGGGCGAGAATCGACAGCGTTTTCATGCGAGCTCCATGCGGTGAAGATCTGGCCAACCTCCACCCCGAGCCGTCGAAAAGTCCTGAGCCGGGCTGAATTCCCTCTGAAAAGTATTGAATCGCGACGGCGTCGGTCCGCTCGCGTGTTATATCGCGCGCATGGATCGACTCACTCTCGTCCCGCTGCGCATCGGCGACTGGCGCCTCGATCCGCGGTCGGGTCAGCTCACGCGCGACCAGCTGGCGGAACGGCTCGAGTCACGGACGTTGCGGCTGCTGCTGTACCTTGCGAATCGCCCCGGCGAAACCGTGAGCGTGGAGGAGCTGCTGGATAACGTCTGGTCGGGCGTGGTCGTGACGCAGGATTCCGTATACCAGGCGATCACGACGCTGCGCCGGCTGCTTGGCGACGACGCACGTAGCCCGAGCTACATCGCGACGGTCCCGCGCCTCGGCTACAAGCTCGTCGCCCCGGTGAGCCCGTGGAGCGACGATCCGGCCGTCACGCAGATCGCAGCGGCGGTCGCGGGAAAGTCCTGGATGAGATCCGCGATCGCGGCCACGCTGTTCGCCGTGGTGTCGATCGCGTTGCTGGGCGGTGCGCTGTGGTGGCGCGCCGTGCGCACTCCGCCCACGCGATCGGTGGCCGTGATGCCGTTCCTCGACCTCACGACTCAGGAGATGAAAGAGGAATACTTCGCCGACGGTCTGACGGAGGAGCTCATCAACCGGTTGAGCAAACTGCCCGGCTTCGCGGTGCCGTCGGCTACCGCATCCTTCCGCTACAAGAACGTCGCGTCGCCGCTCAGTCGTATCGCCGACGAGCTTCACGTCCGTTACCTGCTGGACGGAAGCCTGCGCGAATCCGGCGAGACCCTGCGCATCAGCGCGCGTCTGGTCCGCGCAGACGATGGGTTCGTGATCTGGACGGAGAACTACGACCGGCCGAACTCCGACCGCGTGAAGACCCAGGACGAAGTGGCGACGAAAGTTGCGGAGGTCATCGCGCGGAAGATCGACTGACCCGCTGCCGCATCGCTTCGTAGAGCAGCATTCCGGTCGCCACCGACACGTTGAGGCTCTCCACCGTCCCCGCCTGCGGCAACCGCACCAGGAAGTCGCAGGTGTCGCGCGTGAGCTGGCGCAGCCCCGCGCCTTCGGCGCCCATCACCAGAGCGATCGGGCCTGCCAGGTCCGCCTCGTGCGCGAGCTGGGACGCTTCGGCATCGGCGCCGACGATCCAGAGTCCGGCTTCCTTCAACAGGCGCAACGTACGCGCGAGGTTCGTGACGACGGCGAGCGGCGTGGTCTCGGCGGCACCCGCGGCCACCTTGCGCACCGTCGCGTTCATCTGCGCAGCGCGGTCCTTCGGGATCACTACGGCGAGCGCGCCGCACGCATCCGCGGTGCGCAGGCACGCGCCGAGGTTGTGAGGATCCTGCACACCGTCGAGCACGAGCACGAACGGCGCCGCGCGCGCCTCGAGCTGCGCGGCGATGCCGGCCACCAGCTCTTCCTCGTGCCAGGGCGGCAACGGCGTCACTTCGACATACACGCCCTGGTGCACGGCGTCGCCGAACAATTGTTTGAACGTGGCGGCGGCGACGCGCTTCACGGGCTTGCCGGCCTTCTGCGCAAGCGTCTGGATCTCGGCGATGCGCAGCTCGCGACCCTCCGCGACCGTCAGCGACGACACGCGCGCCGCGTGGCGCAGCAGCAGCGCTCGCACGGCGTGCATCCCGTAGACCTTCTCGGTCAAACTACTTACCCGTTCTGCCGCGCCGGTGCGGTTTCGAGTGCTTGGCGTGCGCAGCGCGCGCCGGCGAACGCTGCGGCCGGCGCATCGCGGCCGGGCCGTCTTCGATCTCGACCAGCGTGAGATCCACGAGGCCCTCGATCGGATTCACGCTCGTGACGATCACGTGCACGTGCGTGCCCATGCCCAGCCGGCGTTTGCTGCTGCGACCGACCCAGGCGCGCCCGCCCGCTTCCATCACGTATTCGTCGTCGCGCAGGTTGTCGATGTGCAGCAGACCGTCGACACCGACCGCCGTGAGCTGCACGAACGCGCCGAACTCGACCACGGTGGTGATGAGCCCCTCGAACGTCTGGCCGATGCGGTCCCGCAGGTAGACGCACTTGAGCCACGCGTTGACGTAGCGGTCCGATTCGTCGGCGCGTTTTTCGAGCGCCGTGAGCTCGGTGCCGGCGAGCGCGAGCGCCGCGCCGTCGTAGCGCTGTCCGTACGCATCGATGTCCGAGAGCAGCGAGCGTAGCGTCCGATGCACGATCAGGTCGGGATAGCGGCGGATCGGCGACGTGAAGTGCGCGTAGTGGCCGAGCGCGAGGCCGAAGTGCCCGATGTTCTGCGGTTGGTAGACAGCCTGCTGCATCGAACGCACGATCAGCGACTCGATGAACGGCCGTTCGTCGGAGTGGCCGAGGCGGTCCGTGATCGCACGGAAGTCGCGCGGCTGAACCTCTTCGGGCAGGTCTGCCGCGACGCCGAGCGCCGTCAGCGTCTCGATCAGCTGGTTGAGCTTCTTGTCCTCGGGCTTGCCGTGCACGCGATACAACGTGCCGATGCGCCGCGACTCGAGCTCGCGCGCCACGGCCACGTTCGCGAGGATCATGCACTCCTCGATGAGCTTGTGTGCCTCGTTGCGCTCGTACATGTAGACGCGCTGGATGCGCCCGGACTCGTCGAAGTCGAACTCCGCCTCCGCGGCGTCGAATTCGAGCGCGCCGCGTTTGTGCCGCGCCTTGAGCAGAGCGCGATACACGTCGAGCAGCGGCAGGAGGCGGTCCGTGAGCGCACCAAGCTCGGCACGCACGTCGGGTTTCGCCTCGAACAGCGCGGCGAACGCCTTCGTGTACGTAAGGCGGTGCGCGGAGCGCATCACCGCCGGGTAAAACGTGGCATCGAGCAACACGCCCGACTTCGAAACGATCATGTCGGCCGCGAAACACAGGCGGTCGACGTTCGGCTGCAGCGAGCACAGCACGTTCGACAACTGGAACGGCAACATCGGGATGACGCGCGTCGGGAAATACACGCTGGTGCCGCGCTCCCGCGCGCTCGCATCGAGCGCGGTGCCGCGGCGCACGTAGAAGCTGACGTCCGCAATCGCGACGATGAGCCGGAAACCCTTGGCATGCGGCTCGGCGTACACGGCGTCGTCGAAGTCCTTCGCGTCTTCGCCGTCGATGGTGACGAGCGGCAGCCCGCGCAGGTCGACCCGTCGCGCGGACTCCGCGGGATCGACCGTGGCTCCGTAGCTCTCGGCCTCGCGAATCGCCTCGGGCGAAAATTCCTGCGGCAGATCGAAGCGCGCGATCGCGGCTTCGCTCGCGAGGTCGACCGGCTTCTCCGGATCGAGTCGCTTCATGACGCGCGCGGTGGGCGTCGAGCCGCCGCCCGGATAGCGAGTCACTCCGGCGATCACCCAATCGCCGTGCCGCGCATCCCCCAGCTCGTTCGGCGGCACGAGGCAGCGCAGTCCGATACGGCGGTCGGCCGCGGTGGCGAACGCCGTCCGTCCGTGCACCTCGAGCGTCGCGAGAAACGCTTTCGTTGCGTGCTCGACGACCTTTTCGAGCCTGCCCGAGTAACGGCCGTCACGACCGCGTTCGACCGACACGCGCACGCGGTCGCCGTGCATGACGCCGATCATCTGCGGTGGCGGCAGGAAGACCGACTCCTCCATGCCTTCGACCCGCACGAAGCCGAAGCCCGCGCGATTGGCGCTGACCACGCCTTCGGCGGTCTTGATGTGGCCGGAAGTGACTTGTTTGGGTTCGTGGCGCGGATTTTCCCGACGACCGCGCTTGTCGTTGCGTCTTTTCAAAGTGCGGCGATTCTACGGCACGCGCAGGCACATCGGACGACGGGCAGCGGCACTGTCACGAGGTCCGACAGACAAGGTCGCGGGAGCGCGCCCACGATCTGCGCAACGCTCGGGAGAAACGCCATGAAGAAATCCGCCCTCGCGCTCGTCTTCGGCTTGCTGGCCTCGGCAGCCGGCGCCGCCGATCTCACGCTCTATTCGGGCGACCAGTTCCAGGGTCGTCCGCTCAATGTCGTCATCGACATGCCCCAGCTCGGCACCCTGAACTTCGACGACCGCGCCTCGTCGGTGGTCATCGAGAAAGGCGCGTGGGTGCTGTGCACCGG
>Ga0136846_1242904_pt1 | contig 13330 bp, 13 predicted proteins | sample HopSoiMetagenom2_FD_96841 | JGI IMG/M metagenome (GOLD analysis project Ga0136846, IMG submission 96841) | Grasslands soil microbial communities from Hopland, California, USA - 2 Assembly 2016 (version 4) | ecosystem: Environmental > Terrestrial > Soil > Grasslands | place: USA: Hopland... | reverse complement strand
GGCCGGCACCGCGCACACACGCGCCGCGTGGACCACCTACGTCCAGGTCGTCTCCGTCGAGGACACCGTCGCGAAGGCTCGAGAGGCGGGCGGCACGATCGTCGCCCCGCCGTTCGACAGCCTCGACGGCGGGCGCATCGCGATCCTCGCCGACCCGGTCGGCGCGAGCTTCGGCGTCTGGGCGCCGGGCGCGCATCGCGGCGCCCAGGTCGTCAACGAGCCCGGCGCCTGGACGATGAGCGTCCTGCTCTGCGATGACCCGGAGCCGGCGAAGCGGTTCTACGGCGCGACGCTCGGCTGGACCGGCGACCCGTTCCCGCTCGGGGACGCCGAGGGGACGCTGTTCCGCCTCGACGGCTACGTCGGCGGCGAGCCCTCGCAGCCGGTGCCGCGCGACGTGGTCGCGGTGATGGCGCCCGCGTCCGGGCGTCCGGCGGGGTGGGTCGCCGGCTTCTGGGTCGACGACGCCGACGCCACCGCCGCCCGCGCGCCCGAGCTCGGCGGCACGGTGGTCGCCGGCCCGTTCGACACCGCCATCTCGCGCGACGCGGTGATCGCCGATCCCGGCGGCGCCGTCTTCTCGGTGAGCACCGCGCCTCCCGCCGCGCGGTAAACCGCCTACGCTCGGTCCATGGCGGGACCGGCGCAGCGCGAGACGATCCTCGTTGTCGACGGCGAGAACATCGACGCCACGCTGGGCGGCAGCCTCCTCGGCCGCCGCCCGGCGCCCGAGGAACGCCCGCGCTGGGACCGCGTCCGCGAGTACGCCCGCGCGGTATGGGATCAGCCGGTCCGCGGCCTGTTCTTCCTCAACGCCTCCGGGCAGATCCCGATGGCGTTCGTGCAGGCGCTCACCGCGCTCGACTTCCGCCCGGTGCTGCTGAGCGGCCCGCCCGAGGTGAAGGTCGTCGACGTTGCGATCCTCCGCACGCTCGAGGCGCTGGCCGAGCGCGGGCACGGCGACGTGCTCCTCGCCAGCCACGACGGCGACTTCGCGCCGGCGGTCGGCGCGCTCCTGGACGCGAACGGCCGGCGCGTCGGCGTGATCGGGTTCCGCGAGCTCGTCAGCAGCGCGCTCGCCGACCTCGGGGCCGGCGGCCTAGAGCTCTTCGACCTCGAGGACGACGTCGGCGCCTTCACCGTCGCGCTGCCGCGCATCCGTGTCATCCCGATCGAGCGGTTCGACCCGTGGTCGCTCCTGGCGTGATGGAGCGGTTCGAGATCGCCGGCACCGACGGCTCCGCGCCGGTCGGCGTGCTCACCACTCCGGCGGGGGACTGCCGCCCGCAGCTGCTCGAGATCGAGGCGTGGGCCAACCGGCTGGGCCTCGAGGTCGTCGACCTCGGCACCAGCGCGGAGCCGAGCGACCTCTCCCCGGGCTGCGACCTCGTGATCGCTCTGGGCGGCGACGGGACGATCCTGCGCGCGCTCCAGCTCGCGATGGCCCGGCGCGCGGCCGTGCTCGGCGTCAACTTCGGGACCGTCGGCTTCCTGGCCGACTGCGACGGCACCCACCTCGGGCGGGCGCTCGACGCGCTCGCGGCCGGCGAGGCGCACGTCGACGCCCGCACCGCGCTCGTCGCGACGATGACGCCCGAGGGCGGGCCGCCCGTCATCGCGTTCAACGACGTCGTCATCGGGCGCTTGCGCGGCTACGGCACCGCGCGCCTGCGCGTCGCGGTGGGGGGCGAGCCGATGCTCGCCCTCAACGGCGACGGCGTCGTCGTGGCCTCTCCCACGGGGTCGACCGCGTACACCGTTGGCGCCGGCGGCCCGGCGGTCACGCCCACGCTCGACGCGATCGTCCTCACGCCGCTCGCGACGCAGGGCAGCCCCCTGCGCTCGCTCGTCGTCGACGGCAGCGACAGCATCCGCGTCGAGCTCGAGCCCGCGAGCGCGCCCGTCAGCGTCGAGATCGACGGCCGCACGGTCGTCGACGCGCCGGCTACGGCCGCCATCGAGATCCACGCCGCGCCCCGCAAGGCGCGCCTCGTGCGCACGCGCCCGCGGACGTTCTACGGCGACCTCGCCGCGCATCTGTAGCAGGCCGCACCCGCACCGGGCCCGGGGCGACCGTCCTCTAGTGTCGAGGGGAATGGACTACCGCACCCTCGGACGCACCGGCGTCGAAGTGAGCCCCCTGTGCCTCGGCGCGATGATGTTCGGCGACTGGGGCAACACCGACCACGACGACTCCGTCCGCATCATCCACCGGGCGCTCGACGCGGGCATCAACTTCATCGACACGGCCGACGTGTACTCGCGCGGCGAGTCGGAGACGATCGTCGCCAAGGCGCTCGCCGGCGGCCGGCGCGACAACGTCGTGCTCGCGACGAAGGTCCACGGGCGGATGGGCGACGACCCAAACCAGTTCGGCAACTCGCGCCGCTGGATCGTCAAGGAGGTCGAGGCGTCGCTCAGGCGCCTGAACACCGACTGGATCGACCTCTACCAGATCCACCGCCCCGAGCCGGACACCGACATCGACGAGACCCTCGGCGCGCTGACCGACCTCGTCCGTCAGGGAAAGGTGCGCTACATCGGCTCGTCGACGTTCCCCGCCTCGCGCATCGTCGAGGCGCAGTGGGTCGCCCGCGACCGGGGGCGCGAGCGCTTCGTCTGCGAGCAGCCGCCGTACTCGCTGCTCGTCCGCGGCGTCGAGAACGACGTGCTCACGACGTGCCGTCGCCACGGCATGGGCGTCATCCCGTGGGGCCCGCTTGCGGGCGGCTGGCTGTCGGGCCGCTGGCGCAAGGGGCAGGAGCCGCCGCAGTCGAGCCGCGCCGACCGCCTGCCCGGCCGCTACGACCTGTCGATCGCCGCCAACCAGCGCAAGCTCGACGCCGTCGAGGCGCTCGCGCAACTCGCCGACGAGGCGGGCATGTCGCTGATCCATCTCGGCCTGGCGTTCGTCATCAACCACCCGGCGGTAACGGCGGCGATCATCGGCCCGCGCACGATGGAGCACCTCGAGTCCCAGCTCGGCGCCGCCGACGTGAAGCTCGACCCCGCGATCCTCGACCGCATCGATGAGATCGTCCCGCCGGGCGTCAACGTCAACCCGTCCGACGGCGGCTGGCAGAACCCGGACCTCGAGCCTGCCGCGCGCCGGCGCTGAGCCCTGAGCGCGGCGCGCCATCAGTGCCGGTGATGGCTGATCCCGCGGATCGTCATGCGTGGCGCTCGCGGCGCCGGGCACGCTCCCGCTGATGGACGAGTCGCACCCCAACGACCGGCGGCAGCGCCTGCTCGACGGGATGCGCGCCGGCATGCCGTTCGCCGTCGCGGGCGGCCTGCTGGCACTGTCGTTCGGGGTCGTCGCCCAAAGCGCCGGCCTGTCGGCGGGCGAGGCGATCGCGATGTCGGCGATCGTCTTCGCCGGCTCGGCGCAGTTCACGGCGATCGCGATCATCGCGCAGGGCGGCACTGTCGCCGCGGCCGTGCTTGCCGCGGCGCTCGTCAACTCGCGCTTCCTGCCGATGGGCGTCGCGCTCGGGCCGTCCCTGCCGGGCGGCCCGATGCGGCGGGCGGCCCAGGGCCAGGCGATTGTCGACGCCTCGTGGGGGATCGCGGGGCGCGGCGACGGCACGTTCGACCGCTGGCTGCTGTTCGGCTCGACCGCGGTGCAGTACGTCGGCTGGGTCGGCGGCACGATCGCCGGCGCGCTCGGCGGCAACGCCCTCGGCGACCCCAAGGCGCTCGGGCTCGACGCGATCTACCCGGCGTTCTTCCTCGCGCTCCTGATCGGCGAGCTGACCGACCGCCGCTCGCGGCTGGTCGCCGCCCTCGCGGCGTTGATCGCGCTCGCGCTCGTGCCGGTCACGCCCGCCGGGGTGCCGGTCCTCGCCGCGAGCCTCGCATCCCTCGTCGGGCTGCACGCTTCCGCGCGCGCCGACGCCCGCGCCCGGACGGACGGGCGATGAGCACGTCGGTCGCGCTGATCACCGGCTGCGCCGTCGTGACCTACGCGATCAAGGGCATCGGGCCGCTCGCGCTCGGCGGCCGCGACCTCCCGCTCTGGTTCACGAGCGTCGTGATCCTGCTCGCGCCGGCGCTGTTCGCCGCGCTCGTCGTGACGCAGGCTCTCGCGGACGGCAAGCACATCGGGATCGGCGCCGACACGGTCGGCGTCGCCGCGGGCGGGCTCGTCGCGTGGCGGTTCGGCTCGGTGATCGGGTGCGTCGTCGTCGCCGCTCTCGTGACGGCGGGGCTGCGCGCGGTCTAGGCTCGCCCCGACGTGGCCGAGCCCCTCCCGATCCGCCGCAACACCGCCCTGCTCGCGGCCTCGCTCGCGGCGAACTCGGCGATGCTCCAGCTCTCGGCGGCGGTCGCGTCGCTGACGCTCGTGCTCGTCCTCGACGTGCGCGGGCTGCTCGGGCTCGGCCCGGCGATCGTGCTCGCCGCGGGCGCGCTCGCGGCGCTGCCGGCCGGGCGGGCGATGGACCGCTTCGGCCGCGTCCCGGTCCTCGCCGGCGGGTTCTGCGCCGGCGCAGTGGGCTGCGCCCTGGCGGCGGCCGGCAGCGTGCGCGGCTCGGCGCCGATCGTGCTCCTCGGGCTCGTCGCGGTCGGAGCGGCGAGCGGGACCGCGCTGCTGGCGCGGGCCGCCGCCGGCGACATGTACCCGCCCGAGCGCCGGGCGCGGGGGATCGCGCTCGTGCTGTTCGGCGCCGTCTTCGGCGCGATCCTCGGGCCGCTGGTGTTCAGCCCGCTGCTCGCGGGACGCGAGTTCGATGGCGATGCGCTCGCGCCGCTGTGGCTCGCGGCCGGCGCGTTCATGCTCGTGGGGCTCGCGCTGGTCGTCGCCGTGCGCCCCGACCCGCGGAAGATCGCGGCCGAGCTCGCGCGCGCGGGCGCGCGCGAGGACCTCGACGCTCCGGACCCGCCCGCGGCGCCGCTGCGCGAGTTGCTGGGCCGGCCCGGCGTCATCCCCGCGCTCCTCGCCGCGCAGGCGAGCTTCGCGGTGATGGTCGGGGTGATGACGCTGACCGGCGCGATCGTCGTCGACCACTTCCACCACGCCGCTCACCACGTGTTCCCGATCATCGGCGCGCACGTCGTGGGGATGTACGCGCTCGTGATCGTCGTCGGCGACCTCATCGACCGCATCGGCCGCACGACGTCGCTCGCCGGCGGGCTGCTGTTGATGGCGGTGTCGGTGTCGAGCCTCCTGTGGATCACGAGCGTCCCCGCCACGGCGGCGGCGCTGTTCGGGCTCGGCCTGGGGTGGAACCTGTCGTTCGTCGCCGCGACCGCGGAGCTCGCCGACCGCACCGAGCCGTGGGAGCGCGGCAAGCTGCTCGGCTTCAACGACCTGCTGTCGGGGCTCACCGGCGCGGGGCTCGCGCTGCTCGGCGGCGTCGCGCTCACCGTCCTCGGCGTCGCCGCGCTCGCGATCGGCTCCGCGGTGCTCGTCGTCGGGCCTGCCCTGTGGATCCTCCGCGACGGCCGCGCGCCGGCGCTCGCGGCGCCTCGGAGGTCGTGACAGGCGACCGTCACCTTCGGCTGCCGCCGGCGTTGCGAGCGGCATGAGCATCTCTCCCGTACCGCGATCGTCGTCAGCCTCCTAGCGACCGCCGCCGCGGTCCCGGCGACCCCGGCCGTCGCGCAGTCCCCGGCGTCCCGGCCGCACAGCCGCGTCGTCACCTACGACCGCGGCGACGTGCTCATCCGGCGCCTGCAGATGGCGGTCACCCGCTCCCACGGGCGCTTGCGCGCGCAGCTGAGCCTGACCGTCCGCAACGACTCGAGCCGGCTCCTGCACCGCGAGCTGCAGGTCGGCAGCTGCACGGGCGGCGCAACGCTGGCGCTCGTGTGCCCGGCGTCGACGACGATCCCCGTGCGCCTGCCGGCCCACCAGCAGCGGCGGATCAACCGTGAGGTCACGCTACGCCAGCCGCCGCCGCGGACCGACTCGATCCAGGCCACGCTCGTCCGGCCGGGGACGCGCCAGCCGTTCGGCGTCGATACCGACGGCGCGCTGCTCCTGCGCGGTGGCGCGTGGCGCGGCGCAGGCGCCGGCCGCACGTACGGTGTCGCGCTCGGCCCGCTCGACCGCGCGCGGCGCCTGAACTTCGACATCCCCGTGATCGCCCCCAACCGCGCGTACATCGACGTGAAGTGGCAGGGCCCGTTCGCCCCGGCGGGCGCGACGACGACGATCTCCCGCTGCGGCGCCGGCCCGTGCACGCCGACGACCATCCACCCCGCGCGCGGCCGCAGCGGCCCGCAGCTCTTCGACGACCGCTTCGACTTCTCCCGCGGGAACGCGTCCTCGCTCGCGCTGCGCGCCGTCACGCCCGAGGGCTTCGAGGTGCTTTCGGCCGAGCTGCCCTGGCCGGCCGGCTAGCGGCCGTGGCGCGCGCCGCTGCAACCCAACAGGCGCATTTGCACTCCCCCGCGCGTCGGCAGGAGAATGCCCGGCGCTGGACAGATCGGCGTTCTCTCGTGGGGAGGTAGTGGCATGGCGACCGCTGCAAACGACCGCGTGATGGCCTCCGAGCGCATCGCGCCGGGCATGCTTCCGCGGGTCCTCGGCTCCTTCGACATGGTCGTGATCTTCGTCGCGGTCGTGTTGTTCATCGTCAACGCGTCGGCGGTCCAGCCCGCCGGCCCGGCCGCGTTCTCGTACTGGATCCTCGGGTTCCTGCTGTTCCTCATCCCGGGCGCGCTGATCACCGCGCAGCTCGGGCAGATGTTCCCGCAGGAGGGCTCGCTCTACGTGTGGACGCAGAAGGCGCTCGGCCCGTTCTGGGGGTTCTTCGCCGGCTTCTGCGCCTGGTGGCCGGGCGTGCTCGTGATGGTCGCGACCGGCGACGCGGTCGTCACGCTCCTGCAGTTCATCTTCGACGGCGGCCTGCCGGAGGCGTGGGAGCAGGGCCTCGTGATCCTCGCGGTCCTGTGGTTCTCGGCGGGCATGGCGCTGATGCGCCTCCGGATGACGCAGAACTACGTCAACTGGGCGGTGGTCGCGTACGGCGCGGCGATCTTCGTGATCGGCCTTTCGGGGATCCTGTGGCTGGTCGGGGCCGGCCACGCCGCGACGCCGGGCATGGGCGACGTGTCGTCCTACAAGCCCTTCCAGGGCTCGAGCTGGACGATCTTCGGCCTGGTCATCCTCGCCCTGCTCGGCATCGAGGTGCCGCTGAACATGGGCGTCGAGATCGTCCACATGCGGTCGATCAAGAAGTACCTGTTCTGGGGCTCGATCGTCGTCATGGCGGCGTACCTGTGGGTCACCCTCGGCACGATGCTCGCGCTCGACGCGACGAAGAGCGAGGCGGCCACGACCGACATCCTGCGCGCGGTGCAGGTCGGCTTCTACGACTCGCACGCGCTCGCGGTGATCGTGGCGCTCGTGATGGTGTGGTTCTTCGTGTCGAACACCGTCGTCTACAACTACTCGTTCAGCCGGCTGCTGTTCGTCTCCGGGCTCGAGAAGCGGATGCCGTCGGCGCTCGGTCGCGTGAACGAGCGCAAGGTGCCCGCCGCCGCCGTCCTGACCCAGACCGCGCTCAGCTCGATTTTCGTCGTCGCGATCTTCAACCCGTTCGTCGGGGGCGACAACACGCAGAAGGCCTACTGGCTCTTCCAGGCCGCGGTCACCGTCATCTGGTGCATCTCGATGGTGCTGCTGTTCTTCGACATCTTCCTCGTCAAGCGGGCGTTCCCCGCGCTGTTCGAGGAGGTCCGCAGCTCGCATCCGGCGCTGCTCTACGTGAGCGGCGTGGTCGGCATGTGCGCGTCCGCGTTCGGCGCCTACGTGACGTTCCGCAGCCCGTGGACGCCGCTCTTCACCGTGAGCGACTGGCGGCTGTGGCTCGGGATCCTCGTGGGCGTCTCGGCGCTCGCGGCGATCGCGATCTACACGATCAGCCAGTTCACGCACCGCCGGGAGATGCCGGCCGCCGCCGGCGAGCCGACGGCGACCCCGGTGACCTGATGGCGCTCGCGGAGGAGGTCGACGCGCGCCCGGTCGTCAAGCGCGCCGACAAGGAGGGCCTGCGGCTCGTCCGCTTCCTGTGGTGCGGCAACGACGGCACGGTCCGCGCGAAGGCGTCGTCGCGGCACGGCCTCGAGGGGCGGATCCGCGCGGGCATCGGGCTGACGGTCGCGATGCAGGCGATGAACGGGCTCGACCACCTCCAGCCGGTTGAGGGCATGGGGCCGGTCGGCGAGATCCGCCTCGTGCCGGACCCCGACACGTTCCGTGTGCTTCCGTACGCGCCGCACACGGGCGCGATGCTCGTCGACCAGCGCACGCTCGACGGCGAGGTCGCGCCGGTCGACCAGCGCGGGTTCCTGCGCCGGATGGTCGTCCGGCTCGCCGAGCGCGGCGCGCGCCTCGAGGTCGCCTTCGAGAACGAGTTCGCGCTGGCGACGCGCGGCGAGCGCGGCGAGTACGTCCCGATCGACTCGAGCCTGTGCTTCTCGACGATCGGGATGACCGAGTCGCAGGACTATGTCGACGCGCTCGTCGCCGCCCTCGACGCGCAGGACATCCCGCTCGAGCAGTACTACGCGGAGCTGGGCCACGGCCAGCAGGAGATATCGACTCCGCACCGGCCGGCCGTCCGGGCGGCCGACGAGCAGCTCCTCGTGCGCGAGACGATCCGTGCCGTGGCGGCCGCGCACGGCCTCATCGCGACGCTCGCGCCGAAGCCGTGGCCGGGCGGGGCGGGCAACGGCTGCCACATGCACTTCTCGCTGTGGGACGCCGACGACGAGCGCAACCGCTTCCACGACCCGGACGCCGCCGACCGCTTCTCCGAGGAGGGCCGGCGATTCCTCGCCGGCGTGCTGCACCACCTGCCGGCGCTGTGCGGGCTCACCGCGCCCAGCTTCAACTCCTACGACCGCATCGTGCCGCAGTACTGGGCCGGCGCGTTCACCTGCTGGGGCCACGACAACCGCGAGGCGCCGCTGCGCCTGCCGTCGCTGTTCAGCGGGATGGAGGAGGCCTCCACGAACGTCGAGCTCAAGGCGGCCGACGCGACGTGCAACCCGTACCTGGCGATCGGCGGCCTGATCGCCGCCGGGCTGGACGGGCTCGACAACCCCGACCTCGCGCTGCCCGCCCCGGTCGAGGTCGATCCGGCGACGCTGAGCGAGGACCGGCGCGACGAGCTCGGCGTCCGCCCCCTGCCGTCGTCCCAGGGCGAGGCGCTCGACGCGCTCGAGGCCGACGCGGTGCTCACGGGCGCGCTCGGGCCCGTGCTCGCGCAGTCGTACCTGGCCGTGCGGCGGTCGGAGTGGGAGACCTACTCGGCGGAGGACGAGGCATTCGCGCAGCAGGGGCACTTCGAGAAGTACTGAACGGCGTCACGCTCGTCGACCACCACGCGCACGGGATCGTCCCGACCCCGGCGACGCTCGACGAGTTCCGCGGCCTGTTCTCCGAGAGCGAGGACCCGCGCCAGTGGCCGCACGTCGCAACCGGCATCACGTACCTGCGGGCGATGCGCGCGCTCGCCGAGCTCTTCGGCTGCGAGCCCTCCGAGGAAGCGGTGTTCGCCCACCGCCGCGCGACCGACCCGGACGCGTACGCGGCGACGCTGCTGCGCGCCACCGGCACCGAGTGGCTCCTGATCGACGACGGCTTCCCGGCCCCCGGCGAGGGCGTCGCGTGGGAGGCGATGGGCGACCTTGCGGGCTGCCGCTCGGCCCCGGTCATGCGGATCGAGCGGGTCGGGGAGGAGGGCCTCGCCGCGGGCGACGAGCTCGACGCCCTGCGCGAACGGGTGCGCGACGCTGTCGCGGCAGCGCGGGCGAGCGGGTTCGTCGGGCTGAAGACCGTCGCGGCCTACCGCTCCGGCCTCGACGTCCAGCCGCCGGACGCCGCCGCCGCGGACGCCGTGCTCGCGGATGCCCCGCGCCGCCTCGCCGGCAAGGCGCTGCTCGAGGTCCTGCTCGACGACGCGCTCGCCGCGAACGCCGCGACGGGCGAGCCGCTCCCCGTCCAGGTCCATTGCGGCTTCGGCGACAGCGACCTGTTCCTCCCGCGCGCCGACCCGACGCTGCTCGGCCCGCTGATCGAGCGCTACGCGACGACGCCGTTCGTGCTGCTGCACTGCTACCCGTTCGTGCGCCAGGCGGGCTGGCTCGCGCACGTCTACGGCAACGTGTTCCTCGACGTATCGCTGACGATCCCGCACGTATGGCGTCACGCCGAGATGGTCCGCGAGGCGCTCGAGCTCGCCCCCGCCTCGAAGCTCCTCTACGCCTCCGACGCGGCGCGGACGCCCGAGCTGTACTTCCTCGCCGCGCGGGGCTGGCGCGCCGCGCTGGCCGAGGTCCTGGCCGAGGCGCTCGAGCCTGAGGAGGCCGAGGCCGCGGCGCGGCGGATCCTGCGCGGGAACGCGATCGCGCTCTACGGGTTGGACCGGCGGTAGTCCGCCGCCCTAGTCGTCGAGCGGCCGGCGCGGGTCGGTGTTCTCGACGACCTCCGCCTCGGGCTTGCCGCGCTTCTCGACGACGATGAAGCGGTCGGTGCGCTCGACGACGTCCTCGACCTCGTCGATCTCGTGGCCGTCGACGATCGCGAACCGGCGCGGATTGGCGCGGACGGCCTCGTACTCCGGGCGCGTGAGCGCGATGAGCTTGTTGCAGCCGAGGCGCCCGCACTCGCAGACGAACGTGAGCAGCCCCGTCGGCGGCTGCCCGGACTCCATACCCTCGTTGACCTTGCGAAACGTCGCCTCGTTCATGGCGACGCGCTGCCGCCCCTCTACGTCCATTGCGCCAGGGTAGAGCCCGGGCAACCCCGCGGGGGTAGGGGGCGGTCGGCGCGGGGTAGCCGTAAGCCGTGCCCGTCTCGTTCGAGGCGTCGTTCCCGTCGAGCCCGTCGGGGGTCGGCGCGCTACGCCGCGAGGTCGCCGCGTTCGCGCGGCGCGCCGGCATGGACGAGGACGGCCTCGGCTCGGTGCGGCTCGCCGTCTCGGAGGCGGCGACGAACGCGGTCGTGCACGCCTACCGCGAGGAAACGGGCGACGGCGAGCTCCGCGTCCGCGCCTTCGCCGACGCGAACGAGCTCGTCGTCGTCGTGGCCGACGAGGGCGTCGGCCTCGCGCCGCGCCCGGACAGTCCCGGCCTCGGTCTCGGGATGCCGCTGATGGCGAGCGTGACGAGCCGGTTCCAGATCGTCAGCGATGGCGCGGGCACCGAAATCCACATGGCGTTCGCGCTTCCGAGCGACGCCTGATACCACGCCCGGCATGCGCCTGGACTACACGAGCGACCTGTGGTGGAAGAACGCGGTCATCTACTGCCTCGACGTCGAGACGTACGCAGACTCCGACGGCGACGGCGTCGGCGACTTCCGCGGGCTGATCGAGAAGGTCGACTATCTCGCCGGCCTCGGCGTGACGTGCATCTGGCTGATGCCGTTCTACCCGAGCCCGAACCGCGACGACGGCTACGACATCAGCGACTTCTACGGCGTCGACCCGCGGCTCGGCACGCTCGGCGACTTCGTCGAGTTCATCCGCACGGCGGGCGACCGCGGGATTCGCGTGATCCTCGACCTCGTCGTCAACCACACCTCGGACGAGCACCCGTGGTTCACGGAGTCGCGCTCGTCGAAGGACTCGCCGCGCCGGGACTGGTACGTCTGGCGCGCGAAGCCGTCGCCGAGCCCGGCAAGCCTCGCGTTCCCGGACAAGGAGACCTCCAACTGGCAGCTCGACCGGCGTACCGGCGAGTACTACCTGCACCGCTTCTATCGCTTCCAGCCGGACCTCAACATCGCCAACCCGGCGGTGCGCGACGAGATCTGCAAGATCGCCGCATTCTGGCTCGCGCTCGGCGTGTCGGGCTTTCGCATGGACGCCGTGCCGTTCCTGCTCGAGCTCGACGGCATCAGCGATCACATGGACGGCGACCCGAAGGGCTGGCTGCGCAGCCTGCGCGCGTTCGTCGGCCGGCGCAACGGCGAGGCGCTGCTGCTCGGCGAGGTCAACACCGCGATGAAGGACCTGTCGAGCTACTTCGGCGGCGCCGACGGCGACGCGCTGCACATGGAGTTCGCCTTCCTGCTCAACCAGAGCCTGTGGCTGTCGCTCGCGCGCGGGGAGGCGGAGCCGCTCGAGCAAGTGATCAGCTCGCTGCCCGTCGTCCCGCACGACAACGCGTGGGCGACGTTCCTGCGCAACCACGACGAGCTGACGCTCGACAAGCTCACCGTCAGCCAGCGCGAGGAGGTCTTCGCGGCGTTCGGGCCGAAGCCCGCCATGCAGATGTACGGGCACGGCTTGCGCCGCCGGACGGCGACGATGCTCGGCGGCGACGGGCCGCGCCTGCGGATGGCGTGGAGCTTGATGTTCTCGCTTCCCGGCACGCCCGTCGTGTTCATGGGCGACGAGATCGGGATGGGCGAGCAGCTGAAGATCCCCGACCGCTACTCGGTCCGCGTGCCGATGCACTGGACCCGCGCGCGCAACGGCGGCTTCTCGACCGCGCCGCCGGCGGAGCTCGTCCGGCCCCTGCCGGGCGGCGCGTTCGCGCCGGCGAAGGTCAACGTGGAGGACCAGAGGCGCGACCCCGACTCGCTGCTGCGGTTCGTGCGCCACCTCGTCCGGGCGCGCCGCGAGGCGCCCGAGCTCGGCTGGGGCACGTCGACGCTGATCGAAACCGAGCATCCGTCGCTGTTCGCGCATCGCTGCGACTGGGAGGACGACGCGGTGATCGCGATCCACAACCTCGGCTCGCGCCCGGCGAGCGCCGAGCTTGCGCTCGGCGACGGGGCGAAGGGCGTGCACGACCTGCTCGCCGACGTCGAGGAGCGCGCGGGGCGGGGCGGCCGGCTCATGGTCGAGCTCGAGGGCTACGGCGGGCGCTGGCTGCGCGTGCGGCGGTGAGCGGGAGCGGCGGCGGGGGCGGATCGTCCGTCCGGGCCCTCCAGGCGTTTCTGCGCACCTCGGCGGAGCGCGGCCGGAAGGTCCTGCGCGCCGGGCCGTTCACGGTGACGATCCATCCCGACGACCCGCTGCGGTTTCTCAACTACGCGATCCCGGACGACGGCGCGCGGCCCGAGCCGAGCGCGATCGCGGCGCTGCGCGACGCGTTCCGCCTCCACGAGCGGCTCGCGCGCCTGGAGTGGATCGAGGAAGCGGCGCCGGCGGTGGCGGCGGCGCTCGCGTCGGCGGGGATGGTCGAAGAGCTGCGCACGCCGCTGATGACGTGCGGCCCCGACGGGCTGGTCGTGCCGGACGCCGACGTGCCCGGCCTGGTGGTCGGCCCGGTCGGCGACGCCGACCTACGCGACGCCGCGCGCGTCCAGCGCACGGCGTTCGGACAGGCGCCGCTTGCGGCCGACGAGCCGCCGTACGACTCGCGC
>Ga0136846_1222179_pt1 | contig 13330 bp, 14 predicted proteins | sample HopSoiMetagenom2_FD_96841 | JGI IMG/M metagenome (GOLD analysis project Ga0136846, IMG submission 96841) | Grasslands soil microbial communities from Hopland, California, USA - 2 Assembly 2016 (version 4) | ecosystem: Environmental > Terrestrial > Soil > Grasslands | place: USA: Hopland... | reverse complement strand
GGGTGGTGTTGGAGGTCTCGAGCTTCCAGTTGGAGACGGTGACCCACTTCCATCCGAAGATCGCCGTAGTCCTGAACATCACGCCTGATCATCTGGACCGCCATGGCACCTTTGAGGCCTATGCCGCGGCCAAGTACCGCATCACCATCGCGCAGGACCCCTCGGACTTCCTGGTACTTAACGCCGAAGATGTGCCCACGCAGTTGACCGCATCGCATACGAAGGCCGGTATCTATTGGTTCTCGCCCTCGCGGCAGATCAAGCAGGGAGCGTTTGTCCACGGCGACGGCATCTACTTCAAACAGAAGGAAGGCCATCGCCCGGAGCCGATCATGCCGATCAGCGAGATCCCCCTCAAGGGCGCTCACAATATCGAGAACGTCCTTGCAGCCATCACCGCGGCAAGGCTTGCGGGTGTCTCGAAAGAACAGGTGCGTGCAGCTGTAGCCAGCTTCAAGGCGGTAGAACACCGTCTTGAGTTCGTGCGCAAGGTAAACGGTGTGGACTATTACAACGACTCGAAGGCCACGAATGTGGATGCTACGGTGAAGGCGTTGGAGTCGTTTCCAAAGGGAATCCACCTGATTCTCGGTGGCAAGGACAAGGATTCGGACTACCGTACACTCGTGCCTCTGTTGAAAGACAGGGCTGTCGCTGTTTACACCATTGGTTCAGCCGCGGAAAAGATCGAGTCGCACCTTAACAAAGTAGTCAACATAGTCTCAGCGGGAACTTTGGAAAACGCACTCGCTCAGGCAAAGGAAGCTGCCCAACCAGGCGAAGTCGTCTTGTTGGCGCCTGCATGTGCGAGCTTCGATCAGTTCCAGAGTTACGAACACCGCGGCCGCGTCTTCAAGGAGACGGTAAACGGCTGGGCGGAGTAGGCCGGCACGACGGCGAGCCTGCCCGCTTCGGATGAAGGCAGGAAATGGCAAAGCGCGTCGGCGTCGATAAATGGTTGTTCTTCGTGGTGGTGCTGCTGGTCCTTATCGGGCTGGTGATGGTCTTTTCCGCTTCGGCTGTGATGGCCAAGGAGCGCTACGGTTCGCCGTACACCTTCGTCAGCAAGCAGGCAATGTGGGCCTTAACGGGCCTAGGCGCGTTGCTGGTGCTGATGCGCGTCGACTACCGCAAGTTCAATAACCCTAAGGTTGTTCTGCCATCGGTCGCGATCACGATGCTGCTGTTGATCGGCGTCTTTGCGATGCGCGACTCGCACAACACGCACCGCTGGTTCAAAATCGGCCCGTTCTTTGGCTTTCAGCCCTCTGAGATCGCCAAGCCGGTGCTGGTGCTGTTCCTTGCCTGGTTTCTGCAGAACCGTATGCATTGCATGGACGACCTGAAGGGGACCATTCTGCGGGCGGCGGCGCCTCCGCTGTTGATGATTGCCCTCGTCCTGAAGGAGCCCGATCTTGGTACAGCCATGGTGTGTGCCGCGGTACTCGCCCTGATGCTGTATCTGGCCGGCGCGCAGATGCGCTACTTTGCCATTGGAGCAGCGCTGGCTTCGCCGGTGATGTACTTCATGCTCTTTCATGTCGCCTGGCGCCGCGCCCGCATGCTGGCGTATATGGATCCGGAGAAAGATCCGCGCGGAACGGGATTCCACATTCTGCAGTCGCTCATTGCCGTTGGCACCGGCGGCTTCCATGGGCTTGGCCTGATGGAAGGCCGGCAGAAGCTGTTCTATCTGCCGGAGCCGCACACGGACTTTATCTATGCCAATGTCTGCGAAGAGCTGGGGCTGCTTGGGGCCCTGTTCGTAGTTGCGCTCTTTGTTGTCCTTGGGTACCGGGGACTGCGTACGGCGTTTCTATCAACCGATCCGTTTGCCCGATTTCTGGCGTTCGGGATTACCTGCGCGGTCATCATCCAGGCCTTCTTCAATATCAGCGTGGTGCTGGCGTTGCTGCCTACCAAGGGCATTCCGCTGCCGTTTATCTCCTCGGGAGGCACGAGCGTGTTTATCACGCTGGCCAGTATGGGTGTGCTGCTGAACATCTCGCGCGAGACCGATTAGAAGCGATATAGGGATATAAGAATCAAATGAAAGTACTGATTGCCGGCGGCGGCACTGGTGGTCATGTTGTTCCGGCGCTCGCGATCGGACGCAAATTGCGCGATGCGTTTGGAGCCGAGGTGCGTTTTGTCGGCACCGAGCGTGGGCTTGAGACAAAGCTGATTCCGGAGGCTGGATTCCCGCTGGAACTAGTGAAGTCTGGCCAGTTGAAGAACGTCAGCCTGATGACTCGTCTAAAGACCTTCACGGAGCTTCCCCTTGGGGTGCTGCATTGCACTCGACTCATCCGGAATTTCCGGCCGGATGTCGTAGTGGGTGTCGGCGGTTACGCCAGCGGGCCGGCAATGGCGGCAGCGGTCTTGCTGAGGGTTCCCACGCTGGCCTATGAGCCAAACGCCTTACCCGGCATGACCAATCGCCTGGTGGGCAAGTACGTCAGCGCTGCGGCCGTTGCCTATGACCAGACCACGCACTATTTCCGCAATGCAACGGTGACCGGCGTGCCCGTCAGGCCGGAGATCTTCGACCTTGCACGGAAGCCGGAAGGGGCGCCACCGCGGCTGCTGGTGACGGCTGGAAGCCAGGGCGCTGCAGTCTTCAATGAGTTCGTTCCGAAGATCGCTGCGCGTCTGCTTGAGACGATTTCGGGGCTGACTATTGTCCACCAGGCCGGCGCACGAAACCTGGAGAAGACTCGGGAGGCTTTTGCGGCGAGTGGAGCGGATGGTTCACACATCTCTGTGGAGGCGTTTTTGAACGATATGCCGCAGCAGTACGCGGCAGCGGACATAGTCCTGGCCCGTTCGGGGAGTACAGTTTCGGAATTGTGCGCGGCGGGCAAACCGTCGTTACTGGTGCCTTTTCCGCAAGCGGCTGACGATCACCAGCGAAAGAATGCAGAGGTGCTTGGGAACGCCGGCGCCGCCGTGGTGTTGTTGCAGAAGGACGTCACCGAGCAGAGCCTGCTGGCGGCTCTGACGGGGTTGCTCACCGATCGGGAAAGGCGAGAGAGGATGAGTGCAGCAGCGCGATCGCTGGCCAAGCCGGGAGCTTTGGAACGAATTGTCGAGATGATACGAGGACTGGCGGACAGCAAAAAGGGCTGAGACAGTGTGTCTCAGCCCTTTGGGTTTTGTGGACTAGCGATTTTTCTCTGTAGGTGTAGAGTAGGGCTTCCGCATCTATGGGCGTTTTCCGCAATGAAAACGCCGCTTCACGCCCTTTCCGGAATACCCAGCAACAGGGAAAAACGCTTAGCGGTGTCCGCCGCCACCGCCGTGGAAGCCACCGCCGCCACCACCGTGGAAGCCGCCTCCACCGCCACCGCCGGAGAAGCCACGGCCACCGCCGAAGCCTCCTCCGCCACCGAAGTTACCGCCGCTGCTACGGGGAGCGCTGAAGCCGCCACCGCCAAAGCCTCCACGATTGCCGCCGAGGCTCGGCTGGCTGCCACCGAAGCTTCCACGGTTTCCGCCAAAGCTGGGCTGGTTTCCACCAAAGCCGCCGCGGTTTACGTTGCCGCCGAAGTTCTGGCCGCCGTTGAAGGCCTGACGGTTTCCGTCAAAACGCTGTGCTCCACTACCGAAGCTGCCGCGATTCTGGCTGAAATCACGGTTGCTGTGGAACGCCTGGCGGTCACCATTGAAGTTCTGGTTGCCATTGAAGCGCTGCGCTCCGCCATTGAAGCCACCACGGTTTGCCGTGACATTGGTCCGGTTGAAGTTGTTCACCGTCGTACCGCCGTGGAAGTTGGCGTACCGCGCGGGTGGATTGCGCTGGAAGCTGGCGCCGCCGGGATGAACGGGGACTCCACGATACGGCTGGTTATAGAACGATCCGCGGAAGCCAGGCCTGAAGTTGCAATAGGCGCGGTTGTACCAGAAGCGGCCGCCGTTCCAATAACCGCCATAGAAGCCGGTGCCAAAGTAGCCGAAGCCGTAGTTGATGCCGCCGTAGTAGCCAATTGTGGATCCCCAGTAACCGGGATGCCAGAAGTAGGCGCTATCACCCCATCCCCACCAGCCGGGAGTCCAAAGGGCGCCCATATAAGGAGGAAGCACCCAGGCGCCATCGACCCAGTAATAGCCGTCCGGACCGTAAGCCCAGTAGCCGGGAGTCCAGATATAACCATCATCCGGCGCTACAGGCTGCGCATACACAGGGATAGGAGGTGGGGCAATGCCCACGGAGACAAACACGGCAGCGTGCGCCGCCGTTGGAACGATCGCTGCTCCGAGGGCAAGAGCCGAGCCTAAGATCATCTTTCCGAACGACTTACGAATTGTACTTGCGACATCCATCGGGTCACCTTGCCGCTGTTCGCGCCTTCGTCCTTGCGCGGTGTGTGCGGCGAGCTTCCGGCCTAAAGGGGAAGGTCCGGCACTCGTTTTAAGAGACACCGGACCCTGGGGAAAGTTGCTTGTTGGCGGGGAGCTGCTAGTGGGTTAGGGCCTGCCAGGCGCTATAGACATAGACGCCGATGATGCCTGCGGTCGCCAGACCGGCGGCGCCACCCAGGACACGCAACATGGGTTGCAACCTATTGACTTTCCGAACGATTTCCATTTGTTCGGTCTTTTCGACAGTGTTGGAGTCGCTGAGAAAGAGCTGGTCCTCCTCATAACGGGTAAGCGTTCCGCGATACGCCAGAAGCGCGAGAAAACAGGCGGTGAGCGCCGCCCATATGATCAGCATCAGTTGCATAGACATTGTTGAAACCCTCCGAAAGGCTGCAATAGCCGGCTCGGGATACCGGGCGAGTCCGCTTTATTTCGCGGGCTCTCGGGGTAGGCAGGGCCGTTCGCGCGGAATGATACTCCTGCCGATAACTGACGCACTATAGCTTTCAGAAAATAAATTTATGGGCGAACCAGATAGAAGAGCACGGTGGCGATTCCACCGAGGACGGCCAGGGTGGCTGTCATCAACCCGACAATGAACCAGGCAGCCATGCGTTTCTGCCGTTCAGTCGGGTGGGTAATCCCGAAGAAGTCGATAAACCAGTTGGCGATGAAGCTGATCACGATGACACCGGCTCTCCTTATGGAAGATGCCGGGCCAGGTGGAAAGGGTTCGTAAACGAAACCGGCCGCCAAATTTGGCGGCCGGTCTTACCAAGGCGATCCTTCTGGAACTCGATCTCATCCGCGCAGGACTTGAATGGCGCTTACGACATAAATTCCCAGCAGCGCGGCAGAGAGGGCAATGGTGGTTCCACCGGCGAAGGCAACAAAAGGTTTAAGGAGCTGGATTCTCCGCTGGATGTCGTCCTGACGGCGTTTTTCTTCGCCGAGGATATTTTCATCCAGGAAGATCTGGTCTTCTTCCCCGCGGGTAAGAAGACCACGATAGACCATAAGGGCAGTCGTGGAAAGAAATAGGAAGGCCCAAACGGTCCAGAGCAGGGTCATGGTGCTCATTGGGGGTACACCTCCTGAGAGAATCACTGCAGGCGTACTAGAACTATTGCCGTCTGTGTGGGGGATTTCGCAGCGTCCACACGAGATGACGGTCATGCCTACCGGCGGGTCTGCGACGGGCAGTATGCAGGCTCGGACGGTAGAAAAGGCCGCCCACACGGAAATATACGCCGGTTTCGGAACACTGGTCCAAAATGCATCCATTTAGGTACGACGGCATCCATTACTTGTGTAGCGGGGCGCAAAATCGCCCCTTGCCCGGCCTTCCGAGGGGGCATACACTTAGATAGAGATCGACTGAATAGGAGTTTCTTACCATGGCCACTACTGCCGCTACCCCCGAGGTTGTTGAGGTTGTTTCCTCACCGATGCCCTCGTCGCAGCCCGTCAACCTGACCGCGGCGGCGATTGCCAAGGTGAAGGAGATTATGGCTACCCAGGATCCAGTCCCGGCCGGTCTGCGCATCGGTGTTGTAGGCGGCGGATGCTCCGGCTTCCAGTACTCCATGAGCTTCGAGAACCAGCAGGGCATGATGGACAAGGTCGTCCGCTACGAAGACCTGAAGGTCTTTATAGACGCCACCAGCGCCATGTACCTGAACGGCTGCACCGTGGACTACGTCGAGACGCTGGAGGCCGCCGGCTTCAAGTTCGACAATCCCCAGGTGAAGAGCACCTGCGGCTGCGGATCGAGCTTCAGCGTGTAAGTTTCTGATTTCCGGTGAAAAGACCTCGCCTTGGGCGAGGTCTTTTCTTTTGTATGAGTTTGATGGAAATGGACCTCCGAAAGGGGTCATACGGCGTCTAAACTCATACAGGGTTACCCGCTGGATTCATGACTGAGTTTGTCATCAAGTTGGCCGATGAGCGCGGCCGTATACAGGAGCAAATCCACGCCGCTGCCACGGCCGAGGAGTTACGTCTGCGTTTCACCCAGGCGGGCTACCTGGTCTACTCGGTTAAGCCCCGCTCGGTACTGGCAGCCGGCCGCAAGAAGAAGATCAAGCTCGACACCTTTCTTATCTTCAACCAGCAGTTCCTGACCCTGATACGCGCCGGCCTGCCGATCCTGGGTGGGTTGGACCTGCTGACGGCTGGCCAGAAAGATCTGAATCTAAAGGGTCAGTTGGAAGACGTCGCAGCGCGCGTCCGGACGGGTGAGTCATTGTCGTCGGCATTCGATGCTCAGAGCGGCGTGCCGATCATCTATACCACCACACTTCTGGCTGGTGAGCGATCGGGAAACCTGGAAGAGGTGTTACAGCGTTTCGTCGACTTTCAACGGTTGTCATTGAGCTTTACCAAGAAGCTAAGGTCGGCGATGGTGTATCCCATCGTTCTGGTGCTGATGGTGATCTGCATCATGATCTTTTTGCTGACCTTTGTGATTCCGCGGTTTGCGGAGCTTTACGAGCAACTGAATACGCCGCTGCCCGCAATTACGGTCTTTCTGCTGAATCTTGGGAAACAGGCGCAGCACTTTGGAATTTACGCGGCCGTGGTGTTTGCAATAGCGATCTATGTCTTCTTCCGTTGGCTGAAGACGGATACCGGGAATCAGTTGGTCGACCGCATCCGGATCAGGTTGCCCCTGATTGGGCCGGTGTGGCTGAAGTACCAGGTAGCGCTGTTTTCCCGCACGTTGTCGACCCTGCTGACCGGCGGTCTGCCGCTGGTGCCATCACTGGAGACGGCGGCAAAGTCGATCAACAGCCGCCAGACGGCGCTGGCCGTGTATGCTTCGGTGGGCTCGGTCCGCGAAGGCAAAGGATTGGCGTATTCTCTCCGGCAGACGAAGATCTTTCCGGACCTGGCGACAGAGATGATTGAGGTCGGTGAGTCCACCGGCGCCTTGCCGGCGATGTTGAACTCGGTCGCCGAGTTCTTTGAGGAGGACGTACAGCTTTCCCTGTCGGCAGCCATGAGCCTGATTGAACCGATCCTGCTCGTCTTTATGGGCATTGTGATTGCCGTTATTCTTATCTCGCTCTATCTACCGATCTTCTCGCTGGGCGCTGGCGGGCTCGGTCAGTAAACCCTTGGCGCAAACCGGAGTCCAATAAACCATGGCACAAGCTCCCATCGCGATCCCGATTCCCTCGACTAACGGCCTTGAGCTGAACGAGGTAGAGCGCGCGCAGATGCTGGCGCGCCGCTATCACTCTGAGTTTGTTGACCTGAAGAACTTCAAGATTCAGCATGAGCTGTTCCGGACGGTACCGGTCGAGCTGATGTTCCGGTACAACTTCGTCCCGCTGGAGCAGAAGCCCGATGGCCGTCTGGTGATTGCGGTAAGCGATCCATCGAAGCTGATGGTGCTGGATGAGATTGCTTCTCTGTTATCGGCGCGGCTGGTAACGCGGGTGGCGACGCTATCGCAAATTACAGACCTGCTGAAGAAGAATGAGCAGTCGCAGCGTGTCCTGGAAGAGGCGAGCGAAGGGCTGACCTTCGATGTGGTGTCGTTGGACGAGAATGCGGACGAGAACATCTCGATCGAGAAGCTGACCAGCGAAGAAGATATCTCGCCGATTATCCGCCTGGTAGATACGACCATCTTTACGGCGCTGGAACGCCGGGCTTCGGACATTCACCTTGAAACCTACGACGACTCTCTGTTGGTGAAATACCGTATCGATGGCGTGCTGACGCAGGCTATGGCGCCAATTGCGCGTGAGCATCATCAGACGATCCTGTCGCGTATCAAGGTCATGAGTGAACTGGATATCGCCGAGCGCCGTGTGCCCCAGGACGGACGCTTCCGCGTGCGCTACAAGGGACGCCTGATTGATTTCCGTGTCTCGATCATGCCGACTGTTCATGGTGAGAATGCTGTGCTCCGTGTGCTCGATAAGGAGTCGATGAGCGAGAAGTTCACCAAGCTTTCGCTGGATGTGGTGGGCTTTGCGGAGGAGGACCTGCGGCGCTTCCGGCGTTACATCACAGAGCCGTATGGCATGGTGCTGGTCACTGGACCTACGGGTTCCGGTAAGACGACCACGCTGTATGCCGCGTTGAATGAGATTAAGAGCGAAGAAGACAAGATCATCACGATCGAAGATCCGGTCGAGTACCAGATTCGCGGCATCACCCAGATTCCGGTCAATGAGAAGAAGGGCCTGACCTTTGCCCGCGGTCTGCGTTCGATTCTGCGTCACGACCCCGACAAGATTCTGGTCGGTGAGATTCGTGATGCTGAGACCGCACAGATCGCCATCAACTCAGCGCTGACAGGTCACCTTGTCTTTACGACCGTGCACGCGAATAACGTTGTCGATGTGCTTGGCCGGTTCCTGAATATGGGAGTAGAGCCGTACAACTTTGTCTCTGCCTTGAACTGTATTCTGGCGCAGCGGCTGGTACGCCAGATCTGTGATTTTTGCGCGCACTACGTTACGTACGACGATGAGACGCTGCTGCAGAGCGGTCTCGAGCTCGAGGATTGGCGAGGTTTCAAATTCCGCGAAGGCGCCGGCTGCATGGAGTGCGGTGGCACGGGATATCGCGGACGTTCGGCCATTCATGAGTTGCTGGAGCTGGATGATGAGATCCGCGAGATGCTGCTGGCCAAGAAGCCGGGCTCGGAGATTCGGCGTGTGGCGCGTGAAAAGGGAATGGCATTTCTACGCGACTCGGCGCTGCAGCGTGTGCGCGCCGGTGTCACTACCTTGAAGGAGATCAACAAGGTAACCTTTATCGAGGCGACACGGTAACAGATCAACACATGTCCTTTCTTTCCAAGTTGAGCGGCACACATCAACGTCCCCGCCTGGCGGCAGAGTTACGTGGCGAACTGGTGGTGGCCGCAGCGGCTGATGCAACCACAGCACCCCTGCGTGCAGTCACGCAGGTGTCGCTGCGCGCGGGCGCTTTGCAGCCGTCGCTGAAGGTTCCTAACCTCGTAGACCGCGTTGCGGTTGCCGCTGCACTGCGTTCGGCGCTGGAGCGGGTAGCCGCACAGAGCCGTGACGTCACACTTGTTCTTCCGGATGCGGCGGTCCGCGTCGTTCTTCTGGACTTCGACACCATGCCTTCTCGGGACGACGACGCCGAGAGCGTGGTGCGGTTCCGTCTGAAGCGCATGCTGCCCTTTGATTCTGATACCGCAGCGGTCAGCTACCAGGTGATGAGCGAGGCCAGGGGGAACGTGAGTGTCCTGGCTGTTGCCATGCCCGCGGACTTGCGCAGCGAGTATGAGCAGGCCGTGCGCGAAGCAGGATACGAGCCCGGCGCGGTGCTGCCGTCGACGTTGGCTGCCGTGGCAACGCTCGACCCCGCGGAGCCAAAGGCGCAACTGCTCTTGAATATCGATGAAGCCAGCATGACCACCGCGATCGTGCGCGGCGGCAACGTGGTGCTGTACCGTACGGTTGAGTTTGCCCACGAGACGGTCAATGCAGCGCCGCCGGAACCAACGCCTGTAGCCAGTGATCCGACGTCGGCTCTGGCGATGGAGCAGGCAGACGTCCTGTTGGCTGAGGTGGAGCATTTGAGCCATGCCGATGAGATTGCCCGGGCCATCTCGGTTGCGACAGCCTATTTTGAAGATACGTTAGGCGCAGTGCCGGATGAGATTCTGGTCGCCGGGACATGGCCCTCGAACGAGCTGCAGCGAATCGCATCGGAGACGATTGGAGAAGGGGTGCGACTGCGGGAGATTGTACGTGCCGAGGATCTGCTGACCGGAACGACCGTGTCGCGCAATCTGCTGGCTGGTGTGAGAGGAGCGTTGAAGGGCTGATGCGTATCCAGATCAATCTCGCGTCGAAGCCCTTTGTCGAACTTGGGCAGGTCTTCAAGCGGCTGCGTGTTGCCATGGCTGCCCTGGGGGTAACAGCGGCTGCGTTGGGTGGTTTGCTGTATATGGAATCGTCCAAGGCAGATGTCGCGCAGGGGCAATTGGCAACCTTGCGGAACAAGACTTCAGATCTGCAGCGAGAGCGCTCCCGGAATGAGGCACGTATGCATCAGCCGGTGAATGCGGCGGCGCTGGAGCGCTCCCGGTTTTTGAACGAGCTGTTCCTGCGCAAGAGCTTCAGTTGGACCGCTGTGATGATGGACCTGGAAAATGTGCTTCCGGCAGGAGTACAGGTGTCATCCATCGAACCGCAGATCGGAAGCGACGGCGAGGTGCATATTCGCCTGCGCGTGATGGGAGACCGCGACAAGGCGGTAGAACTGATTCGTAACCTGGAGCATTCGCGGAGGTTTGCCGCGCCTCGTCTGGCCAGTGAATCGTTGCAGACGTCAGGCAATCAGCCTGCCTATCAGTTGGCAGCGATGGGCAATGTCGAGTTCGATATCCTGTCCGGCTATAACCCGCTGGCTCCGCGTGCCGAAGCGAAGAAGGACGCACAGAAGGAAGATAAGGCGAATTCGAAGAAGGACGCTATCCCTCCAGTGAAGCCGGTAGTTCGCACTCCTGGAAGGGTTCCCGGAAAGCTTCCGGCAAAGCCTATGAATGCGCCGGGCGGGCCGGGGATGCCGATCAGGTCAGGTCCACCTGCTGGGCCGGGTATAGCGACGCCGCCGAATGCAGCTACGCGGGGAGTCAACCCGGGAGTCAATCCCGGACTCAATCAGGGAGGGGTGAAGCGATGAGTACGTCCACCGTGACTCCCAGCATGAATTCGCGCCGCGTTGCGGCAGCCCTGTCTCCTGTGAATCTCCATATTGCAGGCGTGATGGTACTGCTGGCTCTGAATATCTATCTTGCGGTACATCTCTTCCTGGCATGGAACAAGCTTCGTCAGAGCGGCAGCGAGGCAGTGAGTCAGCAACAGGTGGCGTTGAAGACTGCCGATATTGCGGCGCAACCGCTGCGTGGGCTGGATGACAAACTGAGCACTGCACGCGCCGATGCTGACAAGTTTACGGAGCAGCGCTTGTCCTATGCGTGGTCTCCGGTGCTGGCGGAGCTGGGTGCACTCGCGAAGAAGCAAAATGTCCGTCTGACGCGGGTACAGTACACCGAAACTCCTGCGGAAGATTCGCCTGATCCTGATCTGGTCGAGATCAGGATGGATATGACACTCTCAGGAGACTATCGTCCTCTGATGCAGTTCCTGAATTCAGTGGAACGCGACAAGACTTTCTTCGTGATCGGTGCAGTGACGTTTACAGGGCAGGCGGGCGGAGGGAATAACAACAACGCGCCGGCAACCTCTGTGGTGAATCTACGTTTGCGTGTGACGACGTATCTACGCAAACCACTCCCGTCGGATTCCAAACAGGAGGCAAGTACGAAAGAGGTCAGCACCAAGCAGGAGGCAGTCCATGAAGTCCGGCGCTGAGGATAAGAAGAAGGTCGCCATTGCCGGAACGCTGGGCGCTGTTGCGGTGATTTGCCTAGGCTATATCATCTGGGACAACTTTCTTAGTTCGCCGGCAACCACTGCTACCCCACCTGCAGCTCCGGTAATTCGTGATCTGACGCCTAACGGCGGTACTGCGGCGAATACAGGCCGTAAGGGTGGAGGAGCCACAGGTGGCACCACCGCGAAGAAGGTTGGCACCACGGCGGCACAGCTCGATCCCACGCTCCATATGGAAGCGATGAAGGTAGTGGAGTCCCTGGAGTATTCGGGCTCTGGCCGAAACATCTTTTCGATGACGTCAGCGCCTCCACCGATGGCGAACATTCCAAAGCCCATTGCTCCACCGCGTCCGATAACGCAGCCGGTCAATCTTGCTCCTGTTGGGCCACCGCCGCCTCCGCCGATCAACCTGCGTTTCTTCGGCGTAGCGACACGATCCAATGGGCAGCGCCAGGCCTTCCTTTTGCAGGGGGATGATGTCTTTCTGGCGGGATCCGGCGATGTGGTTGCGCGCCGCTATAAGGTAGTGACCGTCAATGCTACCTCTGCCGTGGTGATGGACATGACCAACAATAACCAGCAGACCCTTCCCCTGGTGACGCAATGACGAAGCGGCGGACCAATGAAGACGGTTATCTTCTGGTTGGTCTGCTGGTGATCATCTTCATTGTGCTGCTGACGCTTGGGATAGCCGCGCCGACGATGCTGAAATCATTGCGGCGCGATCAAGAGCTCGAGTCCATGCATCGCGCGCAGCAGTATCAGCGTGCGATTCGACTGTACTACCTGAAGCTCGGGCACTATCCGGCGTCGATCGACCAGCTTGAGAATACGAATAATATGCGTTTTTTGCGGCGGCGCTATGTCGATCCTCTGACAGGTAAGGATGATTGGCGCCTGATCCATTTTGGCCAGGCAAAGGCGCAGATCAAGGGCTTCTTCGGCAAGCCGATTGCGCCTACAGGTGGTGGTTTGGGCGCAGCCTCAGGTATGGGCTCAAACATCGGGGGCATCAACACCACTGCTAATCCAGGAATTGGTGGAAGTCCAGGACTAGGAGCAACGGGATCAAGCGGAGCCACTGGCAGCACGGGAAGCTCGAGCCCGTTTGGTGGTATCGGTAGCCAGAGTGCATCAAGCCTGCAGGGAACCGGTGGCATCATCGTAGGAGTAGGGACTTCCAAGACCGGATCGTCGCTGCTGGCGATCAACGGGGATGAAGTGAAATACGAGGACTGGGAGTTTACCTACGATCCCAGGATGGAGCAGCTACGGGCGCAGGCAAGCCTTCTGGGAGGCACGCCGAGCAGTGGCTCCTTAGGAAGCCTGGGTTCTTCCGGATCGACTGGGAGTACGGGAAGCAGTGGGCCTAGTGGAAGCAGCGGCGCTACCGGAACCTCAACGACGCCACAGCCGTAACAATTATTCCGACAGATCTTCTTGGACTCGCTTATATCCCGTTATGTTCATACCCTATGTAGTATATTACCTATCTAGGCGTCAAATCGCCTACTCTGCAGATGCGTCGATCGCGGTAAACGCTAAAACTAACTGACAAGGCTCGATCCTGG
>Ga0136846_1242210_pt1 | contig 13333 bp, 9 predicted proteins | sample HopSoiMetagenom2_FD_96841 | JGI IMG/M metagenome (GOLD analysis project Ga0136846, IMG submission 96841) | Grasslands soil microbial communities from Hopland, California, USA - 2 Assembly 2016 (version 4) | ecosystem: Environmental > Terrestrial > Soil > Grasslands | place: USA: Hopland... | reverse complement strand
GGCGTGTCCTCGACGTTGAGGAACTCGTGCGCCATCTGGCCTATCTGCGCCCTTGTGGAATAGACGTAGCTGTCGCCGAGCGTGCCCTGGAAGCTGACCTCCTGGATCGGGTGCGTGGCCGAGAACAGCGTCAGCTTGAGCAGGCGCAGCACCTCGCTGCGCGAGCGCAGGGCCGCGTCGGTGCTCGTGTTGCGCCCGAAGATGCGGGTCAGGCGCGTGTGGTTGTCGAACAGCTTCGAGGCCGTGATCTGCTGCTTGGCCTGGCGCAGGAAGTCCTGCTGACGAGCCGCCCGCACGATGTCGGTGTCCTCGTGGCGGAAGCGCACGTACTGGAGCGCCTTGGTGCCGCACAGCCGCTGGTAGCCGGGCTCGACGTTGATGTACGAGTACTCGGCCGAGTCGTTGAAGTAGCGCCGGTCCACGTCGACCCAGACGCAACCGACCGCGTTGACCGCCCGCCAGAAGCCGTTGAAGTGGACGTTGACGACGTGGTTGATCGGTAGGTGAGTCAGCTGCCTGACCGTGTCGAGCGTCAGCTGCGGGCCGCCCAGCTCGTAGGCGGCATTGAGCTTGTCGGTGCCGTGACCGGGGATCTCGACCTTGAGGTCGCGCGGCAGCGACATGATCGCGGTGGCCTTCTTGTCGGGGTCCAGGCGGACGAGCATGATCGTGTCCGAGCGCCCGCCGGCGCCGGCGCCCTCGGCGTTGTTCTTGGGCCGCTGGTCGGAGCCCAGGATCATCAGCGTCTGCGGCTTGCCCGGATCCGTGGTGGCGAGCGCGTCTTTGCGAAGGTGGAGCTCCTTCCCCAAGCTGAGCTTGCCGACGATCTTGTCGACCTCGTGGAAGGCCGCCACCGAGGTCGCCCCGGCGGCCGCGAACACGATCAGCAGCGAGCCGATCAGGAAGCGCTTCCAGATTCCGGGGCGGGGGATGTCCTCGAGCATCAGGCGATTCGCAGTGGGCGCTCGTCCTGGCCCAGACGGGCCGGGAGGAGGTTGACGAACTCGACCAGCGCCCGCCGATAATCGCCCAGGGACCGGATCGACACCCACTCCTCGGGCCCGTGGTGACCGGCGCCGCACGGTCCGCACTCGACCGCCGGCACGCCCGCCTCGAGGAACGAGATCGCGTCAGAGGCGCCGTCGCGGCCCACGGAGATCTGCTCGCCGACGGGCGGCGCGACGCGCGAGATCGCCTCGCTGAGGGTCTGCACGAAGACGTTCTCGCGGTCGACCATCGCCGGCCGGCGGTGGAAGACCTTGACGACGCGCACGTCGGGCAGGTCGTCGATCGCCTGGCGGATCGCGTCCGCGTCCTGGCCCGGCAGGTAGCGCACGTCCACGTCGATGCCGCACAGGTCGGGGACCTTGTTGAGCGCGTCGCCGCCGACGATCCGGCTCAGGTTGATCGAGGGCCGGTCGAACAGGTCGGACGACTCGCGCGCGAACGGCAGGATCTCGATCTGGCGGAAGACGTCGATCGCCTTCAGCACCGCGTTGTCGCCGATCCAGGGAGTCGAGCCGTGCGCGGCGGTGCCGGTGACCTCGAGGCGCATGGCGAGCACGCCCTTGGCCTGGATGCCGATGTGCAGGTCGGTCGGCTCGCCGGTGATCGCGAAGTCGCCGATGTAGCCCTGCTCCACCAGGTAGTCCGACGCGCGCTGATCGATCTCCTCCGACTCCTCGTCGGCGACGCACACGAACAGCACCCGCACGCGCTCGTGGCGGGCGAGATCGTGCACCGCCAGCATCATCGAGGCCAGCCCGCCCTTCATGTCGTAGGCGCCGCGACCGAACAGGCGGTCGCCGTCCACGCGCGGGGCGAACTGCTCGGGGCGGCCGGGCACGACGTCCAGATGGCCGTGCAGGACGAGCGTGGGCGCGTCGGCCGGGCCGATCGCGGCCGCCAGCACCGGACGGCCGTTGTGGGTGGCGCCCTTCACCTCCACGTCGCGCGCCTCGAGCCAGCCCTTGACGAAGCCGGCGGCACTCTGCATGCCCTCGAGGGTGGACGTGTCGTAGGTGATCAGGCGCTCGGCGAGCGCTCGTTCATCCATCCCGCGGACTCAGGATAGTGCTCAGCTCTCGACTGGGCCAGGGCGTCGCGTCGCGCCGGTCCCCGTGATCGCGTAGAGGCGCACGTCGTTCGATCCAGACCGGAACGCCGACGACGGCACCAGCCCCCCGAAGCGGGTTTCGCCGCCCGACGCGTACGTCTGCGCCATGCCCTGTATGACGCCGTTCACGCCGATGGCGAACGTCTGCTGCCCGCTACTCGGCCCGCCCGTGATCACCCCGCCCAGGAAGGCGGGCACCTCACGGCCGTGGGGGTCGACCGAGTCGAAATCCCCCTGCCGGTCGAAGCGCGCCCGAAGGCCGGACGACGGGGCGACCGGCAGCGAGGCAACGCGGCGCCTGAACAAGTCGGCGTTCGCCCCGCGCGCGTAGACGCCGGCCCAGCCCTCCGCCGGGCCCGCGGCAAACCGCATCAGGTCCACCTGCGCGTCACGCGCGCGGACGTAGGCGGGGAACGGCATCGAGATCTTCTGGCGGTGGGGGAACACCGAAACGACGACCGGATCGGAGGCGGGGCGAGGCGCACCCAGCAGCGACCTGCCGTCGACGCGCCAGCGCAGGTCGATTCCCAGCGCGTCGGCGATCGTCGGCAGCACGTCGGCGGTCGTGGCGTGGCGATCGTCGACCCTGCCGCGCGGCTGCCCGGGCAGCTTGACGAACAGCGGCATGCCCAGCACGTCGGGGGCGCCCGCGCCGCGGGCGGTTCGCCGAGATGCGCCAGGCCGGAAGCTGATGCCGTGATCGGCGGCGATCACCACCAAGGCCCTGTCCCAGAGCCCCTGGGCGCGCAGGCGCCGCATCAGCTCGCCGATCAGCCGATCGACGTATCCGATCTGGACGAGGTTGCGCTCGAGCGACAGCTGCGGCAGGACGCCGTCCTTCGTCCAGATCCCGTTGTCGTCGAGGCCGGGGATCTCCTTCCCCGGGGGCGCCGGGTAGCTCTGGCCGCTGGGCAGATACTGGTAGGCGGTGTGCGGCAAGAGCACGTGGATGAAGTTGAGCCGGTGCGGATGTCCGCTGTCGATGCCGTTCAGGAAGCGCCCGAACTGGCCCGGGCGGTCCTCGAACGCGAAGCCGGGGATCCCGCTGCTGGCCGCCTTGTCACGCCCACCGCCGGCGAAGTTGCCGAAGCCCTGGGTCACAGCGGGAAGCTTGGCCGCCAGTCGCTGGGGCAGGATGCGGTGAAGCGCGACGATCGACATGTCCTTGTCGAGCGACTTCAGCCTGCTCAGCTGGCCTGGCCGCTGCTGGGACGTGCAGAGCCGGGTCGGGCACAGGTGCGTTGCCACCTCGCTGATGTTGTCCGTCGAATAGGCCCCACCTAGCAGCGTGAACAGGCTGTGCGGATTGCTCGAGGCGGTCGGCAACGCGTCGCGGGCCGGGTAGCGGCCGGTGAGCAGGGCCGGCACCGCGTCGGTCGTGTGGTCCGAGACCGTGGTCGCGTCGCGGAACCAGGTGGCAGAGCGGGCCAGGGCGGCGAAGTTGGGGAAGCGGCGGGCGTCGATCTTCCCGGCCGGGGTCATCAGGGTCTCGACCGAGAACTCGTCGAAGAAGACCACCACCACCGGCGCCGAGGCGCGGACGTCGTGGCGCACCGGCACGTCCTGATCGCTCGCGAACAGGTCGTTGACGGGCGAGAAGAAGAGGAACAGGACCAGGAAGAGAGCCGGCGCCGGCGACAGCACTGTGAGCACCGAGCGGGCCGGCTCGAAACGCGCGTACAGCAGGGCGCCGGCCACGCCGCCGGCCAGCGCCAGCGCCGTCAGCACGATGCCCGGTCCGGTGGAGAGGTCCTTGAAGATCTGCAGCAGCAGCGCCGTTGTGAGGCCGCCGACGAACGTGAGATGGGCGAGGTCCCGTAGTCGCGGCCAGCGGCTGAGGGCGAGCTCGAGCGCCGCCAGCAGCGTTGGCGGCAGCAGCACCAGCAGGAGCGCGAACAGGACGATGTCGCTCGTCGTGTTGCGCCGCACGACGAAGAACTCGGGCGAATCGGCCAGGACGTCGAACAGGGGCTTGGCGATCGCGAACGCCCACAGCACCGCGAGGTGAAGCCAGGCGAAGACGAGCCAGCTGCGGTTCCGGGAGAGGATGGTCAGCCCTTCCAGACCGGCAGCTCGCTGGCGGTGTCGCCGAACACGGCGAACACGTGCACGCCGGCGCGGTTCTTGACCGGGACGAGCAACCTGTAGCCGCTGCGGGTGGCTGAGGCACCGAGCGACTTCGCGATATCCGGCCGCTCCTCGCTCGGCTTGCCCTGCGCCGCCAGCCGCCCGTTGGCGAACGCGAGGATGAGGTGGGCCGGCACCCGGCGCGCAGCATCCACCGCCCAACCGCTGAGCCGCAGGCCCTGGTCGTCGACGATCCCCTGGTCGACAAAGCCGCTCACCGCCTTTGGGACCACCTGGATCGTGCGCCCGCCGGACTCGATCTGCGTCTTGCCCCCACGCTCGACGAGGCGGTAGTCGCGGCTCTGTCCGGTCGCCAGCGGCTGCAGCCGGCGCCCCGCGCCGTTGCCGCGCACCATGAACGTCTCGACCTGGTTCGAGCCGGGCCGAAACGAGTCGGCGGGAGCGATTGCGGCCATCCGGAGCTCTCCGTCGTCGCTGAAGCTCCGGGTGACGGACCGGATCGTGCCGTTGACCGCCACGGCAAGCGAGGTGCCGGCCGGCACGCTGTCGCTGATCCGCCCGGACACGAAACTGGGCACCAGGCGCGCCCCGGACGTGAGGTGATCGAACAGGCCGCGGCCGTCGAGCTCGAGGCGCCCAGCGGTGGCGGCCACCTGCTGGACCTCGGTCGCGCGGTGGCCGAGCAGGTCGGCGTTGGGCCCGAGCGCGTACAGGTGCCGGCCCCCGTCGTCGGAGCCGAACAGCCGCGTCATGCGGCGCAGGCCGGCCTGCTTCTCGCTGACGAACCGGGCGAACGGCTCGATGAAGCTGCTTCCCGTGTCGCCCCGGTCGACCTTCACCTCACCGGAGCTGGGGCCGCCGTCCACCACCGACCGGCCATCCGCGTGGTAGGGCAGGCGCGCTCCGAGCGCGTCGGCGATCGTCGGCACGACGTCGATCGTCCGCACGAACGAGTCATCCACCCGGCCGCCCGCGCGGCCGGGGTACTTGATCAGCAGGGGAACGGCCGCGATGTCGCTGCCGTTGCCCTCCACGGGGGAACGCCGCGGTTGGCCCGGCCTGTAGCTGACCCCGTGGTCGGCGGTGACCACGATCAGCGCTCTGCGATAGGTCGCTGTGCTGCGCAGTCGCGTCATGAGCTGCCCGAGCAGGTGGTCGGCGTAGCCGACCTGGAGCAGGTGGCGTTGCATGGCCAGCTGGGAAGGCACCGGGGCATTCGACCAGACGGCGCCCATGCCCGGGTAGTCCGGCCCGCCGTTGACGTACTCCTGTCCGCCCGGCAGGTACTGCCAGGGGATGTGCGGAAGGGCGATGTGGAGGAAGCTCAGCGTCGGCTTGCCCTCCTGGGGGTGAATCCCGCTCAGCAGGCTGGCGAACGTCGCCCGGCGGTTCGTGAGCGCGCTCATCGGGACGTCGGGCTGCTGCTTGGGCTTGCCCCTGTCGGCGTCGGCGTCGGCGCCGCCGCCCGCGAAGTTGCCGAAGGTCCGGTCGACCGCGGGCAACCGATGCTCGAGCCCGCTCGGCGCGACCAGGTGCAGCGACACGATCCCGAGGTCCTCCGCGAGCGATCGCATTCGGTCGGGCATCGGCTCGCGCCGGCGCTTGCCGCACAGGCGCTCGGGACAGAGGTCGGTGGCCGTCTCGATCACGTTCACTCGGTGGCTGCCGGCGAGCAGCGTCGGCAGGCTGTTCGGGTAGTCGGACGCGACGGGCAGCATGCCCGGAGTCGGCCGGCGGCCGGACATCAGCGCCGGGACCGCGAGCGTCGTCTGGCTGTTCACGGTCGTCGCGTTGCGGTACCACGTCCCGTCGTCCGCCAGCGCCGCGAAATTCGGGTAGCGGGTCCGGTCGATCCGCCCCCCGGCGTCGCGCAGCATGTTGGAGTCGAACTCGTCGAAGACGACCATCACGACCGGCGCGTTGCGGCTCACCTTGGCGTCGGCGGCCTGGGCGCCGTCGTCGGGGAAGACCAGCTTCGAGACCGGTGAGGTCACGAGGAAGATGAACAGGAACACGAGGGGGGCCGGCCCGAGCACAGTCAGAACCGAGGGGACCGCGCGGGTGCGTGCGTAGGCCCACGCCGCGCCCGCCCCGGCGAGCGCCGCGAGCAGGATCAGGACGGCGCTCGGGCCGCCGATGACGTCGTCGAGGATCTGGACGGCGAAGGCCGCGAACAGCGTGCCGACGAAAGCCAGGTGCACGGCGCCGGCCACCGCGGCCCGCCTGCGCAAGGCGAGCTCGATCAGGGCCAGCGCCGTCGGCGGCAGCAACATGAACGCCAGCGCGAAGAGGACGATGTCCCCGCTCGTGTTGCCTCGCGCGACGAAGAAGTCGGGCGCGTCCTCGAGCACGTCGAACAGCGGCTTCGCGAACGCGAAGGACCACAGGACCGCGAGGTGTAGCCACGCGTGAGCGAAGGGTTGGCGGGTTTCGGCCTTTACAAAGCGTTCACATACCCACTCGCGGCTCGGCGGTCACGCTCGACCTCCGCCCGGGCGAAGCAGCCGGTCACGTGGTCGTTCACCAGCCCGCACGCCTGCATGGCCGCGTACGCGGTGGTCGGGCCGACGAAGCGGAAGCCGCGCCGCTTGAGCTCCTTCGAGAGCGCCGTGGACTCCGGGGTGAGCGCGGGCAGGTCGGCGAGCGTGCGCGGCGCGCGGCGGCGGCCGGTCGGCGCGTAGGACCAGACCAGCTCGGCCAGCGGCACCTCCAGAGCAGCGGCCGCCTTCGCGTTGGCGATCGCGGCCTCGATCTTGCCGCGATGGCGCACGATGCAGGAGTCGCCCAGCAGCCGCTTCACGTCGCGGGCGCCGAAGCGCGCGACCTCGTGGATCTCGAACCCGGCGAACGCGGCGCGGAAGTTCTCGCGCTTGCGCAGGATCGTCAGCCAGGACAGACCGGACTGGAAGCCCTCGAGCACGAGCCGCTCGTAGATGCCACGGTCGTCGGTCACCGGCCTCCCCCACTCCTCGTCGTGGTAGCGCTGGTACTCGGGGGTGGACTGGCCCCAGGAGCAGCGTCGGCGCCCGTCGCCCATGCTTTTGCACTCTAAGTGCCGCGCAAGTCGGGGGCGCGTGGATACTCTGGCCCACGTGAGCGCCCTGCGGGACCGAGTCGGCGCGCTGCGCCAATCCGACACCGGCCGCGCCGCCGGACTGGGCGTGGCGATGATCGTTTCGAACGTGCTCGCGCTCGGCTTCACGGTCGTGTTCGCGCGGGTGCTGGGCGCGTCCGGCTACGGCGACCTGGCCGTGCTGCTCTCCTCGTTCATCATCATGATGGTCCCGGGCTCGGCGCTGCAGATCGCGGCCGCCCGCGAGATCAGCCACGACATCGCCGAGGGCGACCCGAACGCCGGCGCCGGCGTGCGCCGCTGGCTCCAGCGCCTGGTCGTGGCCACGCTGGTCGTCGCGCTGCTCGCGATCCCGCTGCGCTCGCTGATCGCGGCGCTGATCAACATCGACGAGGACTGGGCCGCGGCCGCGATTCCGGTCACGGCGATGCTGTGGGTGATCCTGTCGGTGCTGCGCGGCGCGCTGCAGGGCTTCCAGCAGTACAAGACCGTCGCGCTCAGCATCGTGGGCGAGGCGACCTCACGGATCGTGTTCGCGCTGATCCTCGTCGGCGTCGGCCTGGACGTGACCGGCGCCTTCCTCGGCAGCGCCTGCTCGCTGGTCGCGATCGCGCTGATCCTGATGGGTCCGCTGAGCCGCCAGCTCGAGGGCGTGAACCCCGACGTCGCCCGCGACCTGCGCCTGCGCCAGCTGCTGGCCGGCGCCTGGGTGCCGGTGATGGGGCTGACGCTCCTGCTCGCGCTCCAGGAGCTGCACGTGATCATCGTCAAGCACCTGGCCACGCACCACGACGAGGCCGGCTCCTACGCTGTGGCAGCGGTAGCCGGCAAGGCCATCATGTGGATCGCGATCGGGCTGGGGCTGTACCTGCTGCCGGAGGCCTCTCGGCGCGCCAAGCGCGGCGAGGACGCGCGGCCGATCCTGCTGCGCACGCTCGGGCTGATCGGAGCGCTGGCCGTGCCGGCGGTGCTGATCTACAGCGTGGCGGGCGAGCCGCTACTGCGGATCGTGTTCGGCGAGGACCTGACCCAGGCCTCGAACGCGCTGCCCTTCCTCGGCATCGCCATGTCCCTGCTCGCCTGCTCCTACCTGTCGGTGCAGTACCTGCTCGCGATGGGGCGGGCGAACTTCCTGGCCGTGCTCGCGGCCGGGATCGCCGTCGAGGTCCCGGCGCTGCTGATAATCGGGGACGACCTCACGGCCATCGCGATCGCGCTGCTCGGCATCCAGGCGGTCTGCTCGGCGACGATCTTCACGCTGGCGATGCGCCAGCGCCAGCCGTCCGGGGTGGTCTTCTCCGGCCTGTCAGCCGACGAGCCGGCGCCGGAGGACGAGGTAGTCCCCGAACCGGCGCTCGGGCACGTAGGCTCGCGCTAGGTAGCGGTCGAGCAGCCTCACGCCGCTGGAGCGGCCGGCGCCGTTGTCCTCGGCCTGATCCGCCACGGGGCTGAGCCAGCGGATCACCAGGCGGGGCCGGGCGCGCTCGATGTCGCCGATCATCTCGCGCTGGACGGGCGCGGTCGTGACCACGCCGGGCTGCATGACGTCGTAGCGGGTGGGGTTGGGCCGCTGGACAATCACGTAGACGAGCGGGTTGCCGACGCGCACGAGGTCGAAGCGCGGGTTGGCGACGAAGATCGGCTGGCCCTTCGGCACCCGGGCGCGCACGTAGCGGGTCAGGTCGGTCAGGGCGTGTGCCTCCGTAGTGGGCGCCTTGACGCCGTCGGCCACGTCGACGTCGATCGTCGCCAGCGGCGGCGAGTCGAGCCACTGGATGCGCTTGCGGTCGAGGCCCTGGAGGGCGATCAGGGCGATCACCCCCGCGAGCGCGGCGGCCACCAGCCGGCGGCGCTCGGCCGCCGCGGAGGTCGCGAGCAGGATCGGCAGGACGGCGGCGAGCGGGACCAGGTGGTAGACGTCGGCCCGCGCCAGCAGGTAGACGACGCCGGCCGCCGCCAGCGGCGCCGGGGCCCACAGGCGCGCCGGGAGGCGGCGCGCGAGCGCGACCGCCAGCCACAGCGCGCACCCCGCCAGCAGCAGGTAGGGCGTGTAGAACTCGAGGATCTTGTTGGGCTCGAAGCCGCCGTGCCAGGCGCCCGGCAGCGGCAGGCGCTGGAGGCGCTGCTGGTCGAGGGCGAAGCCGATCGTCTGGTCCCAGAAGGCCCCCGGGTCGACGGCGACCACCGGCGCCATCAGGACGGCCGCGACGCCGACACCCGCCCCTGCCACGCGCACCGCTCCCCGCCGGCCGCTCTGGAGCGCCGCGCCGGCGATCGCCGCCAGGCCGAGGTCGAGCCGGAAGACCGCGGCCAGGCCGGCGAGGGCGCCGGCGGTGGCGGGCTTGCGCTCGGCCAGGAGCAGGGCGCCGAAGCCGAGCGCGAGCGCGGTCGGGTTGGGGTGCGGGATGGTCGGGAAGGCCATAGCCGCGGCGACCGTGAGCCAGACGGCGAGCGCCAGCGGCTCGGGCGCGTCGCGGCGGACGATCGCGTAGGCGAGCACCGCGACGCCGGCGTCGAACAGCAGCCGGACGATCCGCCAGGTCAGCAGCGACGGGCCGAACAGCTCGTCCAGCCCGCCGACCAGGAAGTACTGGCCGGGGCCGTAGTTCGCGTAGAAGTCGCGGTAGGGCAGCTGGCCGTCGGCGATCCGCTCGCCGGCCTGCAGCATCAGGCCCTCGTCGTGCGGATTGATGCCCCAGCGAAGGGTCACGCCGGACAGCAGCGCCCCCAGGACGAACAGGATCGCGTAGCGGAGAGCCGGGCGCAGGGCGTGAAGCCTATGGCGGGGCCGGGCGAACGAGCGCGATCGGACATCATGCGCGCCGTGTCGAGGGTGCGGAACAGGGTCGAGCGGCTGCGGCGAGCGGTGGTCCTTGCCGGGCGGCCGCGCTCGGAGGGCGAGGCCAGCTCCGATCTTGAGCGCCGCTTCGTCGCCCGCTGCGCCGAGCTGCCCGCGCCCAGGGTGCTCGAGCTGGGCACGCTTCAGTCGCAGCCGGGCCGCTCGACGATGCACCGCGACTGGGTTACGCACGCGGCCGAGTTCCTCGGCACCGACATCGAGGACGGCCCCGACGTGGACATCGTCGCCGACCTGCACAAGCTGACCGATGTGACGGGGCGCGAGCGCTTCGACGTGATCCTGTCCTGCTCGACCTTCGAGCACCTCAAGTACCCGACCGTCGCCGCCCACGAGCTGATGAAGGCGCTGAAGGTCGGCGGGGTCCTCTACATCCAGACCCATCAGACCTTCCCCCTGCACGGCTACCCGAATGACTACTTCCGCTTCTCGCGCGACGCCCTGGCCAGCCTGTTCGGCACTCAGATGGGCTTCGAGGTCATCGCGACCAACCACGACTTCCCGGCGCGCGTGTACTCGCGCCGCGACCGCACGTCACACCTGGCCCCGGCCTTCCTGAACACCACGCTGTGGGGCGAGAAGCGGGCGCCGACGCCCGACGAGTACCGCTACGAGCTCTAGGTTCTGTGGCGCAGCAGGCGCGCGACGTGCGCGGGCACGCGCCGGGCCACCGCGCCCAGGCCGCCGCGGTCGCGCAGGTCGGACAGGATGTCCGGGTACTGGCCGTAGGTCGCCCGCGCCAGCGCCGAACGGGCGGCTGGCGCGCCGGCCGCGACGGCGCCGAGCGGCAGAACTCCACGAGCGGGCGCGCCACCTCGCTCCAGCGCAGCGACGGGGCCAGCTCGCGCACCCGCCGCGCGGCGTCGGCGTGCGCCATCGGGTCGTCGAGCAGCGGCGCGCAGGCGAGCGCGAAGTCCTCGTCGTCGCCCGGCGCGACCGCACGGCCAAGGCCGCGCCGGTCGACCAGGTCGCCGATCGAGTCGCCGCTCGAGACGACCGACGGCAGCCCGGCCCAGAAGTGGTCGAGCACGCGCGTGCGGAACGAGAAGCGCGCCTCGAGGTGGTCGAAGTGGGCGCACACGCCGACGTCGGCCTCGAGCAGGTACGCCTCGCGCTCGGCGTAGGGCACCCAGCCTCGGTTGAAGTGGACCGAGACGCCCTCCAGGCCGCGCTGCGCGGCGAACGCGATCGCCTCGTCGGCGCTGCTCGGCACGGTGCCGCCCTTCAGCTGCGGGCGGCCGACCCCGAGGAAGACCAGGTGCACGCGCCGGCCGCCCGAGCGCAGCCGCTCGAGCGCGCGGATCGGCGTGATCGCGTCCAGCCACTTCCACACCCCGCCCGCCCAGAGCAGCACCTTGTCGTCGCGCTCGATGCCGGGCCAGACGCCCTTGAGCACCGGCTCGGTCGCGGAGGGGGGCCGATCGGGCAGCCCGAACGGCACCACGTCGACGAAGCTGCGGAACGTGGGGTCGGCGTGGTAGCGCTCGACGTCGATCAGGCCGGCCAGGCCCATGCCGCCCAGCCACAGGTCACGCTGCTTCTCGCTCGCGCAGACGACCAGGTCGGCCACCGCGCACTGACCCAGCATCGAGCGCCAGGCGCGCCGCGGCGACGTGCTCGCGCCGTCGCGGCCGGCAGCCTCGAGCACCTCGATCATCTGCGGGTTGTAGAGGTCGGCGACGAACCGGATCGGCAGCTTGGCCACGTAGCGCAGCAGCTGCGGCGGGAGCCGCTGGGCCACCACCACGTCGTGGCCGCGCACCGCCTCGAGCAGCTTGTCGAAGTCGGCCAGGTTGGCCTCGATCAGCGAGATCGGGGCGTCGCCGGCGTCGCTCGGGCCGGGCGCGGCGACGGTGACGTCGCAGTGCGCGGCCACCGCGCGCGCCAGCTCCAGCACGCGGATCGCCGGGCCGGCCATCGACTCGCCTAGCGGCTCCGCGGAGATGAACAGGACGCGCGTCACGCCGGGGCGTGGCCGCGCAGCCGGGTGAAGTAGCGCGGCTTGACCATGCCGAGGCGGTCGAGCGTCCGGTAGATCGGCCGCAGCGGGCGGGGCAGCACCAGCCCGGCCAAATTACGGTCGATCGGCGCGACCTGCTCGACCTGGCAGCTGCCGAACACGCCCTCGAGCAGGCCGGTCAGCGACGCCTCGGTGAAGAACTGCTTGTGGTCGACGTCGAGCATGTGGCTGAACTCGACCGGCACGCGCCCGAAGTCCTGCGTGCAGTTGGGCGTCGTCACCAGGACCGAGCCGCGCGCCACGCGGCGCGCCTCGGCCAGCAGCGGCGCGGGGTCGTCCAGGTGCTCGATCACCTCGAGCAGGAAGACCGTGTCGACGCTTCGATCCTCGAGCGGCAGCCGCTCGCCGTCGTAGACGTCGGCGCGCACGCCCAGCTCGCGCGCCCGCTCGACGTACTCGGGCACCACGTCGAACGCGCACACCTCGAAGCCGCGGTCGGCCAGCACCTTGCCGTAGCCGCCGAGACCGCAGCCCAGATCGACGACGCTGTGGCCGGCGTGCTGGGAGACGAAGTCGACGAGCGCGTAGTCGACCTGCTCCATCGGGTCCGCGTCGCGGTACCAGGCCCGCGTGTCGCGCGGCCCGCGCGGGAGGGCGTAGGTGTCCACGGCGACCACTATGCCGCAGGCGACGCGCGTCGGCGGCGGCTGCGCTTAGGCTGCCGGTCCTGCGTCGCCACTACAAGACCTTCACGGAGCTGGCGGTGCTGTGGTCGTTCGCGTTCGCCCAGCCGCTGCTCGACCTGCTCGGCGACACACCCGAGTTCTTCGTGGCGCGCGGCAACACCCGCGGGGACATCCTGCTGCTCGCGTTTGGCCTGGTCCTGGTCCCGCCGCTGTTGCTGACGCTGCTCGAGATCGCTGTGGACCGCGCCTCCGAGCGCGCCCGGCGCGCTCTGCACCTCGGCCTGATCGCCCTGCTGATGGCGGCGTTCGTGCTCCAGCTCGTCAAGGACGTCTCGGTGGGCTCGGCTCTGCTGGTGGCGTTCGCGATCGCGATCGGCTGCGCGGCGGCTGCGACCTACGCCCGCACTCCCGTAGGGCCGGCGATCCTGACCATCCTCAGCCCCGCGCCGCTCGTCTTCCTGTTCGTGTTCCTGGTCCTCTCACCGGTGTCGAAGCTCGTGCTGCCCGGCGACGAGGCGCGAGCGGCGAGCGTGACCGTGCCGAGCAAGGCGCC
>Ga0136846_1231963_pt1 | contig 13333 bp, 11 predicted proteins | sample HopSoiMetagenom2_FD_96841 | JGI IMG/M metagenome (GOLD analysis project Ga0136846, IMG submission 96841) | Grasslands soil microbial communities from Hopland, California, USA - 2 Assembly 2016 (version 4) | ecosystem: Environmental > Terrestrial > Soil > Grasslands | place: USA: Hopland... | reverse complement strand
ATCCCCGCCCGGCTGGTTCACCGGGATGTAGGACCGGCTGTCGCTGCGGTCGCGCACGGCATTCAGGGTGAGCAGCGCATCCAGCCGGTCGTCGGGCGTCCAGCGCAGCTTGGCGCGATAGGCGTCCAGGTCGATGCGATTGACGTCGTGGTTCAGCGTCGGGTCGAACGTCACGCCGTCGCGCTTGTGACGGATGTACGAGAAGCTGCCGGACAGGGTGTCGCTGATCGGGCTTTCCACCAGCGCGCGAATGTCGACGGCGCCATAGTTGCCCAGGCCTACTTCGCCCTTGGCGCGGAACTCGCGGCCCGGATCGCGGGTGATGATCCGCAGGGCGCCGGCGCTGGAGTTGCGGCCGTAAAGCGTGCCCTGCGGCCCGCGCAGCACCTCGATCCGCTCCAGGTCGTTGAACTCGATCATCGAGCCGATCTGGCGCGGGATGTAGACGTCATCCACGTAGACGGCGATCACCGGTTCCTGGATCGGATCGCTCTCGCCGATGCCGCGCAGGGAATAGGTCTGGGTGGTGTGGCTGATCGTGACCCGGCTGATGTTGAAGTTCGGGATCTGGCCGGCCAGGTCGCGGATGCTGTCGACCTTGCGGTCCGCCAGCGCCTGGGCGCTGAAGGCGGAGATCGCGATCGGGGTGTCCTGCAGATTGGTCGCCCGCCGCTCGGCGGTGACGACCACCTCTTCCACCGCGGCGCCGGCGTCGGCGGCGTCAACCGCTGCGGCGCGGGCCGACCCCGACCACGCGATGCAGGCCAGCATGACCCCAGTCGACGCCAGCAAGGTCCGCCGGACATTGGCCGGGTGAGAAATAGTTTTCATGTCATCGCCTCGTTCAAGTGTCGGCGCGACAAACGATATTGATGAAATCGGAGCAAACCACATCGGCTTTGCTTGTTTAGAGGATTTCTATTAGCGACTTATCTCATACTATTCATTGATGGATCAAATATTCATGGCGCCCATCACCATTATTGAGTGTCCGAATTCAATTCAGTTGTCCAAAGCGGGCGCACGTCGACCTTAGCGGGGATCGCCCCCAGGCGCGCGAAGGTGTCGGCCACCGTCTGCTGCGAAGCGATCGCCGCCGCGTCCACGGGCGCGAGGGTGGTGGGCGCGCTGCGTTCGCGGTGTTGTTGCTGATAGGCCTCGATGGGCACGCCGGTAGCCGCGGCCTGAGCGGCGGCCCAGGCGTCGGCGTGGGTGTCGGCCCAGGCGTAGGCCTGCTTCACCCGCTTCAGGTGATCGACGATGGCCGCGCGTCGCGGCGGATCGGCCAGGGCCTCGGCCAATGCGGCCTGCACATAGTTGCCGGAGAGCCGGCCCAGCCCCGTCGCCAGGACGCGGGCGCCCAGCCGCGCGCGAGCCAGCGTCCCCTGCACGCCGTAGATCACCCAGGCGTCGAGCGAGCCCTGGGTGAACGCCGACAGCCCGTCCTGCGGCGACAAGGCCACCGGCCGGATATCGGCGAAGCTCAGCTTCTGCTCGGCCAGCAGCCGCGCCAGGAAATACTGCGCCGTGGTCGCGCGTACATAGCCGACGCGCTTGCCCTTGAGGTCGGCGGCAGATCGGATCGCGGAGCTCTTGGGGACCAGCGTCACCTGCGCGTTCACGTCGCCGCGCTGGACTGCGACCAGCTTGAGTTGGGTCGAACGGCCGGCCACGAAGATCGGCGGGATCTCGCTCATGGAGCCGATATCGACGGCCCGGGCGTCGATCGCCTCGGTGATCAGGTTGCCGCCGGCGAACTCCGACCAGGCGATGTCATAGGGCGTGTCGGCGAGGCCCGCAGCCTTCAGCAGATGCTGGACGCCGCCCTTGTAGGTCGCGATGCGGAGTGTCGCGCGGCCGGCCTTGGCGGCGGGCTTCGGCGCGCACGCGGCCAGGGCGGCGGCTCCGGCGAGCACGCCACGGCGGGACAGTCGGACAAGGCTGGTCATCAGTCGAAGAGGTCCGGCTCTTCTTCGGAGACGATGTCCCAGTAGGGCTGGAAGGCGAAGACGCCGCCGATCTCCGTGCCCACCTGGCCGGCGGTGTGGCGCGCGACCTCGTGGGGCATCGGCTTGGCCGGGCCGGCGGCCTCGGCCAGCAGCTGTACCTGGCAGGCGTTCTCCAGCGCGAGGTAGCGCCAGACGGCCGCCTCCACCGTCTGGCCCACGGTGAGGATGCCGTGGTTCTGCAGGATCATGGCCTTCTTCGGCCCCAGCGCCTCGGCGATCTTCTCGCCCTCGCTGGTGTCCAGCACGACACCCGAGAACTCCTCGAACAGCGCATGGTCCTCGTAGAAGGCGGCCGCATCCTGGGTCAGCGGATCCAGCAGCCGGCCCAGCGCCGACCAGGCCTTTCCGTAGAGCGAGTGCGAGTGGGCGGCGGCGATCACGTCGGGCCGCGCCTTGTGCAGCTCGGAGTGGATGGCGAAGGCGGCGCGGTTCAGGCGCGGCTTGGCCTGCGCGCCCGTATGGACGATCTCGCCCTCGTGGCTGACCAGCATCAGGTCAGAGACGCGGATGCGGCTGAAGTGGACGCCCGCCGGATTGACCCAGAAGTGGTCGGGATGCTCGGGGTCGCGAGCGGTGATGTGCCCGGCGCCGCCCATGTCGAAGCCGGCGCGGGCGAACAGGCGATAGCCCGCCGCCAGCCGTTGCTTGCGAAACAGCCGCTCCTGCTCGACGGTCGGCTGCTGCGGGATCGGCGAGGCGGCGCCGAAGCCGCGCTCCGGCAACACGGTTTCGATCTTGGACGGGTGGCTGGTGGGCGCTCCCGTTGGGCGCGAGAAGGCGAGGGTCATGGCAGGCTCCGTCAGTAGCCGCGGCCCAGGTCGACGACGCCTTCCAGCGGCGTTCCCTGGCGGAAGCGGGTGAGGTTCTGGGCGAACTGGGCGGCCAGGTTCTGGCGCGTGTCCGGCGTGTGCACCGAGGTGTGGGGCGACAGCCGGACGTTCGGATGGCTGTAGTATCTATGGTTGAACGGCAGCGGCTCGGGGTGGGTCACGTCCAGGCTGGCCAGGGCGACGCGCCCGTCGTCCAGCGCCTCCAGCAGGGCGTCGTCGTCGATCAGGGCGCCGCGGGCGATGTTTATCAGGTGCAGGCCGGGCTTGGCGTGGGCCAGCAGCCTGCGGTTCACCAGATGGTGGGTCTCCGGCGTCGCCGGGGCGGCCAGCACGACGTGATCGGAGCGTTCGAACAGCTCGCAGAAGTCGCTGACCTGCTCCACGCCGGGTACGTCGATGGGCGTTTTCGATCGGCGGATCGCCAGCACCTTCAGGCCCAGCGCGGCTGCGCGCGGCGCGAGCGCCTCGCCGATCGCGCCGAAGCCGACGAGACCCAGGGTGCGGCCCTGCACGAGGCTGATGGGCGTGGGCGCCCACTGCTCGAAGCGGTCAATCCAGATCTCCGGGATGCGCTTGGTGGCGGTGAAGATCGAGGCCAGTGCGAACTCCGCCAGGGCGACGGCTGAGCTGCCCCGCGCCGAAGTCACCACCGGGCCGTCGAACAGCCAGTCCGGATAGAAGTCGATGCCGACCGAGACCAGCTGCACCCACTTCACATCATAGGGCCAGCCCGGGGGCGGGGTCGGCGGCAGGGAGCCGCCGGCCTTCCGGAACGGTGCGGCGATCAGCACCTTGGCCGCATGCGGCAGAGCCGCCGGCGGTCCCGGCGGGACCGAGACGATATCTACTTCCGGCAGCGCGCTGGCGAACGTGGTGTTGAACGCTTCGTTCAATTGGCTCGCGACGACCAGGCGACCCATGGCTATTCGGCCGCCAGGACGCGCGGGCGACCGCGCGCGGCCACCGCCTGGCGCAGGGCCGGCAGCAGTTCGTGGCCATATTGGATGGCGTCTTCCAGCGGATCGAAGCCGCGGAACAGGAACTTGGTGATGCCCAGGTCGTAGTAGTCGAGCAATGACTCCACGACCTGCTCGGGCGTGCCCACCAGCGAGGTCGAGTTGCCTTGTGCGCCGGTCAGCGCCGCAATCTCGGTCCACAGACGCTTGTCACGCACCGGCCCGCCGTTCGCCGCCTCGATCAGCCGTTGGCCGCCGCGGGCGGTGACGTAGCGGCTCTGACCGCCGCGCGCTTCCTTCAGCGCCTTGGCGTCGTCCAGGATGCGCGCGGCGCGGCCCCAGGCCTCGTCCTCGGTGCGCGCGATGATCGGCCGGAGCGACATGGAGAACTGAATTTCGCGGCCGTTCGAGACCCCCGCCGCGCGAACGCGGCCAATGATCTCGGCGGCCTGTTCCAACGTCTCGCCAAACAGGGCGTAGACGTCGGCCTGGCGGCCCGCGACCTCGACCGCCTCATCCGATGCGCCGCCGAAGAAGATCGGCAAGTGCGGTTGCTGCTGGGTCTTCACCGCCGCCGGCGCGCCCTTCACCCGGTAGAACGGACCGTCGTGGTCGAACGGCTTCTCGCTGGTCCAGGCCTTGCGCAGGACGGTGATGTAGTCGTCGCTGCGGGCGTAGCGCTCGGCCTTGGTCAGGAAGTCGCCGTCGCGCTGCTGCTCCTCGTCTGAGCCGCCGGTGATGATGTGCACGGCCAGGCGGCCATCGCTGAGCTGGTCGAGGGTCGCGAGCTGGCGGGCCGCGACCGTCGGCGCCACGAAGCCCGGCCGGTGGGCCAGCAGGAACTTCAGCTTCTGGGTCTGGGCCGCGGCGTAGGCCGCGATCTGGAAGCCGTCCGGCGAGGCTGAGTTGTAGCCGATCAGCACCCGGTCGAACCCGGCATACTCGTGGGCCTTGGCGTGGGCGGCCAAGTAGGCCTTGTCGATCCATGGGCTCTTGGCGGCATGGGTCTCGGACTGATGCTGGGTGGAGATCAGGCCGAGAATCTCGAGGTCGGGGGTGTCGGACATGGATAGTCTCCGGGGAGGGAGGGCGGTCAGGCGCCCAGGCGGGCGAAAGCGGCTTTGCCGGCGGCGGTCAGCACCACGTCGGCCTGGGGGGTATGGATCCGGCCGCACAGCACGTCGCGGAAGTGGCGCTGCAGCGGGTTGTGGCGGCTGAGGCCAGGGTTGCCGGTGGCGGCGATCGCCTTCTCGACGACGGCGATGGCGTTCTCGGTGACCAGGTGCTTCACGAGGCCGCCGTGGGCTGCGCCCAGTCGCCCTTCGGCCGCCGAGTCCAGCAGCACGCGGTTCTGCAGCAGCAGGCCGTCGATGGCGCCGACCAGTTCCTGGAACCGTGGCAGGGTGGAAAGCGAGGCGCCGAGGTTCGCCGGCTTGCGCTCGGTGAGCCACTGGACGAACCAGTCGCGGGCCGCCACCGCGGCGCTGTTGTAGATCGCCGAGGTCAGCACGGGCGACCAGACGGCCATGGTGGGATCGGGCGCCTGGGTGGCGCCCGGGACCTGAGGCGCCAGGGCGTAGTCGAAGGGCGTGGGGGTGTTTTCGAAGACCACGTCGTGGCTGCCGCTGGCGCGCAGGCCGGTGTGGTCCCAGGTCTCTTCGATCCGGCGGCCCGGCGCGTCGCGATGCACCAGGAAGCCGCCGACCCGCGGTTCGTCCTCGTCGGTGCGCGCCCAAACGATCATCCAGGTGAGCGCGGGCGAGCCGGTGGAATAGATCTTGCGGCCCGACAGGCTCCAGCCGTCCTTGGTGCGACGGGCGATGGTGGCGGGCAGGCCTCCCCGCGCGGGCGTCCCCAGCTCGGGCTCGACGCGCAGCGCGTTGATCAGGGCGCCGTTCTGGATGGCATCGCGCACGACGCGGGCCTTCAGGGCGTCGGTGAACCCGGCGCGGCCGTCCAGCGAGGCGTGGAACAGGTACTGCATGGTCAGGACCAGCGCGGTGGCGGGCTCGCCGCGCGCTACGGCCTCGACGACCTTCAGCGTGGTCGGCAGATCGGCGCCACGGCCGCCCAGGGCCTTGGGCGCGGTCAGCGCCAGCAGTCCGTGCCGGCGCAGCAGCTCGAAGTTCTCGAACGGGAAGGTGGCGTCGCGGTCATGGACGTCGGCGGTGGCGGCGAACGCGGCGGTGAGCCGCGGCAGGACTTGGTCCAGGTCCGCGGCGGGCGCCTCGTCGCGGTGGGCGAGGGAGGCGCTCACGCGACAATCTCGCCGCTCGGGAAGGCGAGCAGGGCGCCTTCGGTGGGCAGTGGACGCGGCGCCGCGGTCTCGACCCCCAGGCGGCTGAGCAGGCGGGCGCGGATCGCCTGGAAGGCCGGATCGGTGACGCGCGGCCGCGCCAGGTCGATGCGTTCCTCGGCGGCGATGCGACCGTTGTCGAGCACGAGGATGCGGTCAGCGAGGGTGATCGCCTCGTCGACGTCGTGGGTGACCAGCAGCACGGCAGGCGCGTGGCGACGCCACAAGGACAGGACCAGTTCATGCATCCGCAGGCGGGTCAGGGCGTCGACTGCGGCGAAGGGCTCGTCCAGGAGCAGCAGGGCCGGCTCGCGGACCAGGGCCCGGGCCAGCGCGACGCGCTGGGCCTCGCCGCCGGAGAGGGTGGTCGGCCAGACGTCGAGGCGGTGCCCCAGCTCGACCTCGTTCAGAGCCGCCTCGGCGCGGGCGCGGATGTCAGGCCCCTTCAGGCCCAGGGCGACGTTGCGCCAGACCTTCTTCCACGGCAGCAGGCGCGCATCCTGGAACACGACAGCATGGGCCGACGGCGCGGTGACGGCGGACCGATCCGCCGGGTCCAGGCCGGCCAGGGTGCGGAGCAGGGTGGTCTTGCCCGAGCCCGAGCGGCCCAGCAGGGCGACAAACTCGCCGCGGCCGATCTCGATGCTGAGGTCGCGCAGGATGGTCACGTCGCCGAACCGGCGGGTGAAGTTGCGAACGCGGACGGCGGGCTCGGCGGCGGGGGCTGCGGGGGTTCCCGAAGCGGGATGGGCGAAGGGCTGGGACATTGCGGCCTCGGAACTCAGGACTTGAGGAAGGAGGTGCGCCAGGCGAGCGCCCGGCTTTCGAGCGTGCGCACGATCAGGTCGGCGGCGAGGCCCAGGCTGGCGTAAACGATCAGGCACACGACGATCACGTCGGTGCGCATGAAGTCGCGGGCGTTGTTGATCAGGTGCCCCAGGCCCGCCGAGGCGTTGATCTGTTCGGCCACGACAAGCACCAGCAGAGCCACGCCCATTGCGTAGCGCAGGCCCACGAGGAACGAGGGCAGGGCGCCGGGCAGGATCGCATGCACGATCAGCTGCCAGCCGGTGACCCCGAAGCTGCGGGCCGCCTCGATCAGCTTGGCGTCGACCCCGCGGATGCCGGAGAACAGGTTGAGGTAGATCGGGAAGATGGTCGCCACCGCGATCAGGGTGATCTTCGGCGTCTCGCCGATCCCGAACCAGACGATGAACAGCGGCGTCAGCGCCAGCACCGGGATTGTGCGCTTGAGCTGCATCAGCGGATCGACCGCTGTCTCGCCGGCGCGCGAGAGGCCCGAGATCAGCGCCAGCGTCACGCCCACGACCAGCCCGATCGCCAGACCGGCGGCGGCGCGGGCCAGGGACACCGCAAGGTTCGACGGCAGTTCGCCGCTGAGCGTCATCTCCCAAAGCGTGCGAGCGACCGCCGATGGGGCGGCCAGGATGCGCGGCGGGACCACGCCGAGGCGCGAGCCCAACTCCCAAAGCAGGAGCAGAAGCAGCGGTGAAACCCAACGGCCGCCACGCAACCGGAAGGCGGGAAGCTTGAGCGCGATAGGTTTGCTATCGGCGGTGGTCACGGACACAGGCGGCGCTCCGGTGGGTTTCGGCGGCGCAGCTTCCGCTTTGCCATTTCCAACGAAAGCCTTTTAATTCCTACCGGATCAATAGACATTACCTCAACGCATCCTTTAGCGATCCTGATAGGTCCCGTGCGTCCCCATGGCTGTGAACCTGCCCACCGAGCTGCTTCGAAGCTTCGCCGCGATCGTCGATTCCGGGTCGATGCTGCGCGCGACCGAGCGCGTCTTCGTCAGCCAGTCGGCGCTCAGCCTGCAGATGAAGCGGCTGGAAGAGACGGTGCAGACCGCGCTGTTCCACCGCGAGGGCCGGCGCCTGGCGCTGACGCCGGCCGGCCAGATGCTGCTGACCTACGCACGTGAGATCCTGGCCACCAACGACCGCGCGGTCTCGGCGCTGAACGGCAACGCTCTGGCTGGCCCAGCGCGGGTCGGGCTTGTGCAGGACTTCGCCGAGACCCTGCTGTCCGGCGTCCTGGCGCGGTTCGCGCAGCTCAACCCCGACACCCAGCTTCAGGTGCGGGTTGGCGGATCGCCGGCCCTGCTGGAGGACCTGGAGGCCGATCGCCTGGACGTGGTGCTCTGCATGGGGGCCGCGGATGATGTGGCGGCGATCCGGGTGGCGCCGATGATCTGGCTGGGCGAGGACGACCTCGCCGCCTCGAACATCCTGCCCCTGGCGATCCTGGAGCGGCCCTGCCGGTTCCGCGATGCGGCCCTGGCGGCGCTCGATGCGGAGGGGCGCGCCTATCGCGTGGTGCTGGAAACCCCCAGCCTGTCGGTCCTGCGCGCCGCCGTGGAGTCCGGCCTCGCCCTGTCCTGCCGCACCCGGATCTTCTCGGACCGTGCGCTTGGCGGCGAGGCTGCCTCCCGGCTGCCGGCGCTGCCCCAGGTGGCCTATGTGGGCCATACCCGCGCCAGCCCGCACCCGACCATCGGCCGCCTTGCGGAACTGATGAACGCCGCGGTGCTTGATCTTCAGCGCGAGGAACAGCCATGAGCCAGCGCGCCGTGATCCGCGCGGAACAGACGTCCTGAGGCGACGGGTGACCGAGTTCGTATCCCAGTCCGAAGCGCCCGTGGTGGCGATTATCGGTGGCGGCTTCAGCGGCCTGCTGACCGCGATCCACCTGCTGGAGCGTGACCCTGCTGTTGTCGTCCGCCTAGTCGAAAAGGCGGAGAGATTCGGGCTGGGCCGCGCCTATGCCGCCGCCAACGACGAGCATCTCCTGAACGTGCGGGCCTCGAACATGAGCGCCTTCCCGGATCGGCCGGACCACTTCACCGCCTGGCTGGCCGTGAACGGCGGCGCGGGCGACGGCTTCGTCAGCCGGGGGCGATACGGTGAATACCTCCAGGGCCTCCTGCGCCACGCCGTCCGAAAGGACGCCGGGCGGCTGCTGCTCGAACAGGACGAAGCGGTGGACCTCGTTTTCGCGGACGGGCGGCTCTCGGTGAAGCTGGCCATGGGCCGAAGCTTCGAGGCGCACGCCGCCGTGCTCGCTGTGGGCCTGGCGGCTCCGCCGTCGCCGATCGACGAAGGGGCGAAGCTTGTGCCGCCGCGCTACTTCGCCAACCCCTGGACGCTGGATCCCGAGCAGGTCCCGTCCGGCGACATCCTGTTGATCGGATCGGGCCTGACCATGGTGGACGTAGCGCTCAGCCTCGCCCGGGACGATCGGCGTTTCACCGTGGTCTCCCGGCGTGGTTTGCTGCCGCAGAGCCACGGCGCCGCCAGCATCACTCCCATCCCGGATGGCTCGCTCGAGACCCCGCGCCAGGCGCTGACCACCCTCAGGCGGCACGCCAGGATCGTCGGTTGGCGCTCGGCAGTGGACAGCATCCGTCCCCTGACCCCCGCCATCTGGCGGCGCTGGAGCCTGGCCGAGCGGCGGCAGTTCCTGCGACATGGCCGGGCATGGTGGGATGTGCATCGCCACCGCATGGCGCCCCAGGTTGCTGACCGTCTGGCCGACCTTGCCTTGGGCGACCGGTTCGAGGTGTTGGCCGCGCGGATCCAGCGCCTGGAGCCGCAGGACGAGGGGCTGCGGGCGAGCCTGATCCACCGAGGCCAGGCGGCGAAGGACCGCCGCGACTTTGCTGCGGCGATCAACTGCACCGGGCTGTCGGGCGATCTTTTCCGCCTGCCGCTGTTCGCGGCCTTGGCGCGACAGCGGCGCGTTCGCCCCGATCGGCTCGCCCTTGGCATCGACGTCGACGATGACCTCCGCGTTGTCGACGCGGACGGCGCGGCAATGCCCGGTCTCTATGCCGTCGGCCCGCTCACCCGCGCCGCGCGCTGGGAGACCGTCGCTGCGCCGGATCTCCGTTCGCAGACCGAAGAACTCGCCGCGACGGTCCTGAGCGATCTCGCCCGGACTTGCAGTGCGCGCGAAGGGCCGGCCCGGCTCATACAAGCTCGGCGAACGCCGCCGCCGTGAAACCGGCAAGTTCTCCGGTTCGGCCGGCATGCACCTTCGCCGCTCAGGTGGGGTCGGCCAGGAGGGCGCGTCCGACGGCGACCAGATCGAACTCCCCGCGTTCCAGGCGGCGTACCAGGCTGTCGGGGCTCGCGGGCTGCAAAGCCTCCCCGCCGAAAGCGCCCAGGAAGTCGCCCGACAGGCCGGCCGAGCCCCGTGATGGTGCCCCCTCCCAGCATGCCCATCGTCCGCTCGGCGTCGTCGCGACCTCATCCTGCGGATACCCACTGCCTTCACCCTGGGCTTCTCGAAGACCTCGGGGCCCAGGCCGCTCGGCCTGGGCAATCACGTGATCCTGGGGGAGCGTGCGTTCGGCACGCCGGGATTCGGCGGCAGCATCGGCTTCGCCGATGGGGAAGCCCAACGATTGCGGGCAGAGCCTGGTCGGCGCTGCCTACCGCGCCGTTGGCTACCGTTTGGGTGCGGTAGGCGCGCAAGACCGACCGCGTTCTCAGGAAAGCACACTGGCACCGGAACGTCTGGTTTCGGCGCCGACCACCGTGTCGCCTCTTGGCGCATCAGAGACGGAGTGCAAGCTCGGGAAAGCTCTCATCAGAGACCTTCGGGAAGGTCTGCTTTCCGGTGACATCGGCGGATGCGCCGGCAAGGTCCGGCTGGCGGGACGAATTATCAATTCTTACGAACGATCTGGGCTCACGCCACCAAGCCCACAGGACTAGCCTTTCCCTGTCGGAAGCATTGAGAACTTCCACAAAGGGAGACGTCCATGGCGGATGGAACGCAAGTCGCTCATGCGTGGACCAAGGCCGAGATCCTGTCCCTGTTCGACCCGGCGACCGGCAAGCTGGACAGGCGCGTCCTGTCGGACGAAGGCATCTACCAGCTTGAGCTGGAACGGATCTTCGCGCGTGGCTGGAACTTCATGTGCCACGAGTCCCAGCTCAAGGGCCCGGGCGACTATCTCATCAGCTACATCGGCGAGGACCAGGTCATCGTCGTGCGCGACGAGGAGGGCGGGATCAATGTCCTCCTCAACACCTGCCGGCATCGGGGCAACGCCCTCTGCCGCGCCGAACAGGGGCGGGCCAAGTCGTTCGTCTGCAGCTATCACGGCTGGAACTACGCCCTCGACGGCCGTCTGATCGGCGTTCCCGGTCAGAAGACTTACTACCACGACGAGCTCGATCGCAGCCGGCTCGGCCTGGCCAGGGCGCGCGTCGAGAACTATCTGGGCTTCTACTTCGCCACGCTCGCGGACGACGCGCCCCCGCTCTACGACTACCTCGGCGACGTCGGCCGCACCGGCCTCGGCATGGTCTGCGCGCACGGCGACGTCGAGGTCGTGGCGGGCGTCCAGAAGAACATCGTCGACTGCAACTGGAAGATCGCGGTCGACAACCTGTTTGACTGGTACCACGTCCCCTACAGCCACGTTTCCGCCCACACCGCGGGCTTCTTCGACATCGCCGCGATCCTGCATCCCAAGAACCAGATGGTGATGCTGGGCGAGTGGGGGCACGCGATCGGCGGGCCGGCCATCCCCCGGGAGATGCAGGCGCAGATCGACGCCATGTCCGACGAGCAGCGGGAGGCGGCTTCCCGCGCCATCGAGAACAGCCCCCGGCTGCGACCGCGCCAGGCGACAGAACTCATGGGCCCCATCGGCGTGCGCAGCCAGGGTCACCCGAACATCTTCCCGAACCTCTGGATCACCCTCGACGGGGCGCAGCTTTGCCTGCGCCTGCCGCGCGGGCCATCGGCCACCGAGCTCTGGTGGTTCACGGTCGTACCGAAGGCTGCGCCCCCGGCCTTGAAACGGCGACTGGTCTCGATGGCGACCCACTTCTTCGGACCCGCCGGGCTCCTGGAGCAGGACGACGGCGAGAACTGGAGCCAGAGCACCCGCGCGGCCCGGGGCGTCGCGAGCCGCAGCCTTGGCCAGCATCTCAGCATGGGCCTCGGCCACGGCGAGGTCGTCGTCGGCGCCAACGACGAGCGCTTCGTCGAGGGCCTCGTGAGCGAGCACGGCCAGCGCTGGCTCTACCGCGCGTGGACCGAATGGATGGCCGCGCATGACTGGGCGGACCTGGAGGCGAACCATTCGCCGCCGCCGGCGGGCGTGATCTGATGACAACGCTGGAAACCACTCGCCCCGACGCCACCAGCCGGCGCACGCCGGCGCTCTCCGAACGCGCTCTGCTGCAATACGAGGTCGAGCAGTTCCTCTACGAGGAGGCCGCGCTGCTCGATGCGCGGAGGTATCGCGACTGGCTGGGCCTACTAGCCGACGACATCCACTACTGGATGCCCATACGGCGCACGGTGACGCTCAGCGACCTCGACCTGGAGTTCACTCGGCCGGGCGAGATGGCCTTCTTCGACGACGACCGCGAAATGCTCGAGATGCGGGTCAGGAAGCTCGAGGCGGGCTCGGCGTGGTCGGAGGATCCGCCGTCGCGGTCGCGCCATTTCGTCTCGAACGTGCGCCTTCTCGAGATCGATCGGGACGAGGTCACGGTGGAGGCGTGCTTCCAGCTGTGCCGGTCGCGGCTGAACTCCGAGGCAAGCACCTGGGTGGGCCGTCGCATCGACGTGCTTCGGCGGGACGGCGAGGCGTTCCGCCTGGCCCGCCGACAGCTCTTCCTCGATCAGACGATCATCCTTTCCACCAACATGAGCACGATCTTTTAGGGGCCGGGACATGGCTGCACTGGACGGACAGGTGGTGCTGGTGACGGGCGGAGCCTCCGGGCTGGGCCGCGCCGTCGTCGAGCGGTTTCTGCAGGAGGGCGCGCGGCTAGTCGTGCTCGACCGCAGCGCGGACCGCCTGGCCGACCTCGCGGCGGCGGGCGCCGGCCGCCTCGAGGTGGTCAGCGGCGACGTTCGCTCCCAGGCGGACAACGCCAGGGCCGTGGACGTCTGTCGCGAGCGGTTCGGCAAGCTGGACTGCGCGATCGGCAATGCCGGGATCTGGGACTATTCCCTCGGCCTCGACGATCTTCCCGCCGAGCGGCTCGACGCGGCGTTCGACGAGCTGTTCCACGTCAATGTGAAGGGCTATCTCCACCTGGCCAAGGCGGCGCTGCCGGACCTGGTCCGTTCGTCGGGCTCGCTGATCTTCACCGTCTCCAATGCGGGCTTCGATCCCGCTGGCGGCGGGCCGCTCTACACCGCGTCCAAGCACGCGGTCGTGGGCTTGATCCGTCAGCTCGCGTT
>Ga0136846_1216388_pt1 | contig 13333 bp, 18 predicted proteins | sample HopSoiMetagenom2_FD_96841 | JGI IMG/M metagenome (GOLD analysis project Ga0136846, IMG submission 96841) | Grasslands soil microbial communities from Hopland, California, USA - 2 Assembly 2016 (version 4) | ecosystem: Environmental > Terrestrial > Soil > Grasslands | place: USA: Hopland... | reverse complement strand
CGCCCCAGGAACGCAAACTGATCGACGAATTGTTCGACCGCCTCGCGTCGCTGGAGCGCAATCCGCGCGATCCCGACGCGGTGCGCGCGATCAACGAGGGCCTGCAGCGGGCGCCGAACGCGCTCTATCCGCTGGTGCAGACCACGCTCGTTCAGGACGAGGCGCTCAAGCGCGCTGACGCGCGCATCCGCGAACTCGAACAAGAGCTTGCGCTTGAACCGGGCGAGCCGGTGAAGCAGCCGGGCTTCTTGGACAGCATGCGCGATGCGCTGCTCGGCAAGCCGCAAGGTTCGGTGCCAACGGTGCGGCCCGGCGGCGAGGCCCGTCCTGCGAGTCCGTGGGGTAACACCGCGGCGCAGCCAGGTTACGCTGCCCAGCCTGGCAGCTACGGCGCTCCACCCCAGGCCCCTGGATCGGCTGGTGGATCATTTCTCGGCACCGCCGCCGCGACCGCCGCGGGCGTGGTCGGCGGTGCGCTGCTGATGAACAGCTTTCGCGGCATGTTCGGCGGCCACAACCAGGGCCAAAGCGCGTTCGATTCCGGCTATGGCGGCGACCGGGCGCCGTGGGGCTCGGATTCGAGCGGCAGCGATCTCGCCCGCGACGCCGGCGTAAATGACATTGGCCGCGGTGGCCGCTTCGCGGATGCCGACGACGGCTCGCAGCGCGCCGGCCTGTTCGACTCATCGCCGGGCGACAGCGACTTCGACGGTGGCGAGATTGACGTGGGCGGCGATTTCGGCGGCGACGGTGGCAGCGACAGCGCCTGAGCGCAGGGTCGGCGACAAAACAAAAGGCCGCCGGAGACGGCGGCCTTTTTAATTCAGCGTCGTGCAGGGCGCTTAGATCACCACCACCTTGGTGCCGACCTTGACCTTTTCGTAGAGGTCGATGACGTCCTCGTTGCGCATGCGGATGCAGCCGGATGACACCGCCTGTCCGATCGTCCAAGGCTCGTTCGAGCCGTGGATGCGGTAGAGCGAGGAGCCGAGATACATCGCGCGCGCGCCCAGCGGATTCTCCGGGCCGCCGGCCATGAAGTGCGGCAGGTCGGGGCGGCGTTGCAGCATCTCCGGCGGCGGCGTCCAGTCCGGCCATTCCTTCTTGGCCGAGACTTTCTTTTCACCGGCCCAGGTGAAGCCCGGCTTGCCGACGCCGATGCCGTAACGCAAGGCGGTGCCGTTATCCTGCACCAGGAACAGAAAGCGGTTCGGCGTGTCGATGACGACCGTGCCGGCCGGTTCGGAGCCGTGATACGCGACGACCTGCTTCTGGAATTTCGGATCGATGTTCAGGCGCGGATCGACCGCCTCGGTCCGCTCGGCGGGCTCGCCGCGGGCCAGAATGTCGGACGACGGTCGCGGCGGCGCCACCGAACGGCCGCCGCCGAACAGGAACTCGATGAAGCCGCCGCCGAGATTTGGCTCGGAGTTGGCGGCGGCATATCGCGCGGGCTCGCGCTCGGCCGCAATCGGCGCAGGCGCGGCCTGCGGCACGACGTAGGACGGGGCGGGCGGTGCGGCTTGGACGTAGCGATCTTGGGAGTACCGGTCTTGGGCGTAGCGATCCTGGGCGTAGCGTTGGGGCGTGAGTGACAGCGGCTCGGCCTGGGCCGAAACGATGGCGATGGTGCTCATCAGGAGCACCAGGAAGATATGACGTTGCATCGACGTACTCTGCACTGGTTTCGTCGTTTGGGATTGCTCCCGCGATCCGCCACTACATGGTGAAAAATGTACTGATCGGTAAAAACGCGGCCGCCAAGGGCGCGCAAGCGGTCACGACGGCGTGGTTCGTCGCATTACGGTTTATTTTGCCTGAAGCGCTATGGTTAACCGCGCGTTTCCGCGACCGCCTCCGCGGATGAACCCGATTTTAAGCGGCGGTGTCGTACACGTCGCCGGGGAACGGGGACGGCGATGCCAGTTCAGCGCAAAGTGTTTCGGATCGAAGAGGGCGCGCGCCCGCGCACAGCCCATGGCGTTGCCGCGGGCGATGCCGAAGGCGTGCTGCAGCATCGCGAGTTCATGACCGAGATGCAGTCGCTGCGCGAGTTGATCGTGCCGCGCACCGAGGTCGATCGTGACGCGCTCGAACGCGCGCGGGCGCAGATCGCGGAAGCGCAAGCCTACAAGCACGAGCTTGGCTTGATCTACGCCGCGGTCGAGCGCACCCGGAGCGAGATGACCATGCTCGGCGCCGAAGCACAGAGCAACGAGCGGACCGCGCGCGCCAGCCGCGAGCTTGCCGCGATCGTCGGTAGCACCGAGCAGGCGACGCAGTCGATCCTGCAGGCGGCCGAAGAGATTGACCAGGCGGCCAACGCGCTGTCGGTATCGGTCAAGGGCAGCCACGATCAGGGGCTGACCCATGACGTCCTGGACCGCGTGGTTCAGATTTTCGAGGCCTGCAATTTCCAGGACCTCACTGGGCAGCGCGTCAGTCATGTGCTCGAGACCCTGAAGTTCGTCGAGGAGCACGTCGCCCGGCTGCTGGCTATCTGGCATCGCGTCGAGCAGTTCACGCCGGTCGCGCTCGATGCCGAGGCGAAGGACGATCGCCGCTTTCTGAACGGGCCGAAGCTCGCCGATGATCGCGGCCACTCCACCCAGGAAGACATCGACAGTATGTTCCGCTACGCCTGATCAAGGGCGTTTGATGGCGGCGAAGCAGGCCAGCGCGACAACGGCAAATCCGGCGGCCAGAGCCAGCGCGGTCGCATCCGATGCCCGTTCGGCGACGAAGGCCATCACCAGCGGCGCCGCCGACTGCATCACCAGCCAGAAGCCGCTGATGCGGCCCATCAGTCCGCCATAACCGTCGGCTCCGAACAGGGCGAGCGGTAATGCGCCTCGTGTGATGGTGACGAGACCATTGGCCGCGCCGAACATCATCGCGAAGGCCGCCGCGAGCGGCACGGAAATCCCAAACAGCGCCAGCAACGCGAAAGCCGCGACCAGCAGCGATACCGCCGCGCGCCCAATCAGCAGCGGATGCACGTTGCGGCCGAACGCAAGCTCGGTCAGCCGCGCCGCCACCTGGGCCGGGCCGAACAGCGCGCCGATCATCACCACCGTCGCGGAATCGATGCCGCTGCGGCCGAAGATTGCGAGGAGATGTGCAGAGAGGGCCGAGGGCACGAAGGCGTAGGCCGTAAATGCCGCCGTCACCAGCACGAAGGCGAGGCCGCGCGACGGTAGCAGCGCGGCCGGCGCCGTTGTTGTCGGGCAACCCGCCGGGACATCGAGAGCGGCGCGGCTCCGTGGCAGCGCGAAGGCATAAAGCGGCGCGCAGACGAAGGCCATCAGCGCGGCATAGACGAGGTAGGTGCCACGCCAGCCGATCGCGCCGATCAGGAAGTGCGTTGCCGGCCAGCCCGCCGTGGAGGCAAAGCCGCCGGCCAGCGTCAGAAACGTGATCGGCCGACGCGCGGCGGCCCCAAAGATGCGCCCGAGCGAAGCGAACGCCGGATCGTAGAGCGACGCGCCGAGACCGGCGCCGAGCACCATCCACACGGCGAGATACATCGCCGGACCGCGGGCGTGAGCCAGACCGAACAACCCAAGTGCGCTGACCAGCGCGCCGGCCGTCATCACCACATGGCCGCCATAACGGTCGATCGAGCGGCCGACGAACGGCGCGACCATGCCGGCGATCAAGAGGCCGAGCGAAAAGCCGCCCATGATGAAGGACAGCGACCAGCCGGTCTCCGCCAGTATCAGCGGCGCGGTCAGCACCAGCGAATAGAAGATGGTGCCCCAGGCGACGATCTGGGTGATGCCCAGCACCGACACCGCGCGCCAGGGGCCGACAAACATGTCGCGGAGGCTTGGCATGGCGCCGGGAGTATTCACTGTAGGCGGAGTAAAGGCGAGGGAGCCTGATCTGGGTTAGATCAGGCTCCAACGAAAAAATTTATGCCGCCACCTTGGTCTCGGCGAAGGCCGGCACCTTTGCCGCGAAGCGATCGAGCCAAGCTACGAGTTTGGGATGCGCGGCGCGCCAGTCGCCGGCAAAGCGAAGGTCGCGATGACCAAGGAAGCAAGCGAGCGCAATCTGACCGACATCGGGGAGCGGATCGAGCGAGGGCGGATCGGTCTCCAGCGCCGTAAGCCCGCGCTTGATCTTGTCGGCCTGGTAATCGGTCCACTTCTTGACGTGATGCTCGGGCGGCCGGAAGCGGCCTTCGTACAGCAGCAGGATTTGTGCGTCGGTCATGCCGTCGGCCAAGGCCTGCAGCCGGAGCGTGGCAAAGCGCGCCTTGGGCTCCTGCGGGATAATCTTGCCGCCTCCGGCGCGGTGATCGAGGTATTCGACGATCACCCGCGAGTCGAATAGCGTGGTGCCGTCTTCCAGCACCAGCGTCGGGATCTTGCCCAAGGCATTCTGCTGGCGAAGCGAGTCGTTGGCGTCGTTGGTGTCGGCCGGCTCGACTTTAATGTCTCCGGAAAGGCCGAGCACGCTGGCGGCAAGCTTGACCTTGCGGCCAAAGGGCGAGGGCGGCGTCGAGCGCAGGATCATCATGAGGATGTTCTTCGGTTTGTTGCGGTATCGGTGTGTTTGATCGTAACAGGGAGTTGCGCGGCCGTGGGCGGCCTCGGCGGTCACGAAAGAGCATCGTCACGCGCGTTGCCAGCGAAAGCAACCCGCGCGGCAGCAGAACTGGTCGTCAGCCAGTGATGACCAGGTTCACGGCCTTCGGGCCTTTGCCCTTCTTGTCGGGCTCGACTTCGAACTGAATCCGCTGTCCTTCGTTGAGTGCTTTCAAGCCGGCCTGTTCGACCGCGGTGATGTGCACGAACACATCGCGCCCGCCATCGTCCGGCTTGATGAAGCCGTAGCCGCGTTCGCCATTGAAGAACTTGACCGTACCACTGTTTGCCATTGGCAAACTCCTTCCCCCCAATGCTCCGCCACCGACCCCACGGCGCGGCGGCTCGGCCAAACATTCACATCGGTAGAAGGCGTCAGCCCTTGAGGCCTCAGTCACTCCGCCGACCCCCCAGATGGAGGCGGAACGTCTAAGCCAGCACGCCTAGGCTAGACCCAATGTCGGCCGGGTGGAAGGCGCAGAACGCCGTCAAAATGCGGATTCGCCGGCCAGCCAGTCGAGTGTCACGGCGCTCGTTGCACCGCGGGAGAGGACCTCGGCCAGCACCGGCAGCAACAATTTGAGTTCGTCCTGCAAGGTCCACGGCGGGTTGACGGCAATGAGCCCGCTGCCGCGCAAACCCGTGTTGGGACCGGCAGTTGGCAGGATCAGTTCCACTCGCAACATTTTCGCGATGCCGCACCGGACGAGTCCGCGGGTGAACCGTTGGACCTCCGCCGGGTCCTTGATCGGATACCAGAGCAGATAAATCCCGGTCGGCCATTTGCGGTGCGCCGCCGCCAGCCCTTGGCCCAACCGGGCGAATTCGTCCGGTTGCTCGAACGGCGGATCGATCAGCACCACGCCGCGCCGCTCCGTCGGCGGCACGTAAGCGGTGAGCGCGGTCCAGCCGTCGATCGCGATGGCCTTGGCGCGGTTGTCGCCTGCTAACTCGCGTTCGAGGGCAGCCGCCGCGCGCGGCTCGAGCTCGCAGGCGATCAGTCGGTCCTGCCGGCGAAGCAACGCCTGCGCCAGCACTGGCGAGCCGGGATAGCGGGCCAGCCGTCCGTCCGGATTGAGAGCTGCAACAGCATCGAGATAGGGCGTGAGTAGCGCGCCAACAGGCGGCGGCAGCGTTGCGCCCATCAGGCGGCCGATGCCGTCGCGCCACTCCAATGTCTTGCCAGCTTCTGGCCCGGCAAGATCGTATTGGCCGGCGCCGGCGTGGGTGTCGATGATGCGGAACGCGGCGGGCTTTTCACGCAGATGGGTCAGCACGCGGCAGAGCACGGCGTGCTTGACGACGTCGGCGAAATTGCCGGCGTGATAGGCGTGACGATAGTTCATCGTGCTCGCAAGTTATCGGAGCGCGATCTTAACCTAAAACCGTTTCCAGCATGCGCGGCGGCAACGCGGACCTTGGCGGACCTTTGGCGGACTTTTTCGCCAATCCGCTCCGCCGTTAAGGTTGAGATCGGTTCCTGCTCAACGATGCTCCCGCGACCGGATAATGGTGGCCGATGGGGCGGATGCTTTTGCTTGCAGCGCTGGTCTATGGCTACGGCGATGCCGGCTTCGACGGTCATCGTCCGGAGTCATTCGACCGTCTGCTGCGCAACTTCCATCTCACGGTCAACACCGCCGCGAGCGAAGTGCAGCGTATTCTCGTGACCATCGACAACAGAGCAAACGTGATCGGGACGCTGCCGACGCTTGGCAATAAGCTCCGCCGTATCGGGGATGCCCTCGGCCCGGATTAGCCGCCACGCACCGGCGGCATCAGCAGCTTGTCGCGCCGGCAAGCGCGGCGGTCGATCTCGTCGCAGTCGCGAAATTTCAAATCCTTGCTCATGCAAATGCGGACCTCGCTCAGCCGCGTGCTGCCGCAGGTCACCGAAATCGCTGCGCGCGACAGTCCGGGGTTGCTCTTGACGAAAGCCTCCTCGACCTCGTCCGGCGCCACGGTCAGCGTCGTCTTGGGGGCGGCATAGCTCTCGGGGATTTTCACCGTTTCGCGGGCCTTTCGGATCAAGTCGAAGTAAGCCTGCGCTTCAAGGCCCGAGCAGGTGCCGTGCTGGTCCCACTCGTGATAGATCAAACCCGGCGCCGGCATCAGGTCGAGCATCGAGGTCGTGAGCTCGCGGGAGAGCCGCGGCGCCGGCACCTGGCAGTCGCGCGGGAAGCCGCGTTCGTATTGCGGCCAGAGCCCGTGGACGACGAAGGAATACGGCCGCCCGCGGCATTGGTCGTTGGACGGTCGGCCGCGCTCTTCCGATTCCTTGCAGAACGACGGCGACCACGACAGCGACAGCACGTAGAAGTCGAACCGGCCTGGCTGGTTGCGCGGCTGAGCTTGCTGCCGGCTTTGTTGTTCTTGTGCCGACGCGGAGCCGAGCCCGCTCGCGATCAGAACAACTGCGAATGCGATGGTGCGAAAAACGATGCTGGCCATGGGACGCCCCTTCACTCGACAGGAACAGACGTCGGGAACTTTTCCCTAGGCTTTAGAACAAGTCAAGAACAAAATAGAAATAAAACGGGATCGATGGCCATTACGGCACTCCCGCGTTCCGCCGGAACGTTCGAATTCAAATTCAAAAGTGGTGCGAAGCGCTTAGGGCCCGGCGGCCTTGCACTCGGGGTTGTAGGCCCAGTTGCGGTCGATGCCGACCACACACCACTGGACGCCCCAGTTTGCGCCGATCATGCCGCCGTCCTCGACGATGGAATAGCGGACTGTCCGCCAGTGGCCGTCCGAGATCTGGACGCGGCCGGCGCAGAACCGGCGCGGAATGGTGCCGTCGGCCCACGGCCGGTAGGCGACCTCACGGATCTGATCGAAGTTCGTGATCTGCAAATCGGAGTTCCAGAACCGGCCCTCCTTGGTCGCAAACCGCCGCTGAATGGTGGAGAGCGCCCAGGAGTCGTCGCAGGAGGGCAGCTGCGAGTCGAAGCGCGGGCCGATCATATAGAAGGTCTTCTCGAACCAGTTCGCCGCACCTGCTGGTCCGCTGCAGATGGATGCGATCAGCATCGCAACGAGAATGCCCGCGCGTTGTTTTGTGAATTGAACGCCCACCCGATCCTCCCTCAGCACAAAACCAGCCCCCATGGTGCTTCCAGCGCATCCACTTTACCACAGGTTTTGCGCGATTGTGGCGGGTTGATCACAATTTTACCAGCGGAAAAGCCCACGCCAATGGTGGCGATCCAGGGCCGCCGCTCCTAACGTTCCGGCGTGATTCGCGCGAACCGGTATCTGCTTACGCGCGCCTGGGGCAGGGCGGAGGCGAAGCATGGCTGTGGACGCGCGCCGGCTGAAGACAGTCGAGAAGGTGTTCGGCCTTGAGGCCGCAGCGGTTCTCTTGGCCGACCTGCTGCCGCCCTGGATGCTGGAGCTGAGCCTGCTGGTTGAGGCGGTCGAAGCCGGCCGGCCGCCAGGGGCGCCGGCCGATTGGCAGCCCGGGGTGGTGATCCGCCTGCCGTTTTCGCTCAAGATCAGCCGCGAGGGGGTGCTTTGTTCACAGGCGCTGCTGGCGCTGGCCGACGCCGCGATGACGCTGGCCTGTGCCGCGGCGTGGAACGGCCACCGGCCGATGAGCGTCATCGATCAGACCATGCACTTCCTGCGCCCGGTGAATTTCGACGTGATGGCGGATGCGCGCATCGTCCGCGTCGGCCGCACCACCAGCTTCGGCCGGGTGTCGCTGTCGAGCGCCGTCGACCGGCGCCCGGTCGGCATGGTTTCGAGCGCCTATGCGATGTTGTAGCGGATAATCCGAGTTGCCTTGCGTGCCGCGAGGGCTTCGGCCACGCGGGAGGAATAAAAAAGGCAAGCGGCGGGGCATCGACCCCGCCGACTTTTTTGGCCAAAGCCGCGGGTTGGCCGCCACGCGGACCCGATTTGGGCGGGCCGATTGAACCTTTTCCCGGTTCCCGCGTCTTACTAGGAGACGACTTCAGGACGTGGCTCAGGGACGGGTTATGGCGGATCGTGCGGGTCTAGGGTTTGTCGGCTTTATCTTCGGCGGCGTGACCGCCGTGGTGATGCTTGTGGCCGTGACCGTCGTGATCGGTCATGTCGACGGCCGCTTTGTCCTCGACGCCGCGCAGACCCAGATTGCTGCAAACCGATAGCCGATACTGCGTTCAAACAAATGGCCCCGGTTGGGGCCATTGTTATTTTCGCATGCCGAGCCCGCTTAATCTTTGCGCGCCGCCGGCTGTGGCGATTGTGATTTCCACTGCACCAGGCTGTCGCCGATGATCTTCATCGAAGTCATCGCCGCTTGGCTCAACGACGCATAGCCGCTGATCTCCCGCTGCACGCGCTGGCCCTCGTTGCGCAACATGTCGCGCACCTGGCCTAGCTCGGCCATCACCCGTTCGATCTCGACGATGGAGGCGCCGGACACGCGCTCGATTACCGAGTTGACGTTCTCCACGGCGGCGTCGCCGTTTTCCTGCTGGCGTCGACGAAACACCGATAAATCCCGCCGCACGAAGGCGCGGATTTCTCCCTCGACCTCTTCCACGGCCGCGGTGGCCGCGGCCGCCTGATCGGCTTCCGCAGTTCGTTCAGCCTTGATGACAGTCATGCACGCTCCCTTTCGCTGGTGGCGATCACGCTCCCCAAGAGCGCAGCGATTGGCTCATGTGAGTGCGGCGGCACGGTGACGACACTTGGGCAGATACCGGGGCAGATACAGGAACTCGGCCCTTCCTTGCCGCCGCGTTACCAAGTTCGCTTGAATCCGGCGGTAATGCTCTTCTTCGGCGTCGTGGTCCCGGCGTCCTCGATCGACGTCGTGAGCTTGAGTGGGCCGACCAAGGTCTGCTCCATACTCAGCTTGTTGTGCCACTGGGTGTCCACCGTAGATGCGCCGGCGCCGGCCGAGAACGTGGTGCCGGACGGATCGACGTTGAGCCGAACGGTTTCATCGACGCCCCAGGCGGGCGCCAGCGCGGCGGTTGCCGTGTTCGGAATATTCGCAGGGGATGGCATTCCGGTCGGGCCGCCGGGCAGCGCTTGCTTGACCGAATAGCTGTTCTGCAGCGTCACCGACAGTTCCTGGTTGATCGGCACCGACCGGCTGAGCGTGGCGCCGATCTTGCCTTCATCCTTGCCGGCATCGACGCGCGCCTCGACCGAGGTCTTGTCGAAGCCGAGCGGCCGCAGGCCCGGCATGGTCAGATTGCCCCAAACCGCGCCGGACGAGCGATCCTGTGCGACACCGCGCGCGAGATTGTCCGACGCGGCAATTCCAGACGGCGCGGCGAGACTGACGTCGGCGCCGACCTTGGTTTCCCAGGGAGTCGGCAACCGGCGCCCGACCGTCAGCGCGGACGAGCCGTCAGGCTTGTCGGTGCGGCTGCCGAATGTCGGATCGGCATCGCCGGCCATGGCAGCGCCGGCGCCGACAGTCACCGCGAGCGCAGTGAGGATGTTCGCGACGTGAGGACGAATTCGATTCAGCATCACCAACGCTGTGCCGGAGGATTGCGGCTGCGTTTGGGAATCTTTATGGCGGTGGAAAAAGCCGCAATCGTTAACGCGCACGGAGTGCTCGCGAATTCGGCAGCCCCAACCGTCAATAGCCGATCAAGATTTCCACGACCGTTGGTTTGAGCGCGCGCACGCTGGCATCGCTGGAGAGAATCTCCTTGTCGCCGGTGGCTGCAGCGCGCGCCTCCTTCGGCACCTTCGGGTCCGCGGCGAACCGCATGCCGATCTTGCAGCCGCCGGGAAGCGAGCCCAGCGCACCGCCCTCCCAGCCGGCCACGCCCGAGGCGCCGTCGGCGTCGAAGCCGGACAGCTTGAACGGCCGTCCGTTTGCTTTCTCCAGCGCCGCGAGCGGCAGGCCGAGCTTCATGCCCTTTGGCGCGCTCCATTGCGACTTGCCGTTGATCGCGATCACCGAGGTTTCGCTCCGCGCGCCCTCTTTGGCCCAGATCACTTCAAGGCGCCGCTTCGGATCGTTCGGAAACAGGATGGTGCCGGGTATCTTGCTGCCTTCGGGACCATCAACCTCGCCGAACGTAAGATTGCGCGAGTCGTACTTGATCGCGAGCTTGAGGTGGGAGGAGTCCTTGGCGAACGCGCCGCTGCAAGCGACGGTCAAAGCGGGAGCGGCCGCGGCGGCCGCCGCCGGCTTTTTCGCCGGCGTGTCCAGCAGCTCTTCGCCGTCGGGCGCAGTTTTGGCTTCGGCGGGGGCGGTGCGCTTCGGCACGGCCTGGGCCGCGGGGGCGGCAGGCGCTCCGGCCTGCGGCGATTTCGGCGGGTCCGGCCAGCGGTCCTGCACCGGAGCCGTTGACGATCCAGGGGCGGGCGGGAATTGCGACTGCGCCGCGGCCGGCAGTGCGGTGATGATGGTGGCAGCCAGTACGGTGCAAACGCGTGGACAATTCATTGCATCCTCCCGACGCAAACGAGGGCTTGGCTACGCCGCTTCAGCCTTAATTCGGCACAACAATAGGCATTTTGGCCGGTGCTGATCCAGCCTCGGCCGCCCGGTCCGCCGGTGTGCGTGAACTTTTTCATCGGCTTTCGAACGCGAACGGTCCTCTGGGCGTTGAGGGGATGCGCCGCCGGCCGGCTTCCATCCCGGCCGGCAGCCGACAGTCTGGATGCGGCAGGTTTAGGGCAAGGAGGCTCCGATGCTGTTTTGGATCAGGGCGACGCTGACCGGCGGTTTGATCGGCGCGAGCATGGCCGGCGGCCTCGCGCTTGCGGCGGTGGACGCGGTGCCGAATTTCAATGTCGACGCCAGTTGTCAGGCGGCGGCCCAGCAGGCCCCGGCTGCGGACTTCATGACGGTCTGCCGCAACAGCGAGCAGCGGGCCCACGACGAGATCGCGCGGCAGTGGTCGCAATTGAGCGCCGCCGACAAGACGCAATGCGTGCCGGCCGCAAAGGCCGGCGGCCATGCGACCTACACCGAGCTGCTCACCTGTCTCGAAATGGCGCGCGACGTCAGGAAGCTGCATGCCGGAGGCCAACCCCAACCCACCACCACCGGGCAGGGCGTGAAGTAGCCGCCATCGCAACGCTGCGTCAGCGCACGCGACTGCGGCTGCGGCGGCCGCCATCTTCCGCCGTGACCACCGGACGGCCGTCGTAGAAATTGTTGGGCTGGCAGAAGCCGCCCATTCCCGACAGCGCCGCCCGGCACTGATCGAGGGTCACGAAATAGCAGTTGGTGGCACCTCGCGCGCCATACATCGCGCACCAGCGATACGGATCGGCGTGTGCGCTGGTTTGCGCACCGTCGATCGCGAAGGTGACGAGCAACGTCGCCAAAGTCAGAACAACAAGGCGCATGGCGTTCTCCCTTCTCAAGGTTTGGGCTGCGATTTCATCTGGTCGGCAACGCACTTGTCGACGTAGGCGATGCGCTGATCGAGGCTGCGCAGGCCCTTCTGATGCTCGACCGCCATCCAGCAATCGGTGCGGGCCTGGATCACCGGGTCGGGCGGCACCTCTTCGGGCTCGCCGCGGGCCGCGGCGGTGGAGGCGCCGCCGCGGGGGCCGCCCGCGGAGCCGGCGGAGCTGCGCGCGGGAGACGGGGACGCGGGCGGCGGCGCGGGTGGCGCCGCAGCGGTGACCGCGGGCGCCGGCGCCGCGGCTTGCGGCACGGGTTGATCGCCGGTGGCGAGGCAGCCGGCCAGCAGGAAGCACAACAGCAGTGACAAGACGCGCATGGATACGCTCACAGCACAATCACCATCGCCATCCTAGCGCATGCCGCAACCCAAATGCACACGCAAGCAGTGCACACGCCGCCGCAAAAAGCTGTGCTACGGTCCGGCGCGACCGTCCCAGCAGGAAAGGCGTACCCGTGAGCCAGGCGTCCCCCGAAGTCCTTAAAGGTTTTGCCCCGACCGGCACGCTTCGCGCCGCGATCAACCAGGGCAATCCGGTGCTGGCGCAGAAGGGGCCGAACGGCGAGGCGCTGGGCGTCACCGTAGATCTGGCGCGGGAGCTGGCCAAGCGGCTCGGCCTGCCGCTCGAGCTCGTGATCTTCGACGCCGCCGGCAAGGTGTTCGAGGCGCTGAAGCGCGGCGCCTGGGACATCGCCTTCCTCGCGGTCGAGCCGGTGCGCGCCGCGGAGATCGACTTCACCGCGCCCTATGTGCTGATCGAAGGCACCTACATGGTGCCGAAGGATTCCGCGCTGAAGTCGATCGAGGACGTTGACCGCGCCGGCGTCCGCATCGCGGTCAACAAGGGCTCTGCCTACGACCTCTATCTGACGCGCACGCTGAAGCACGCCACCCTGATGCGGCACGACACCGACGGCGTCGGCATGTTCAAGCGCGACAAGCTCGAGGCCGCGGGCGGCGTCCGGCAGCCGCTGGAAGGCTATGCCAAGCAGGATCCGGGCGTGCGCGTGATGGCGGGCCGCTTCATGGCGATCCAGCAGGCTATGGGCATGCCCAAGGGCCGCGGCGCCGCGCCCGAATATCTGCGCGGCTTCGTCGAGGAGATGAAGGCCTCGGGCTTCGTCGCCGATGCGCTGAAGCGCAGCAACCAGCCCGACGCCGTGGTCGCGCCGCGAGCATGATCCCGAAAAGTGGGTGCCGGTTTTTCGGACTAGATCATGCTCAAAAAGAGCGCCTGAACGGCTACTATTTCTTGGCGCCGAGCGAAGGCGTCGAGCTGCCGCCGCCGCCGTACTGCGCCTTGTAACCGGAGACCGGCTTTTCCCGGCCCTCAGCCTTCGGCTTCTTCTTTTCCTTGGG
>Ga0136846_1232035_pt1 | contig 13335 bp, 11 predicted proteins | sample HopSoiMetagenom2_FD_96841 | JGI IMG/M metagenome (GOLD analysis project Ga0136846, IMG submission 96841) | Grasslands soil microbial communities from Hopland, California, USA - 2 Assembly 2016 (version 4) | ecosystem: Environmental > Terrestrial > Soil > Grasslands | place: USA: Hopland... | reverse complement strand
GACCAGGGCCGCGACACCGGCCTGCCGCGCCTGGCGGCCGCCATGGCGCGGGCGGCGACCGTCCAGGCGGCCGCGGCCTGGGCGCTCGAGGACGGTGGCGCCGAGGCGGTCTTCGTCCACCACGCCTGGCTGGGGGAGGTGCGCGACGCCTTCGACCTGGCGGGTCGCGGCCCCTTCGATCGGGTCATCGATGGCGCCTGGCGGTTCCTCGACGCCCTGGTGGGGCGGCTTTGCGACCTCGCCGGCCCGCAGGCGCAAGTGCTGCTCGTCTCGCCTGGCCGGCGGTCCAACCCCGGCGCCTTGCTGGCGGCCGGGCCGGGGATCGCGCCGGGAAGCCGCCTGCCGCCCACCGACGCCCTCGACATCGCGCCGAGCATCCTTGCCGCCTTCGGGCTGCTGGACCCGGCCGCACCCGGACGGGCCATCGCGGCGCTTGGGAATCCGCTCGAGGGGTTGAGCCCCGCGCCGGCGGTGGAGTCGCCGTCGTTGACGCCGCCCGATCCCGCCCTGCTGCAGGCCGCCCTCGCCGCCGGCTATGCGCCGCCCGCGCCGGTCCACGAAAGCTGGCGTGCCGAGGCCTTGGCCGAGCTGGCCGCCGCCGTCGTCGAGCGCGATCCGCGGACCGCATGCGGGCTGGCCGCCCAAGCCCTGCTGCACCAGCCGGAGCATCCCCTGGCCCTGGGCGTGAAGGCGATGGGCCACGTGGCGCTGGAAGAGGCCGAACCGCTTGCAGACCTGGCCGAGACCCTGATGCGGGTGGCGCCAGACCGCGGCTGGGGCGCCCTGGCGCACGCCGTCCGCCACCTGCTCGCCGACCTCCCCGATGCGGCGTCCCCCTGGCTGCGCCGCGCCGAACTGGATCGCCGGCCGGAGATGCTGCTGCGGGTGGCCACCATCTGGATCGCCGCCGGCCGCCCCGGCGAGGCGGAGCGGCTGTTCAAGGCGGTGCTCAAGGCCACGCCCGAAGACGCCGGCGCCCTGATCGGCCTGGCGGTGGCCGCGGCGGCCCGGCGGGACTTCATCCGCGCGGAGGCGGCGCTGCGCGAGGCGCTGCGCCTGGATCCCGGCCGGCCGTCCGTCCACCTGCAGCTGGCCCAGGTCTACGCCGCCACCGGTCGGCGCGAGGAGGCGCGGCTCGCGGCCGAGGCCGCCAAGGCGCTCGGGGCGCAGGACAGCCTGGCCGCCGCGGCCCGCGAGGGCCGACTCGGCGCCTGAGTCGCGTCACGACCTGCGCGCCGCCTCAGCCATCCCGCTGTTTTCACTGGCGGTTTCGGCTGCGACCCGGTGTAACTTGACATTAATGGGGAACGCCTAGAGAACATTCACAGACGTTTGCGCTTTGTTCTTTGAGGTTCCGCGATGCTCACCCGCAAGCAGCACGAATTGCTCATGTTCATCCACGAGCGGATCAAGGAATCGGGCGTCTCCCCGTCGTTCGACGAGATGAAGGAGGCGCTGGATCTGGCCTCCAAGTCCGGCATCCACCGGCTGATTACCGCCCTGGAGGAGCGCGGCTTCCTGCGCCGCCTGCCGCACCGGGCGCGAGCTCTCGAAGTGGTGAAGCTGCCGCAGCAGGCCACCGCCGCCGCGCCGCCGAAGGGCCGCGCGCCGTTCAAGCCCCAGCTGGTCGACGCGGGGGCCGCCGTGGCCACGCCCGCCAACGACACCCGCGAGCTGCCGATCCTGGGCCGCATCGCCGCCGGCACGCCGATCGAGGCCATCCAGCAGGAGCGCGACCGAATCCAGGTGCCGGAGACGATCCTCGGCGCGGGGGAGCACTTCGTCCTCGAGATCGCCGGCGACTCCATGATCAACGCCGGCATCCTGGACGGAGACTTCGTGGTCATCCGCCGCACCGACAGCGCCGCCTCGGGCGACATCGTGGTGGCCCTGATCAAGGGCGAGGAGGCCACGCTGAAGCGCCTGCGCAAGAAGGGCGCGTCCATCGCGTTGGAAGCCGCCAACCCCGCCTACGAGACCCGCATCTTCGGCCCCGATCAGGTGGCCGTGCAGGGCAAGCTGGTGGGCCTCATCCGCCGCTATCACTAGGCTCGGCGCGTGCGGCCTGGATCAGGCCGCAACGAACCGGAACGACACCAGGAACACCCGCTCGCCACGCCCGTGGCGGGCGGTTTGCATGAGGACCTCCAAAGACTCGAAGCCGCCCTCCTGCGCCATGGCCTCGGTCACGTCGCTGGCGTCGATCTCGGTGAGGCCGGTCACCTCGATATGGCCGTCCAGCAGCGGATAGCGCGACCCGATCCGCACGCGGGGATTCAGCCAGAACCGCACGCTGGTGGTGATCTCGCCGCTGCGGACCCGGCCCCTGAGCGCCTTGGCGAACATCATCGCGGATCGAAGCCCCACGTCCACGGCCTGCGCCCGCGCGTGCTCTGGGCCCAGACGATGCGCCAGCCACGCCCCTCGCGGTAGATCTCCGCCGAGCCGCCCACTGCGAAGTCCCGCCCCGTCAGCACCAACGGCGCGGCGCAACTGTCGGGCCGAAAGTCGTTGCGCAGGATGACCACCTCGGCGCCGGCGCACAGGGCGTCCAGCCGCCCGTCCTTCAGCGGCCGCTTCAGGTTCCACGCCGCCGACAGCCGCACCGGCGCGCCGGGCTTGGCCGTACAGCTCCAGTGGTCGCAGTCGAAGGCCTGGTCGCGCGCCGCCTCGGTCTCCAGCGCCGTCAGGCCCCGCCGGCGCGACCACAACTCGGCGCCGAACAGCTTCACGTCCGGACGCAGCAGGATGGCGTCCTTGCCCGCGCGCACAGCTACGGCCGAACCATCGGCGCTGGCCCAGATGGCGGGCGGACGTGGCGCCGGTACGAGCAGGATCGCCAAGGCCAGCGGAAGGCCCGCCCAGCGGAAGGGCCCCCGCCAAAGGCACACGAACAGCAGGCCGAAGAAGCTGAGCGGCAGGGTCCAGTCCGGACGGCTCGCCACCACCACCTGCGCCTGCGGGGCGCTGGCGGCCCAGGCGGCCACCTGGTTGACCAGGCCGATCGCAAACCCGGCCACCTTCAGCGGCGCCTCGCCCAGGCCGAAGGGCGTCAGCACCGCGCCGAGCGCCAGGCCGGGCATCATCAGGAACGAGGCGATCGGCTCGGCCGCCAGGTTGGCGAAGAGGCCCCACGAGGAGACGCGGTTGAAGTGCTGGATGGCGAACGGTCCGGTGGCGATGCCGGCGACGAAGCTGATCGCCAGGCTGGCCAGCAGCCAGGTCCCCGCGGACTGCGCGAGGCGAATGGGCCAGGGGACGGAAATCTCCTTCACCGGCCGCGGCCAGATCTCGGCCAGCGCCACCAGGGCGGCCGTGGCGGCGAACGACATCTGGAAGCCGGGCTGGGTCACCGCCTCGGGCTGCAGCAGCATCACCGCCATGGCCGCCAGGGCCAGGGCGTGCAGGCTGATCGCCTGGCGGTCGACCAGGATGGCGGCGAAGGCGATGGAGGCGGTGATGGCGGACCGCTGCGCCGGCGGCGGCCAGCCCGACAGCACCAGATAGCCGTTGACCGCCAAGAGGCCCACGACCGCCGCCGCCTTCTTGCCGTTGATCCGCAGCGCCAGCCATGGCCAGGCGGCGATCAGGAGGCGCGCCAGGAAGAAGGTGAAGCCGCCCACGATGGCCATGTGGACGCCGCTGATCGAGATGATGTGCGCCAGGCCCGCGGCGCGCAGGTTGTCGACCTCGGCCGATGGGATGAAGGCCTCGTGCCCCGTGGTCATGGCCGCCGCCAGGCCGCCGGTCTCCGGGCCCAGGGTCTGGACGATCTTCTGGGTCAGGGCCCAGCGCGTGGCGTTGATCCGCATCGTCAGCGCGAGGCGCCAGGGCGGCGGCTCGTCCGCCACCGCCACCTGCGGCGGCTCCAGCGCCAGGCCCACCGCGCCGATGCTCTGGAAGTAGGAATCGCGGGCGAAGTCATAGGAGCCGGGGCTCGCCGGCTGCGGCGGCGGGTTCACCAGGGCCAGCAGCCGCACCAGCTGGCCCGGCGACGGCAGCGGCGTGCCCGGGCGCAGGGTCACCCGCGCCCGGATCGGGGTTGCGGGTGCGGGCCAGTCGCCGACACGGACGGGCGCGAGCAGCAGCCGCTGGCCGCCCTCCCCCGGCGAGGCGATGTCCACCACCCAGGCCTCTACCCATTGGGCCCGCCCTGCCGCGTCGGCCACGGGTGCGCGCACGCTCTGGGTCCGCAGCTTGGCCACCGAGAAGCCGGCCAGGAACGAGGCGGTGAGCACCAGGGCCATGGTGGTGGCGCGCCAGACGCTCCAGCGGGTCGCCGTCAGCAGCAGGGCCGCCAGCGGAACCAACACCCAGGCCAGCCAGGCCTGCGGCTCACGCAGCAGGGCGAAGTAGAGTCCGCACCCGCCGCCGAACGCCACCGGCGTCCAGAGGGTCCAGCGGTCGGCCTGCAGGTCAGCCTGGTCGCGCAGCCAGGCGCCCATCCGGCCCAGGCTAGGAAGCCGCCGGAGCCACGTGCTAAGTGGCGCCGCCGCGCGAGTCCCCGCGGCCTCCCCTGCCCCTTCGAGCGCTTCCACGCCCATGTCCGCCCCCCCAGCTTCCGACCGCCCCGTCCGCACCCGGATCGCGCCCTCGCCTACCGGCATGATGCACATCGGCACGGCCCGCACGGCGCTGTTCAACTGGCTATACGCACGCCACCGCGGCGGCAACTTCCTGTTGCGTATCGAGGACACCGACCGCGAGCGCTCCACCGAGGCCAATGTGCAGGTGATCTTCGAGGGCCTGGCGTGGCTGGGCCTGCAGCCCGACGAGCCGCCGGTATTCCAGTTCGCCCGCGCCGACCGCCACCGCGAGGCCGTGGCCGAGCTCCTGGCCCGCGGCCAGGCCTATCGCGACTACATGACCGCCGAGGAGCTGGAGGCCGAGCGCGAGCGGGCCCGGGCCGAGGGCCGCGTGGTGCGCTCGCCCTGGCGCGACGCCGATCCGGCGACCTGGCCGGACCGCCCCTATGCCGTCCGCCTGAAGAGCCCGCTGGATGGCGAGACCATCGTGCGCGACGCGGTGAAGGGCGAGGTGAAGTTCCAGAACGCCAGCCTGGACGACCTGATCCTGCTGCGCTCCGACGGCAACCCGACCTACAACCTCGCCGTGGTGGTGGACGACCACGATATGGCCATCACCCACGTGATCCGCGGCGACGACCACCTGAACAACGCCGCGCGCCAGACCGTGATCTATGAAGCGCTGGGTTGGGAGGTCCCGGTCTGGGCGCACCTGCCGCTGATCCACGGACCCGATGGCGCCAAGCTCTCCAAGCGCCACGGCGCCCAGGCGGTGAGCGAGTTCGACGACATGGGCTACCTGCCGGAGACCATGCGCAACTACCTGGCGAAGCTGGGCTGGGGCCACGGCGACGACGAAATCTTCTCCGATGAGCAGGCCATCGCCTGGTTCGACATCATCGACGTGGTCAGCGCCCCGGCCCGCTTGGACTGGGCCAAGCTGAACCACCTCAACAACCACTACATCCGCCTGGCCGAGCCCGCGCGCCTGGCCGAGCTGGTCATGAAGATCCTCAAGAGCCGCGACGTGCGCCTGAGGCAGGGCGACGAGGCGCTGGTGCTGCGCACCATCCCGTTCGTGCGCGACGGCGCCAAGACCACCCTGGAACTCGCCGACGCGGTGATATTCGTGCTGAAGAGCCGCCCCATGGACATCCCGGACAAGGTCCGCGCCCAGTTGGACGGCGAGATGCTGGGCCGGATCGGACGACTGCGCGCCGCCCTGGCCGCGGTCGCCGACTGGAGCTTCGATCCGCTCGCCGCCGCGCTGCGCGCCTTTGCGGAGGCGGAGGGCGTGGGAATGGGCAAGTTCGGGCCCCAGCTGCGCGCAATCCTGGCGGGCGCCTCGCCGGCGCCGGACCTCGCCGGGACCATGACCGCCCTCGGACGCGACGAGAGCCTCAGCCGCATCGACGACGCGCTTTCGCTCCCCGCGTAAAGGGGTATAAGCCGACGAACATTCGTTTCATCTCGCAACCGCGAAGGGGGCCATATGGCGGACACGGCGAAGATCCAAGTCGACGGAAAGACGGTCGACCTCCCCGTCATGAAGGGGACCGACGGCCCCAACGTGATCGATATCCGCAAGCTCTATGCGGAGGCCGACGTCTTCACCTACGACCCGGGCTTCACCTCGACGGCCAGCTGCGAAAGCAAGATCACCTTCATCGACGGTGACAAGGGCGTCCTGCTGCACCGCGGCTATCCGATCGACCAGCTGGCGGAGGAATCCAGCTTCCTGGAGGTCTGCTACCTGCTGCTGCACGGCGAGCTGCCCAGCGCGCCGCAGTACGCCGAGTTCGAGAGCAACATCATCCACCATACGATGCTGCACGAGCAGTTCGACCGGTTCTTCCAGGGCTTCCGGCGCGATGCGCACCCCATGGCGATCATGGTCGGCGCGGTCGGCGCCCTGTCGGCCTTCTACCACGACAGCACCAACATCAACGATCCGGAGCAGCGGATGATCTCCGCCCACCGGATGATCGCCAAGATGCCGACGATCGCGGCTCGGGCGTTCAAGTATTTCCGCGGCCAGCCCTTCGTCTATCCGCGCAACGACCTGAACTACGCCGAGAATTTCCTGCGCATGTGCTTCTCGGTCCCGGCCGAGGAGTGGGTGCCGAACCCGGTGCTGACGCGGGCCATGGACCGCATCTTCATCCTCCACGCCGACCACGAGCAGAACGCGTCGACCTCGACCGTCCGCTCGGCGGGCTCGTCGGGCGCCAATCCCTTCGCCTGCATCGCCGCCGGCATCGCCTGCCTCTGGGGCCCCGCACACGGCGGGGCGAACGAGGAGGCGCTGAACATGCTGGCCGAGATCGGCTCGGTGGATCGGATCCCGGAATACGTCCAGGGCGTGAAGGACCGCCGCTATCGCCTGATGGGCTTCGGTCACCGGGTCTACAAGAACTACGACCCGCGCGCGAAGGTCATGCAGAAGACCTGCCACGAGGTGCTGGCCGAGGTGGGCCACCAGGACGACCCGCTGCTGAAGGTGGCGGTCGAGCTGGAGAAGATCGCCCTCAGCGATCCCTATTTCGTCGAGCGCAAGCTCTATCCGAACGTCGACTTCTACTCGGGCATCACGCTGCGCGCCCTCGGCTTCCCGGCCGAGATGTTCACCGTGCTGTTCTCGCTGGCCCGCACGGTCGGCTGGATCGCCCAATGGAAGGAAATGATCGAGGACCCGGCCTACAAGATCAGCCGCCCGCGGCAGATCTACACTGGCTCCGGCCCGCGCGACTACGTGCCCTTCGACAAGCGCTGAGCGCGGCATCCAGCCACGACATCGGAGCCTCCGCCTTGCGCGGAGGCTCTTTTGTTTTGAACCGCGAATGCACACGAAGGAACACGAATAGGCCGAGCCATTCGTGTGTATTCGTGTTCATTCGTGGACAATTGAAAAGGGGCGGCTGTCGCCGCGCTAGGCGCGGCCGACGAGGTCCAGCACCGCCTGCGCCGCCGCCTCGCTGGGGTCGAGTCCGCCGCGGCCCATCTTCACCAGCGCCGCATCCTGCCGCTCGACCTGGCGTGTGCGCAGCGCCGGGTCCTCCAGCCGCAGCGCCAACTCGGCCGCCAGGGCCGGCCCGTTGCAGTCGGCCTGCACCAGCTCCGGCGCGACGAACTCCTGGGCGGCGATGTTGAAGAGCGTGATGTACTTGGTGCGGATCAGCCGTTTCAGGATCGCATAGGTCAGCGGCCCGAGCTTGTAGCCCACCACCATCGGACAGCCCGCCAGGGCCAGCTCGGTCGTCACCGTACCGGAGCAGGCCAGCGCCACCGTGGCGGCCTTCATGGCGTCGCGCTTGGCGGCGTCGCCTTCGAGCACGTGGGCGCGGTGTGGCCAGCCGGCCACCTTGGCCTTCACCAGCTCCGCCACCGTCGGCGCGGCCGGGACCACCACGTGCAGGTCAGGGCGCTCGGCCTTGAGCCGGTTCACCGCGGCCTCGAACTCCGGCAGCACCCGCTGGATCTCCGAGGGCCGGCTGCCAGGCAGCACCAGCAGGATCGGATCGTCCGGCCCCGCCCCGATCTCCTCACGCAGGCGCGTGGGGTCCGCGTCCGAGAAGTCGATGGCCAGGGCGGCGTTGCCCACGAACACGGCCTTCAGGCCCGCTGCCTCGAAGGCGGGGGCGTCGAAGGCGTGGATGGTGAGCAGCAGGTCGTACCATCGGGCCGCGACACGCGCCCGGCCGGGCCGCGACGCCCAGACCTGCGGGCCCACGTACTTCACCAGTGGCAGTTTCGGGTCCAGTTCGCGCAGGCGATGGGCCACGCGCAGGGTGAAGCCCCAGGAATCGATCAGCACCGCCACGTCCGGCCGCTCACGCGCGGCGATGGCGGCGGTCTCGCGCGCCCGTCGCATCACCTTCGGATAGGCCAGCAGCCCCTCCAGCAGGCCGAAGATCGACAGGTCTGAGATATCGAACGGGCTCGCCACCCCCTCGGCGCGCATCCGCTCGCCGCCGACGCCGACGAACCGCACGCCCGCGCCCAGCCGCGCCTTCAGCGCCCGCGCCAGCCCCGCCCCCCGGTCGTCGCCGGAGGCCTCGGCCGCCACCAGCATCACCGTGAGCGGCTGCTCGGTCACGGGCTGTCCTTGGCCGGCTCGACGCCCAGCACGAAGACGCCCAGTTCGTCCGCCAGGGCGATGACCGCCTCGCGGTCCAGCACCAGCAGCCGTCCCGCCTCGCCCACGATGCCGGCGAGGCCCGCGCGGGCGACGCCCTGGATCGTCGCCAGGCCGATGGTCGGCAGGTCCACGCGCGTCTCCTGGATCGGCTTCGGCGCCTTGGCCAGCACCCCGGCCCCGGCGCCCGGCTTGCCGCGCAGGTGGGCCGGCAGGTCGGCGACCCGCGCCAGCATGGCGTCGGTCCCCTCCTGAGCCTCCACCGCCAGCACCAGGCCGTGGGCGACGACGGCCGCCTGGCCGATGTCGAGCCGGCCGATGGCGCGCGCCACCTCCAGCGCCGTCTTGGCGTCCGCCAGCTCGGGTCCGGTGGGCACATAGGCGCCGAGGGGCCCAGCCTGGAGCGACAGGTCCTCCATCACCTCGTGCGCGCCCTGGACGGCGAAGCCTGCCTTCTCGAACTCGCCCACCAGCAGCCGCAGCAGGGCGTCGTCGCCCTTGCGCGCAGTGGCGATCACCTTGGGCAGCAGCATCAGGCCCTTGAGGTCGGGCACGAGGCTGGCGAAATCCGGCCGCGCCACATTGCCGGCGAGGCAGATCGAGCGGCAGCCGGCGCGCTTCAGCGCCCGCACGCACTTGCCCAGCTCGGCGATGCCGACCTCGGCGCCGGCGTAGGGCGCGAGGCCCGCCCCGGCGAAGCCCTTCAGCCGCACCACGAACAGCGGCCGGCCGGAACGCTCGCAATGCTGGGCGATCTCCACCGGCAGGGTCCCACCGCCGGCGATGAGGCCGAGCTTGTCCATCCGCCTAGACCTCGCGGTCCGGCAGGCAGAGCGGCCGGCTGGCGTCGGCGCGGATGAAGTCGATGATCTCGCTGACGGGCGCGGAGTGGCCGAAGGTGGTGGCGGTGTCGTCGACGCGCTCCTGGAACGTGCCCTCCTCGGCGAACAGGAGGCGGTAGGCCGAGCGCAGGGCCGCGATCGTCTCGCGGTCGAAGTTGCGGCGCTTCAGCCCCACCAGGTTGAGCCCTTCGAGGTGAGCGTGGTTGCCCCACACCAGGCCGTAGGGGATCACGTCCTTGGTCACGGCCGCCAAGCCGCCGATGAAGGAGTAGCGCCCGACGCGGCAGTGCTGGTGCACGGCCGCCAGCCCGCTGATGTTCACGAAGTCGCCCACGTCGACATGCCCGCCCAGGGTCGCCGAGTGGGCCAGGATCACGTTGTCGCCGACCACGCAGTCGTGGCCCACGTGGCAGGTGGCCATGTACATGCCGTCGTTGCCGACCCGGGTCACGCCGCGGCCCTGGGGCGTGCCGATATGCATCGTCACGTGCTCCCAGATCAGGTTGCGGTCGCCGATGATGAGTTCGGTCGGCTCGCCCTTGTAGCCGGTGTGGTGCGGCGGCCCGCCCAGGTTGGCGAAGTTGCGGATGGTGCAGTCCTCGCCGATCCGCGTATGGCCCTCGATGACGACATGGGCCAGCAGCTGGGTCCGCGCGCCGATCCGGGCATGCTCGCCCACGACACAGAACGGGCCGACGCTGACGCCGTCGGCCAGGTCCGCCCCGTCGGCGACGAGGGCGGTCGGGTGGATCGTCACAGGCAAGGATCAGGCCTCCCGAACACTCAAGTCTCGACCACCATGGCGGCGAACTCGCACTCGGCGGCGACCTTGTCGTCCACCATGGCCTTGCCCGCGAACTTGAAGACGTCGCCGCGGTGGCGGACCACCTGGACCGGCATGCGGATCACGTCGCCCGGACGCACCGGCGCGCGGAAGCGGCAGTTGTCGCAGCTCATGAAGAAGATCGCCTTGCCGGCGGTGTCCACCTCCAGCGACTTCGACATCAGGACCGCGCCGGTCTGGGCCATGGCCTCGATCAGCAGCACGCCAGGCATGACCGGATAGTCCGGGAAGTGGCCCTGGAAGAACGGCTCGTTCACCGTCACGCACTTGATGCCGACGATGGATTCGTTCTGCTTGTACTCCTCGCAGCGGTCGACCAGCAGCATCGGATAGCGGTGCGGAATCCGCGCCAGCACCTCGGTAATGTCGATGGCGGTGGGATCGCTCGCCACCGGCGCCTTGCGCGTCATGCTTCTCCCCCACCCCGCCGGCTGGCCATGCGGGCCAACCAGGCGGTCTCCTTCAGCCAATGCCGGATCGGACGCGCGGGCATGCCGCCCCACGTCTCACCGGCGGGAATGTCCTTCATGACACCCGCCGCCGCGCCCACCCGGGCGCCGGCGCCGATGGTCACATGGTCGGCGACCCCGGCCCGGCCGCCGAACTGGGCGCCGTCGCCGATCAGGACGCTGCCCGAGATGCCGGTGTGAGCGGCCATGACGCAGTTACGGCCCACGCGGACGTTGTGGGCGATCTGCACCAGGTTGTCGATCTTGGTGTTCTCGCCGATCACGGTGTCGTCGAAGGCCCCGCGGTCGATGGTGGTGTTGGCGCCGATCGAGACCCCGTCCTGGATGATCACCCGCCCCAGCTGGGGGATGTCGATCAGGCCCTTCGGCCCGGCGGTGGCGCCGAAGCCCGGCTCGCCGATGGTGGCGCCGGCCAGGATCCGCACCCGGTCGCCGATCAGGGCGAAGCCGATGGTGACATTGGGCGCGATCTCGCAATCGCGGCCGATGGCGACCCCCGGGCCGATGACGGTGTTGGCGCCGATGCGGGTCCCGCGGCCGATCTGGGCCCCCGGCCCGACCACGGCGCCGGGACCGAGCACGACCCCCGCCTCCAGCCGCGCATCGCTCGCCACTGGCGAGGGCCCGGACGGCCGCGGTCGGTGCAGCCGCTGGGCGGCGAGCGCATAGGCGCCTTGCGGATTGGCGACCGCTAGGGCCACGCAGCCCTCCGGCGCCTGGTCCGCCAGCGCCGCCGGCAGGAAGCACGCCCCGGCGCGCAGTCCCGCCAGGTCGCCCGCATGCTTGCGATCGGCGACGAAAGTGATGCAGTCCGGTCCGGCATGGGCCAGCACCGCCACGCCGCGGATCATCCGCCCCACAGCGCGCGCGTCGGCCAGCTCGGCGCCGCTCGCGGCCGCCAGCTCGCCCAACGGCACAGGGCCGAGGTCTTCGAAGAAGCGCGGATCGGGCATGGCGGCCTCTCGAACGCACGGAAATCGAGCGCACGGGAATCGAGCGCACGGGGAATCGCAGGCGCCAGGCCCGCGACCTCCCCTTATAGCGAGACCGGGTTCCGGGCGAACCGGCCGCAGCGCGCGGCCGGCCGCAATCGGCAGCTTACTTCTTGGGGGCCGGGGCCGGCGTCGCCGGACGCGGAGCCGCTGCGGCGGGCGCCGCTGACGGAACCTGCTGCTGGTCCAGATGCTCGCGGTCGAAAGCGAACTGGGTGATCTTGCCGTTCAGCGCGGTCACCACGGTGTTGGTGATGTCGCCGGCCGGGTTGAACATGTCGCCCACCACGGCATTGCGGTTGATCAGCAGCGAGCAGGCCTTCTGCTGGTAGGCCTGACGGATCAGGGGCTCCAGCTCGTCGCCCACGCGGCCCAGGGCCTTCTCCTGGGTCACCTGCATCTCGCGGTCGCGCAGCTGCGCCTTGCGCTGCAGGGCGTTGTTGCGCACCTGCAGGCCCGCGGCGCGCTGCTCCAGGGTGTTCTGGTCCAGGGTCGCGCGCTGGCCTTCAAGGGCCCGGGCGTCGTTGTCGAGGCCGGTCTTCTCGGCGTTCAGCTCAGCGTTCACCTGGGCCACCAGCTGCTGCAGGCGCGTGGTCACGTACTTGCCGACGGTCGAGGAGCCGATGGCGGCTTCGATGGAGATCGTGCAGACGCCGGGGACCGGAGCGCCGTGGCTGATCGCCGGCGCCGCGGGCGCGGGCGCCTGGGCGAAGGCGGCGGTGGCGCCCGAGAGCGCGATGGCCGAGGCGCAACCCGCGGCGACGTAGGCTTTGAAAGTCATGATGTCCTAGAACCTGGTTGAAGTGGAGAACCGGAACGTTTCGGTCCGGTCGTAGTCGTCCTTGGCCAGCACCTTGCTGAAGTCGAAGCGGATGGGACCCATCGGCGACTTCCAGAAGATGCTGATGCCCGCCGAAGCGCGCAGGCCCAGATCGTCCTTGATGCAGGTGTTGCGCGCGCCGGGCGTGGCGTAGTTCGGGATCGTCTGGGTGGGATCGGCCGGGTCGGCGATGGTGGGCTGGTTGCAGTCCACGTCGCCGGTCCGATAGATCTTGTCGGCCTTGTCCAGCTTGCCCAGCGTGCCGAAGTCGGAGAACAGCGCGGCCTTGATGCCGTACTGCTCGGGCAGGAAGGTCGGCACGGTCAGTTCGACGGTGCCGATGCCATAGAGCTTGCCGCCCAGGGCGTCGGTGCGCCCCTGGGAGAGGTCGCGCGGACCGATGCCGGCCGTCTCGAAGCCGCGGAAGTCCAGGCCGCCACGGTAGTAGCGGTCGTTGATCCGCACCGTGTCGCCCGCCCAGCCGGTCACGTAGCCGGTGATGCCGGTCAGCGACAGGATGATGTCCTTGGTGAAGCCGTGGTACCAGCCGCCCTCGAGGTCGCTGCGGATGTAGTTCACGTCGCCGCCCAGGCCCGCGATGTCCTGGTTGAAGTCGATGTAGAAGCCGCGCGAGGGGTTCAGGTAGTCGTTCCGACGATCCAGCCGTGCCCCGTAGCCGATCAGCGAGGTCAGCCGCTTGCCCACT
>Ga0136846_1231430_pt1 | contig 13336 bp, 8 predicted proteins | sample HopSoiMetagenom2_FD_96841 | JGI IMG/M metagenome (GOLD analysis project Ga0136846, IMG submission 96841) | Grasslands soil microbial communities from Hopland, California, USA - 2 Assembly 2016 (version 4) | ecosystem: Environmental > Terrestrial > Soil > Grasslands | place: USA: Hopland... | reverse complement strand
GAAGCTTCGCCGCGACGTCGCGCACCTCCGCTTCTGTCTTGTACGTGATGCGACTCATCCAGAGCCCGAAGGACCAGAGCGGCGGAACGGGACTGCGTCCCGTAAGCGCAGTGTACTCGGTGAGGATTTCCTTCGGCTGGCCGAGGAACACGAACAGGTCGAGCACCTCGTCGCCCGAGTAGATGACCGTGTGCTGGTCGAAGTCGTGGCCGAAGTCGAACGTGACGGGTGCGCTCGTGTGCACGAACATGCCGTACCCGTTGCTGCTCAGGAAAAACGGGATCGCCTTGTATTGGCGGTAGTTCTGCACGCCTTGAGCGTCGCGCAGGAACATGACCATCTTCTGGCCACGCTTGTCGAGTCGGGTGAATGACTCACCGGTGCCGAAGATCTTTTCGTCGTGCTGCAGCTCGAACGTGGCGGCGGTGCTCCGGCCGAGATCGCGCGCGCGACGGACGAACGAGAACGGCGTGTACGGCTGGAACGACGCCGGGTCACCTAACGTTTGCGTCCGGGTGAGCAGCTTCCCGGCGGTGTCGTACAGCTCGATGTGCCACGGATTGCGGATGAGTCGAAGCTCGCCGAATTGGCCGCGATAGCGCACGACGCTGTCGCCGGCCTCGGCGCGCCACGAGCGGTCGGTTGGCACCGGGCCGGCGAGCATGAGGGAGTCGGTGTCCCGGTGCGCTTCAGGTGGCAAATCGCGCGTAAAGAACCGGAGCCGAACGGTGCGCGGGCTGACGAAGGAGATCTCGAAGGGCAGGGCGGGGTCGCGGTCGTACTCGGTGCCGGGGAACTCGGTGGCTTCGGCGCGCGCGTAGCCGACATCCATCTTGTTGAAGGAGTAGCTCGGCTGGCGGGTATAGCGCTCCCACTGGAGGAGGCCGGCGCCGGTGGCCGGGTCGAATCTTGTGACGCGGTGGCCGACGAAGTGGAGCTGGTCGGGTGTCTCGAAGTATTGGCTGATGTCGACGAGGTCGCCGACGATCTGCGGCTGAGCCGCCGCGTGAGGGGCGGTTTGGGCAGCGCCGGCATCGGGCCTAACGAGAACGCCGATCGCGGCGATGCCGATCAGCGCGATTCGCAGATCGTACACGGTCATCTGCCTAAGGCTTCTCGAGATCCCGAATCCAGATATTCCGATACCGCACCTTCGTCCCGTGATCCTGCAGCGATAACGGCAACCGGTCCTCATGCTTCTCGTACGGCGGCCGCTTCTGGTGCGCCGTTGGCCCCGACAGCACGACGTTGTCCTGCACGAGCACCCCATTGTGCAGCACCGTGAACCGGGCCGGACTCGTAACCTTGCCGGCCGCGTCGAACCGCGGACGATGGAAGATGATGTCGTACGTCTGCCACTCGCCGGGCGGGCGACTGGCGTTCACGAGCGGCGGAAACTGTCCGTAGATCGCCGATGCCTGGCCGTCCGGATACGTCTTGTTCTCGTACGAGTCGAGCACCTGCACCTCGTATCGCCCCATGAGGAACACGCCGCTGTTCCCGCGTTCCTGACTCTCGCCCACCGCCGGGAGTGGGGCCATCCACTCGACGTGGAGTTGCGCGTCGCCGAACGCGTCGCGCGTGGCGATCCCGCCTGTGCCAGGCACCACCTCCACATATCCGTTCTCGACCTTCCATCCGGGCGCGCCGCCGCCCTCCTTCTGCCATCGAGAGAGGTCGGCGCCTATCAGCACCGTCGCATCCGCGGGCGGCGCGACGGTCCACGTGTTCGAGGGCGGCTTGACGACGCGGGGTTGCGGGCGGTCCGTCGAGTGAATGGGCCACCGCGTGGATGGCTGGGCGTTGGCGTCAGACATGGTGACTGTGACGAGCGCCGCACTGGCGATGCCAATCGAGACGACGCGCCGAATGAGAAAGGGCATAGAATGTCGCTTCGGGAGAATGGGGCGAAGGTCCGACATTGATCGACCGGGCTCTCAGAATCAAGTTTGCGGCCACGTGAACCGATAGGGAATCGGGAATGGGGAATCGGGAATGGATGGACAGGCGCGCGTTTTTCGAGCACAGTGCCAAAGTCGGTATCGGGCTCGGCGCCGCATCGTTGGTGGCTCGCGGCCTCTGGGCTTCGGACGCCAACGCCGCGACCCTCGACGAGGCGTTAGGCATCGGAGATCCGGCGCTCCAGGCCACCGGGTCACAGCGAGCACAGATGCTCGCGCTGTCCAATGCGGCGATCGCCGCGCAGTGGAACGTGGACGCCGGCCACCTGCACTTCCTCAAGCTGGGCGAGCCGAATGGTGCGGCGCTCCGGGTTCCGGACGATGTCTTCACGATCGTCCTCGGCGACGGCGAGCCGATCCGCGCGAGCGAGATGCGCGTCGTCGGCACGCCGCGGGTAGCGGCGATCGCGACGACTGCCGGCGCCTCCCGGCTCGCCGAGCGGTTGCCCGGCAGCGAGGTCACGGTGCAGCTCGAGGATTTCGCGAAGCGGTTGGCCGTGGCCTGGCGCGCCGAGCTGCGCGACGGCGCGCGATATATCCGGCAGGAGCTGACGATCCGGTCGTCGAAGGACATCCGCGTCAGGGAGGTCGTTCTCGTCGATCTTCCGGCGCAGGCGGCGACCGTCCTCGGGAGCGTGAAGGGCAGCCCGATCGTCATCGACCGGTGGTTCGCCTCGGCCGAACATCCGCTGGCTATGACCGCGGTCGATGGCGCACGCATCCGGTCATCCATCGTCCGGGAGCTCCCACTGCGCGCGTCAACGACGCTGCAGCTCTCCTCGGTTATCGGAACGACGCGCGCCGGACAGCTCCGGCGCGATTTTCTGGCGTACGTGGAACGCGAGCGCGCGCATCCGTATCGACCATTTCTCCACTACAACTCGTGGTACGACCTCGCCTACTTCTCGAAGTTCAACGAGCCCGAGGCGCTCGCCGTCATCAAGGCGTTCGGCGAGGAGCTGCAGCGAAAGCGCGGCGTCGAGCTGGACTCGTTCCTGTTCGACGACGGCTGGGATGACCCGAAGACGCTCTGGGGTTTCCACGGTGGATTCCCGCGAGGCTTCTCGGGCGTGCGAGAAGCGGCTGCGCGTTACGGCGCGGCTCCGGGCGTCTGGATGTCGCCGTGGGGCGGCTACGGGAAGCCGAAGCAGGATCGCCTAACGAATGGCAAGGCGAAGGGGTTCGAGACGAACGCCGGCGGCTTTGCGCTCTCCGGTCCGGTGTACTACAAGCGCTTCCTCGATACCTGCCTGACGATGATCCGCCGCTACGGCGTGAATCAGTTCAAGTTCGACGGCACCGGCAACGCCGACCGCGCGTTTCCCGGCAGCGCGTTCGGCAGCGACTTCGAGGCGGCAATCGCGCTCATCGAGACGCTGCGCCGCGAGAAGCCGGACCTCTACGTGAATCTCACGACGGGCACGTATCCATCGCCGTTCTGGCTACGGTGGGCGGACTCGATCTGGCGCGACGGCGAGGACCACGATTTCGCCGGCATCGGCTCGAAGCGCCAGCAGTGGATCACCTACCGGGATGCGCAGACGTACGCGAACGTCGTCAGGCGCGGCCCGCTTTTCCCGATCAACTCGCTCATGCTGCACGGGCTCATCTTCGCGCGATCGGCGAAGAACCTTCAGATCGATCCACAGAACGACTTCCCATCGGAGGTGCGCTCGTACTTCGGCACGGGGACGCAGCTTCAGGAGATGTACGTCACGCCGACGCTGCTCAACGCGGCGAACTGGGATGTCCTCGCGGAGTCGGCGAAGTGGTCACGGCGCAATGCGGCCACGCTCGTGGACACCCACTGGATCGGCGGCGATCCAGCTGTACTGCAGCCGTACGGGTGGGCATCGTGGTCGCCGCGCGGCGGGATCATCACGCTCCGGAACCCGGGCGACAAGGTGCAGGCGATGGGCATCGATGTCCAGGAAGCGTTCGAGCTGCCGCCGGATGCGCCGCGCGTGTTCAAGGCGCGCAACGCGTTCCCGGCGGGGCGCGGGCGCATGATCCCGAGTCAGTTCATCAAGACGCAGTCGCAGCGTGTTGATCTTCAGCCGTTCGAAGTCCTGACGTTGGAATTGACGTCCTAGTCGCCTTCGATTTCCTATTCCCGATTCCCGACAGATGCGGCTGACATCGCTCGATTGGGTCATCGTCGTCGTATCGATCATCATCTCGTTCGCTCCCGCGGTCGTGCTCGCGCGACGCGCCGGGTCGAGCACGGCCGAGTTCTTCACATCGGGGCGCGCGGCGCCGTGGTGGCTGATCGGCGTGTCCATGGTCGCCACCACCTTCAGCACCGACACGCCGAACCTCGTGACGAACATCGTGCGCACCGGTGGCGTCGCGGGCAACTGGGCATGGTGGGCCTTCCTGCTCACCGGCATGGCCACGGTGTTCTTCTACGCGCGGCTCTGGCGACGGTCAGGCGTCCTCACCGATCTCGAGTTCTACGAGATCCGCTACGCCGGCAAGCCCGCGACGTTCGTCCGCGGATTCCGCGCATTGTATCTGGGTCTCTTCTTCAACTGCGTGATCATGGCGACGGTGAACCTCGCCGCCGCGAAGATCGCGAACGTGTTGTTAGGCTGGCCCATGGCGAAGACGCTGGTCGTCTGCGCGCTCCTCAACGTCGCGTTCGCGGCGACGTCGGGACTCTGGGGCGTGCTCGTCACTGACTTCATTCAGTTCGGCATCGCGATGACTGGCTCAGTCGCGGCGGCGGTCTACGCCGTTAGGCAGCCACAGGTCGGCGGACTGGTCGCGCTGTTCGCGAAGTCGGACCTGAAGACGCTCGCACTCGTCCCCGACTTCGGCGACTGGAGCGTGGCGCTCGCCGTCATGATCATTCCGCTCACCATCCAATGGTGGTCCGTCTGGTATCCAGGCGCGGAGCCGGGCGGCGGCAGCTACATCGCGCAGCGCATGCTTGCCGCCAAGACCGAGAAAGACGCGCTCGGCGGCACCCTGTTCTTCAACTTCGCGCACTACGCGCTGCGCCCATGGCCGTGGGTCGTCGTGGCACTTGCGTCGATCCTCGTGTTCCCGTCGCTCGACGACATTCGACATGCCTTCCCATATGTGGACCCGTCGCTCATCGGGCACGACCTGGCGTATCCCGCGATGCTCACGTTCCTCCCGGCTGGCCTGCTGGGCCTCATGGTGGCCGGGCTGCTCGCCGCCTACGTCTCGACGATCTCGACGCACCTCAACTGGGGGACGTCGTACCTCGTGCACGACTTCTACCGGCGCTTCATGAAACCGGGGGCCGACGAGCGACACTACGTGCTCGTGGGGCGTCTCGTCACGGGCGGGCTCATGGTGCTCTCGGCCGCGCTGACGTTCGTGCTAACCACGGCCCAGGCGAGCTTCAACCTCATGTTATCGGTCGGCGCTGGTACCGGGCTGATCTACCTGCTGCGCTGGTACTGGTGGCGCATCAACGCGTGGAGCGAGATCGCCGCCATGGTGAGCTCCTTCCTCGTTGCGGTCGGGTTTTTCGTCGCCGGGAAGAACGGCGCGACGATTGCTACTGCGACGTCGCTGCTCATCACGATCGCCGTGACGACGGTCGTGTGGGTGGCGGCGACGTACCTGACGGCACCGACCGATCGGGCAACGCTCGTGTCGTTCTATCGTCTCGTGCGCCCGCCGGGTGCTGGCTGGGACGCGGTTCGCGCGGACGCGGAGGTGGGGCCGTCGCCTGACAGCATCGCACAGTCGCTCCTCGGATGGGTCCTCGGATGTCTCGTCGTGTACGCCGCGTTGTTCGGGTCGGGAAGTTACCTGTATGGTCGGACCGCGCAGGGCGTCGCGTGGACGGTGGTGTTCGTCATCGCCTGCGCCGGCTTGATTCGGCTGATGATGGGGCTCTGGCGCGAGCAGGAATCGGGGCGTTAGGCATGCTGGTGCAAGGAAGCTCGAGATGACGAACAAGGCCGTCATACTCGCCCGCGGGCTCGGCAAGCGGATGCGGCAGGCGGACGAGCGAGCAACGGTCGACGCACAGCAGGCTGCCGTCGCCGACCAGGGTATCAAGGCGATGATTCCCATCGGCCGGCCGTTTCTCGACTACGTCCTGAGCGCGCTCGCGGACGCCGAATACCATGACGTATGCCTCGTCATCGGGCCGGAACACTCCGCCGTGCGCGACTACTATGAACGTTCCGACCTGCTCGACCGCGTTCGCGTCACCTTCGAGATCCAGGAGCGCCCCATCGGTACGGCGAATGCCGTGCTTGCCGCCGAGCCGTTCGCGGGCAACGATCGGTTTCTGGTGATGAATGCCGACAACTATTATCCCGTCGCGGCCTACGCGGCGCTGCGTGACCTGGGCGAGCCAGGTCTCATCGCGTTCGATCGTGACGCGCTCATTGCCGATGGACATATTCCGCCGGAGCGGATTCTCAAGTTCGCGCTTCTCGACATCGGCGAGGACGGCTATCTGCGACGCATCTTCGAGAAGCCTGACGAGGCAACCGCGCGTGCAATGGCCGAGGTGCGGGCGGTGAGCATGAACGTGTGGTGCTTCGACGCGGGGATCTTCGATCCATGCCGAACGGTTGCACCATCGCCGCGCGGCGAGGTGGAGTTGCCCTATGCGGTCCAGCACGCGATCGAGGCATACGGTCGTCGATTCCGCGCGGTTCCGATGGCGGCGCCCGTACTCGATCTTTCCAGCCGCGGTGACATCGCCGGAGTCGCGGAGCGACTCTCGAGTGTCGAGGTCAGACTCTGAGACGGGGGAGTACAGTCGTGCGGGATGCAGGAGGCGCGAATGCGCTCGACGAACGACTCGCGCTGGCGGGGATGTCCGAGGAAGAGGTTCGACGAAAGAGTCGCATGTTCGCTCGCGCGTCGGCGGCGCTCGCGCGACGCCCAACGCTCAGACTGTGGGTGCCCGGACGCATCGAGTTTCTCGGCAAGCATACGGACTACGCTGGCGGCAGAAGCCTCGTGTGTACGGTGGAGCGTGGGTTCGTCGTGGTCGCGGCGGCGCGAGATGACCGGCTGGTTCGCATTACCGACGCCGTGTCGAACGAGCAGGTCGAGATCGAGATGAGCTCAACGCTCGCCCCCGCTGATGGCACGTGGGCGAACTACGCGATCACCGTGGTGCGGCGTATCGCGCGCAACTTTCCGGGGCCGTTGCGCGGCGCGGACATCGCGTTCGCGAGCGACCTGCCGCCGGCGGCGGGCCTGAGCAGCTCGAGCGTACTGGTCGTCGCGATGTTCCTCGCGATCTCGGACCTGAACGCGCTTGGCGCGCACGACGAATATCGTCGAGCGATCGCGAACGCCGACGATCTCGCTGGTTACCTCGGCGCGGTGGAGAGCGGTGCGCGCTTCCGTACGCTCGAGGGCGATCGTGGCGTCGGCACGTTCAGCGGGAGTCAGGACCAGACGGCGATTCTCTGCTCGCGCGCGGGCGCGCTCGTACAGTACGCGTTCGCGCCAGTGCGCTTCGAGCGCACGGTGCCGCTGCCGCAGGATCACGTGTTCGTGATCGGCGTGAGTGGTGTGTTGGCGGAGAAGACCGGGGCGGCGCTCGATCTGTACAATCGTCAGGCGCGGCGCGTCCACGCACTGATCGACCGCTGGCGCCGGGCGACGGGGCGCGACGATGCCACGCTCGCGGACATCCTTGCGTCGTCGCCTGATGCCCTGCAGCGGCTGCGGGCGATCGTGCGCGACCAGGCTGGCGGGACGGCCAGCGACGCGTTCGACGTGAGCGATCTCGTGACGCGTCTCGACCAATTTGCGGCCGAGGCGCTGGAAATCATCCCGGCGGCCGGCGACGCGCTGGAGCGTGGCGATCTCCGCGCACTCGGCGAGCTCGTGGATCGATCGCAGCGCGGGGCCGAGGTGCTGCTGGGGAACCAGGTGCCGGAGACGATGCATCTCACGCGCTCGGCCCGATCGTTAGGCGCCGTGGCGGCGTCGGCGTTCGGCGCCGGTTTCGGAGGCAGCGTGTGGGCATTGGTGCGGCGAGACGAGGTCGAGCGGTTCACCGCCTGCTGGCAGGAGCACTACGTGGCTCGGTTCCCGGCGCATGTCGATCGCTCGACGTTTTTCGTGACGTTGGCGGGGCCGGCTGCGATGACGCTCTAGCTCGGAGAGCGTTTAGGACGCGGAGGTCGCGAGGCCGCGGAGAAGGGAACGGGCGTTGACTCCAGCGATGATTCCTGCTCGTTTGATGGCATGGAACACTACACACCCCAAGGCTCTTTCACGCGGGAGCGAGCTGTGAGCGTCATTCGTGTCTTCTCCGGAACGTGCGTCATCGCTGGACTCATCGCAGCCTGCCACAAGGCGCCTCCCGCCGACGAGCACATGGCGCACATGGCGTCGGGCGACCTCAGCGCCCCGCGTCCCGCGGCCAGCGGAACGCAAGGGACGGCCGGAATTCCGGCGAGCGCCAACACCGCACAGGCGCGAGTGGCCGCGAGCCCGCGACACGGCGAGTGGGTGAAGATCGCGTGGGAGCCGGGGTCGAGCGATTCGCTCATGGCGTGGATCGTCTACCCGTCCACGTCGCGCGCGAAGACGCCCGTCGTCGTAGTCGTGCACGAAATCTTCGGGCTGCAGACGTGGGTGCGCGGTGTGGCGGATCAGATAGCGGCTGACGGCTTCATCGCAATCGCCCCGGACCTCCTCTCACGCGTGCGCGGTGGCGCGAGCACCGAAGAGCTCTCCGGTGACTCGGCCCGCAAGCTGATTCAGGGCGTGAACTCCGCGGAGCGGAACAAGGGGATCGATGCGGCCGCGCGTTATGCGATGTCGCAGGCCTCGGCCGCGCCGAAGTATGCGGTGATCGGCTATTGCTGGGGTGGGAGCACGGTCTGGGCGCACGCCGTCAATGGCGGAGTAAACGGCTTCTCCGGCGGTGTGGCGTACTACGGGACGCCGTACATGAATGGGCCGCAGCCGATCGCCGACTCGCTGGCGAAGATCACGAAGCCGGTGATGCTGCTGAGCGGGTCGAAGGATCAGCGGATCGCGGCCGCGATGCCGGCGATCGACTCGATGATGAAGGCGATGAAGAAGAACTACAGCGGGACGGACTACGACGGAGCCGTGCACGGCTTCCTGCGTGCGCAGGACGACCCGAAGCCGACGCGCGATGAGGCCGAGGAGAAGGCGAATCTCGCGGCGACGAAGGATGCGTGGCCGAAGACCATCGCTTTCTTGAAGAAGAATTTGGGAGTGAAATAGGGACATCGGGACTCGGGACATCGGGACTCGGCTGGGAGGCCATTAGCCCCGAAGGGTCCTCCTGTGCAGTAATAGCATCCCGGCCGAGTCCGCACTCCCGATGTCCCGAGTCCCTTCAGTCTCCAGTTCAGACCGCGAAGACCTCGTATGCAGCCTTGAGCGACGTCAACGGGTCGGAAGCTGTCGGAACAAACTCGTGCGCGACGAAGCCCGTGTAGTTCGTATCGGCAATCGCGTTGGCGATCGCGCGCCAGTTGAGCTCCTGCTTCCCGTCCAGCTCATGGCGACCAGGCACGCCGCCCGTGTGGAAGTGACCGATGTAGGCGACGTTGTCGCGGATCGTGCGGATCACGTCCCCTTCCATGATCTGCATGTGGTAGATGTCGTAGAGCAGCTTCACGCGCGGTGAGCCGACGCCCTTCATCACCTCGACGCCGAACGCCGTGTGGTCGCCCTGGTAGTCTTTGTGGTCGACCTTGCTGTTGAGAAGCTCCACGCACACCGTCACGCCGTGCTGCTCCGCGAGCGGCTTGATCTTCGACAACCCCTCGATCGACGCCGCGATTCCCGCCGCATCGGACTTGCCGGCGCGGTTGCCGAACATGGCGATGACGTTAGGCACCTGGTGCTGCGCGGCCAGTGGAATGGTGCGCTCGAGCTCCGTGAGGAGCATCGCGTGGTTCGCGCGGTCGTTGAAGCCCGTGCTGAGGAAATCCTTGCGATCCGTCGGATAGCCCATCGAGCAGACGAGCCCTGCGTCCCGGACCACGTCCCATTCATTGGGCTGCAGCAGGTCGATGCCCGCGAGCCCGATGCCTTTGGCCGCCTTGGCGAGCTCCGGAAGTGAGAGCTTGTCGTAGGTCCATCGGCAGACAGCCTGTTTCAGTCGACCCGCCGCGAAATGGGAACCGGGAACCGGGAACCGGGAACCGAAGCTCCGCCTCGGCAGCAATGCGCCAGCTAAACCGACTGCACCGACGGCCAGGAACTCGCGCCGCGACCGTAGTTCCATCCGTTCCCGGTTCCCAGTTCCCGGTTCCCGTTTTCTCACAGGCCCAACCTGGACAGATAGTCGTAGCTCACCTTGATGTCTTCGATCGGTGAGGTCGGATTGTCGTTCTCGACGAAGAAATGCTCGATCCCCGCCTCACGGCGCTTGGCGAAGATGCGATTCCAGTCGATCGTGCCTTTGCCCACATCCACAATCGCACCGGAGCCCGACATGTCCTTCACGTGTACGAGCGGGAACCGGCCGGGCCATTTCGCGAAGTAGGCCAGCGGGTCCTGGCCACCCTTCGTGATCCAGTACAAGTCCATCTCCATCTTCACGAACTTCGAATCGCACTCCTTGAGCAGGATATCGTAGCCCATCTCGCCGTTCGGGAACTTCTTGAACTCGAAGTCGTGATTGTGGTAGGCGAAGCGGAGGCCCATCCGCGACAGCTGCTCGCCGACCTTGTTCAAGTCCGCCGCGATCTTGTGCCAGTCATCGGCGCTCTTGCGAATGGACTCTTCGATCCACGGACAGACGATGATCCCGTTGCCTAACGTCTGACACTCATCGACGACGCCCTGGAGGCTGTTCTTGAGCCGGTCCAGCGGGATGTGGCTCGACGGGGAGGTCAGCTTGTTCTCGCCAAGCCACTTCGCGACGGTCTTCGGACTCTTGTCGAACAGACCGGCGAACTCCACTTCGCCATACCCGACGCCGGCAACCTGCTGCAGCGTGTACTTCACATCCTTCTGCATCAGGTCGCGCACCGTGTACAGTTGGAGCCCGATGGCTTGCGGCGACAACCGGGACGTTGGACTGGGGACAAGGGACTCGGCGGACCGTGGCATCATCGCCGCGGCGATACCGGCCGCCGCGACGCCCAGAAATCCACGCCGACTCACGTGAGCCACACCTAACGTATCGCTCGTCGCCGAGTCCGCAGTCCCGAGTTCCCAGTCCCGGTTGTTTCGTCCCATTGTCCGCTCCAAGGATAGTGGCCTGCGTAGAGGTATCGGCGGGCGGGCGCGTCGTCAACTTCCCGCGCTGCGTCACCGCGCGCCTCGAGGCCTCCTGGATTGGTTCGACCCGCATTGACAGGGCTCGCCTACCCCCCGACGTTGGACGGGCCGAAGTGCCCATCCTCTTTGCTCTCGCTCCCAATCGATAACCCCATGGCGCTATTTCTCTCCGCCCGATTCGTGCTGCTTGCGGCCCTGCAGGCGCAGCAACCCGGGCCGACCATTCCCGAGTCGCCGATCGCGCGCGTCATCATCACGCCGGCAACACGCGAGGTCACCGCGGGCGACACCGTGCGGTTCACCGCCGAAGCGCGCGACGCCAGTGGCCGGAAGATCGACAACGCCATCATCCGCTTCGTCGCGCGTGGCGGGCAGGGGGAAGGCGAAGTCGATTCCGTGGGGACGCTGATCGCCAGCTCCGTGGGGAAGATGCCGATCAACGTGGTCGCGCTCGTGCCCGGAACGCGGCCCAAGGTGCAGCCGCTCGACATCCGCATGGTGCCCGGACCGGCGAGCCGCGTGGAGGTTCGGACGCCAGTGGGGAAGATCGTCGTCGGCCAGCAGGTCCGGATGTCGGCACTGGCGTTCACGAAGGTCAATGACCGATCACGCGATGCCGTCCGATGGTCGAGCAGCGCGCCTAACGTGGCACGGGTGGACGGCGATGGGATCCTGACCGCGGTCTCGCCAGGCAAGGCCACGCTCACGGCCCAGGCCGGATCCGCGCGTGGCACCAAGGCGGTCGAGGTGCTGCCCGGTACAGTCACTGGACTGGCAATCACGCCGGCCAAGCCCAAGGCGCGTCAGGGCGACGTCATTCGGTTCAAGGTTTCGGCGAAGGACGCGGCGGGACAAGCCATCACGGGTCTCACGCCGACCTGGTTCGTTTCTCCTGGCAATGGCCAGCTGGACGAGGACGGCGCCTTCGTCGGCTACGAGCCGGGCGACTACCTCGTTACCGCCAGCCTTGGCAGCAAACAGGCGAGCACGGTGGTCCACCTCGAGGCGCGCGACGTTAGGCGGTCGGTGACCGTCGTCGGCAGGTTGCCGCGGAGCGAGTTCCCGACGTCGGAGGTATGGATCCACCCGAACGGGAAGGTCGCCTACCTCGGGACGCACGGCGGCGGTGATCGCGTGTACGCCATCGACATCACCAACCCGTCGGACCCGAAGATCGTCGACTCGATCGTCGTCAACACGCGCCTCGTGAACGACATGCAGACGACGGCCGACGGGAACTACATGGTGCTGACGCGCGAAGGCGCCGCGGACCGCAAGAACGGGATCGTCATCGCCGACACGCACGACCCGCTTCACCCCAAGCAGGTCGCGGACTTCACCGACGGTGTCACCGGGGGCGTGCACTCCGTCTATCTCTACGAGAATCCCAAGTACGGCAAGTACGTGTTCCTGACGAACGATGGGACCGGCGCGATCGATGTCGTCGACATCACTGACCCGGCCAAGCCGAAACGTGTGACACAGTTCAAGACCAACCGTCCGGATCCCGCGCGGTACGTCCACGACCTCGACATCTACGATGGCCTGATGTACGCGAGCTACTGGAACGACGGCCTCGTGATCCTGGACATCGGCAACGGCAAATGGGGCGGCCGGCCCGACAAGCCCGTGATGGTCTCGCAGATGAAGTACAACCTCGACTCGCTGTACGCCGAGGTGGAGGCGGTGTCCGGTGCGGGTTTCACGCGCGGGACGCACACGGCGTGGCGGCAGCGCGACGGCCACTACGTGTTCATCGGCGACGAGGTCTATCGCAACGGTCCCGTCGAGGGCGCGAAGGACGCGTCGTCGAGCCGCATGTACGGCACGCTGCAGGTGATCGACGTCAGCGACATCGAGCATCCGAAGTCAGTCGCGTGGTACGTGCCGGAGAACGGCGGGGTGCACAACTACTGGGCGGTCGGCGACACGCTGTACATGGGCGCGTACGACGCGGGATTCCACGTGTTCGACATTTCGGGCGAGCTGAGGGGCGATCTGCGAGAGCAGGGTCGGGAAATGGCGTCGCTCAATACGGCAGACATGAACGGGAACACGAAGAACGCGGCGTTCACGTGGGGCGTGGTGGTGAATCCGAAGGACGGGCTCGCGTACGTGAACGACTTCAACAATGGGCTGTGGGT
>Ga0136846_1232329_pt1 | contig 13337 bp, 14 predicted proteins | sample HopSoiMetagenom2_FD_96841 | JGI IMG/M metagenome (GOLD analysis project Ga0136846, IMG submission 96841) | Grasslands soil microbial communities from Hopland, California, USA - 2 Assembly 2016 (version 4) | ecosystem: Environmental > Terrestrial > Soil > Grasslands | place: USA: Hopland... | reverse complement strand
CTCCTCGTCACTGGACTCTATGAATTAGGATGCGATGCATCAACGCGCCGTTTTCGCGATTGGATCGAGAAACTGAAATGCAGCGCGATTAAGTTAGTTCGTGAAATTGGCAAAACTGCTTTCTGTGGTGCGTGATGGCCGCGCATAAAGTACAATATAAAAAAGGGCGGGCTGTTTGGCTCTCCTCACAAAATTCTGAACATCAGGAGTGCTCATGGCTGGAAGCTCTCGAACCACCTTCGCCAAACGACAAAAGGAGCGGCAGCGACAGGAGAAACAGGCTGAAAAAGCCCAACGCAAGCTGCAACGCAAGACACAAGACCAGGAAACAGATCCCAATGCTCCGGAAAAACCCAAAGACCTGACCGTTACCTACAATGAAGAAGGCATTCCTGAAGGATTCGGCTTTCATGATTTTTAGGCACTTTATGGGCGACGCCCGCCCAAAGGTGTAGTATTAAGAGGAAGTTAGTTGTCCTCGACTCAGATAGACACATCCTCTTTCGTCCCTGCCTATTTCTGCTGAGAACAGCACCACCCCACAGCACCATGATAAAAGGAGTCGCTAGTGAAGAAGATTTACGTCGGCAATTTTTCATTCCACATGACAGAACCTGAACTAAGGGCGCTATTTGAGCCTTTTGGGGCCATTGACAGCGCATCGGTTGCCACTGATCGTGATACAGGCCGGTCCCGTGGTTTCGGTTTCGTCCAAATGCCAAACGATGACGAAGCAGAAAAAGCCATGGCAGCGCTGAACGGTAAAGACTCCGGTGGACGTGCACTCACTGTAAATGAAGCGAGACCTCAAGCCCCGCGCAGCGGCGGGTTTGGTGGTGGTCGTGGCGGCGGGCATGGCAATGACCGCGGGGGCAATGATCGCGGGCCGCGTCAGCGTCGTGAACCCCGTTGGTAAGACCCAGCGTAGCAAGGCGCATGAGGGGTACAGCGGAAGTTGTCCCCCATGAAACATCTATGGGAACCGTTGTCTGCGGCAAATGCGGACAACGGTACTCCATTAGTGAGTTGCCTTCACAAGATGCGGAACTCTCGCGCAAACAGGCGTCTTTTGTCGCGGACAAGCTGGTATGGGACCATATTCAGGAACGGAAGCATCAGGCAACCATCGAGCTTCCGACTCTTTGACTTTTGCCATCTATTTGACCGATTTGTGATTTAAGACTTTTTGGAAATGGATAGGATCGGCCACCCTGTCAATTTTCAGCCTAGGAAAACCAATATGGCTGTTGAGAATAATGGGACGGCGGTTGCGAGAGCAGAGGGACACAACGCTATTTTTACCGTCCTGCGACAGTTACTCAGGCCATATGAGAGCGAATTGGCCATCCGCACTGACAAGCCTGGTAACTGCTACCTTGAAACTCGTTCTTCCAGCATGAATGGCCGGCGCATGTTCTTTGCCGGCGCCAAAATCAAGAAAAACTACGTCAGTTTCTATCTTCCCGCTCTATATATGTTTCCCGACCTTTCGGACAGAATCTCGCCATCGCTGAAGAAAACAATGCAGGGACAGGCTTGTTTTAACTTCACCACAGCCAATCCTGATTGGTTTGAGGAGCTGGGTAGACTGACCGAGGCGGGATATCAAAAGCTGAAGGCTGAAATGCTGTTGTGAAGAGATTCACCGCTTCCGGCACGCAATCCCTCCGCCTTGGCGGAAGAAAATGACAACAATCAAGCGTTGTTGAATGCGTCGCAGCAAGTTCCTTTCTATGCTGGAACCAATCATGCGTGACCGTCATGCTATGACCATCTTGGCCGACCAGCTCTTTACAAATGCTCCGAAGCGCTCGAGCGCCCTGGAAAAATCATCACCGGCGGCGGCAAAGCCCAGCCGGAAATGCGAGGGCACATCAAAGCAATCGCCAGGAGCCAGAAGGATTCCATGCTCCGCAGCGGCCTGACAAAACGGACGGGCGTCTTCTCCGCTCACCAGCCAGGGGAACGCTGTCATGCCACCCAGGGGCGGAATCCAGCCGAGTACGTCGCGGTGGTCCGCCATGAAGCGCTCGAGGAGCTTGAGGTTTCGGGTAGCAGTTTCCTGGGCCTTGCCGAGCACGACGTCACGTTTACGGATTGCGATTTCAGAGAGAATTTCTCCCGTGGTAGTGTTGCTGATTGAGAAGTAGGCGCGCGCGTTCCAGTATTGCTGGCAACGCCGGACATCGTGCTCGATCATCCATCCTGTGCGTACACCGGCGATCGAAAATGCTTTCGAGAGATCGGCAATTACGGTGGCGTGTGGCAGGCGTGCCGCCGATTTCGTCTGACTTCCGTGGTAAATGGGGTGGTAGACCTCGTCACTTACCAGTTGGATTCCGCGCTCAGCGGTGAAGTCGTGCAAGGCTTGCATTTCACCGTCGCCGATGGTCGCGCCGGTGGGGTTGTGCGGGCTGTTGACCAGGATGAGCTTGGTCTTGGAATCGGCGAGCCGCTTGATCTCATCGGGGTCGATGCGAAAGCCGTTCTCACGGCGCACGCGATAGAAGCGGGTTTCCAGGCCGAAAGATTGTGGCAGCGCAGAGAAAGTAGTGAATCCAGGCAGTGGGATGATTACGTTCGCGCCCGGCTCGGCGGCCAGCCACATCAAGGCCACCAGCGCCTCAGAAGCGCCAGTCACGATTTGCACGGCCTCTACCGGGACTTGCTGCATTAGAGCGATTGCCTCACGCAGACTGTCGGCGCCGGCGGGGCGGCTGTAGACCAGCTTGTGATTCAGGAAGCGGTGGCGCGTTTCCTCGTCAGCCAAGGAAAGGATGTCGTTTACGGTCCAGGTGGGCCCGGTGCTCGCAGCCAGGTTGAATTCTACGTCGTGTTCGTATTGGTCGAGCCAGATATCGAGCAGGAAGGGCTTGAGTTGCATGCGCGCACCTCAGAACGAGAAGTTGGTCCCTGTTATTGATTCTGCGAGCTGGCGCGCGGATGATTTTTGTTTACGAGCAATTTAAAATCCAGCGACTTAACCCCGCGCTGGGCAAACTGCTAGGCCAGAGTCCAAGCGCCTGAAAGCAAAGTAGTAAACCTTAGTAACACGCTTTCACGCAATTGCACCAAAATTGTGCTATACTGATCTTGCTTTAGATCCGCGGTTGCAGGGCTCCTTAAGATCGAGATCTGGTCCAGGATTCCCACACTGACTTACCTCCGATTGTCTACGGCGAAAATTGAAAATATATCGGCATGAGATCACTCTGCCCTGACGTTTTGAAACGTCTTTGCCAGCACCCGCCGCCGATCACAAGAAAGCAAAAAACTCTAAGTGTCTACGTTTAAAGAACTTCCCATATCTCCATATCTACTGGATCGCCTGCGTGCGTCCGAATTCGTAACTCCAACTGAAGTCCAGGCAGCGGCTATTCCGCATGCCGCCAGCGGCAAAAACGTTGTCGCCACGGCCCAGACCGGCACAGGCAAGACCCTTGCCTTCCTGGTTCCCGTAATGGACAAGCTGATGCAGCAGACAGAATCGCGGCCCGGCGCCCTGGTTCTGGTGCCCACGCGAGAGCTGGCACTGCAAATCGGCAAGCAATATGAACAACTGCGGGGCAAGAAATTGCCACCGGCAGCGCTGCTGATTGGTGGCGTTGCAGAAAAATCGCAACTGCGGGCTGTGCGCTCCGGAGCCAAGCTGATCATCGCAACCCCCGGCAGGTTTGAAGACTTGTTTGACCGGGAATTGATTTCGCTCACCGGAGTGAAAATCCTGATTCTTGACGAAGTGGACAGAATGCTGGACATGGGATTTATCCCGGCCATCCGCAGGATTGTCAGCAGGTTGCCAAAATCACGGCAGACGCTCTGCTTCTCCGCCACTCTTGAACCCTCGGTTGAACATCTGGTCGATGATTACGCCCGCGGTGCTGTACGGCTGGCTTTTGGATCGACCAAGAAAGCCTCGGAATCCGTGAATCTTTTGGCTTATGAAGTCCATGCTGACCAGAAGCTTTCACTTTTGAAACGCCTGCTGAGTGAAGAAACCGGGGGCACCCTGATTTTTGGTGGGACCACACGCGCTACCGAGCGGTTGGCTGAAAAGCTGAACCGCCAGGGAATGGCTGTAAGCGTGTTGCACGGCGATCGCAGCCAGTCACAGCGCAACAGCGCTCTTACGGCCTTTCAGCATGGCAAGTCACGTGTCCTGGTAGCTACGGACGTGGCTTCGCGAGGAATCCACGTTGACGATATCGCTCAGGTCATCAATTACGATCTGCCGGCAATACCGGAAGACTTTATTCATCGGGTGGGGCGCACGGGAAGGGCCGGAGCAACAGGCTCTGCCATCACGTTCTATTCAGGCGTGGAGCGTTCTGACCTGGCCAGAATCGAGCGCACCCTGCAGTTAAAGATGCGCCGTGGGCACGTTGATACCGGTCTTGTCCGGGAAGAGCGGGCCATGCCGGTTGACGTTTCCAGCATGCGGGCCGAGCCGGTTAAGCCTGGATCCAGGATGGTTCGACTTCCGGGAGAGGTCTTTCAGCGCTACACGGTCTAAGATTTGCACCCTGGCAGGCCAACAGGGCTTTCCAAACAGCTAGTTTCGGGTCTTGGAGATATTTATCGCCAAGGCCCGTGCTTATTAGGGATGCACTTGACAGATTCTCCTATAGAATAGAATCATGTCCACCCAAAACGATCCCAAGGCCGACTTGCTGGTAAAAACAGCCGATTTTTACCGGCGCTCCATTGCCAATTATGGGCAATTTACAAGAACAGAAAGAAAACCGCGAACCAAGAAACAGCTGGAACAACGTCTCCAGACCATTCTGAAAGAAATCGATTCGCTTGGCGTTAAGCCCGTTTCTGCAGACTAATAGTAGAGTGCAAAGAGCGAACTAGGGCGTCCATCGACCCCGGAAGCAACTGCGTTCAACCGAGCACGGACCGTGACCCACTGCCAAATAAGCCACATGGCGGTTAAACCATCTCCTGGATGGGGTCGTACAAATGTGGCCAGCACTCGCCCATTTGCACGAGTCCTGCCAGTAATCTTTGCTCGCTCTTAATGCGAGAGGAAAATCACTGTTGGCCACCCACGATAAATTCGACCCTGATTGGAAGCAAGTAGACCCTGAAGACGAGGACAAGGAATACCTCACCCCTAATGAAGCCAGCAGCTTTATTGGGACGGAGGTGCCTTCCGCGGATGAGATTGATGATTTGGTAATGACGCTGGATACCGAAGGCATTGATTTAACTGAAGGCGAACTGCCTTCACAACGCCGCAGAAAGACCGGCTTTGGAATCGATGACCAGGAGGAACTTGATACCAGCGTTGCTCCGGGTGTGCTGGATAAAACCAGCGATCCCGTACGGCTCTACCTGCGTGAAATGGGTACGGTGCCTCTTCTCACCCGCCAGGGAGAAATCGAGATTGCGAAGCGATTTGAACGCGGGCATCTCAGGGTGCTTAAAGCAATTTCGCGTTGCCCCATTGTCATTCGAGAAATTACGACTCTTGGCGCCGATCTTGAGTCAGGCGCGCGCTCCATTAAAGAGGTAGTGGTCTTTAACGAAGAGGACGTCACCGACGATATTCTTTCCGCGCGTACTCAGTCCACTATCGATGAGATTGAAAAGATGGTGGAGCACTACAACAAAGTGCAGAAACTGGAAGACAAGCTCGCCGGCATCAGCCGCAAGCAAAATCCCAAGCCATATCGCCGATGCCAATGGAAGCTGGGACGGGAATGTATCGCGGTATCACGCGTGATACGCGGTTTCAAATACACTCCACAGGAACGAAAACGGCTGATTGATCGCGTAACAACCACGACGGACACGATGCGGTCCTTGGATCGTCAGGCGCAACGGCTGGAAAAGAAGATTGAAGGTACGCGGAACGAAGAGCATCGTGCTGAATATAAACGGCAGCAGAAAAGCTGCCTCTCAGACCTGAAGCAACTGGAGCAGGAAGCCGGCGTCAGTTACAAAGAGCTTTCTCGCACGCAGAGGGAAATCACGCAGGGAAACGTGGATGCGGAGTACGCCAAGCGCGAACTGGTGGAAGCAAACCTACGTCTTGTGGTCTCGATCGCCAAGAAATATACCAACCGTGGTCTGCAATTTCTGGATTTGATCCAGGAAGGCAACATGGGCCTGATGAAGGCCGTGGACAAATTTGAATACCGTCGGGGATACAAATTCTCCACTTACGCCACGTGGTGGATTCGGCAGGCTGTAACGCGGGCAATTTCAGACCAGGCCCGCACAATTCGCGTTCCTGTCCACATGATTGAAAACATCAACAAGCTGCTTCGCGCTTCGCGCCAGCTGGTACAAGAGCTCGGACGTGAACCAACTTCAGAAGAAGTTGCGCAACGCATGGACATTCCCGTATCCAGTGTCCGCAAAGTGCTAAAGATCGCGCAGCAGCCCATCTCACTTGAGAGCCGCGTAGGCGAGGAAGAAGATTCGCGTTTGGGCGATTTTATTCAGGACACCACCGGCGTTTCGCCTGCTGAAGCCATGATCCGGGTGAACCTGAAGGAGCAGACCGCCAACGTTCTGCGCACCCTGAATCCCCGCGAAGAGCGCATTATCAAGATGCGATTCGGCCTGGAAGATGGATCTGAGCATACGCTTGAAGAAGTAGGACAAAACTTTCAGGTAACGCGCGAACGTATTCGCCAGATTGAAGTGAAAGCGCTGCGCAAGCTGCGCCACCCTTCGCGTTCACGCAGGCTCAGGGCATTTGTCGATCGAAAGACATTTGGCGAAGGCGATTAAAAGCCGCGGGGTACACCGGCTGTGGGAGAACTATCATGAGCGATAACAACGAAGACAAGACTATTTACAAAGTTGTAGTCAACCATGAAGAACAATACTCAATCTGGCCCGCCCACCGAGAGAATGCGTTGGGATGGAAGGATGCCGGCAAGAGCGGCACCAAAGAAGAGTGCCTTGCATACATCAAAGAAGTATGGACTGACATGCGGCCGTTGAGCCTGAGAAAAAAAATGCAGGAGCACGGGCTCGGTTAGGGATACAGCCGAAATTAGGTGGGTGTAAGCATCAGTCCAACTCGTTCGCGGATGTCTGCGGGAAAGGGCCGCGACTTCCGGGCTGAGGTGTCGAAGTAAACGGCCACCAGAGTCGTGCGCGCGGCTAGCTCGCCTGTCCCATCGTTGGACATTTCGTGGCAGAAGCGGATCGATTTTTCCCTGATCTCGAGCGCCGCCGAGCGAATGGTAATGACATCGCCGGCATGCAGTTCGCGCTTGTACTCAATGCGTTGTTCCACGCCCGCCATCCCCGTGCCTTCCTTCGACAGTCGCGATCGCGAGAGGCCGATGCTGGAGAAGAACTGCCAGGTGGCTTCGTCGAATTTGCCGACATACCACATCACGTTCATATGATTCATATGGTCGCAGTGCCAGGGATAGACTGTTCCCCGATAGGTGATGGGCAGGTCGGGCATCTTTCCTCATGCTCCTCAATGGGTGCGACACAGAGTGACAAAGCCGAGTGGCAAAGCCCAGTGTCGCGCAAAGATCCGGATTCAAGAGTTTAGGGCCGAGTCGGTACGTCACGCAAGCTCTGCACCCAATTAGTCTTGTCAGCCTCGCTCCGGCGAGGCTTTTTATTTCTGGTAGGGCCTTGCGTGATTACGTCATCAATGCCATCAACAGTGGGATTTTTCGTATTGGGAGATCTCGGCTTCGTGCTGCAAGGTCATTCCAATCTCGTCCAGACCGAGCAGCAAGCTGGTGCGGGTGAAAGGATCAATGGCAAACTGGGCGGAAAAACCGTCCGCGGAAGAAACTGTGCAGCTCTCCAGATTGACGGTCAACTCGAAAGCACCGGGTTGGGCACGCGTCATAAGGTCATGAATCTGTGCCGGAGAGAGAGTCACTAGCAGCAGGCCATTCTTGGCCGCATTTGTGGTGAAGATGTCCGCGAAGGAGGGAGCGATCAGGGCCCGAAAACCATAATCGCGCAGTGCCCAAACTGCATGCTCGCGCGACGACCCACAGCCAAAATTCCTGCCTGCCACCAGAACCGTGGCCCCAGCATACTCCTGGGCATTCAGAACGAAACTTGGGTTCGGCTTCCCATTGGATTGAAAACGCCAGTCGTAGAAGAGAAATTCGCCGTATCCGGTGCGCTCAATACGCTTGAGAAATTGTTTGGGAATGATCTGGTCAGTATCTACGTTCTCTCGCTCGAAAGGAATGACCAAGCCGGTATGGGAGTTGAAGGATTGCATTAGAATTCTCGCTTTCAGATTTTTGATTTCAGAGCCGCTTCGAATTCAAAACAAGCGCAAAAGCTGAAATCAAAAATCTTAAGTCCTCACCTTTACTTATACTGCCAATTCCGCACATCAACGAAATGTCCAGCAACTGCTGCAGCGGCGGCCATGGCTGGACTGACCAGGTGTGTTCGCCCACCTGCTCCCTGTCGGCCTTCAAAATTGCGGTTACTGGTCGAAGCGCAGCGCTCCCCAGGGTTCAGTTTGTCCGGGTTCATAGCCAGACACATGGAGCAGCCCGACTCCCGCCACTCGAAACCGGCTTCGACAAAAATCCTGTCCAAGCCTTCTCGTTCCGCCGCGTGTTTCACATTCTGCGAACCAGGCACAACCAGCCCCTGGACTTGCCCGGAGATTCTGTATCCCTTGATTACCCTCGCGGCGGCCCGGATATCTTCCAATCGCGCATTGGTACAGGAACCAATAAAAACACGATCCACCGGGATGTCTTCAATCCTGGTTCCAGGCTTCAGGGCCATGTATTCAAGCGCTCGCAGGCAGGCGTTGCGTTCAGAATCGCTACTTGCGCCGTCGGGATCGGGTATCTTGCCATTCACAGGCGCTGCCATTCCCGGATTTGTGCCCCAGGTTACGAACGGAGCCAGGGCTGCAGCGTCAATCTCCACAGTTGTGTCAAAGCCAGCGCCGGAGTCAGTGCTCAAACTCCGCCAGTAGCTTTCGGCTTTTTCCCAGGCCTTGCCCTGGGGAGCAAAGCGGCGGCCGCGGAGATAAGCAAAGGTAATTTCATCGGGAGCTATCATGCCGGCACGGGCGCCTGCCTCAATGCTCATATTGCAGATGGTCATGCGCGCTTCCATGGATAGCGCGCGGACGGCATCACCCGAGTATTCAATAACATGACCAGTGGCGCCATCAATACCAACCCTGGCGATCAACGCCAGAACCATATCCTTGGACGTAACTCCTGCCGCCGGTATTCCCGAAAAGCTCACTGACATTGTCTTGGGTTTCTTCTGCACCAGGCATTGTGTAGCCAGGACATGCTCGACCTCGGAAGTGCCGATGCCGAAGGCCAGTGCGCCGAAAGCCCCATGCGTGCTGGTGTGACTGTCACCACAAACGATGGTCCTGCCGGGCTGCGTCAGCCCCAGTTCCGGACCAATTACGTGAACGATGCCTTGATTGGGGGAATCCAGGTCAAACAGTTCAATCGCGAATTCGCGGCAGTTCTTGCGCAATGCCTCCATCTGGGAACGCGCAAGCACGTCCGTAATGTTGGAACGAGTCTCACGCGTGGTAGGAACATTGTGGTCCATGGTTGCAAAGGTAAACTCAGGACGGCGGACTCTCCTCCCCGCTATCCGCAACCCTTCAAACGCCTGTGGCGACGTCACTTCATGCACTAGATGCAAATCTATATAAAGGATGGAAGAACCTTCCGGCCCCGGACAGACCACATGATTGTCCCAAATTTTTTCGAATAAGGTGCGCGTCAACTCTGTTCCTCCGTATCGTGTTGAGAGCCTCTTGCCCTTCTTTTGTGTCCCAGTGTTTCCGTAGTGGACTTTCACACAGCATGGTAAGCAAAGCGCCGGTCCAGCAGGTCGACAAATGCGTGCTCCACCAGTTCGCCCATTTCCCTGGTGCTGGCAACGTGCCGTGTATGCTCTCCCGCAATGTCAGCGGTGCGATGGCCGTCATCCAGGACATTTTCAATGGCATCTTCCAGATCGTCCGCCTCCTGCGGCATCTGTGCCGAGTGGCGCAACAACATGGCCACGGAGGTTATGGCGCCCAATGGATTGGCAATTCCCTTTCCCGCAATGTCCGGCGCCGAGCCATGCACAGGCTCATAAAGGTTGATCCCACCGCCAATGGTGGCCGATCCCAACATTCCTAAGGACCCGGTAATGGCGGCAGCCTGGTCCGATAAAATGTCCCCGAACAGGTTCTCCGCAAGGATCACATCAAAGCGAGAAGGATTGGTGCCCAGATGCATGGCACAGGCATCCACGTACATGTGTTCGAGTTGCACATCGGGATAAGACCGGCTGACACCAGTCACTACGCGCCGCCATAATTGCGATGTTTCCAGCACATTGGCTTTATCGACAGAGGTGATTTTCTTGCGTCGCATGCGTGCCTGCTCGAAACCCACATGAGCAACGCGCTCAATCTCCTCCACCGAGTAACGCATGGTGTTGTAGGCATACTCCTGGTTTTCGCCAAATCCGCGCGGCTCCGAGAAATACAGCCCACCGAGAAGCTCGCGCACAATCAACACATCAGCGCCTTCAACTCTCGACCGGCGCAACGGCGAACAATCGGCAAGGGCGGGAAAGCAGGCGGCAGGACGCAAATTGGCAAACCCTTTCAGCTCAGCCCGCAAGCGCAGGAGGCCTGCTTCGGGCTTTTGGTCCCGCTCCAGATGGTCAAACTCCGGCGCACCCATTGCTCCCAGGAGCACAGCCTCACTCTGCAAGCACGCTTCCAGAGTGCTTTCCGGCAGTGGCGAACCGGCAACCCGAATGGCTGCGCCGCCCACAGGTTTTTCTATGATTTCGAACTTGCAGTTGTAGAAGCTGTTGAGCGCATGAAAAATGCGCACTGCCTCACGACAAACCTCAGGGCCAATTCCATCGCCGGGAAGAAGAGTGATTCGCATAAGAACACCAGTAATTAGTAAATTTAGCAGTTGGCAACTAGCAAAGAAGCAGTTCGGTGAACACCTAAGCTCGGGACAACCAACGAATGAGCCAAACGTTTGTGGCGCACCGCCAGCAACATTGCGACCCTTATCAAAGAACCTCTTTTAACGCTGATCGGTCGTACGCCAGCGCCTAACCAGATGTTGTGCGGCGCTTTCCCACTCAGGGAATTGAAATTGGAAACCAGCTTCGACAAGACGACCGGGGACAACGCGGCGGCTCTTGAGCACCAGCTCCGTTTCGGAACGCAGAAAAAGGGTAGCTATCTCCAGCATCCAGCTTGCAGCAGGCAGCCCGATGCGTGATCCCCATGCTTCTCGCAGAGCCTTCATGAATTCCCGGTTCGGCAAAGGATTTGGCGATGCAATATTGACCACGCCATCAATCTCATCTCGGGCAATCAGGTAATCGATGCTATCCAGGAAATCGGCATCGTGAATCCAAGAAACAAATTGCATCCCGCTGGCTGAGGTTCCTCCGAGACCAAACCGAACCAGACGAAGCAATTTATCGAATATTCCCCCGCGATCCGGACTCAGGACCACGGCGCTGCGAAGTGCGATCTTGCGAGTATTGGGTGTGACAGAGTCGAAGAAAGCCGTCTCCCAGCTAGTGGCGACATCAATACTGAAGCGCCACTTGGCAGGCACATCCGGTTCCTTGCCACCAATCTCCCCCGTCTGCTCGTCCATCGGTCGGTCAAGCGCATGACGGTAAATCGTCGCGGTACTTGCGTTCATCCACAAGCGGGGCGGATGAAGGCAGTGACCAATCGCTTGACCTAGCAAGTGAGTCGTCTGAGTCCGGGATTCTTTGATTGCTCTGCGGTTTGCCGGAGTGTATCGGCAATCTACGCTTCTGCCCGCGAGGTTAATGAGTACATCAGCATTCTCCAGTTCCGATGTCCAGTTACCCAGAGTTGCTCCATCCCAATGGACGACGCGCCACGGGGCTAATGTGACCCTGCGAGCGAGGACGACGACATCATGTCCCTGAGCGTGAAAATGTCGGGCGAGAATGTTCCCGACCTGTCCGTTGCCACCGGGAAGAACGATACGGAGATGGGTTCTCACTGCCAACCTCGGAACCTGCTGATCGGAGCCAGTAAAACATTCACGGACTTTTCTGAGGATTTGCCGTCAGCCGGATCCACTGTCTGCCCTTCCGGCGCTTACGTGCGCAAGCACAACCCGTGGCTGGATTTCTCCAATGTGCCCAGCACCAGCAACCAGCCCTTTCCTACTAACTTCACTACCTTGCCTACGATCTCCTTCGTCATTCCGAATCTCAATGGCGACATGCATGATGGGACCATCTCGCAGGCTGACACCTGGCTTCAGAATAATCTTGGCGCCTATATCCAATTTGTCAAAACGAACAATAGCCTGCTGATTATGACATGGGACGAAGACGATGGCACAAACAGCAACCATATTCCTACGATCCTCTTCGGTGGCAGATCAAACAATGCGCTGGTGGCTGTATCCGCTGTTTGCCAAAGCCGTGGTCATAGCGTCAGAGTGGCTGCAGCCTCTGGTTTCCATGGTGAGGTCGATTACTGTCTCTCCCACGCTGGCTTCGTGGAATGCGCGATGATAACTAGTTTCCACGATCTTGCCTTGATGCGAAGCAATCACTTCCGTAAGGCGGTGTAGTGCTCCAGGGTGGTCGGGAAGGGAGACTCGCAAGCGCAGCAGTCTGCCATCCTTGACCAAGCCGCGCTTGATGATGCGTGCGAGCAGTGTCACATCTATGTTGCCGCCCGAGACAATCACGACAGTCACTTTACCATCGCACTTGACCTTGTGGTGAAGCAGTGCGGCAAGGGCGGTTGCGCCCGCTCCTTCCGCCAGCGTTTTTTGGCGTTCCAGCAGGAACAAGACAGCATTAGCAATTTCCTCTTCGTCAACCACCAGCAGATCGTCGACATATCTCTGTATCAAAGGCAGGGTGTTTTCACCGGCACGACGGACCGCAATTCCATCGGCAATCGTCGTAGTAGGCTGAAGCGTGACGGGCCGGGCTTTTTGAACCGCATGGACCATGGATGGAAACGCGGAACTCTGCACTCCAAGAACCTGAATCGCTGGGTTAAGCTCTTTGAGTGCGACTGCCATGCCGGATATCAGCCCGCCTCCACCAACCGGTACCACGACTACTTGAAGAGACGGGACTTGTTCCAGTAATTCCAGCGCCAGCGTGCCTTGGCCGGCAATTACACCGTGATCGTCAAAGGGATGAATAAAAGTGCATTCATGTGCGCGTGAATATTGAGAGGCTGCCAGAAACGATTCATCAAAATTCATTCCGTGCAGAATTACCTCTGCTCCGTATTGGCGGCTGGCGGCTACCTTGACTAATGGCGTCGTAAGTGGCATCCCGATCCGCGCGTTGAG
>Ga0136846_1225791_pt1 | contig 13337 bp, 15 predicted proteins | sample HopSoiMetagenom2_FD_96841 | JGI IMG/M metagenome (GOLD analysis project Ga0136846, IMG submission 96841) | Grasslands soil microbial communities from Hopland, California, USA - 2 Assembly 2016 (version 4) | ecosystem: Environmental > Terrestrial > Soil > Grasslands | place: USA: Hopland... | reverse complement strand
AGATCGAGGCCGCCCTGCACGAGCATGCCGCGGTCGCCGACGCCGCCGTGATCGGCGTCCCCGACGAGCGGTGGGGCGAGGTGTGTGCCGCGTTCGTCGTGCTCGACGCGGCCGCCACCGAGGAGGAGCTGCGGCTGCACTGCTACGACCGGCTCGCGCGCTTCAAGGTGCCGAAGACGTTCCACGTCGTCGCCGAGCTGCCGCGCAACTCGATGGGGAAGATCGTGAAGAGCGAATTGAAGACGGGGGTCCCGGCATGAACGACGTCGTCACGAATGTGGAGGGCCGCCCGCTCTCGAAGCGCGGCCTCGATACGCGCCGCCGGCTGCTCGACGCGGCCGAACACGTCTTCGGCGAGCTCGGCTACCACGACGCGTCGATCGTGAAGGTGGCGGAGCACGCCGGCGTCGCCGCGGGCACGTTCTACCTCTACTTCGACTCGAAGAAGGCGATCTTCGACGAGCTCGTCCGCGACCTGAACCGCCGCGTGCGCCACGCGATGAAGGAGGCCTCGTCGCAGGGCGACACGAGGCTGCAGGCCGAGATCCGCGGCTTCGAGGCGTACTTCCGGTTCACCGCCGAGCACCCGACGCTCTACCGGATCATCCGCCAGGCCGAGTTCGTCTCGCCGGAGATGCTGCGCTACCACTACGACCGCCTCTCGGCCGGCTACATCGACGCGCTGCGCGAAGCCTCGGACTCCGGCGAGATCGGCAGGCTCGACCCGGAGGTCGCCGCGTACGCGCTGATGGGTCTCGGGGAGATGATCGGCATGCGCTGGATCCTCTGGGGCGATGGCCCGATGCCCGAACGCGTGACCGCCGAGCTCGAGCGTCTGATCCGCTGCATCCTCGAGGCCGACGCGTAGTGCGCAGGGTCGGACTGGCCGCCACCGCTTCGTACCTTCCGGAGCGGTGGATGTCGGCTGCCGAGGTCGCGGAGCGCTCCGGCATCCCCGAGAACGTGGTCGTCGAGAAGTTCGGCCTGCGCGGGAAGCACGTCGCCGCCGACGACGAGCACGTCTCCGACCTCTGCGTCCGCGCTGCCTCGGATCTGCTCGAGGAGACGGCGTTCGACGCAGCGGAGATCGACGTCGTCCTCTATTACGGCTCGATGTGGCGCGACTACGCCGTCTGGCAGGCGGCCCCGCACATCGCGTACCGCATCGGCGCGCGAAACGCGTTCGCGATCGAATACGACAACGTCTCGCACGGCACGCCGATCGCGCTGCGCGTCGCGCGCGACTTGCTGCGCGCCGAGCCCGAGCTGAAGACGATCCTCGTGGTCGCCGCGTGCCGCGAGTCGTACCTGCTCGACTACACGAACCAGCGCTCGCGCTTCATGTTCAACTTCGGCGACGGCGCCGTCGCGGGCCTCGTCGTCGGCGATGCGGGCCGCAACGAGCTCCTCGGCTCGCATGCGATCACGAACGGCGCCTACTCGCTCCAGGTCAAGGTGCCGGCCGGCGGCTCGGTCGACCCGGCCGGCTATGCGTTCCTCGACGTCCAGGACCCGGCCGAGATGAAGGGTGGCCTCGACCAGGAGTCGCTGCCGAACTTCGTCGCCGCCGCGGAGGGCGCGCTGGCGCGCTCCGGCCTGACGCTGGCCGACGTCGCGTTCGTCTGCCCGCTGCACACGAAGCGCTCGATGTTCGTTGCCCTGCTCTCGGCGCTCGGGATGCGCGAAGATCAGGCGGTGTACCTCGACGACACCGGGCACATGAGCGGCGTCGACTCGCTGCTCGGCCTCGACCGCGCCGTGCGCGACGGCCGCGTCCAGGACGGCGACCCCGTCTTGCTCCTCTCCGCGGGCACCGGCTACACGTGGGCCGCGACCGTCGTGCGCTGGGGGGAGATGCGGTGATCGCTGTCGGCGACACCTTCGGGCCGTCGGAGTGGATCGAGATCCCGCAGGCGAAGATCGACGCGTTCGCCGAGGCGACGGGCGACCACCAGTGGATCCACGTCGACCCGGAGCGGGCGAAGGAAGGGCCGTTCGGCACGACGATCGGCCACGGCTACCTGACGCTCTCGCTGCTCCCGGTCGCCTCGTACGAGGTGATCCCACGCGAGGGCCGGATGGGGATCAACTACGGGCTGAACCGCGTGCGCTTTCCGGCGCCCGTCCCCGTCGACTCGCGCGTGCGCGTCACGTTCGAGGTGCTCGCCGTCGACGAGTTCGAGGGCGGCCGGCAGGTGACGATGCAAGCGACCGTGGAGCGCGACGGCGGCGACAAGCCCGTCTGCGTCGCCGAGGTCATCTTCCGCAACTACCTGTGACCCGCGTCGCGCTCGTCACCGGCGCGCGCGGTGGGATCGGCGCGGCGATCGTCGCGCGCCTCGCGACCGACGGCTGGACGGTGCACGGCGTCGACGTCGACGACGCCGACCTGACGACCCGCAACGGCAACCGCGCAGTCGTCGAGGCGGCGCTCGACGCGCACGGGCGGCTCGATGCCGTCGTCCCCAACGCCGGCTTCCAGCACGTCGCGCCGGTGCGCGACTTCCCCGAGGAGACGTGGGACCGACTGCTTGCGCTGCTCCTCACCTCGCCGTTCCTGCTCGCGAAGTACGCATGGGAGGCGCTCGCGGCAAGCGGTGACGGACGGATCTGTGTGATCGCGTCCGCGCACGCGCTGACCGCTTCGCCGTTCAAGGCGGGCTACGTCGCGGCCAAGCATGGCGTCGCAGGGCTCGTGAAGACGCTCGCGCTCGAGGGCGCGGACGCCGGCATCCTCGCGACAGCGGTGTGCCCGGCGTTCGTGCGCACGCCGCTCGCCGAGCTGCAGGTCGAGGAGCGGGGGCTCGAGGCGGTGATCGAGCGGCACGCGGTCAAGCGGATGCTCGAGGCCGACGAGGTCGCGAGCTTCGTCGCGTTCCTCCTCGGCCCCGAGGGCCGCGGGTTCACCGGCGTCGCACTTCCGCTCGACCTCGGTTGGACGGCGGCCTGATGGAGCGCCGTGCGCTCGGCAGGTCGGGCATCGACGTCTCCGTGCTTTCGCTCGGCTCGTGGCGCACGTACGAGCGCATCGCGCGCGAGCAGGGGCTGGAGGTGATGCGCGCCGCGCAGGAGCTCGGCATCGACTTCCTCGACGACGCTCGCTACGACGACGAGACGGGCACCGCGCCGATCCCGACCGGCTACTCGGAGATCGTCTTCGGCGAGCTGTTCCGGGCCGCCGGGTGGCGCCGCGACGAGGTCACCGTCGCGAACAAGCTCTGGTTCGAGTTCTGGCCGGAGCAGACGTTCGAGCAGGAGCTCGACGCGTCGCTCGGACGGATGGGGCTCGACCACGTCGACCTGATCTACGCCACGTGGCCGCCGAACGAGCTCGGCGTCGAGGAGATCGTCGACAACGTCGGCGGGCTGATCGCGTCGGGTCGCGCGCGGGCGTGGGGGATCGTCAACTGGCCGCCCGCGTCCCTGCTCGAGGCCACGCGGATCGCAGGCGAGCGAGGCATCGCGCTGCCCTGTTGCGCACAGCTGCCGTACAACGTCGTCTCGCGCTCCTGGGTCGAGGGACGCGACGAGGCCGCCGCGCTCGCGGAGACCGGCGCCTCGGTCGTCGCCTCGGCAGTGCTCGCAGGCGGCGCGCTGACCGGCAAGTACGCGGACGCGGGCGCGTCGGGCCGCATGGCGGAGCAGCTCGCCGACCCGTCGCTCCGCGCTGCCCTCGTTGCAGGCGGGCGCGTCCGGGAGGTGGCCGAGCGCTACGGCACCTCGCCGGCGGCGCTCGCGATCGCCTTCGCGCTGGAAGGCGACCGCGTCGCCAGTGTCCTGTTCGGCGCAACGAGCGCCGAGCAGGTCCGCGAGAACGCCCGCGCGCTCCAGGTGAGCGCGGACGTCCTCGCAGAGCTCTAGGAGGTTCGACCGAACGCGCTCCCGTGCTCCTAGTCCTGCTCGTGGTCGCGTTCGCACCAGTCCGGGCAGCTGCACTCGGCGAGCTCCCAGCGGGGCGGCTGCTCCTGCTCCTCGACCGGAATCTCGGCTGTTTCCACCATCGCGCGCTCCTTTCGGATCCCAGATGTCGCGGTCACTCTACTCACAATTGGATCCGAGAAGGCGGTTATCTTTCGGTTGACAGCTCCAAATGCCGAATCTAGGATCCCACAACTGTCAACCAGCGACACCGGGAGCGCGCGTGGACATCGAAGATCGGATCCAAGAGCAGACAGCCCAGCTCGAAGCCCAGTGGGCGGAGGACGAGCGGTGGGCCGGGATCGAGCGCCCGTACGGGGCGGAGGAGGTCGTGCGCCTGCGCGGCTCGGTCGTCCCGGAGTGCACGGTCGCGCGGCTCGGCGCGGGACGGCTGTGGCGCCTCCTCACGCAGGACGCCTACGTGAACGCCCTCGGCGCGCTGACCGGAGGCCAGGCCGTGCAGATGGTGAAGGCAGGCCTGCAGGCGATCTACCTCTCCGGCTGGCAGGTCGCGGCCGACGCGAACCTGGCGGGCTCGACCTACCCCGACCAGAGCCTCTACCCGGCGAACTCCGTGCCGAACGTCGTACGCCGGCTGAACAATGCCTTGCTCCGCGCCGACCAGATCGACTGGTCGGAGGGCCGGAACGGCACCGATTGGCTCGCGCCGATCGTGGCCGACGCGGAGGCAGGCTTCGGCGGCGCCCTCAACGCCTACGAGTTGATGCGCGCGATGGTCGAGGCGGGCGCCGCCGGCGTTCACTTCGAGGACCAGCTCGCCGCCGAGAAGAAGTGCGGCCACCTCGGCGGCAAGGTCCTCGTGCCGACCTCGCAGTTCGTACGAACGCTGACCGCGGCGCGGCTCGCCGCGGACGTGCTGAACGTGCCGACGGTGCTCGTCGCGCGCACGGATGCGCTCAGCGCGAGCCTGCTGACGACCGACGTCGACGAGCGCGACGCCGCGTTCGTCACCGGCGAGCGGACGAGCGAGGGCTTCTTCCGGGTGCGTGACGGGCTCGAGGCGGCGATCGCGCGCTCCCTCGCCTATGCGCCGTACGCAGACGTCCTCTGGTTCGAGACCTCGACGCCGGATCTGGGCGAGGCGCGCGAGTTCGCGCAGGCGGTCCACGAGCGGCACCCGCGCAAGCTGCTGGCGTACAACTGCTCGCCGTCCTTCAACTGGAAGCAGGCACTCTCCGACACCGAGATCGCAAGCTTCCAGCGGCAGCTCGGCGACTGGGGCTACCGCTTCCAGTTCATCACCCTCGCCGGGTTCCACTCGCTGAACGCCGGCATGTTCGAGCTCGCACGCGGCTACCGCGCCCACGGCATGAGCGCCTACGTCGAGTTACAGGAGCGCGAGCTCGCCATGGAGGCGGACGGGTACACCGCCACCAGGCACCAGCGTGAGGTCGGTGCGGGATACTTCGACAAGGTCATGCAGGCCATCTCGAAGGACTCGTCCACGCTCGCGCTCCACGGCTCGACGGAGGAAGCGCAATTCGCGTAGAGCCCGAGGTTCTGTCGACGCAAGCGCTCGCCTTCGTCGACCGACTCCATCGCGAACTGAATCCCGAGCGGGAGCGGCTGCTCGCCGCCCGCGAGGAGAAGCGTGGTCTGCGGCCACGGTTCGTCCGGGCACCGGAGGACTTCATCGTCGCTCCGGCGCCCGGCGACCTGCAAGACCGCCGCACGGAGATCACCGGGCCGGTCGAGCGCAAGATGATGATCAACGCGCTCAACTCCGGCGCGAAGGTCTTCATGGCGGATTTCGAGGACGCGAACTCGCCGACGTGGGACAACGTGCGCGACGGGCAGCGCAACGTCCATGACGCGGTGCGGCGAACGATCGAGCTCGACACCGGCGAGAAGCAGTACCGCCTCAATGACGAGACCGCGACGCTCGTGATCCGCGCGCGCGGCTGGCATCTCGTCGAGCGCCACCACGAGGTCGACGGCATGCCGGTCAGCGCCTCGCTGTTCGACTTCGGGCTGACCGTCTTCAACAACGCGCGCGAGCAGCTCGAGCGCGGCACGGGGCCGTACTTCTACCTGCCGAAGCTCGAGTCGCACGAGGAGGCGCGTCTGTGGGCGCGCGCGTTCGCGATCGCCGAGGACGACCTCGGCCTGTCGCACGGCTCGATCAAGTGCACCGTCCTGATCGAGACGATCCTCGCCGCCTACGAGATGGACGCGATCCTCTACGAGCTCCGCGACCACTCGTGCGCGCTGAACGCCGGCCGCTGGGACTACATCTTCAGCTGCATCAAGAAGATGGGCGCGGTCCTGCCGGACCGTGTGGAGGTGACGATGACGGTCCCGTTCATGCGCGCCTACACCGAGCTGCTCGTGAAGACGTGCCACGACCGGGACGCGCACGCGATCGGCGGCATGGCGGCGTTCATCCCGTCGCGGCGCGATCCGGAGGTGAATGCGGTCGCGCTCGCCAAGGTGTCGGAGGACAAGCGGCGCGAGGCCGGTGACGGCTTCGACGGCACGTGGGTCGCGCACCCCGACCTGGTGCCGACGGCGCTCGCGGAGTTCGACGCGGTGCTCGGCGAGCGCCCCAACCAGGTCGAGCGCAAACGAGACGACGTGCAGGTCGCCGAGGAGCAGCTCGTCGACTTCGACGTCCCCGGCTCGTCGATCACCGACGACGGCCTCCGCGTGAACGTCAGCGTCGGCGTCCGCTACATCGACGCGTGGCTGAGCGGCGTGGGCGCGGCCGCCATAGACAACTTGATGGAGGACGCCGCCACCGCGGAGATCTCGCGCGCACAGGTGTGGTCCTGGGTACAGGCGGGTCGCTTCGACGAGGATCGCGTGCGCGAGGAGATCCAGGGAATCGACGCCTCGGAGGAGGCGAAGGAGGTCTTCGCCAACGTCGCGCTCAGCGTCCCGTTGAAGGAGTTCCTGACGACGGAGGCGTACGCTCTCCTGAAATGAGCCTGGAGAGCACGAAGGCCGACGACATCGCCGTCCTGATCGAGGAGGCGATCGTCTCGGGCGAGCTCGAGCCGGGATCGGTGCTCCGGCAGGAGCAGCTCTCGGAGCGGTTCGGCGTCTCCCGGACGCCGGTGCGCGAGGCACTGCGCCGCCTCGCCGCGCTCGGCCTCGTCTCCTTCGAGCCCAACCGGGGTGTCCGCGTGCGCACGCTCAGCCACGACGACCTGCACGAAGCGTTCCTCGTGCGTGCCGAGCTGGAGGCGCTCGTCACCGAGATCGCCGCGAGAAAGATGACCGGCGAGGCGCTCGCCGAGCTCGAGGAGTGCGAGCGGCGGTTCACGCGGCTGACGAAGGAGATGCGCTCGCACGAGCCCGGCGGCGGCCGCCGTTCGCTGATGTCGGACTGGATGCGCGCGAACCACGCTTTCCACGACGTGCTCTATCGCCTCGCCGACGTGCCGTACATCGAGTCGGTTGCGAAGGCCGCGCGCCGAACCTTCTCGGGCCCGGCGGTCTGGGCGCCGTCCGACGACCACCTCGACGAGCTGTACGAGCGCAACCAGGCCGAGCACCGCGCGATCCGGCAGGCGCTCGTCGCCGGCTCGGCGACGGGCGCACGAGAGCTCGCGCGGGAGCACGTCATGCACTCGTTCGAGCTGCTGACGACGATCCTGGAGCACGTCGGCTCCGACTGGGCCGCGAAGGCTTGATCGAGTAACGATCCGGTCAGCCGTGCCGCTCGAAGCCGCGGGCGAGCACCTCGCCGGCCGCGTGTATGTGCGCGGTCATCGCGATGCGGGCGGCGGCGGGATCGCGGGCCTCGATCGCCCCGAGGATCCGCCGGTGCTGCTCGATGTTCTCCTCGAGCAGATGCGTACTGCGGCTGAGCACCGACCACGTCAGGTGGCGCGGGAAGCGCTGGTGCAGGTCCGCGATCGAGCCGAGGAGCTGCCGGTTGGCTGCAGCCTCCTGGATCACGCGGTGGAAGATGTTGTTCGCGCGCTCCCAGTCGCTCTCGTTCGACCAGTGCCGTTCGAGGCCGTGGCGTCGCCGGTCCTCGATCAGCTCCTCGACGGAGTGGCGGAACAGCTGTTCCGCCTCCCGCAACTGATCGAGTTGCGCGTCGTCGAGGCGCGGCGTGGCGAGTTGCGCGGCGAAGCCTTCGAGCTCTGCGCGCACCGCATAGGCCTCCCTGATGTCACGCACGGTCGGTCCGCGGACGACCGCGCCGCGGTTCGGCTCGACGGTGACGAGGCCACTCGCCTGCAGTTGTCGCAGCGCCTCGCGCACGGGCGTGCGGCTGACCCCGAACTCGGAGGCCAGGGACTCCTGGCGCAAGCGCGTGCCCGTCGTGATCTCGCCGCTCAACACGCGTGACTGGATGGTCGCCGCGAGGCGGTCGACGAGGCCGTGCTGGTCGGTCGCGGCCGTCTTTCCAGCCGCCGTCATTCGAGGGCGATGCCGTCGCGTACGAGCCGTACACCGACGACGCCGAGGAAGAGCGCGAAGATGATCCGCAGCGCGTGGCCCGGAAGCATCAGCGCGAGCAGCGCGCCGGCAACGCCGCCCACGGCGCCGACGAGCCCGAAGCGGAGGGCGAGCGGCAGGTCGCCGACACCCTTGCGTTGCAGCGTGATCGACGCGACCACCGCCGTCGGGAGCACGACGAGCAGGGACGTCGCCTGCGCCGCGTGCTGCGAGACGCCGGCGACGAGCGTCAGGAACGGGACCATCATGATCCCGCCGCCGACCCCGAGCAGCCCCGCGGCGCCGCCCGTCAAGAACCCGAACGCGATCAGGGCGGCGTAGAGGACGACCCCGCTCATTTGAAGAGCAGGAGGACGGCGACGGCGACGAGGAACACGCCGAAGACGATCTTCAGCGGCCGCTCGCGGATGCGCGCGAGCAGTCCGGCGCCGACGCGCGCGCCGAAGACGGAGCCGAGCGCGAGCGCGAGCGCATATCCGGCCCGCACCTCGCCCGCGATGCCGTACGTGAGGACGCTCGCGAAGCTGATCGGGATGATCGCGCCGAGCGAGATGGCGTGGGCGTCACGCTGGCGATACCCGGCCCGCAGGACGAGCAGGGGGACCATGATCACGCCGCCGCCGACGCCGAGCAGGCCGGACAGCACGCCGCCCGCGCCGCCGATCGCCGCCAGTTCCCGCGTCAGGCGCCCGCGCCGGGACGCCGGGGACGAGACCGAGGGCTCGAGCACCACCGTCGAAGGCGAGCGGTCGGTCATCCCGCGGTGACTGTAGCAGCGAATGGATCCATTTGACTAGACTTTGGATCCAATTTAAACTGCCGCGCATCCAGCGCGGCCAGACCGACCGTAATGCTCACCGACAGGGGGAACACAGCATGAGAATCACTCGCGTGCGCGTTGCCATCGGAGCCGTGCTCCTGCTCGCGCTCGCCGTGGGCGTCAGCGCGTCGGCTCGCACGAAGGCGACGCCGACGCTCAAGAACGGGGGCACCTTGACGATCGCGCTCGATTCGGATCCCGATGCGCTGGATCCGTCGCTCGCGCGCACGTTCGTCGGTCGCATGGTCTTCCTCGACATGTGCGAGAAGCTCTACGACCTCAACGCGAAGCTGCAGATCGTTCCGCAGCTCGCCGCGTCCCTGCCGACGTTCTCGGCCGACAAGAAGACCGTCACGATCAAGCTTCGGACGGGCATCAAGTTCAACGACGGCACGGCGTTCAACGCGGCTGCGGTCAAGGCATCGCTCGACCGTCACAAGTCGCTCAAGGGGTCGGCACGCGCCAGCGAGCTCTCGCCGGTCACATCGGTGGACGCCTCCGGCAACAGCGTGATCCTGCACCTGTCGGACCGCTACTCGCCGATCACGGCGCAGCTCGCCGACCGCGCGGGGATGATCATGTCGCCGAAGGCCATCGACGCGCTCGGTGACAAGTTCGCGACGAACCCTGTCTGCGTCGGTCCGTTCACCTTCAAGGACCGCGTCGCGGGCGACCACATCACGCTCGTGAAGTCGCCGTTCTACTACAACAAGAAGAACGTGCACCTCAACTCGATCGTGTGGAAGATCATCACCGATCCGGCCGCGCGCGCCGCCAACCTGCGTTCGGGTGACGTGAACGTCGCCGAAGGCATCGCGTCGACCGATCTCGCGTCGATCCAGAAGAACAAGGCCCTCAAGCTCGTGAAGGCCGTCTCGATCGGGTACCAGGGGATCACGGTCAACATCGGCAACTCGAAGGGCCTCGGGAAGCTGCCGTACGCGAACACCGGCACGGCGATCGCGAAGTCAGCCGACCTCCGTGCGGCGTTCGAGCTCGCGCTCGATCGCAAGGTGATCAACAAGGTCGTGTTCAACAACACGACGAACCCCGACTGCTTCCCGGTCGCTCCGGGGACGCCGTGGTACGCCGCGACGAAGGGGATTCCGTGCAAGCTCACAGCCGACGTGAAGGCCGCGAAGGCGGCGTTCGCGAAGTCGGGTGCGTCGCCGGGGGTGACCGTGCACCTGATGCTCGGCACCGATCCGGTCGCGGCGCGCCTCGGCCAGGTGATCCAGTCGATGGAGAAGGCGATCGGCATCAACGTCGTCCTCGATCCGACCGAGTTCGTCACGTCGCTCAACCACGAGGACGCCGGCCAGTTCGAGACGTTCGCGATCGGCTGGTCCGGCCGCATCGACGCCGACGGGAACACCTACAACTTCCTGCACACCACGGGCTCGCAGAACGACAGCGGTTACTCGAACCCCGTTGTCGACCGTGCGATGTCGAACGAGCGCAAGGCAGCGTCGCTGGACGCGCGGCTCGTCTCGCTCCACGCGGCCCTGTTGCAGGCGTCGAAGGACCGTCCGGTCATCTACCTGTACCACCCGGTCAACTACGACGCCCAGTCGAGCAAGATCGGTGGAGTCCAGGTGTTCGGTGACGGGCTCGTCCGCATCCAGTTCGCCGGCTTCACGAGCTAGCGGCACGACACGCGACGATCATGGGCGGCTTCCTCCTACGCAAGGTCGGAGCCGCCCTGATCGTCCTGCTCTTCGCGAGCATGCTCGTCTTCATCGGCGTGCGCGCGATCCCGGGCGACCCGGCGATCGCGCTCGGCGCCGAGAACCGCGACCCCGCCGTGCTCGCGGCGATTCGCCACAAGTACGGCCTCGACGAGCCGCTTCCCGTGCAGTACGTGAACTGGGCGTCGCTCGCCGTGCGCGGCGACCTCGGGCGCGACCAGCGCGAGCTCTCCGTCTCGCGCACGATCGTGCAGCGGCTGCCGATCACGCTGGAGCTCGCGGGCCTCGCGATCCTCGTCGGGTCGCTGATCGGGATCGTCGCCGGCGTGCTCGCCGCGGTGCGGCGGGGCAAGGCGGAGGACTACGCGGCGACGAGCGTCGCGCTCGTCGGGCTCTCCGTGCCGCACTTCTGGCTCGGGATCGTGATGATCATCTACTTCGCCGTGAAGCTGAACTGGCTGCCGGCCGGCGGCTACGTGCCCTTCCACGTCAGCCCGGTCCAGAACCTCGAGCACATGCTGATGCCTGCGATCGTGCTCGGCACCGGTTTGTCGGCGGTGCTGATGCGGCAGATGCGCTCCTCGATGCTGAGCGCGATGGGAGCCGACTACGTGCGCACCGCGCGCGCAAAGGGACTGCCCGAGCGGTCGGTGATCGGCAAGCACGCGCTCCGCAACAGCCTGATCACGGTGACGACGGTGATCGGCCTGCAGCTCGGCGCGTTGATCTCCGGCGCCGTGATCACCGAGCAGATCTTCGTCATCCCCGGCTTCGGCCGGCTGACGATCGACGCCGTCAACCAGCGCGACTACACGCTGCTGCAGGGAGTGGTGCTCGTCGCTGCCGCCGGGTACGTGATCGTCAACCTGCTCGTCGACGTCGTCTACTCGCTGCTGAACCCGCGCATCCGCATCGCCGGAGCGAACCGGTGAGCTACGCAGAGACGACCCCGATTGCGATCAACCCGCGCGCGCGCCGCCGGCGGCTCCTGCGCAAGCGGTTCCTGCGGCGGCCGCTCGCGGTGCTCGGCCTCGCAGTCGCGCTGGCGTTCATCCTGGTCGCGATCCTCGCGCCGTGGCTCGCGCCGTACTCGCCGTCCGAGACCGACTTCAACGCGACCCTCGCGCCGCCGTTCACCGAAGGGCACATCCTCGGCACGGACGAGCTCGGCCGCGACATGCTCTCGCGCCTGATCTGGGGCTCGCGCGCGTCGATCCAGGCGGGCGTGCTCGCGACGGGGCTCGCGATGCTGATCGCCGTCCCGATCGGGATCGTCGCCGGCTACTACCGCGGCTGGATCGACCCCGTGATCGCACGGGCGACCGACGTGCTGCTCGCGTTCCCGTTCCTCATCCTCGCGGTCGGGCTGGCCGCGATCCTCGGACCGTCGCTGACGAACGCGACGATCGCGATCGGGCTCGGCGCGGTGCCCGGGCTGATCCGCGTCGCGCGCGGCGAGGCGCTCGGCCTGCGAGAGGAGGACTACGTGCGCGCCGCTGTGGCGAACGGCGCGAGCGACGTCGCGATCCTCGGCCGGCACGTGCTGCCGAACATGGGCTCGACGCTGATCGTGCAGGCGACCGTGCTCATCCCCGCCGCGATCATCGGCGAGGCCGTGCTCTCCTTCCTCGGGCTCGGCGTTCAGCCGCCGACGCCGTCGTGGGGCGTGATGCTCTCGGATGCGCAGTCGTACGTCTCGCAGGCGCCGCGGCTCGCGATCTTCCCCGGCCTCGCGATCTTCTTCTGCTCGCTCTCGTTCAACCTGCTCGGCGACGGCCTCCGCGACGTCCTCGACCCGCGCACGACGAGATGAGCCTGCTCGAGGTGCGTGACCTGTCGGTGCGCTTCGACACCGACGACGGGACCGTCCACGCGGTCGACCGGCTGTCGTTCACGCTCGAGGAGCGCGAGGTGCTCGGCGTGGTCGGCGAGTCGGGCTGCGGCAAGAGCGTGAGCGCGATGTCGCTGCTGCAGCTGCTGCCCGAGACCGCGCACGTCACCGGCAGCGCGCAGTTCGACGGGCTCGACCTGATCGCCGCGCCGACCTCCAAGCTGCGGGACATCCGCGGCCGCAAGATCGCGTTCGTCTTCCAGGAGCCGATGACGTCGCTCAACCCGTCGTTTCGGATCGGCAACCAGCTCGGCGAGGTGCTGCAGCGGCATCTCGGGCTCGGTCGGAAGGCAGCGGCCAAGCGCGCGATCGAGTTGCTCGACCTCGTGCGGATCCCGGCGCCGGAGCGGCGCGTCAACGAGTACCCGCACCAGCTGTCCGGCGGCATGCGGCAGCGCGTGATGATTGCGATCGCGCTCGCGTGCGACCCGAAGATCCTGATCGCGGACGAGCCGACGACCGCGCTCGACGTGACGATCCAGGCCGGCATCCTCGACCTGATGCGCGACATCCGCGAGCGGCTCGGGACGGCGATCGTGCTGATCACCCACAACCTCGGCGTCGTCGCCGACATCGCCGACCGCGT
>Ga0136846_1214082_pt1 | contig 13337 bp, 13 predicted proteins | sample HopSoiMetagenom2_FD_96841 | JGI IMG/M metagenome (GOLD analysis project Ga0136846, IMG submission 96841) | Grasslands soil microbial communities from Hopland, California, USA - 2 Assembly 2016 (version 4) | ecosystem: Environmental > Terrestrial > Soil > Grasslands | place: USA: Hopland... | reverse complement strand
GCGGACCTCGATCGTAGTGCTGTCCACCCACCAGACCGAGGATGTCGCGGCCCTGTGCGAGCGCGTGATCGTGCTGGACCGTGGCCGGGTCCGCTACGACGGCCCGGTCACCGAGCTGACCGGCCAGGCGGCGGGGCGGGTCTGGCTGGCCGACGAGCCGGATCCGGCCGCGAGCGTCTCCTGGCGAACCGGTACCGGCCGGTACCGTAACGTCGGCGCCCATGTGCGGGACGACGTGGAGCACGTCGAGCCATCCCTCGAAGACGCGTACCTCCTGCTGCGCGGCGGGTCACCGCAGACGGAACCCGCCGAGGAGGTGGCGTCGTGACCGCGACGCTCACGTTCGGGCCGTCCGCAACCTCCCCGGGACGCGGCACCTTCACCGCGCTCGCCGCCCGGGAGCTGCGCCGGTTCGTCCTCAACCCGGTCTTCCTGTCCGCCGCGGCGTTCATCGTGTTCACGCAATCGCTCGGCCCAGGCGGGGAAACCGAGATCGACGGCCTCAGCCCGTACCCGGCGATTTTCCTCGGCGGCTTCGGCATGATGGCCACGTACTGGCTAACCCGGTCGATGCGGGCGAGCGAGCCGGTCGTCGGCGTCACCCCGGTCACCCGGCCGGTCCGCACCGCCGCCCTGTGCACGGTCGCGCTGGTGCCGTTCGCCTGCGGTTGCCTCACTCTGCTGAGGTTCGTCCAGCTCACCCCGGTCGGCGGCCCGATCTACGGGCCGTTCAGCTCATCCGCGCAGGTCGCCATCCTAGTCGGGCAGATCGTGATGCCAGCCCTCGGCGGCCCGCTGCTCGGGGTCGCCCTGGGCCGCTGGGTAAGGTTCCCAGGCGCGGCGTTCGTGCTGTTCCTGCTCATCTACGGCTGGGTCAGCCTGGTGACGATCCTGACCATGTGGCACCAGAACTCGGCGCTCGTCGCGGTGCTGCGGCTGTTCGCGCCGTTCGCCTTCTTCTCGCTCCACAGTGACGCGGGCGGCGTCACCGCCTGGCGCGGGTCGCCGTGGTTCTTCATCGGCTGGCAGCTCGCCCTGTGCGCGATCGCGATCCTGGTGGCGCTCCTGCGCGGGGCCGAGGGGCGGGTGCGCTCGCGGATCATCCGCGCCCTCGGCATCGCCGGCGTGGCGGCCGTGATCCTGCTCGTGCTGGCCGGCCTCGGCGGGTTCACCCACGCCCTCACCGCGTGATGCTCATACCGATGCTGCGGGCCGGGGCGTGGCCCGCGGTCGCGGGTCTCAGCGGCGTGGCGGTCGTGGTTGGCGGCTGCGGGGCCGCGTTCCCGGCGGCCGCCACCCTGCTCCTCCCGGCTTGCTTCGCGCTGCTCGCCGCGGCCGCGGCCTTCACTCTCGACGAGCCGGCCAGCCTGGTCGTCGACGTGACGCCGACCGGGCCGGTCCGGCGCACCCAGCTCCGTGCCGTGGCGCTGCTGGCGCCGCTCGCCGCCGGTGCGCTGGTGCTGCTGGCGGCGGCCCTGCGCGGGCAGGCGCTGCCCTGGGCGGCGGTTAGTCTCGCACTGGCCGGGAACATACTGCTCGGATTCGCAGTGGCGTGCGTGGTCCGGACCCGGATCGGGGAACCAGGCCCGGTGGTCGGCACCGCCGTCGTCCTGGTGCTCATGGCACCCGCTCTCGTGCCGCACGTCGCGCGCTGGGTTCGCACGTTCCCGGTGTCCGACCCCGGCGGCCCGTCCTCGGACCGCCTGTGGTGGCCCCTTATCGCGGCGTGTGCGGTGGCCATCGCCGTCTCGGCCGGCGGCCTCAGGCGGCGAGCATGGCCAGGATCCGGGACCAGGCGTCATCGCGGGCTGTCTTACTGAACGCGGGCGTGTCCGGCCAGAAGAACGCGTGCCCGGTCCCGGGGTAGCAGACCATGTCGTGGTCGGTACCCGCCTGCCGCAGCGCGTCGCGGATCTGGTCGCGCTGCGCGGCGGGGATCAGGGTGTCGTCCTCGCCGACCAGGTAAAGGAGCCGTCCGGTGATCCCGGCGGTCAGGTCGAGGGTTGGCGTGGGCTGGCTCATCGGGATGTCGGTCGTCGGCAGCCAGCCGCCGTACAGCACGGCGGTCCGGCTGACCGGGAGCTGGCAGGCCGCCAGATAGCTGAGGTGGCCGCCGGCGCTGAAGCCGATCACGGCGATCCGCCCGATACCCGGCTGGGCTCTCAGCCAGTCGCTGGCCGCCGCCACATCGGCCAGCGCGTGCGGACGCTCGAGCCGGTGCAGGAGGGCGAAGCCCTCCTGGCGTCCGGCCTCGTCACGTTCGAGCCAGCGGCCGGCCGGGGCATCGCGGTGGTAGAACTCGGGCGCGATCGCGAGATAGCCGGCCCGGGCGAGGTCATCGGCCACGGTACGGATGTCCGGGTTCACCCCGAAGAGCTCATGGACCACGATCACCCCGGCCGGCGCGTAGCCGGCGGCCGGGCGGGCCAGGTAGGCCGGCAGGATGGTCCCGTCGGCGACGGGAATCTGGATCGTCTCGGTCGGCATCGTCATGCTCCCAGCCTGCGCCGGGAGGATACTGGTAACCAGAGCCGCTCTTTACTAGTAATGACATGAGTAGGCTAAGGACATGACCCTCGGCGGAGATCCGCAGGCGCTGGGCCAGCTGCTCCGGTCACGGCGGCAGCGCCTCACCCCGGGCGATGTCGGCCTGCCCCCGGGAGACCGCCGCCGCACGCCCGGCCTGCGGCGCGAGGAAGTCGCCTTGCTCGCCAGCCTGTCCACCACGTACTACACGTTTCTCGAGCAGGGACGTCCGGTGCGGCCGTCGGCCCAGGTGCTGGACGCCCTGGCGTCCGCGCTGCGGATGTCCGCCGCCGAGCGCCGCTACCTCCAGGTGCTCGCCTACGGGCCCGACGGCCCCGACGGCATGGGCAGTGCCGACATGGCCGTCTCGGCGCCACCCGAGCGGCTCGATCCCGGCGTGGCCGACCTGGTGCAGCGCCTCGAGCCTTATCCGACCCTCGTCAAAGGGCGCCGCTGGGACGTGCTGGCCGCCAACCCCGCCGCGCGGGAGCTGTTCACCGACTGGACCGGGCTGCCTCACGGCGAACGCAACCTGGTTCGCTGGATGTTCACGACCGACCGGGCCCGCGAGGTGTACTGCGAATGGGAGCCCGAAGCGCGGGCGATGCTCGGCCGGTTCCGGCTGGCGGCGGCCCGCTATCCGGATGATGCCGACTTCGCGGCCCTGATCGCGGAGCTGCAGCGCGACAGCGAGCACGTCCGGGACTGGTGGCCCCGCCACGACGTGACGGGCGTAGGCAGCGGATCGAAGAAGCTTCGTCATCCCCGGCTCGGGCCGGCCGAGTACTCGCACGTCGTGCTGCAGGTGGCCGACCATCCGGACCAGACGATCGTCACCTACTCCCTAGCTACCTGAAGGCCCTCTCGCGGAATCGATCACCCCGGGCCCGGTGTTCTCGGCTTGTGGAAGCGCTCGTGCAACCCGAATCCGGTGCCCCGGCGATGAGGAGTGTCATGACCACCGCGTACGACTTCACGGAAACCGCCGCTGACGGTGGGCGAGTCCCGTTGCGCGAGTTCGAGGGCAAGGTGCTGCTCATCGTGAACGTAGCGAGCAAGTGCGGGCTGACGCCGCAGTACGAAGGCCTGGAGTCGCTGTACCGCGATCGTAAAGACCGCGGCCTGGAGATCCTCGGATTTCCCTGCAACCAGTTCAAGGGGCAGGAGCCAGGCAGCAACGAGGAGATCCAGGACTTCTGCAAGTCCGCCTACGACGTGACCTTCCCGGTGTTCGCCAAGATCGACGTCAACGGCCCCGACGCCGATCCGCTGTACCAGTACCTGCGCACTCAGGCCCCCGGCGACTTCGGTCCGCAGTACGGCGGCTTCTACGACGCCGTCGTGAAGACCCGGCCGGAAACGGAGGGCACCGATGAGGTCAAGTGGAACTTCACCAAGTTCCTGATCGGCCTGGACGGCGAGGTCATCAAGCGCTATGAGCCGCCTGTGCTGCCGGCCGATATCAAGGCCGATCTCGAGCACTACCTCTGATGCGCGTCCCGTTGTCGATCCTCGACCTCGCGCCGATAGCGCGGGGTCAGAGCGCTAGTGACAGCTTCGCGGGCAGCGTGGCGCTGGCCCAGCGGGCAGAGGAGCTTGGGTACCTGCGGGTCTGGTACGCCGAGCACCACAACATGGCCAGCATCGCCTCCTCCGCCACCAGCGTGCTGATCGCGCACGTCGGTGCGCAGACCCAGTCCATCCGGCTCGGGGCGGGCGGGGTTATGCTGCCCAACCACGCGCCACTGACGATCGCGGAGCAGTTCGGCACCCTGGCCGCCATGTACCCGGGACGGATCGACCTTGGCCTGGGCCGGGCGCCGGGCTCGGATCAGAACACTATGTACGCGCTGCGCCGCAACCCGAGCTCGGCCGACACCTTCCCGCAGGACATCCTGGAACTGCAGGGCTATCTCACCGGCAACACCCGCGTGCCCGGGGTGGACGCGATCCCCGGCAAGGGATCGCACGTCCCGCTGTACATCCTGGGTTCGTCGTTGTTCGGCGCCAAGCTGGCCGCCGCGCTCGGACTGCCCTACGCGTTTGCCTCGCACTTCGCGCCGGCGGATCTCGAAGCCGCCCTCGACGCTTACCGGCGCGAGTTCCAGCCGTCCGGGCAGCTCGAACGGCCGTACGCGATCGCGGGGATCAACGTGATCGCCGCCGATACGGCCAGCGCTGCCCGGGAGCAGTTGCTGGGCATCCGGCGCAGGCGGGCCATCAGCCTGTACGGGCGCGGGCGCCGGGGCCCGGACCCCGACGAGCTGACCGACGAGCAGGCCGACCAGCTGCTGGCCGCTGGCCTCGGCGGTCACGTGGACCAGATGCTCACCTACTCCGCGGTCGGTACCCCGGCCGAGGTGAGCGACTATCTCGACGGGTTTATCCGCCGTACCGAGGCCGACGAGCTGATCGTCGCCCATCAGGCGCTCAGCATCGAGGACCGGCTGCGCTCGGTTACGCTGCTGGCCGAAGCCATGCAGAGCGTCCCCGCCTGACCCCGGTGGCCGCCTTCGCCGCGATCATCGTCAGGTGTACCCCAGCCAGGCACAGCTCGGCGGCCTCGACCTGCCCGCGGCCTTCGACGGTAAGCCGGGCCGATCGAGGCGGAAGACCCGGCTCCGCCGTCGGCTGCCGTCCCGGCGCACGAGGTGCTCGGAGCGGATGCCGAGTTCTGTCGCGCCGAGCTTGCGGATCGCGGCGGCCGACCGCCCGTTCCGCTCGTCGGTCTGCAGCTCGACCCACTGAGCACCGTGACGGAAGATCACGGCGAGCAGGAGCCGCTTGACTGCGGTGTTGACGCCCGTTTCCCACACGGCCGGGGCGAGCAGCGTTCCGCCGATCTCCACGCCGGCCGGATCGTCGGGATCGAACAGGACCGAGGTGATGCCGACGGCGCGGCCGTCCTGCCGGACCGTGAAGGTCACCCGGCAGCCGTCGGCGAGCCTGGACCGGATGAGCTCGTCCAGGGCGGCGGCATCGGCCGGGCAGGCCCGGGACATGTGCTCCCATACGCGCTCGTCCGCCAGCGGGCCGAGCAGCTCCGCGGCGTCGGCCGGGTCGTAGCAGCGGACCGAGACAGCTCCCGCGTTCAGCTTGGCAGGAAAGCGGACCGGCCAGTCCATGGCGTCATTCTCGCCGGCCAGCCCGCGTACGCAGCTGTCTTTGCCTTGGGTAACTGTTTAGTCACTCCTGTGCTGCTGTCTTACTTGCTCGCGGCGCGCGCCTTCGCCATCATTTCAGAGTTGACGGCCATGGCCGCCTCGGACAGTCCCGCGAGCAGCGTCCCCAGTTCCACCAGATCGTCCAGGTCGGGGGTGGCCTCCCCGTTCTCGAGGTGATGCCGGGCTTCCCTCGCCGAGTTAAGCGCCTCGTGCAGAGCGCGATGTACGCCGATCGTCGTCGGGTCGGTGCTGCTCATTTCGCTCCTCGGCTAGCCGGATAACCATGTCTGCCGCGTTCGTCCTCATGATCGCTGACGGACAGGATACGCAGAAACGATCCGTCACTATCAGCCGGGCTCGATGTCGGCCAGCGGGATCGGATCGCATCCGAGTAAGACCCGGCTGGCGGCGCCCCCCGCCGGACCACGGGCGCAACACGGCGTCCCGGATCTCGGCGTAAGCCTGCGGCGGCGACTGCTCGCCCGGCCACGGTTCGTGCGTCGCCTCATCGACGTAGTCCTGCAACTCGCTGAGCGCCTGAGCGGTGACCCTCACGAGGCGTTCCCCTCGCTGGCCGGGAACCGGCCGTGATCGGCGGGATACCAGAGGATGCCGTCTGGCGCTTCGACCTGGAAGTCCTCCGGCACGATGGCCGCCAGCCGGCCGGCCAGCACCTGGGTCAGCCCGTCCGCGTTGACATGCACACCAAGCATTCGCCGCTGGGGGCTGTCCGGTCGCAATCTCCGGTACAGGTGCCGGGCAATTACCGTGACGAATGGGGTATTCGTCGCGTTCCGGTTGGCGAGCGCGGACGCGTGGTCTACCCTGCTGTGGCTATGGCCGGTGTAGGTGGTTCCGCTGACCGGGCGTGCGGGCATCCCGTGTATCCCGGAGCTCAGTTCTGCCCGGTCTGCGGACGGCCGGTCGCCGGGGACCCTGCGCCTCCCCAGCCGTTGACGGCGCCGTTGCCGGCAATTCCGGCCTCGCCGCTGGAGTCAGCCGTGACCACGCCGCCGCAGGCAGAGTCCTCGCCGTGGGATTCCTGGTATGCGCCCCGGCGTCCGACGCCCCCGCCGTCCGAGCCGCAGGGTAGCCCGCAGTCATGGTCCGGGCCGCAGGGTAGCCCGCAGTCATGGTCCGGGCCGCCGGGAGGCCCGCAGTCCTGGCCCGCTCCGCCGGGCGGTGCGCAGCCGGCGCCCGCCGGGCCGGATGCGACGCGGGCAGATCCCTGGGGCCGGCCAGATGCCTGGGGCCTGGAGCCGGCCGGCGACCCGTCCACGGAGCTGCTCGGCGATCTGCAACTGGGGCCCGCTCCCGGCGGCCCGCAGCGCCGAGGCCTCCGGCAGCGTCTGGGCTTCCCCCAGCGTATGAACGGCCAGCAGAATATGAACGGCCCGCAGCGTACGGGCGGCCGGCGGCGGCTGGGTGGTCGGCTGGTCCCGGTGACCGCGGCCGTCGTGCTGATGGCGATCGTGGCCGGGCTCATCGCCGTCCGGGCTCTTTCGGGTAGTGCCGCCGCCAGCGGTACTCCGGGCGCCACGCCGTCTGCCTCGTCGCCGGAGGCACGGCGGCAGGCGGCGGTAGGCCTGGCCGGGCTGCTGGCGCAGAGCGTCACCGACCGGGCCGATGTCACCGGCGCGGCCGAGGACGTGCGCGGCTGCGGCCCGTCCCTGCGCCAGGACGCCCGGATCTTCACCCGCGCGGCCAGTTCCCGGCAGCACCTGCTGTCGCGGCTCGCGACCCTGCCCGGCCGTTCGCTGCTGCCTGCCGCCATGCTGGCGGACCTGACCAGTGCCTGGCAGGCGTCAGCTCAGGTGGACACCGATCTCGCCCAGTGGACGCAGGACAACATCGCCCGCGGCTGCCACGGCCACGGCCGGTCCGACGCCCACCTGCGGGCCTCCGCTATCCCAGAGGGCCGGGCGACCCTCAGCAAGCGGGCTTTCGCCGCCCGGTGGAACCCGGTCGCCAGGCAATACGGCCTCAAGACCTACCAGCGGAGCCAGCTCTGAATCGCCGGGGAATGACTTCGCCAGCGGAATTACCAGCCCGGGCCCGGCTAAGGAGACACCGCCGATGACGACGATCGCGATGCCCGCCATCCCGGATCCCAGCAAAACGCCGGCCGGGACGGCCAGAGCCGCGCCCAGCAAAAAAGCCGGCCACATACCGGATGCCCTCATGCAGGGAGCGGGCCACGGTCGGGTAAACGCCCAGCAGGGCCGCCAGCGGCGCGAAGTACGGCTAGCCGCGAGGGCCACATCTGCCTCAGCGGCGGCTGCTCGGGCCCGATAGTGTCACTTCCCGGCATCCGGCCTAGTTACCCCCGAACCGGCCCAAGCCACCTCGCGGGGCGCCGGGCATTTCTCGCCCGGGAGCGTCCCGCCGAAGTGGCATCGGCTCCGATCATCTGGGTAGCCGACGGCCGTGCGGCTAGTCTGTGCCGTATAGCCGCTGGTGCGGGCCGTGCCCCAGCCGGTACAGGCGCGGGGGGCGCCGCGAGGCGCCAGATCGGAGATTCATGGTTGCCGGTGTGCTGCTCGTGGTCAGCTTTGCCGTGATGGTGGCCGGCGCGGCGGTATTCACCAATGCCGTCGAGTGGGCTGGCCTGCGCCTCGGCCTCGGCCAGGGCGCGGTGGGCAGCGTCCTGGCGGCCGTGGCCACCGCGATGCCGGAATCGCTGATCCCGGTCATCGCCGTCATCGCCGGAGGCCAGCAGGCCGACCCGGTCGCGATCGGCGCCATCATCGGGGCGCCGTTCCTGCTCGCCACCCTGGCCCTGGCGGTGTGCGGCGGCGCCGCGCTCATCTACCGTGCCCGGCGCGTCAGCCCGCGGCTCCAGCCCGACCGCGCGGCCACGTCCCGGGACCTGTACGTCGTCCTGGGCGCCCTGGTACTCGCCATCGTCGTCGGGCTCGCGGACTCGCTCCCGCTGCGGATCGCCGGCGCGGTGGTGCTGGTGGCCGCGTGGGCGGTCGTCACCTGGAAGACGATCGCCCAGGGCCGGGCGGAGGGCGGAACGGAGGAGCCGGGCAGCTTGTACTTCGACACCACCAAGGACGATCCGCCGACCAACCTCCAGATCTTTATCCAGGTCCTGGTCAGCGTCGGCATGCTCATCGGTGCGGCGCAGCTGTTCGTGAGCAACATCGAGCACCTGGCGCACGGGCTGGGTGTCGATCCGCTGATCCTGACGCTGGTGATCGCGCCGCTGGCCACCGAGCTCCCGGAGACGCTCAACAGCGTGATCTGGGTCCGCCAGGGCAAGGACACCCTCGCCCTGGGCAACGTCACCGGCGCCATGGTCATCCAGTCGATGCCGCTGGTCGCCTTCGGCATGCTGACCACCGGCTGGCGGCTGGGCGATCCCGCGCTGGCGGCCGCGTTCGCCGCCCTGGTCGGCACGGCGCTCGCCCTGTTCGCCGTGCTGCGCGCCCGTGGCTGGTCAGCCCCGTTCGTCGGCTGGTCGGCTGGTTTGTACCTGGGAGGGATCACCGCGATTCTCGTCGTCACCTAACCTCGGAGCAGCCAGGGGTGCGCGTGCGGCGAAGTGTCCCGCCTGCTCGCCAGGGGCCTGCTGAAGCGAGGAGAACCCGATGAACTCACCACAATCCGGCACGGCGACCATGTCCGCCGGCGTACTCAGAGCGCGCCCGCCGCAGGACCAGACCTTCCACGGCAATGATCCGGACACGGTGGCCCCGACCGCTATCTGCCAGGACACGCCCACCAAGTGCCAGGCCCGGACGCGGCTGTACCGTCACGGACGGCTCGAGCTCGAGGGTTTCCCGGTCCTCGAGATCAGCGATCACCTCGCCGAGAAGGACGCCCTCATCTGGCTTGACCTGCGTGACCCGGACCGCAGCGACCTGGCCGTGCTGAGTGAGGAATTCGGGCTGCACCCGCTGGCCGTCGAGGACGCCGTGCAGGAGCACCAGCGCCCCAAGCTGGACCGCTACCAGAGCCACCTGTTCCTGAACGCGTACGGAGCGCGGCTGGACACCGTCACGGGTGAGCTGGCCACCAGCGAAATCGCCGCCTTCGTCACCCCGCGGGCGCTGATCACCGTGCGCAAGGACGACGGGCTGGATATCGGTGCCGTCGTGGAACGCTGGGACGGAAGTCCCGATATCGCCGGATCCGGCGTCGGCGGCCTGCTGCACGGGCTCCTGGACTATGTCGTGGACGGTCATTTCGACGCGGTGCAGAGCCTGGACGACGCCGTCGAGTCACTGGAAGACCAGCTGTTCAGCGACGTGCCGCAGGATCTCCAGGTTCAGCGGCGCAGCTTCCAGCTGCGCAAGAGCCTGGTCCTGCTCCGCCGGACCGTCATCCCCATGCGCGAGGTGGTGAACGCCCTGATGCGACGCGACCTGCATGTCGTCACCGACGACCTCATGCCCTACTACCAGGACGTCTACGATCACGTGCTCCGTGCCGCCGAGTGGACCGACAGCCTGCGGGACCTGGTCAACAGCATCCTGGAGACCAACCTGACCATCCAGGGCAACCGGCTGAACGTCATCACCAAGAAGGTCACGAGCTGGGCCGCTATCATCGCGGTCCCGACGTTCGTGACCGGCTTCTACGGGATGAACGTGCCCTACCCGGGCTTCAGCCGGCCGGTCGGCTTCGCCAGTTCAATCGTCGTCATGATCGTCGCCGCGTTCATTCTCTACCTCATCTTCAAACGCAAGGACTGGCTGTAAAAGATGTCGGCATGACGGGCGTCGAGCGGGCTGAGGTCATGGTGCGGATGACCTCCGGCCCGAACCACGGGATCGGGTTCTCGCCGGACGGTGCCCTGCTGGCCGTGTGCTCGGCGAACCATGTGGCGGTCGTCGACGCCCGCAGCGGCCAGGTGCTGCGGTTGATCCGGGGGCACGCGGGGACGGTAGCGGATGTCGCGTTCTCACCCGACGGTACCGTCATCGTCACCGGGTGCTATGACGGCACGGCGAGGACCTGGGAGGTCGCCACCGGGAGGCCGCTCGTCACGTTCACCGGGCACGGCAAGGCGATCTACGGCGTCGCGTTCTCGCCCGACGGGACGCGGATCGCCACCGCGTCCGGCGATCAGACGGCCCGCGTCTGGAACGCCGCCAGCGGCGCGCGCCTGATCACCATGACCGGGCACTTCGAGGGTGCCCAGGACGTGGCGTTCTCGCCCGACGGGACGCGCCTGGCCACCGTGTCCGCCATGAGCGGGCTGGTCTGGGATGCCGCGACGGGCCAGCTGATCGCGTCCTTCGCCGGGCACGTCGATATGGTGACCTCGGTCGCCTTCTCGCCGGACGGGACGCTCGTCGTCTCAACGGCCGTCGACGACACGGCACGGGTCTGGGAGGCGGCCACCGGCCGCGAAGCAGTGGCACTGGCCGAGCATCGCGAAACCGATACCGATGCCGCCTTCGTCCCGGACGGGACCCTGATCGTGACCGGGGCCCGCAACGGGGACGTGCGGGTATGGGACGCGGTCACGGGCGCGCCCCGCGCCCGCTTCGAGTGCGACGACAGGATAAACGGGCTGGCGGTGTCCCCGGACGGGGCCGTCGTCGCGGTGACCACCACGATCAGGACCCGGGCATGGGAGCTAGCGACGGGCATCCCGGACCTCGCGATCGACGGCGGCCACGATTACCTCAACGCCGCCGCGTTCGCGCCGTCCGGGACACTGCTCGGCCTGGGGTCCACCGATAAGACGGCGACCATCTGGGATGTCACGACCGGCCTTCCGGTGGCCACCTTGGCGGGGCACACCAGCTCGGTGGAGGCGATCGCGTTTTCCCCCGCCTCCCCGTCCGGCCAGGTGCAGGCCGCGACCGGGTCAACGGACGGCATCGCCCGGACCTGGGACGCGGTGACCGGGCGGCCCTGTCTCACGCTGGCCGGGCACTCATCGTGGATCAAGGCACTCGCCTACGCGCCCTCGGGGACGATGATCGCCACCGGGTCCGGCGACAACACCGCCCGCACCTGGGACGCCGCGACGGGTGCGGAACTGGCGACCCTGCGCGGGCACGGCGGCCAGGTCGAGGCGGTCTCGTTCGCGCCGGACGGCTCGCTGCTCGCTACCGCCTCGGTCGACCATACGGCCCGCCTCTGGGACCCGCTGACCGGGACGCACGTCCGCACGCTCAGCGGCCACGACTCGTGGGTGTACGGCGTCGCCTTCTCCCCGCGCGGTGACCTGATCGCCACCGGGGCCTGGGACGACACCGCCCGGATCTGGGATGCCGCCACCGGGGCCTGCCTGGCAACGCTGGCCTGGCATACCGGGACGGTGGAGGCCGTGGCGTTCTCGCCGTCCGGGAAGCTGCTGGCTACCGCCTCCGGAGACGCGACCGCACGGGTGTGGAATGCCGCGACCGGGAAGCACCTGGTCACGCTAGCCGGACACGACTACACCGTGCGAGCCGTGGCGTTCTCGCCGTCCGGGATGCTACTCGCCACGGCCTCGTCCGACGCCACCGCCCGCCTGTGGGACGCCGCCACCGGAGCGCACCTGGCCACGCTGGTCCCGCTGCCGTCCGGTGGGTACATCACGCTGCTGCCCGACGGCCGCTACAAGCTCGACGGCGACCCCGGCGACCGCCTGTGGTGGGCGGTCGGGCTCCGCCGGCTCGGGCCCGCCGAGGTCAGCCGCCACTTCCCCGAAGTCCGCCGGCTGCCCCCGGAGGCCCCGATCCTCCCGGCCTGAGCCGAGCCCTGCGGGCCCGTATCCGTCAACGCGCCCGCAGGGCTCGGGCGTTCAGCGCGCTAGCTCGTAGAGGCTGTTGAACGGGTTGTCCATCTCCACGTGCCGGACCTGCGCGAAGCCGGCCTTGGCTGCCAGGTCGCGCAGCACCGGCGCGGGCAGCCCGAGGGTGCCCAGTCCCTCGCCGCCCTCGGCGAGGGACGTGGTCATGCAGTACAGGACCGAGATCCCGTACAGCAGCGTGGCGATGGGGCCTACGTTGGCGGTTACCTGGTCCGAGCAGTTGATCTCCAGGCAGAGGTACCTGCCCCCGGGCCGCAGCGCGTCCCGGATCGAGCGGAGCAGGCCGAGCGGATCGACCGCGTCGTGCACCACGTCGAACGTGGTGATCACGTCGAAGGACTCGGGCAGCCCGGCGGCCGCGTCGAGGACACCGAAGCTGATCCGGTCACCGACGCCGGCCTCGGCAACCGCAACCCGGGCCTGCTCGACCGACGGCGGGTGCACGTCGTATCCGGTCGCGGTGATCGAGGGGAATTCGCGGGCCAGGGCGATCAGCGCCTGTCCGGTGCCGCAGCCCACGTCGGCGACCCGGGCGCCGGCCCGCAGCTTGGCTGTGGTCTCCGGCACCAGCGGCAGCCACTGCTGGACCAGCATGTTCTGATGCCACTGCGCGGTGAACCGGCTGGTCCCTGCCCAGACGTCGGAGTGCAGGTCGGCGGCCCTGACCCCGCCGCCGCGGCGAAAAGCTTCGGCCACCTCGTCGTAGCGCTGGATCGCGCCGATCAGTTCCTGGTGGTCGCCGAAGAAGGCGGGCCCGGGTTCGGTGGCCAGGGTGGGCACGTGCTCGGCGGGCAGGGCGTAGCGCTGATCGGCGTCGTCGTAGCTCAGGTACCCGGCGGCGAGCATGCCGCCGAGCCACTCCCGCACGTACCGCTCGCAGAGCCCGG
>Ga0136846_1215630_pt1 | contig 13339 bp, 14 predicted proteins | sample HopSoiMetagenom2_FD_96841 | JGI IMG/M metagenome (GOLD analysis project Ga0136846, IMG submission 96841) | Grasslands soil microbial communities from Hopland, California, USA - 2 Assembly 2016 (version 4) | ecosystem: Environmental > Terrestrial > Soil > Grasslands | place: USA: Hopland... | reverse complement strand
GCACAGAACGGCGGCCACCATCGCGTTCCCGAAACGAACTGACGTCGTTGCTGCCACGCGTCCTTGACCCCGTGGGCCGTGAGCCCGAACGCGAGCAGCCACGCCGAACCGGTGATGCCTGCGGCGGCGACCACGACGAACGCCATCGCGACGACGCACTCGACGACGATGATCCTCGTTCTCCCGTCCGCGACCGCGAAGCCGATGTAGATCGACGCGATCAAGGCCAGTCCGAGCGCGTACACGACCGACGCATCCAGCCACCAGAACGCGACCGGCGTTGCCGCCTGAGCCAGACCCGCGACCACCCCCCAGGCGATGGCCGCTCGCATCGTCGCCTTGTCGCCCGGGAGCGGCGATCTCGCGTCAGGAGTCGTCACGTTTCGCCTCGTAGAGCGTCACCGGACCCTCGATGCCCTTGAGTGCGAACGCGCCGGCCTCGTCGACGCGGAACCCGGTCGGCGTGAGGTGTTGGAGAACGTCCTCCCCCACGAACACCTGATCCGGACCGGCCTGGGATGCGATGCGCGCCGCGATGTTGACCGTGCGGCCGAAGTAGTCGCCCTCCTCGTAGATCATCGGGCCGGCGTTCACGCCGACGTGAGCCGGCGGCAGCCCGTCCGCCGGAGCACGGTCGAGGATCTCCAGAGATGCCATCACCGCATCGTGCGGAGACTTGAAGTGGAAGAGCACGCCATCGCCGAGCAGCTTCACGACCGAGCCCCTGTGCCGTGATGCCACGTCATTGACCAACGCGGCAAGCTTCACGGAGACGTCGGCCGCCACTTCATCGCCGGCCTCCTCCGTCAACCTCGTGTAGCCCGACAGGTCCGCGAAGGCGCACGCTTCGACCTGTGCCGGTGCCCTTCGGTGCACGCCGGCATCCTCGAGCGCCGTCTCCACGTGCTCGAAGAGGTGTTCGGTTTCGAATACCTCCGAATGGCGCCGAAGCAACCAGCCGAGGAGCTCTTCACCCGAGCGGCCAGAACGAACGCCGACCTCGCGAAGCGCCGCTTCGAATGCCTCGTTGTCGTTCAGTCCGCGTCGACGGAACGGCTCCTCGATGGAGCGATGCAGATAGTCGCTCTGGAATTGCGCCACCCGACGTGCGCTGTCTCCCCAGACACGCGCGAGGCGCAAGATCTCGCCTTCGCTCACTCCCGCGCCGAAGAGCACCGGCACGATCTTGAGGAGGCGCTTGTCTTCCTCCCGTACGTGCTCGTCCGGTTGCGGTCGCGGCAGCCCGAAGGCGACGTACATGCGTTCGAGCAGGATGTACGGGATCCCGATCTCATCACCCAGCTCGGCGAACGTCTGCTCAGACCGCGGCGGGCGGCGACCGCCGAACTCGGCGTACCCAAGGGTGAGATGCCCCGACGCGAACGCGGCCGCAACGGCTGTCGCATCGATGCCCATCGCATCGAGACCGAGGACGAAGCGGGCGCGCAACACATCACGTCGCGGATAAGCGCCGTCTTCCAGCTCGAGGATGCCGAGCTCGGCGAGCATCCGGATGCGATCCGGAGCTGCGCCGACACGCTCCGCGAGCTCGTCCTCGGTGAATCCCTCGACCGTCATGCAGGTTGCTGAACCGCTGCCGACGAACGGATCGCGGTCCGCACCGTCACGTCACGTACGCGGTTGGGTCGGTCTTGAATGCGTCGTAGCAGGTCTGCGAGCAGAAGTAGTACGTCTTCCCACCGTGGTCGATCGTGCCCGCCGCTTCTTCACTGTCGATGTGCATGCCGCACACCGGGTCCACCTCCATCGACATCGGTTTCCTCCTAGATCCGATCGGTATCCGAACCAACGAGCCGTGCTGGATCCTTGAGACGCCCTTCGAGCCGTCGTGCGATGAAGGCGGCGTCGTCCTTCACGAAGCCGATGAGAGCCGACCCCCGGGTGTGCTGCCACGGGAGCCCGATGAAGAACACGCCAGGTGCGGCGGTAACCCCGCGGCTGTGCACGATGCCGCCGTCCGGTCCCTTGACGGCCGGGATGTCGATCCACGAGAAGTCGGACCGGTACCCGGTCGCCCACACGATCGCGTCAACGTCTTGCTCACTCCCACCATCGAAGTACGCACGTCGCCCCACGACCTTCGTCAGCCGGCTCCGGAGCGTGACGCCCGAACGCCTGATCTTCCTCGGGCTCGAGCCGATGAGCACGTCGCGCTTCGAAGCCTTTCGGCCCAATCGGGAATCGGTGCTCAACCGCATGAACCCGACGCCGGACAGCCACCAGAACAGATCCTTGCCGAGGAGCCGCTGGGGCAACGCCGGAACGCGCTGGCCGACGGCGAGCGTGACCCTTCTCGTCGCCGAGAGCTCCTCGGCGATCTGGAAGCCGGAGTTGCCGCCTCCGACCACGAGCACCTCCCCACCGGGAACCTGATCGGGGTTCCGATAGCCGGCGCTGTGGATCTGGAAGACCTCGCCGTCGGGTTCGTCGACGATCGGCGGAACGAACGGGATCTGGAACGGTCCGGTCGCAACGACGACCTGGTCGGCGCCGAACACTCCATCCGCGGTCCGAACAAGGTACTTGTCACCGGTCTGTTCGAGAGACACGACCTTCGCGTTGAGCTTCACCGGGAGATCGAAGCTCGAAGCGTAGGACGTGAGATAGGAGCCGACGTCGTCCTTCGAAGGATATGTGTCTTCCGGCGCGGGAAACGCCATCCCGGGCAGACCGCTGTATCGCGCCGGAGTGAAGAGTTTGAGCGAGTCCCATCGTGAGCTCCATGCGTGGCCGATGTCAGGGCCGACATCCAGGATCGCGAACCTGGCTCCACGCCGCGCAAGGTGGTATCCGATCGCGAGCCCGGCTTGGCTCCCGCCGATCACGATGACGTCGAACGAGGGACCCTGTTCCGTCAAGACGACGCCTTCGCTGGGTCGCGCCGGGAGACGTCGAAGCTGAACATCATCCCGCTCTGCGCGTGCTCGGCGATGTGGCAGTGCGCCATCCACAGTCCTGGATTGGAAACGTCGAGCAGGATGTCCACGGTCTGTCCCGCTCGAACCAGAACGGTGTCCTTCCAGACGAGGTTCGACTCCGCCTGTCCGTCACGAGAAAGGACGAGGAAGCGTCCGGCTCCGTGCACGTGGAACGGGTGATGCATAGGATGGTCCGATTCCATCTCGTTCACCAGCCGGATCTTTACCCGGTCGCCAACGGTGAAGGCCCACGTGATGGCGCCGTTCTCTGCACCGGTCTGCCGGTCGATGAGCATCCATCTCATGTTGCCGGGCTCCGAGGCGCGGTTGATCTCCGGCATCAAGTCTTCCCATTCGAGGCCGTCGCTCCGCTCGTCATGCTGTTCATGCCCGGTGTTCTCGTGAGGGGCCGGCGGCGGTGCCTCTGACGGCACCAGCTTCATGCCGCACTTCGGACAGGTCCCGGGCTCCGACGACGTGACCTCCGGGTGCATCGGGCAGACGTAGGAGCTGGCGGCGGGCTTCTCGTCCCGAACGGGAAGCAGCTGCATCCCGCATTTCGGACACGATCCCGGCTCCGTCGCCGTGACATCGGGATGCATGGGGCAGGCATACGACGTCGCCGGAGCGGCGTCGTCCCCGTAGAGGAGGGGCATCGACGCGACGAAGGCAAGCACCTTGTCAGGCGCCCGCTCGAGATCCGCATCGATCGACGCATGCTCGGCGCTGAGCGCCGGATCGACTCGCAGTGAACCGAACGAGGCGCGCGCTGTACCGGTCGAATCACCGCTGACGACGAAGGCACCGAGGTCATACGTCCGGTCAGGCGTGCGATGTTCGAGTCGCACCTCCCCCGGATGCTCGAACATCACGTCGACGACGGCACGCTCAGACGGCGCCAGCATCACCTCGTCCACGAACGTCTCGCGCTCGTAGCGACCGCTGTCCCCACCGACCAGTTTCATGCGGGCACCGGGCAGCGCGATATCGAAGATCCGTGTGTTGGCGGTATTCACGAGGTACAGGCGCACGACATCTCCGACCGCGGCCTCGCCGGAGAACGTGGTCTCCCCATTCGTCAACATCACATTTCCGAACCGTCCCATGGCGGTGTAGTTGGGCCCCGAGCGATGGAACGGTGCGACGTGCCCGTCCTCTACGAGGAGGTCGTCGACGGTGAGGCTGAGCTCACGGTCGGCCGGCGGCCAGTACGACGGATCCGATGGCTCGACCACGATCGTCCCGTGGAGGCCCATCTCCCACCCGAAATCCTCTCGGATGTGCGGGTGGTACCAGTAGAAGCCGGCGTCGGGGAACTGCACCTTGTAGGTGAACTCACCGCCGATCGGGATCGGCGACTGCGTTTCGTGCGGGACGCCGTCATAGCGGTTCTCCAGCCGTAAGCCGTGCCAGTGCACCGTGGCCTCGACGTCGCCCGCGTTCGTGACATGGACCGTGATCTCCGACCCCTGGTCGACGTGCAGCGTGGGGCCGGGTATCGACCCGTTGTAGCCAAGCATGCGTAGGTCCGCGTCCTGGACGTGCTTTCGCACGGGAGCGATCGTGAGGTCGAGCTGATCGCCATCACTGAGCCGGATCACCTGCGGTGGCGACGCTTCGGGCAGACCGGAGACGTCGGTCGTGAACAGGTCGTCGGAAGGCGTGGTCTGCCCGGTCATCGAGGGTGTCTTAGCAGGTACCTCTTTCACGCGCCTTCCCCCCCTTGCTGCTCGGCGTGACTTCGGGCACCGATCATGTGACGTCTGTGCGGTGAGCCTCACGCCACGGTAGCAACCCGGCTGGAAGAGCCGCTGGGCAGCGCCCGCGCCAGCGATCGCGTGCGACGCGGTCAGCGGCGCTCGAGCGGCATCCCGCACTTCGGGCACCGCCCCGGGTGATCCGACGAGACTTCCGGGTGCATCGGGCAGGCATACGCTCCACCCTCTTCCGGTGATGGTCGAGGTGTTGCAGGGTGTGCGGCATAGCCGCTCCGCTCATGGTCCTGCACTGGGCTGGTGCGCATCATCCGCAGCATCGGGGGACCGCCCGTTCGCAGGAAGCGGAGGACGAGCACCGCCGAGAGCGCGATGAAGATGACGTTGAGGAACGTCGTGTAGTTCCACGTCACGCTCGCTTCGACGACCTTCGCGTCGCGTTCAGCTGGGATCAAGCCGAGCGCACCGAACAGGATCTCCACGACAAGGCCGGCGAACACCATGGCCGCGTAGAACGTCGCGAACAGGTAGAAGCTGACCCGCCGGCCGTAGTACTTCCGGTAGATGTTCAGGATCGGTAGGACGATCAGGTCGGCGAAGATGAACGAAACGACGCCACCGAAGCTGATCCCGCCGTTCCACAGGACCGCGGCCAGGGGCACGTTCCCGATCGAACACACGAACGAGAGCATCGCGACGAGCGGCCCGATGAGGGGTCCCCAGAGCTTCGCCAGCACCGGGTGATCGACGAGGAAGAACGACTGCCAGAAGCTCTCCGGCACCCAAGCCGCGAGGGCGCCCGCGATCAGTAGGCCGGCGACGATGTCTTTCCAGATCGAGGCCCAGTCCATGACGTAGTAATGGCTGATCGCCGTGAAGCCACGAGCCGACGTCAGCCGATCAAGCACCGACCCGCCCGAAACGGACATGTCCATCTCGGCGTGGCCTTCCATCGAGCCGATGAGGCCTCGATCTGCCTGTACCTTCGCTTCCTCGACGAGCGCGGGCTTGAGCGTCAGGCGAAAGGCGATCACGAGCAACGCGATCATGATCGGGCCGCCGACGAACTCGGCCAGCGTGAACTGCCAGCCCAACACCAACGCGAGGATGATGCCGAGCTCGATGACGAGGTTGGTCGATGCGAACTCGAACGCCATCGAGGCAGTGAAGTCGGCGCCCTTGCGGAAGATCGATCGGGCGAGCGCCACCGCTGCGTACGAACAGGAGGACGAAGCGGCGCCCAGCCCGCACGCGAGCGCGATCGACCTCGCAGAATCGTCGGGCAACAGGCGCGTCATCTCGGACCTGGAGACCACCGCCTGCACGGCCCCGGACAGCGCGAAGCCGAGCACGAGCGCCCAGAGGATCTCCCATGTCATCCCGAACGAGATGCTGAGCGCATCGACGAGCGGCGCGGCGACTCCTCCGAGCGCGACGATGGCCAGCGTGCGCCTCACGAGCCCGCCAACACAACGTCTGCTTGAGACGCGACCTCCGGACGCGAGACATGCATCGCGCCTTCGTGACCGGGCGCACCGTCGTCCCGGACCCAGGCGGCCTTCCCACCACCCTCGACGAGGAAGGAGGCGTTGCCCGGTTGATTCGTCGAGATCATCGGAGGTCAGCTCTTCGGTGTCCACAGTTCTACTACCTGCAGCACGCCCGGCCCACGTCGAGCGTCACAGACGCCAGGCAGGCCCGCACTCAGCTAGCTCCGAGCAACGAGCACCAGTCGTGCGACCAACGTGACGCTCGTGGTCACGACCACAAGCACGAGCGCGACAGCGGGCAAGCCGGCGACCGCAAGGACCGCGATCAGCAGGAGGCGTGCGTCCCTTCCACCGAGGATGAGGTTCAGGCGGTCCTCGGCAACCTCCGGAAGCCCCAAGGCTCGGATCCGATCCTTCGTCGCCATGGAAAGGAAGCTTCCCGTCGTGGCGGCGACCGCGAGCGCGATCGCCCATGTGTCGCTGAGCGCACCGGTCTGGATCGCCCAGATCGCTAACCCCGCGACGATCACCGCGTCTCCCAGCCGGTCCAGCACGCCGTCCAGCAGGCCACCCCATGCCGTCGCTCGATACTGGAGCCTCGCGATCTCGCCATCCACACCGTCGACGACCGACGACGCCTGGACGAGGATCCCGGCCGCGATGCCTCGGCCATCCGCCAAGAACACGGCGCCGATCAGGCTCATCAAGAATGCGGCGACCGAAATGGCATGTGGGCTCGGACGCAGACCCGCGATCGCCATCGTGATCCGCGTCGAGATCGGTCGGTTGAGGTAGCGCGAGACGGGTCCGTCCGTTCGCTTGCTGAGCGATCGACGAAGCGCACGTCGAGCGGCTCGCATATCCGCGGGCACGTCCACGTCGCGCCACCAAGCATCGTGCGACAGCGGCACGGCGGCGAGGGTGTGCTCCGCCGCGAACCGGGTCACCGCACCGGCCAGCGACGCGTCGCCGTCCGCGGCCGCGCGCCGCTGGGCCTCGAAGATCGCCGGCGTCAACACGAACGCTCCGCAATCGACCGCCGGCTCCGGCAGGTCCCTGTGGAACTCGATCGCGTTCCCGTCCTGGATCCGGACTCTCGTTCCCTCCGACCACACGTCGGGATCCGGGTGGTGATCGACGAGGACGCCAGGCCGTGACGCCGACGCGAGCGCATCGAGCGCTCCGTCGGAGAAGAGGTGGTCTCCGACCATGACGAGGAAGAGCGCGTCGTCGACGAGCTCGGGTTCCGCCGCTGCGAGCGACGCACCGTTGCCTTCGTCCCATCCAACCGCATGCATCGTCCGCACGGTGTGCGGTGTGACACGCCCCACCGCTCGTTCCACCGACGACGCGTTCGCCCCGACGACGACGATCACGTCTTCGACGCCGATCGAGTGCATCCGCCGGATCGATCGTTCGATCAAGGGAAGACCGCCGAGACGCAGGAGCGCCTTCGAGCCACCGGCGGTCAGGCGACCCATGCGCTCGGACCGGCCCGCCGCCAGGATGACCGCACGCCGAGGTCGAAGATCGATCGGGCGTGCATCCGCGCCGACTCGGATCGGGGTGACGTCTTCGGATTCCACGATCCACCCCTCGGTCGAACGCTTCGGCTCGGCGAGCATACCGGTGCGATGGCGTCCCCGGGAAGCCAGACGCGAGATCCAGCAAGGAGGATCAGCGTGCGATCGGTCCCCTTCTCGGAGCACTTACATGAAGTTGGCGGTGTGCAACTCGGAGATCGCCTCCGCGGTCTGCTGGTCGAAGCCGAGCGACCGCAAGCGACCCATCCTGTGTCGATGCATCGACTCGTGAAGCTCGCGCACGGCTCGGACCCCATCCGGAAGCGACCCAGGGCGAAGCCCACCGGCCGCGAGGATCACGAGGGCCTCCTCGACGTGCGGCGTCGCTCCGCTCGTCTGGGACAGGAACGCGGCCCGCTGCTCGACGGCGGTGCGCAACACACCTGCTCGATCGGGATCTGCCGCGAGGAAATACCGCGCGTGCTCCACGCCGAAAGCCACATGCCGCGCTTCGTCCACGCGCGCGCGCCGAACGATGTCGGCGGTGACCGGGTCAGGCGCGAAGCGCTCCACGAAGCTCAGGTAGTCGAGGAACGCGCCCTCGCCGAGCACCGACAGCAGGAACGACGCCTGCGAGAAGTCCTCCTGCTCGAGCAGGGACTTCAACGACTGCTGGGTGATCGCGGCAGACCGACCGAGACCGCCGCCGCCCGCGAGCGCCCGCTTCGTGAATGCCTCGATGTGTCGCGCCTCATCCGTGATCTGCGTCGAAAGGAACAGCACCACCTCGGTGAAGTGCGGGTGGATCCTCGGGATGAACCGCGCCGGCACGTACAAGGCTGCGTATTCGTTCTCAGCGAGGTGGGTCATCACCTGCGCGACGGCGCGCTCGAGGTGGTTCGGCAGCTGCGGAAGGGCATCCCAGCGGATGTCGGTGCTTGCGTCCCACTGCTGGGCGGTCGCCTGGTCGTAGAGCGACGCCACGTTCGCCGCCCACACGCGATCCCGGTCGTTGAGCGGGAACGGGAACGCCGGGGAGCCGGGCTCCACCTCGGCTCCGCGGGGAGCGAAGCCGGTGCTCGGGTCGGCTCGCTCCGGGATCCGCGCGGCCGACCCGATGAGCCAGTCCCGGGTCCCGAACCCGTCTCGGCGATCGGGCACCTCAACGGCGAGCTCCGGGCGATCGCGGAACATCAGCGAAGGACGCTCCCCCCGTCGGATGCGGTGGATCCAGCGCGCGCCGTCCGGCTCCGTCGCCACGAGCTCGTTGCCGGTGCCGCGAGCCCACGCAGGGAGCTCGTGGATCAATCCCGCGTTCCGGCTCGTGATCTCGATCATCTCGCCGGCGTGCACGTCCGAAAGCAGCACGTCCAGCACGAACGTGAGCCCGCCGGCCAGATCCAGGTCCTCGGCGTCGAACGTGGCCGCCGGTGAACCGGTGTCGGGTTCGTTCACCATCGCGCTGCGATCCCCTGCTCGTCGACCGCGTCGAAGACGTCGCGGTAGCCGTCGAGCTGCGGGCCGACCCACTGGCGCAGGCCTTCGAGCTCGAGGATCCTGCGTTGCTCCGGGACCGTCCAGTCCATCGCGCGAAGGTGCGCCGTCCATGCGTCGGCGACGTCGCTCTGGAGCGAGGGCAGCGCCGTGAAGTTGCAGTGCGAGTAGGCCGGAGACGTCCAGAACGGCGCCAGTCGCCCGGGCGGAACCTCGCCGGCGCGCACGAAGGTGTCCCAGCTGACTGCCCCGACAGCCGCCGCGTCGGCCGTGGCACCGAGCACCGCTTCGAGCGCCTCCCGTTCGCTGCGACCGGTGTCGCCGTGCTTGCCGACGTCAGAGTCGAACCGGAGCAGTCGCACGTCCCGATCGGGCTCGAGACCCTCCCGCCGCAGGTAGTGCACCGGCATGATCGCGGCCTGCACGGAGTCGGCGCTTCCGAGCGCGAGCGTCCGGTCTCGCAGCTCACTCGCCGACGTGAGGTCGCCGGTCCGCCCCACGAGCAAGGTGAAGAACTCGACATCGGTGTCGCGCATCGCAAGGACCCGGCACTCCCCCGCCGTCGCGCGGTGCACGCGGACGTACGCGAGGTTCGTGTTCCACGCCACGTCGATACGCCCGCCGAGCAGCGCGTCGACCTGTGCCTCGTAGTTCGAGAACAGCACGAAGTCCATCTCGACCGGCGCATCTCGGAAGTACTCGCGGATGCCTTCCCAGATCGGGACGACCTTGGCGTCGTAGGCGACCGCTCCGACCATCAGCGTCTCGGGCATCATGCTCATCCCATCAGGGGCATCCCGGCCAAGGCGCGACCGGTCAGCTCGTAGAGGACGTCGGTCGTCGGTGCCATGACGGAGCCCGCGCGCGCGTCACGGAAGAACCGTTCGATCGGCAGCGCCGGGCTCATCGCCGCGCCACCGCAAGCCTGCATCGCCTCGGACGTCACGCGGATCGCCATCTCGTTCGCCACCGCCTTCGCCGAAAGGACGGGCGCCGTCGCATCGCCCGACTCCATCCGCCGTGCGAGATCGGTCAGGAACCCACTGACGGCGTCGACCTCTGTCTGAGCCCGGCCCAATCGAGCCCGGACGGTCGGGAGGTCGGCGAGGGTCTGTCCGAGGTGCTCGAGCCTCGCGTTGGTGACGTGCGCGACCGCCGCAGCGAGCGCGCCTTCGGCGATCCCCAGCGACACGGCGCCCTGCCCGAGCTGGAACCACGGGAGCACCACCCCAAGCATCAGGTCGAGACCCGTCCCCTCGGTGCCCAGAAGGGTCGTCTCGGCCAGCGGCGTCTCGAACGTCATCGGCGAGCTCGCATTGCCGCGAAGCCCAAGTCCGACCCAAGGACCGGTCGTTTCGATCCCCGAGGCACTCGCCGGAACCAGGTACAGCGTCGATTCGATCGGCGACTCGGTCCCCGAGGGTCGCGTCGAGGCGACGTAGGTGTTCGCATGTCCTGCGCTCGTCACGAACGATTTCGATGCGGCGAGTCGAGCATCCCCGTTGGCGCTCTCGATCTGCGAGACCGGCGCCCAGAAGTGCGACCGCGAGCCGCGTTCGCTGAAGGCCAGGGTCGACAGCTCCGCACGCGCCATGCCCGAGACGACGGCATCCGGCGCGCCGCCCGCGATCGACACTTGCGCGGCGCAAGTGTGCATCAGGTAGATCATCGCCGCCGACGGATCGACCGCCGCGATCCGCCGGGTCGCCGCGAGGAACTCCAGCGGTCCATCGCCGAGCCCTCCCTGCCTCTCGGGGATCGTCAGCCCGAACAGGCCGGCGTCGGCGAGCGCGTCGATCGCCTCCTGCGGGAACCGTCCGTCACGATCAACGGCTGCCGCGTGCTGCGCGGCGATCTCGAGCGGCTTCACGAGCGTGTCTTCGATGGATGCCACGGACATGTCTCGACTCCTCCTTCGTCATCGCTGGATCTTGAAGGCGCCGAGTTGTCAGCTCACCGTGCGAACCGCTGAGGCGATGCTTGCGTCTGTGGGTCGCGGCGCGGCTCGGCGCACCGTGTGGACGCCCGACCGAGCGTCTCCTTATGCGCGGCTCATCTGCGTCGCATCGCAGGCTCCCCCATCAACGCGGACTCGCGTTGTTCGTTCGTAAGTGAGTCAGATGTTCTCAAACTCGCTGACGCGGGAACGGTCCTCATACAGAGGAGATACCGACACTTGAGAGCGGCGTTCTCAGAACTTTCTGACCTGAGCGGCCGAACGCCGCCGGGAGCTCTTGGCCCTTCGCGACGATCAGCCTTGGCCGTTCGCGATGCAGGAGGCTGTGTCTCCGAGTTGAACGTGGGCGAATCGGCTGACCTCGGCGCCGGGTGGGATCCCGAAGCGTGCCGCGATCGCGTGCGCCACGTCGTCGCGGATGCCTTGCTGACCGAAGAACGCTGAGGCGAGGCCGACGCAGGTCGCTTCCGTGCTCGGCTCTCCGGCCCTGGCCGCCGCTGGTACGCCCATCGATGTGAGGGCCGCTGCGAGCGCGACCCCGATGCGTACGCCTTTCATCGGTTCCTCCTTCGGCCTGCCCCGTCTAGGCGTCGACCGGCTTGAGCTGCGCGAGAACTTGATCCCGCGTGACGTCCATCCCATGCTTGGCCTTGCCGTGAGCCTGGACGGCGACGACAAGGTCCTCCTCGATCCCGCGGGCGTAGAACCCACACTCACACGTGACTTCCTTGATCATGCGATCACCCCTTCCGACGCCGGATACTAGAGAGGCGACGTTGGCGAAACGTTGGCGTCGCTCGATCGCATGGACGAGCTGCAACTACGGATCTACCTCGCCGGCAACGTCGCGCTCGAGCGCGGCGATCTCTTGGTGCCCGAGAACCGCTTCCCCGGCAGCCAGGGTCGGCTTGCGTTCGCCGTGCTCGTCGCCGAGCGCAGCGATGCCCTGTCGGCCGAGCACATCGCCGACATCTTGTGGGATGGCGCGCCGCCGGACTCCTGGGACGTTGCCCTTCGGGCGATCGTCAGCAAGCTTCGTCGTGTCCTGACAGCGACGGGTGCGGACGTCACGATCCAGCACGCGTTCGGCTCCTACCAGCTGCGCCTGCCGCCAGCCGCTTGGGTCGATATTGAGGCCGCGGCGGCCGCCGCCCACGACGCTGAGGTCGCGCTGCACTCCGAGGATCTGGTCGCCGCGAACGGAGCCGCGCTCGTTGCGAACGCGATCGCGCGACGACCCCTGCTCGAGGGCGCCGACGGCGAGTGGGTGCGGCAGCAGCGAGCGCGGTTCCGAGCGATCCGCGTTCGAGCGCTCTCGTCCCGGGCCGAGATCGCGCGGTTGAATGGCGACCACGCAGGCGCCATCGGCGATGCGGAGCGTGTCATCGCGCTCGAGCCGTACCTCGAGCAGGCCTACGTGACCCTTATGCGTGCCCAGGTCGGGGCGGGGAACAACGCACAGGCGCTCGCAACGTATGAGCGGTTGCTGTCGACTCTGGCAGCCGAGCTGGGGGCGAGTCCCTCGCCGGCGACCGAGACGGCGTTCCTCGAGGTGCTCGACGCGACCTAGTCCGGCGTCGACCGGGTGGTTCCACCCGACCGCCTACAGAACCTGACGAACAGACGACGTCGCGGTGTCGTGACCGGGCGGCAGCCTAACCCGGCCCCGGCATGAGCCCAAGCTGCTGCATCATCGCCGGCACATCGAAGAGTCCGTAGTGTTCGGTGAACCGACCGTCGTCATCGATCGCGACCACGTCGATGCCCTCGACCGAGAACGGCTTGCCGGTGGCACCGAAACCTAGGGTGGAACACGCTTCGCCGCAACCCTGCGGGTCAACCCGACTGCCTTGACGCGCACGAAGGCCCAACTGGCGCCGTATTGAGCCGGCCACCGCCCTGTGCCATCCTCGTGAAGCATGTTCGTGACCATCGTCGAAGCGGCGGTCGAGGGCAACCGAGAAGACGACCTGCGCGCAGCGTGGGACGAGGTCACAGCAGGTGTGCTGCCGGCAGGGTTCATCGAGTCTTCGCTCCTGCGGACTCAAGACGGAACCTGGCGGATCGTCACGGTGTGGGAGTCGAAAGACGCCGTGTTGGCGATGCGGGCGACGGGCGAACCGCCCGCCGCACTGGTCGTGTTCGAGCGGGCCGGCGCCGAACCATCGGTTTCCATGTCGACCGTTGAAGGCCGAGTGACACATCCGGACCCGCCTCGCTC
>Ga0136846_1218464_pt1 | contig 13343 bp, 15 predicted proteins | sample HopSoiMetagenom2_FD_96841 | JGI IMG/M metagenome (GOLD analysis project Ga0136846, IMG submission 96841) | Grasslands soil microbial communities from Hopland, California, USA - 2 Assembly 2016 (version 4) | ecosystem: Environmental > Terrestrial > Soil > Grasslands | place: USA: Hopland... | reverse complement strand
TTTTCTTTTCGGCTTCTGCCGCCTTTACCAATTCATCAATTTTTTTTAATCCTTTATCCAATGTTCTTAAAAACGCTTCCTCCTCTTCCTTGATCACCTTCTGCACAAAATTGGATTGTGCTTTCAACTCCGGAAATACAGAAGCAAATTGATCAGAGAGTATTGTCATCAATTGGAAAAGCAACGGCTGTTTATAATTCAGATATGAGTAATAATACCGGACCGCCCGTCTGAGAATTCTCCTTATAACATACCCGGCACCGGTGTTGGACGGCAGTTGCCCATCAGCAATGGTAAATGCAATGGCCCGGATATGATCGGCAATTACACGAATCGCCACTGCCTGCTTACTTTCGGAAGCATCGTATTTCTGACCGCTGATCCTTTCGATTTCTTTAATTAATGGAGCAAATACATCAGTATCGTAGTTGGATGTTTTATTTTGAAGCACGCGAACCAAACGTTCAAACCCCATTCCGGTGTCCACATGCTTCGCCGGCAACGATTCAAGCGTTCCATTCTTCGATCTGTTGAATTGGATGAATACGTTATTCCAAATTTCAATAACCGCAGGATCATCCTTGTTTACAAGGTCCCGGCCATTGATTGTCGATCTGTCTTTTTCGGCTCTCGTGTCCACGTGAATTTCACTGCAAGGCCCGCAAGGACCGGTTTCGCCCATCTCCCAGAAATTTTCTTTTTTCCCAAATGGAAGTATACGATCCTCTGCTATCCACTTTCTCCATTCTTTATATGCTTCTTCGTCCTTAGACAGTTTTTCTTTATCGTCTCCCTTGAAGATGGTTACATATAAACGGTCTTTCGGGATTTTATAGACTTCGGTCAATAATTCCCAACTCCATTTAATGGCATCGCTTTTAAAATAGTCACCGAAGCTCCAATTCCCTAACATCTCAAACATCGTGTGGTGATAGGTATCTACACCCACTTCCTCAAGATCATTATGTTTTCCGCTAACTCTCAAACACTTTTGTGTGTCTGCCACGCGTTTATATGGCGACTGTTTGTTCGCGAGGAAGTAATCCTTGAATTGATTCATGCCTGCATTAGTGAACATGAGTGTGGGATCATGCTTAATAACAATGGGAGCTGACGGTAGAATCTCGTGCCCGCGTGCACGAAAAAAATCAAGGAATTGTTGTCTGATTTCAGATGCAGTCATATTAGATATTTACACCGAACCGGATATTGGAGATGGAGTTATGTTCAATTTTCCTCAGCCCGGTTAGGCTGATAGGGCTATATTTGTAAACTTTCCCAGAGCAGGGGGAAACGGTGGCAAAGGTACTGATTACTCGCGGTGGTTTCAGCATACTTGCAGGCTAATGAAAAAGATCAAATATTTCTATAATCCGAATACGCTCCGTTATGAAAAACTTGAGACACCGTTGCGGGTAAAGCTGCTACGTGTATTAGGTTTTCTTTCAGCCTCCATCGTTACTGCACTCATAATTGTTTCCATCGCCTATCGCTTGTTTCCTTCCGTGAATGAAAAAAGACTGCAAAGAGAAAACGAGTCCTTACTCGATAACTACAGGTTAATGGATGCAAAATTGCAGAAGCTGCAGCAGCAAATGACAGAATTAGAAAAAAGAGATAACGAGGTGTACCGCTCTATATTTGAAGCCAGCCCAATTCCGGACAGCACCAGGGCGAGGGAAATGGAACAGTTGAAAGAATTGCAAGTTGTTCAGCAAATGAACAGCAATGAACTCACCAATTCGATTGTAAAAAGCCTCAACAATTTGAATTCCCGCGCTACCTCGCAACAAAAATCTTACAAAGAAATTGAAGGGTTCATCAAGAATAAAGAACAACTGTTGGCGAGCACTCCAGCTATCCAGCCAGTGAGCAATAAGAATCTAAACCGACTCGCTTCTGGATTTGGATATCGGGTTGACCCCGTATATAAAACTGTAAAATTTCACGCGGGTCTTGACTTTGCTGCCCCATTAGGTACACCAATTTATGCTACTGCCGATGGAATAGTTCGAGTTGCCGGGAACCTTGGCAACGGCTACGGAAATCACGTGGTGATCAATCACGGCTATGGATATGAAACGTTGTACGGTCACATGTACAGGATCGGTGTGAAAAATGGCCATAAGGTTAAGCGAGGCGAGGTGATCGGTTATGTAGGTAGCACCGGGAAATCGACGGGACCTCACTGCCATTATGAAGTGCATAAAAATGGGCGACCGTTAGATCCTGTTTATTTCTTTTATAACGATCTTACTCCTGAACAGTTCGACCGAATTCTTAAAGCGGCTGCGGCAAACAATCAGAGCCTGGATTAATTTCGAAATGAGGGATTCGGAAAATTTTTAGATCGCACCAATGAACCAAACAATATTTCCAGTTCGAAAATTCCAAAATGTCCCCGCGATTTTTCCACATTTTTAAACAAATTTTCTTCTCAGCCTCCGATCCGTTGTATCTTTAATTACAATCCTGGTGATGAAGACACTCTCTCAGATACCATTCGATTTTATCGAGCAGGAAAAAGAAAATGAGGAACCTGCTGTAAGAGTTAAGATCAAGTCGATAAAGACCCCCACAGAAAAGCCTGTTGCAATAGTTCCCATCACAGAAACGATCCGAAAACGAGGCAGACGTCCGCTAAAACAACTAGAACAGGAAGCAGAACTTGTCGAGATTCCGGAAGATGAAATATTATTCAGGAAGCAATATTATACAATCGGCGAAGTTGCGAGGATGTTCAACGTGAATGCATCTTTAATCCGGACGTGGGAAAATGAATTCGATATCATTGAACCGAGGAAAAACCGGAAAGGTGATCGTTATTTCCGCCCGGTAGACATAAAAAATCTTTTACTCATTCATCAACTCATCCGCAAGCAAAAATACACACTCGAAGGCGCGAAGGATTACATGAAGAAAAACAAGAAAGCGGCAGAGCGCTTTGCGTTGATGCAGTCCCTTCAAAAAATTAAGAACTTTCTCCTGGAGGTTAAAGCAAATTTATAGGTTCACAGCAGCGACAATCCATTTAACTTTCAAATCGAATCGAAGGGAAATTGATTATTCGGCTAAACGCGAGGTAAGTATATTTAACCGCCAAATTATTTAGTCTCCTTTATAATAATCTCCGTTTCCCTCGTGGCGAGTTTAATTCCGGTTTGATCCAATAGGCGAAGTATTTTCAGATTGACATCCTGCTTAATGGCATTGAAGGCTTCCTGCGTCCCGCCGAGCACAAAATATTCCACCTGCACGAGGAACGAATCCCTGGTAATGTCTGCAAAGAGCACGGTATTCGCATCTACCAGTTTATTATTTTTTAGCAAAGTGGTAATTGCTGCAAGTAGGGCGTTTACTTTATCTACAGCAGTAAGCGGATGTAGCTCCAGGTTGATGAGCATGCGCCTATGTGTGCGGAGACTGAGATTATCAAGAATACTATCCACCATCTGCTTATTTGGAACAGTGACATAGCTCTTCTCCGTTGTTCTTATCCTGGTGCTCCTCAATCCAATTCTTTCAACGGTACCAGTCACTTGCTGCACTTTTACAAAATCACCAGCCGAAAATGGTTTATCGAAAAAAATTATGAAAGAGGCGATCAGGTTTTCGAGGCTTTCCCTTGTAGCCAGGGCAATCGCCGCGGTAGCAATACTTAGCCCGGTCAATAACGAACTGACCTGAAAATTGAATGCGAATTTCAAGACGAGCACAAATCCAATGATCCCAACGATCACTTTAAAAAAATCCTTGAAAAAGCTCACCAGCTGATTGTCTGTCAGCTCGGCCGTAAGGTTCGCCCTTTGTTCCAGTACGATGGCAGTGAAATCGATCACACGTAATAAGAACCATGTAAACACGACCAGTAGAATAATCTTGGAGCAGGATTCAACAATAGCATGAAAAGAAGTTTTATAAATTGAGAACTTAAGGGCGGTAGGAAACGTCAATTGCTCAAAGGCGATCATCGTTACTACTACAACGAGTAAGATCTGCAAAGGCTGCAGCACGAGGTTAACGAATGGCGGCTTCTGCACGTCTCGTAGTACCAACCTCACAATCCTGAATAATAATCCTGCAAAGTATTTTGAAAGATATCTTTTGAATAGAAAAAACAGAAGGATTATTCCAATTACAATTAAATAATCCCGTACGCTGTTGTCCAATATCACCTGGTCCAGGAAATCGTTCATTGTTCAAAGTAATTGGGAAATTTTGATCCGCCCAACAGAGAATTGTTACGCCGGCAGTGTACGAAGAATTCAAAAGGCGCGTGGCGTTCAATAATAACAGCTAACGATAGGAATAAATGCGCAGCACTCCATCCTGGAGTACATACAATTTTTGCTGACTGATCCTGATCCTTGTTGCAGATTGGAATTGCGGCGGAATCTTGATTTGCCGCATATCAAGGCTGCCTGGCTCATATTTAAATATCTCTGTTTCTTTTCGGCCATAAATACTGTGAGACAGAACCATAAAATCGCGCCAGCCTATAAATGGAATGCGGCTCTTTAACGCGCCGTAGTAGTCAAATAAGTAAACACCTTTTACGCTGTCATATAAATACACGAGTCCATCCTGATCAGTAAGAAAATCCGGTGAAGGCAAAGTATCAAACAGGAGGCGCAGGTCATTTGTTTGCAGAATGAGTTTTCCATCTTCGCCAATTCGTTTTAACCTGCCTTCCTGTTCATCAAATAACCAGATATTATTATCGTATGCAAGACCGACTGCCTTTGCCTGGAAAATATTTTGCCGTCGCAAGTCCAGGGTATTTCGAACGCTCAAGAAACGATCCAACGTAACAACCGTTCCAAAGTCCTTGTAGTAAAGTAAAATCTTCAGGGGATTAGTTACATCAATCGAATACAATTGGCCATAGCGCCTAATGGCACTGAATACTGCGACCGAATCTCCATTGGCATCAACCTTCTTCAACTGGTCATTCTTATTTAGAATATAGAGCGAGCCCAATGCATCAACATAAAAATCCACTACCTGGTTGCCCCATTGGCGTTCAAAACGAAACACAGAATCCACCTGGGCTATACTCGCAACAGGTAATAGCAAAAACAACCATATCGTTAACCGAAATTTCATGAATAGCGCACGATCTTAGATTCATTTCCAGCCTCAATCGTTGTCAGCTTCAATTCCGTTCCATCAAAATAAGCATAGGTAAAATACGTGATCCAATCGCCCAGGTTAATATAACGGCCATTATTCTTTATCCTGAAATCAATTGGTAAGTGCCGATGCCCAAATATCATATAGTCATAATGTTGTTTTTTAAGCATCTCCTTACTATAAACGATAAGCCACTCTTTTTCTTCTCCGAGAAAGACCTCTTCATGTTTGCCGGTGCTTTCCCGGCTTCTTCGGCTCAGATAATTCGCCAGCCCCATTCCTATATAAGGCGGTAGAATACCAAAAATCCATTGGCAGAACGGATTTCTAAATACCTTTTTCATAGCCTTATATCCATGATCACCAGGCCCAAGCCCATCCCCATGCCCGATAAGAAACTTCTTACCGCTGAATTCAAAGTCTTTCGGTGTAAAATATACTGGGATATTCAATTCGTCTTGCAGATAATTCTTCATCCACATATCATGGTTGCCGGCAAAAAAATGTATCTGAATTCCATTGTCAGTCAATTCAGCAAGCTTGCCCAATAAACGAACATGCCCTTTTGGAACGACTTTCCGGTACTCATACCAGAAATCGAACATATCGCCAACAATGAAGATCTGGTCTGCGTCCGCTTTAATGGAATGCAGGAAGCTCACCACTTTCTTTTCTCGTAAAAGACTGCTTGCCTGATCGGGTGCGCCAAGATGAAAATCAGAAAGGAAATAAATTTTTTTGCCGGGGGCAACTTGCATCCGTTAAAAATAGAAAGAGTAAATCAAAATCCATCACTCTAAAGCTCCTCATCCACCAGCAAACAAAAAACTTCTTTTGGACCATGTACACCTACCACGAGGGTTTTTTCAATATCTGCAGTACGGCTAGGGCCCGTTGCGAATGTCACGAACGATGGAAGTTTGCTGCCGTACTTATCCTTTAATAATTGTAATGCATCTTTCACATCGTACACCAACTGGTTGGAGGAAGCAATGCAAATGTGAACGGGCGCGTAGACGCTTACTGTTCTTCCACTTTCCTGCCCACTGCTCATCATAATACTACCTGTTCGGGCTACCAACGCTTCGCAGGTTGTAACTCCAGCATCACAATCGGCCAATGGAGAATCACAAAAATTGGTGAATGCATTCTTCTGCAGTAAAGCCTTCAATTTCGGTTCGTGACACACAACCTTATTCCATTTTCTTTGGCCTACAAGCGCTTTTAGCTGCGATGCCACTTCCTCATGACTGACGCAATAAATAAATTTTCCAAGGAGGCTATTGAAGTGTTCTGCAAACTCAAATTCCAGCGGTTGCAGAGAAGGAGGAAATACTGAGGAATTTCCTTCGGCTTGCGGAAATGGCAAAGGCGTTGACTCAGTCAACGCCTGCCGTATTTTCTTTAGAATATTTTCTTTAGCTGGAGAAATATTCATCAATCTACTATTGTACTTCGTCTGGTACTGGATTCAGAGTTCCTGCACCATTTCCATCGAGTGGATGCGCAGGATGGAGCGGTGGATTATCGTGAACCACATCAGCAGGCTTCTTTTCTTCATAAGGACGCTTACCAATCAAATTTTCAACGTCACTCTGAAACAACACTTCCTTGAAAAGTAGCGCCTCTGCCAGCTTCTCTACTTTGTCTTTCTTCTCTCTTAGCAGCTTCTTCGTGTGTTCATATGCGCCATCAATTAACTTTCTTACTTCTTCGTCAATCATCTTAGCCGTTTCTTCAGAATAGGGCTTGGTGAAAGATTGTTCAGCGGCCGGATCATAGAAGCTCACGTTGCCAATTTTATCATTCATACCATAAACGGTAACCATGGCATAAGCCATTCTTGTGATCTGCTGCAAATCGTTCTGCGCGCCCGTAGAAATTTTTTGGAAGAAAATCTCCTCACTCGCACGACCCCCAAGCGTCATGCAGATCTGGTCAAATAGCTGATCTGTATTGTATAGGTATTGTTCCTTCGGTGTGTACTGCGCATATCCAAGCGCCGCAACTCCCCTGGGCACAATAGTAACTTTTAATAGCGGATAAGCATGTTCAAGATACCAACCGCAGATGGCGTGTCCCGCTTCATGATAAGCAATAATGCGTTTTTCATCAGGAGAAATGATCTTGCTTTTCTTTTCAAGACCTCCAATAACCCTGTCAATCGCGTCCTGGAAATCTTCCATTTCTACGCCTGCTTTTCCTTTTCGCGCGGCGATCAATGCAGCTTCATTGCAAACGTTCGCTATATCTGCGCCTGCAAACCCCGGAGTTTGTTCAGCCAGTTTTTTAATATCTACCCTGTCAGAAATTTTGATTGGTTTCAAGTGCACTTTAAAGATCGCTTCCCTGCCTTTCATATCAGGCTTGTCAATAGAAATCTGCCGGTCAAATCTTCCAGGACGCAGCAACGCTGTATCCAATACATCTGGCCTATTAGTGGCAGCGAGGACAATGATTCCGCTCTCCCCACTAAATCCATCCATCTCAACCAGCAACTGATTCAGCGTGCTTTCACGCTCATCGTTGCTCATGATAGCGTTCTTTCCTCTCGCACGGCCAATCGCATCGATCTCATCAATAAATATGATACATGGAGATTTCTCTCTTGCCTGTTTGAAAAGGTCTCGCACACGACTGGCACCTACCCCAACAAAGAGTTCAACGAAATCGGAACCACTCATGCTAAAGAAAGGCACTTGTGCTTCGCCAGCCATCGCTTTTGCAAGAAGAGTCTTACCGGTGCCGGGAGGCCCTACAAGCAACGCGCCTTTGGGGATCTTTCCTCCAAGGGAAGTATATTTTTTTGGATTCTTAAGAAAATCGACAATCTCCATCACTTCCACCTTCGCTTCATCCAATCCTGCAACATCATTGAATGTGATATTTACCTTCGTCCCTTTGTCGAATAAAGTTGCTCTTGATTTTCCAATATTGAATATTCCGCCGGGACCGCCGCTTCCACCTCCTCCGCCTCCCATCTTTCGCATAAGCATGATCCAAATAAGGACGATGATTAATAATGGAATCAGCAAATTCAATACCGGCGCGAACCACTCACCTTCTGTCTTTACAATTTTATCTACTTCAGGAACCGTCGGGTTCTTCTGATAGAATTCCCTCATCTCTGCGGCAAAGACTTCCGGCTTTTCAATATTGAATTGAAATTGCGGTCCTTTATCGGACACAGAAGTCCAGCTGCGGGACATCTTATCCTTATACTCTGGCTTATTGGCGGCGCTTGATTTAAGATAAACTCTGACCTGGTTCTTATTGTTGATAATTGCGATTCTTTCAACATCGTTATTCAGCATCATCTGCTGAAATTCTTTCTGGCTTATCTCTTTTGCATCCGGAGAAAATGGGTTTAGAAAATTAATGCTCACCAACACAGCAGCAATAATTCCCCACACCCAATAAATATTAAACCTTGGGCCCTTTCTTTGTGGATCCTCTTCGCGCTGTGGCTTCCTGAAGCGCGAGAAATTATCATTCGGTTTTAATTCGTCCTGTGGCATTGTCTTATATTCCTCAACTTGAATTAGTAATTAATGTGACTTCTCTAAATATTCGTTAATCGGTAACAATCATAAATTATGTTCGTCCAGCGCTGCGTCGCTCCACATTTCTTCCAGCTTATAAAACCTGCGAGATTCAGGCAGCATGATATGGATGACGACGTTCACGTAATCAAGCAACACCCATTGCAATGCCTGGATACCTTCGTGCTTATATGGTCTTTCATCACAGACACGCCTTACATATTCCTCCACGAAATCTGCTATCGCCTTCACCTGGGTGGTACTGCCTGCTTCACAGATGATGAAAAAGTCTGCCACAGCTTCGGGTATCTTCCTTAGGTCCAACGAAACAATATTATGTCCTTTTTTTTCCTGTATTCCGTGGATAATCGCTTTAAATATCTTCGAATTCTTCGTTAATCTTCCTGCTACCGATCGCTTACGGGTAGCTAACACGCTCAATTGTTCCAATAATCAATAAATTTTTTGTGAATAATAGGTAACTGCAGATAGGTTGATTGGGGTGGTATATAACAGAGGAATGCCAATACGATCATATCATCTTTTCCGGCCCCTTCGGCTCCCAACCTGGCGGGGCTTATGTAAGCAGCCTGTTCTAATTGTCCGGTACATATCATTTATCGACTGGTCTATCTTTGTCAAAAATAGTAAATCTTTTGCCTCCCACCTCAATGAACACGCGCATCGGCCTGCCATTCCTGGTATTAGATATGGTTGACAGCACCAACAACTATGCCATGGGACAGCTCCATGCTGGTTTGGCAAAGCATGGCCAGGCGTACTTCGCAAGGCACCAGTTTGCAGGCAAGGGCCAGCGCGGCAGAACATGGAACGCGAATGCAGATGAAAATATTACGGTAAGCATCATTCTCCAGGCAACATTTCCAAATAATCATTATCCGTTCCTGTTAAGTGCCTCCGTTGCCTTGAGTTGTATCGACTTGTTAAATGATCTGCATCTATCTGAAACAACTATTAAATGGCCAAATGATATCTATTGGCGTGACAGAAAGACAGGGGGAATTCTTATTGAAAATACCTATCACGGCAATGAATGGAAATACGCAGTGGTAGGCATTGGGCTTAATGTAAACCAGACGAGCTTTGTATTGGATGGAATCAAAGCAGCTTCAATAAAGCAAATCACAGGGTTCAATAATGATCCGGTAATACTTGCAAAAGAACTGTGTTTGAAACTGGATACCCGCTATGCTCAACTTTTTATAAGGCAACCGGAAGAGATCGTCCAGGAATTTAATATGCACTTGTACAAAATGGGAAACAACGTAAAATTGAAAAAGAGTAGCATCATATTCGACACACGCATTCACGGAGTTGATCTTTCCGGCAGGTTGCTAACTAAAGACTCAATTGACAGAATTTTTTCTGTTGGGGAAGTGGAATGGGTTGGTAGTGATTGATTTTCCACACATGAACAAGTCAAGTATTCAGCTCCGCCTGCCTTGCCTCTTTCTCAAACCTATTGTTCGTATACCCATACCTGATACTCTCCAATAGATATTTGAATAGGAATGGAAGAAAACCATGCTCCTTATATTGTTTCACGTGGCAGAGCTCATGGCGCATCAGCCGCTCATCGTTAAGGAATTGACTTCTTGATATATTGTGAAGATGGACGGTTTTTCCAAAAACAATAGCTGCCCTTTTTGATTTTAATTTCCAGGCGGCAATGGCAGCAAACACTGAATTTTCCCTGATGCGAAATTCCATATAGTGATTAAAGACTGAGAATCGTTCTCAATTTCTTTAATAATTATCATGTTTCACTTTCTTATCCACCACAAACATTCTCGAAAGATTAAAACCAAAACGGATTTCACCCTTACTCCATTTATCCGTTGTGTTGGTAATAAATGCTTTTTCGTTCATGCCGGAGCTATTTGAAAAGTGAAGCTGAAATACGTGGCCTCCGGTTTCGATATCAACTCCGATAGACAATGGATCCGTGTAAATGTCTCTATCGATACCGGCAAACACATAATGATAATCTACTACCAGAGCAACTCTCCTGCTTAACTTTACTCTTCCGCCGACGCCTAAAGCGAATGCATCATTATCATCTGTTTCCAAAGGAACAAGATTGCGATGGACCATGGTTGGAGCCAGTTGAAGACTCACTGCGTCACTGAATTTCCTGCCAACAATTATTTCACCATAATAAGCGATCCTCGAAGAAGTATAGTTCTGACGATCTGGATCAGTCCATGGCATGGTCGTATACGTCATGCCGGCAACAACAACGACTGAAACGGGCGACGATTTTGGCCCGGTTGATTGACGGAGCGGCCGGAATTTGATAAAACCATCCCATTCCTTATTGACGTTGCTTCTGCCAATGCCAACAGTGAGATTTGCGAGCAAGCCATAGTCGAATCCGAATCGCATATTCGCCTGGTCGAGGCCCCAGAGATTATTTGCACCCGTATTTACAAGTCCGAACCGATGCAAAATGCGGAAATCCATATTGCCTTTCGGAATCATTTCAATTGAATGGCCATTGATGACTCTTGATGACTTGAACGCGCGGGAAACATATTCCTTCTCCGGCTTTGAACTGTCAACCAGTTTCAAAAGGTCATCCTGGGCAGCAAGGCGAACTGAAATTGCGAAGAAGGCTATCAGTAGGGTTATTAATTTATTCATGCAAATGATTTAAGGAAGTTTATTGTCATATCGGATGAAAATATGGTGCATTACATTTAAGTTTTCAATGGATCAAGCGGGCAATTCACCATGACCTTGATTGTGTTTGAAATATTTTGAAGCTTTTCATTCTTGATTTTATAATCCGGCAAACGAACGTTAAACTCTGCAGACACTGTGATCTTATTTCCCTCCCTGATCACTTTCCCGTCCGTTTCTACATCATTTGTTTGACCATGAATGGTGAGCTTACCCTTTACCTTACTCACGTAAGTGCCATCCCTGGTGTAATCGATCTCACCATTATTCGTGATTTGTCCTTTGAATTCTGCCCTCGGGTATTTATCTGATTCCAGGTAATTTTCATTGAAATGTTCCTGCATCAGCGCCTTTTCAAATTCAAATCCTTTTATTGGGACAGAAAATTGAATGTTTCCTGTGTTCTTGTCTAAAACACAAGTCACCGATCGATTATGCGCTTCAATATTTTCAATGATCGCTTTCGAATAGAATGAAATCTTTCCTGACTTTGTGAAGAACTTATCCTGTGCATGCAGGGTAGTTGACAATAAGGTAACCGCAATTAAAAATTTGATCCCAGTCATTTTTCCAATTTATTTATAGTGCCATCACTGTGCACGATTATCAATAACGCACCGGTTCAACTTTACATCAGAACCGAGCAGGCCCGTTTCGTCCTTATCAAATCCTATAAAATAGCCTTTGACTGTTACAGATGAAATTGGCGGCAAATTGGCTGCATTCTTAAAGTGAGTAGTATCCATAGCGCAAAGAACCGAGGACATGCCAGCCGTATCGCCGAGCATTAACGTATAATAACCGTCTTCATCCTGGTTAATTTTTTTGATCTGTCCCTTTACCGTTACAACCTTGCCGAGGTACTTTTTGTTTGCTATACTATCATCTGCGGCAAACTCATTGATCAGTTCGGTTGCGTTAACTACATATGCTGGCTTCACATTTGCGAGGTCACGGTTCTTACGATTAAACTCTTTGCATGTGAATACACCAGCGGTGATAGCAGCAAGCACCATCAGGGTTAAAAGCAATGTTTTACTGCTCATAGTCTAATTATTAGGGGCTCCTGAATCAATCCAGCAAACGATAGTCTGCAATTCAGTTGGTGTAAGGGATCCTGTTTTAGGCATGATGCCCGAAATTATTTGTCCCCTGATCACGGCCGACAGGTTATGGATTTGTGTAAAATTGGTAAGCGGACCCGCTGTGTTAGTACTTCCAGACGCATGACAGTCTGGGGTCGTAGCGCATTTTGATTGGATAATCGGATTGACATTGGCTGTAAACTTTGCGTTTAGCTGGCAGTCCGCACTTCCTGGATACAGCACTTCCTCTTTGTCGTAGTAACAGCTTCCTAAACCAAATAGAACAAATAGGGTAAACAGGAAAATTATTCTTTTCTTCATATTCGTTTTTTCGTAGTCAATAACGGGATTGATAAATTAAGTAATGCCCCTGAATAGGGGCATGGTCAAAAAATAAAACCATACGTTGTACGTGAAATCGGTTAGTAAAGTTGCTTAGCCGAAATGTGACCGACTGGTGTAAATATTGACTGACTCTTGAACTCTTATCTGCGTCTTTGTGCCCTCCTAAAGCCATCAAACACGTTCTCCGCTTCAATATTATTAATGCCAATCCATTTTTCCCAAATCAACAATTTTTTTAACGATTCGCCCTGCCCTATTTTCTTGAGCGAAGTCAATTCCTTTACGGCCTTGTTCACGATTTGTGTTTGGAACATCCGCACGTCCGCATTATTCCATGTCCTTTCAGGACATTCTCTTGTTGATCACCATCACGAAAAACTGAGAACGTCATCTCATCACGATTAATCAACGAGAACATAATGCGCAATGTTGTAATAATTCCGAATTCTTCAAACAGAATACAAAGGTCTTCCCTACACCAGGAAATACAATCACCAATTCTGGTATTGCAAATCGCTGAAAAAAGTCAGGTGAA
>Ga0136846_1231919_pt1 | contig 13345 bp, 16 predicted proteins | sample HopSoiMetagenom2_FD_96841 | JGI IMG/M metagenome (GOLD analysis project Ga0136846, IMG submission 96841) | Grasslands soil microbial communities from Hopland, California, USA - 2 Assembly 2016 (version 4) | ecosystem: Environmental > Terrestrial > Soil > Grasslands | place: USA: Hopland... | reverse complement strand
CGCCTGCTGGCCCAGCGCGCACCGGCCAAGGTGCTGCGCCACGCCCAGCAGGTCGAGCCTGGCGCGGTGCGCCGCCTGGCCGGCCTGCCCGAACCGATGGGCGAGGCCGTGGGACTGGCGCTGGAGCTCACCGCCGAGGGCGTGTTGGTGCTGCGCGAGGCCTATGACGCCCTGCGCCTGCGCGACGGGCCGGAGGCGGCGGACGTCGCGGCGTCCGGCTGGGCCCGCGCGGGCAGCGGCAAGGCGCTGTTCGAGGCGGTGCGCGACGACCTCACGCCTGAGCCCCTGGCGCCGCCGCATGCCGGCACCACGCACCTCAGGCCGCTGCGCAGCAAGGCTGAGCTGCGGGAGGCGGCGCGGCGCTACCGCAACTGCCTGGGCGACCGGCTGTCGGACGCGGCCACCGGCTGGCAGGCCTTCTACGAGTGGGAGGGCCCGCCCGGAGCGATCATCGGCATCCAGCGCGACCCGATCTTCGGATGGCGGCTGGAGGAGGCGCGGGTCGGGGGCAACGGCGCCGTGCCCGAGGCGGCGCGCGAGGCGATCGTCTCGGAGCTGGCGCTGATGGGTGTCCACGTCGGCCGCAGCGGCTGGCGGCTGGAGCGGCTGCTGCGCGACGACGTGGGCCGCGGCTACCGCTACTGGCCGCCCTCGCAGGACGTGGCGGAGGCGTTCGGCGACGAGGATTGACGCCTCGTCGCCGGCGCTGCTGCCAGAACGCTGTCACCAGGCGCGCCTAGGATGGCCTTCCCAACCCCCAAGGAGGCCGTCATGAGCGAAGTTCAAGAGCGCAGCACCGTGCAGGAGGTCGCCCAGGGCCTGGCCGCCATGTGCAAGGCCGGCCAGTTCGGCGAGTCCGGCGAGAAGTACTGGGCCGACGACGTGGTCAGCCTCGAGCCCATGCCGGGCGACATGGCGCGCATCGAAGGCAAGGCGGGGGTCCGCGCCAAGGGCGAGTGGTGGGCCGCCAACCACGAGGTCCACGGGGTCGAGGTGGAAGGGCCCTATGTCCACGGCGACCAGTTCGTGGTGCGCTTCAAGCTGGACGTCACCCCCAAGGGCGGCCAGCGGACGCAGATGGACGAGGTCGCGCTCTACACCGTGAAGAACGGCAAGATCGCCGAGGAGCGGTTCTTCTTCGGCGGCTGACTGCAGCACGGCTTGCCCGGTCCTGCTTGCCCCAGTCCTGCTTGCCCCAGTACCGCTTGCGTCGCGGCGGCGCGGCGCCAACATGGCGCCGATGTCGTCGCTTCGCATGCCCCAGAGCCTCTCCGCACGCCTCAAGGTCGAGACCGGCGAGGCGATCCTGCGCTACGAGCTGCTCGAGGAGCAGGCCCAGTCGCTGGGCCGCGCCGGCCGCAAGGTCGAGGCGGCCCTGGCGGCGCTGCGCGACCACGACGCCGGGCCGGGCGGCGAGGGGCGTCCGGCGCTGCTGAAGACCGCTTCCGACGCGGTCTGGGCCTTCTTCGTCCAGCGCGAGGTGATGGGCCTGCGCGACCGCGCCGCCGTCATCGCCCAGTACGGGATCCCGCGCGAGGTGCTGGCGCGCCTGGGCGCGCGCTGACCGGCCGCTTCACAAAACCGGGAGCGGCCGCGCAACCCCTGTGGGGGTGATATGGTTGGGCACGGTGATCCCCGAGAGCCCATGGAGGCGGCATGTCCGCACTCAGACTGCCTCAGCATCTCGCCGAACCCGCGCACGTGGACAGCGGCGAGGCGCACCTGCGTTTCGACCTGCTCGAAGACCTCGATTCCGCGGTCGGCCACACCGAGCGGCAGGTGGAACGGGCGCTGCGGGCGCTGCGGGCGCACGACCTCGCCGGCATCGACCCCTCGGCCCGTCCGCGGCTGGTGGAGGCCGCCGCGGACGCCGTCTGGCGTCTGCTGGTCCAGCACGAGGCGTGCGACTGCGCCGACCACCGCGAGCTGATCGTCCGCTACCGGATCCCCGCCGAGGTGCTGGCGCGGGTGGGCAGCATCCACCCGGTCAGCTGATCGCGGCGACCCGCGCGCCCAGGGCCCGCACCAGGTCCGCCGGCGCGAGCCGGGCCTGCAGCCCGCGCTGGCCGGCGTTCACGAACGCCGCGGTCAGGGCGGCGGCCGGCGCGTCCACCACGGTCGGCACGGCGCGCTTCTGCCCGAACGGACTGACGCCGCCGACCCGGTAGCCGGTGAGCCGCTCGGCGTCGGCGGGCTTCATCATCTCGGCCGACTTTGCGCCCAGCGCCGCGGCCAGCTTCTTCATCGCGACTTCGCGGTCCGAGGCCAGGACCACGCAAGCGGGCTTGCCGTCGGCGCGCACCATCAGGGTCTTCAGGACCTCGCCCGGTGGCGCGCCCAGGGCCTCAGCCGCCTGCAGCCCGACACGCTCGCCGCCGGGGTCGTAGTCGTAGCTGGCCAGGGTGTAGGCCACGCCGGCGCGATCGAGCGCGAGGGTCGCCGGCGTGGTCTTGGACATGCCAGGCTCAGGCCGCCTTGGCGCCCAGAAGGGCGAACGCGGCGCCCTGCGGATCGACGCCCTGCAGCACCCAGGCGCCGCTGGGCACCTCCATGGGCCCCATCCGCAGCTGCCCGCCCGCGGCCTTCACCCGGTCCGCCGCGGCCTCGATGTCACCCACCTGGAAATAGTAGACCCAGACCGGCTGCGGGATGTGGTCCGGTTTGCGCATCATTCCCCCGACCTGACCGTCGGGCGTGTTGAACAGCTGGTAGATCCCCATGGGCCCCATGTCGTGGGCCTCCGCCTTGGTCCAGCCGAACAGAGCGCCATAGAAGTCGAAGCCCCTGGCCGGATCGGCGCCATAGAGCTCGTGCCAGGCCGGGCCGCCCTCGGCGCCCGGCGGCAACTGCGGCCGCGGCTGCTCGGGCGGGACCGGCGTCATGATCGCGATCACCGCGCCCGCGGGGTCGGCGACGATGGCGAAGCGGCCGATGCCGGGAATGTCCTGCGGCGGGCGCATCACCGACCCGCCCAGCTGGTCGACCTGTTTCGCCGAGGCGCCCACGTCGTCGACGCAGACATAGGCGGTCCAGTTCGGCGGCACGCCGGCTGCCTTGTGTTCCTCGCCCAGCGGCATCATCCCGCCGACGCCGGCGCCGCCCACGTCGAACACCGTATAGGGCGGGCTATCGCCGACAGGCATGTCTTGCGCCTGCCAGCCGACCACCTGGCGATAGAAGGTCTTCGCCGCCGCGGGGTGGGGGGTCATCAGCTCGTACCAGATGAAACGGCCATGGGTGTCGGACATGCGCGCCTCCATTTGAGCGGCGCGCACCCTAATCCCGCGATCGCGACAGATGAATGCGGTTCGCGTCGAACGGTGTGACTAGAGCCTGTCCGCTTTGATGGAACCATCAAAGCGGGAAGAACAGGCTCGCCACTTTTCGTCGACGAGCACGATTCAGACTCTTGTCGATTCCGACAAAAGTCATCGTGCTCTAGGCCTTCGGCTCCAGCGCATAGCCCGCCTCGCGCCAACCCGTCATGCCGCCGTCGAGAGCGGTGGCGCGCGTGAAGCCGAGCTCGCGAAGGGTGGCGGCGGCCAGGGTGGAGATCTTGCCGAACTCGCAGCAGGTGACGATGCGCACCGTTGGGTCGGGCAGCTCGGTGTTGACCCGAAGCTCCAGCTGGCCGCGCGGCAGGTGCCTGGCGCCGGTGATGTGGCCCGACTCGAAGGCGTCCTTCTCGCGAAGGTCGATCACCACCAGGTCGCGGCTGTTGTCGCCGAGCCGGCTGTTCAGCTCGGCCAGCGACATGAACGGCACGCCGCTCGCCGCCTCCGCCAGCAGCTGGGCGACGGTCTTGCCGCCGCTCATGTTGGTGCGCAGAGCCTCGGTCAGGTGGGTCGGCGCAGCCAGGTCGAGGGCCTGCATCATCGCCACGAAGTCCGCCCGCTCGGTCTTCTGCAGCCGCGGGTTGGCGGCGATCTCCTCGGCGATGGTCGAGTGGCCGCGGCCCTTGTAGTCGTGGGCCGGATAGACCAGCGTCTCGCCGGGCAGCTTGAGCAGCTTTTCGAACAGGCTCTCGTAGAGGTCGTGCGGATCGCCGGTGGGCAGGTCCGAGCGGCCCGTGCCACCGATGAGCAGGGTGTCGCCGGTGAAGACCCGGTCGGCCATCACCAGGCACATGGAATCGCGCGTGTGCCCGGGCGTGTGCAGGGCGGTCAGCTTCAGCCCGCCCGCGATCAGCATGTCGCCGTCGTCCAGCCGCAGGTCCGGGTAGGGCGCGGCGCTGAGCCGGTGCATGACCACGGGCGCGCCCGTAAGCTTGCCGAGCTGGCGGCTGGCAGAGAAGTGGTCGGCGTGGGTGTGGGTGTCGACGACGTAGCGGAGCGTCAGCCCCTTCTGCAGCAGGTGGCCGCGATAGTGGTCGACCAGGCTGAGCTCAGGATCGATCAGCACCGCGGCGCAAGAGGCCTCGCACCCGACCACGTACGAGCGGCAGCCCCCGGCGCTGAAGGTCTCGAAATGCACCGGCCTGTCTCGGTTCCTGTTCCGACGAAGGTCGCGGCCCCCACGCCCCCGCGTCGAGGTTTCCGCCCGTCAACGTTGGTACGGCAACGACGGCGGGTCCGCAACGAACCTCGGTCATCCGCGGCGAGCGCTGCACGCCAATGCTCAGGCCGCATCCTCGAGGAAGTCGGTGATCGAATCCCGGCTGGGCGTCAGGCCCTTCAGCTGCAGGACCGCGCCGGCGTTGCCGCGGTGATAGGTCCCGTGCAGGCAGACGTGCAGCAGGATCTCCCCGCGCGTCATCCGCGCCGGCTTGCCGCTGGTGAAGGTGAAGTCGACGGCCTGGGCGACCTCCTTGGCCGAAAGGCTGCGCACGTACGATGCGTACCAGTCGTCCGTCTCCTGCAAGCTCTCGATCAGCGGCCGGAGCTCCGGCAGGACGTCGGAGCGCGCCGCCTGGAACCCGTGCGTCGAGCCCTGCAGGTGGTGGCGGAAGATCCGGTCGACCACGTGGATGTGGTCGAGGATGCGGACCATGATCGAGGCCTCCTGCGCCGATAGCTGCTCGATGGTCTGGGCGGCCGCCTCGCAGAGGCCGCGGTCGGCCCAACGCTTGACGTCGATCAGCTGGACATAGGGCGTCGGGGTCATGGCGGGGGTCCTTCCCTGGGTTTCCATTCCCCTGGATAATATGAGCGATAGCTCGTATTGCGGTACTCGCATTGGGAGCGCGGAACGATGCCGCTCAAGGCCGCCATGACTCCGAGGAAGCGGGCGTCCCAGGCCCGCTCGCGCGCCACGGTCGAGGCCCTGGTGGAGGCCACCGCTCGCATTCTGGTGCGGGAGGGGTTCGACGCGGCCAGCACCAACCGCATCGCCCGCGAAGCGGGCGTCAGCATCGGCTCGCTCTACCAGTACTTCCCCAGCAAGGAGGCGCTCGTGGTCGCCGTCGTCGAGCGGCACAACCGCGAGCTCGTCACCGTGGTCCGCGAGGCCCTGGGCGAGGTGGCGGACCAGCCGTTCGAGGTGGCGGTGCGCCGGCTGGTCGCCGCCGCCATCGCCGCGCATCGCGTCGATCCCAAGCTGCACCGGGTCCTCAGCGAGCAGACCCCGCGCACAGGCGCCCTCGAAAATGTGGAAGCCTTCAACAGCGAGACCTACGGCCTCTTCCAGGCCTTCCTCGACGCCCGGCGGGACCAGCTTCGGCCCCTCGACCTCGAGCTCGCGGCCTTCGTGTGCGTGACCTCGATCGAGGCCCTGACCCACACCGCGGTCCTGCACCGGCCCGAGATCCTGTCGGACGCGGCGGCCGAAACCCTGGTCGACGAGGCGACGCGCCTGGTGGTGGGCTACCTGGCGCCGGCCTTCATGTGATCGATGAAGACGCGCAGCTTGGGAAGGATCTGGCGGCGGTCGGGGTAGTAGAGGAAGACGCCCGGCGTCACCGCGGCGACGTCAGCCAGCACCAGCTCCAACTTTCCCTCCGCGATCGGCCGCTCGGTGAGCGGCTGCGGCGCCTGCACGAGGCCGAGGCCGCGCACCGCCGCGCCCAGCAGCGTCGGATAGTCGTGGGCGATCAGGGGGCCGGTGACCACGGCCTCGATCGCGGTGTTGTCGGCCAGGAAGAGCCAGGGGGCGATCCCGCCGCCGGCGCGACGCAGCCGCAGGCAGGCGTGGTGGCGCAGGTCCTGCGGCCGCTGCGGGCGACCGTGGCGGGCGAGGTAGGCCCGGCTGGCCACCACGGCCATGGGCAAGGGCGGGGTCAGGCGCACCGCGACCATGTCGGGCGCGATGAACTCGCCGAGGCGGATGCCGGCGTCGAACCCGCCGGCCGCCAGGTCGACCATCTCGTCGCTGGCGGCGATCTCCAGCTCGATCTCGGGATAGGCGTCGCAGAAAGAACCGATCACCGGCTCCAGGATCAGGGGCACCACGCCGCGGGGGACCGAGAGGCGCAGCAGTCCAGTGGGGCGCTGGCCGAGATCGCGCGCCGCCTCGCCGGCCGCCACCAGCTCCTCGAACGCTGGCGCCGCCCGGTCGAAATAGCGCTGCCCCGCCTCGGTCAGACCGACGCTGCGCGTGGTGCGGATGAACAGCGCCGCGCCCACCCGCGCTTCCAGGGTGCGCACCGCCTGGCTCACGGCTGATGGGGTCACGCCGAGGTCCGCGGCCGCGCGGCGGAAGCTGCGGCGGCGGGCCACCGCCAGGAAGGCCTCGACGCCCTCCAGCGCGCTTCGCCGCACTGTGTAGTTCTGCTTCACAGCCTGTAGCGATTACGCCGGATGGGCGCGCGATGGAAGCCGGCGTAGACAGCGGCCCTGCCCGAGAGGAGGCCCCATGTCGCCCACGATCATCTTCATGAGCCATCTCGTCCTGGGCTATGCGCCCTGGCTGTTGTGGTTCGGCGCCTATGGGGCGCCCAAGCTGCGCGGCATGGAGCCGGTCGCCGCGCATCGCGCCATCGCCACCCTGCACAGCTTCCGCTTCTTCGGCCTGGTCTTCCTGTTGCCGGGCTTCGTCGGCGCGGACCTGCCCATCGGGTTCGCGACGTTCGCCGCCTATGGCGACTTCGCCACCGGCCTGCTGGCAATGCTGGCGCTGGCGGCGATCCGGGTGCGCCCGCTCTTCTGGCTGCTGGTCGTGGCCTTCAACGCGATGGGGGCCGTCGACATCGTCGTCGACTACGCCCACGGCGTCCAGGTCGGCCTGCCCGAGCGCGCCGGGTCCCTAGGCGCCGCCTATGCGATCCCGATGCTCTACGTGCCCATCCTGATGATCACCCACGTCGCCGCGTTCCGCCTCCTGCTGCAAAGCCGGATGCGGCGGGGGACGATGGTCGAGGCCCAGGCCGCGGCGTCCTAGGCGGGCGCCGCCGTCCCCCGGGTCACACCAGCCGGCGGCCGCGCTCGTCGATGATCGAGCCCAGGTCGCGGGTCTCCTCGGCCATGATCATCTCGTTATGCGCCTTGCCGGACGGGATCATCGGGAAGCAGTTCTCTTCCTTGGTCACCCGGCAGTCGAACAGCACCGGCTTCTTCACCGCGATCATTTCGCGGATCTTGTCGTCCAGCTCGTCGGGATGCTCGGCGCGCAGGCCGACGCCGCCGTAGGCCTCGGCCAGCTTCACGAAGTCGGGCAGCGAGGCCGAGTAGGAGTGGCTGTAGCGCTCGCCGTGCAGGAGCTGCTGCCACTGGCGCACCATGCCCATCCACTCGTTGTTGAGGATGAAGATCTTGATCGGCAGCTCGTACTGAACCGCGGTCGACATCTCCTGCATGGTCATCTGCACGCTGGCGTCGCCGGCGATGTCGATGACCAGGCTCTCCGGGTGCGCCATCTGCACGCCCACCGCGGCCGGCAGACCGTAGCCCATGGTGCCGAGGCCGCCGGAGGTCATCCAGCGGTTCGGCTCGTCGAAGTGGTAGAACTGCGCAGCCCACATCTGGTGCTGGCCCACCTCGGTGGTGATGTAGGTGTCGTGGCCGCGGGTCAGCTCGTACAGCCGCTGGATGGCGTGCTGCGGCTTGATCAGCTTGGCGTCAGGCGCATAGCGGAAGCTGTCCCGCGCCCGCCAGGCCTCGATCTCGGTCCACCAGCCCTGCATCGCGGCCTTGTCCACCGACAGGTTGCGGCTCTTCCAGGCGGCGATCAGGTCCTCCAGCACGCTGGCCGCGTCGCCGACGATGCCGATGTCGGCGCGCACGTTCTTGCCGATGGAGCTGGCGTCGATGTCGATGTGGATCTTCTTCGAGGTCGGGGCGAAGGCGTCCAGCCGGCCGGTCACCCGGTCGTCGAAGCGCGCGCCGATGGCCACCATCACGTCGCAGTCGTGCATGGCGTTGTTGGCCTCGAAGCTGCCGTGCATGCCCACCATGCCCAGCCATTGCGGGCTGGAGGCCGGGAAGGCGCCCAGGCCCATCAGGGTGGAGGTGACCGGCGCGCCGGTCAGGGCCGCCAGTTCGCGCAGCAGGGCCGCGGCGCGCGGGCCGGCGTTGATCACGCCGCCGCCGGTGTAGAGGATCGGCTTCTTCGCCCGCGCCAAGAGGGCGGCGGCCTCGGCGATGCGGCCGGCGTCGCCCTTCACCCGCGGCGCGTAGTTGTGGCTGTGGGTCACCTCGGCCGGGCCGCGATAGGCGCCCTTGGCGAACTGCACGTCCTTGGGGATGTCGATCACCACCGGACCTGGCCGGCCGGACGTGGCGATGTGGAAGGCCTCGTGCAGGATGCGCGGCAGCTCGGCCACGTCCTTCACCAGGTAGTTGTGCTTGGTGCAGGGCCGGGTGATCCCGATGGTGTCGCACTCCTGGAAGGCGTCGGTGCCGATCAGGTGGGTGGCGACCTGGCCGGTGATCACCACCAGCGGGATGGAGTCCATCAGGGCGTCGACGATGCCGGTGACGGCGTTGGTGGCTCCGGGGCCCGAGGTGACCAGGACGACGCCGGGCTTGCCGGTGGAGCGGGCGTAGCCCTCCGCGGCGTGGGTCGCGCCCTGCTCGTGGCGCACCAGCACGTGCTGCAGCCGCGGCTCGGCGAAGAGCGCGTCGTAGATCGGCAGCACCGCGCCGCCCGGATAGCCGAACAGCACCTCCACGCCCTGGTCGATGAGGGCGCGCACGACCATTTCCGCGCCGGAGAGGGTGGTGGTTTCGGCTTCGATCGTCTGGTGGGCGGACATGGGGTGCGGCCTGGCTGGGGGGACGGATTTGGGCAATAAAAAAGGCCCGCGAGGGGCCTGGGCGAGCGACCGGTCGGTCCTGACAGTGATGTCAGTCCGTTACGGCCGCCCTACGAGTACAAGAATCTTGCGCACGAGATTTCCCGCGAAAGTCAGGGAAGGGGCTTTCGCATGCCGCGCTCAGGCCGTCAAGCCGGGGTTGAGCGCAAGAAACTGCCTCCATTGGTCGCGGGGATCCAGGCCGGTGATTCGCGGCCAGTCGCCCATCTGCCCGCGCAGCCAGGTCATCTGCCGCTTGGCGTAGCGGCGGGTCTCCTGCTGGGCGAGGGCCACCGCGGCCTCCAGGGTCATCTCGCCGCTGAGGTGGGCCGCCAACTCGCGCACGCCCACCGCCTTCATGGCCGGCAGGGCGGGATCGAGGCTGCGGGCGACCAGCGCCGCCACCTCCTGTAGCGCGCCGGCCTCGACCATGGCCGCCAAGCGCGCGTCGCAGCGGGCGTAGAGGGCCTCGCGCGGCGGCTCCAGGGCGACGCCGGCCCAGCTGCCGGGCGCCAGCAGCGGCTCGCCGGTCCCCTGCAGGTCCGACAGCGCCTGGCCGGTGGCCTACCAGACCTCCCAGGCCCGCACCAGTCGCTGGCGGTCGCCCACCGCGATCCGCGCCGCCGCCGCCGGGTCCACGGCCGCCAGGCGCGCCCGGAACGCCGCCTCGCCCAGGGCCTGGTGGTCGTTCTCTGCGGCGCGGCGCACGAACGGCGGGACCTGCGGGATCTCGGCGAGGCCTCGGGTCAGGGCGCGGAAGTAGAGCCCCGTGCCGCCGACCACGATGGCGGGCCCGTCCCGCGCGGCGAGCTCGGCCAGGGTCTCGGTGGCGGCCCGCAGCCAGCGGCCCACCGACCAGCCGTCCGCCGCATCGGCCACGCCGAACAGATGGTGCGGCGCGCGCGCCTCTTCCTCCGGCGACGGCCGTGCGGAGAGCAGGCGCAGGTCGGCGTAGAGCTGCTGGGAGTCGGCGTTGACGATCTCGCCGCCCGTCAGCTCGGCCAGGCGCAGGGCCAGGGCGGACTTGCCGCTTGCGGTGGGGCCGGCGATCAGCCAGATGCGGGACCCCATGGAACTCGTCGTCACCCTCGTGAGCCCCGATCCTGCCGCGGCCGCCCTCGCCGCCGAACGCGCACGGACAGCGCTCGCAGCCGCCGGCTGCGCCGTCAAGGCGGCGAAGCCGCTGGGGGAAGGGGCCTTCGACCTGCCCCTGCTGGCCGATCGGGCGGACGCGGAGGCCGTCCTCGCCACCGAGCTCGACGCGATGCCGGTCGACGTCTGCGTCCAGCCGGCGGCGGGCCGCAGGAAGCGCCTGCTGGTCGCCGACATGGACTCCACCATCATCAATGTCGAATGCCTGGACGAGCTGGCCGACTTCGCCGGGCTCAAGGCCGAGATCAGCGCCATCACCGAGCGCGCCATGCGCGGCGAGCTGCCCTTCGAGGGCGCCCTGCGCGAGCGGGTGGGGATGCTGAAGGGCCTGCGGGTCACCGCCCTGCAGCAGGCCTATGACGAGCGGGTGCGGCTGAACCCCGGCGCGCGGACCCTGGTGCGCACCATGGCCGCCAACGGCGCGCGCTGCGTGCTGGTCTCCGGCGGCTTCACCTTCTTCACGCGGCGGGTGGCGGAGGCGGCCGGTTTCCACGCCGACCGCGCCAACACCCTGATCGAGGCTGACGGCCATCTCACCGGCACGGTCGGCGAGCCGATCCTCGGGCGCGAGGCCAAGCTGGCGGCGCTACAGGCGGAGAGCGCGGCGATCGGCGCCGACCCGTCCGCCGCCCTGGCCGTCGGCGACGGGGCCAACGACCTGGCGATGATCCAGGCGGCGGGGCTGGGCGTGGCCTATCGCGCCAAGCCGATCGTGGCGGCCCAGGCCCATGCCAAGGTCGACCACGCCGACCTCACCGCGCTGCTCTATTTCCAGGGCTACCCGGCCGACGCGTTCGTGACCGACTGATGGCCTTTCCCCGCCCCGTCCGCGCCGTCGTCTTCGACATGGACGGCCTGCTGGTCGACACCGAGGTCGTGGTGTTCCGCGCCATGCAGCGCGCGGCCGGAAACATCGGCGGCGAGATGCCGTTCGGCACCTTCCAGCGGATGGTGGGCCTGACCCACGCTTCCAGCGACGTGATCCTGATGGAGCACTTCGGCGAGGGGTTCGATCTCGACGCCTGGTCGACCGCCGTCAGCGCCCACTTCCGCGAGGAGATGGCCGCCGGGATCGCGCTGAAGACCGGCGTGCTGGAGATCCTCGAACACCTGGACGCCGCCGGGACGCCGCGGGCCATCGCCACCTCGTCCAGCCTGCAGGCCGTCCGGCAGAGCCTGGGGCCGCACAGCCTGGTGGATCGTTTCCACGCCCTGATCACCCGCGATGTCCAGACCCGCGGCAAGCCGCACCCCGAGCCGTTCCTGAAGGCCGCCGAGGCCCTCGGTGTCGATCCGGCCGACTGCCTAGCGCTGGAGGACAGCCACAACGGCGTCCGCGCGGCCGCGGCGGCGGGGATGATGACCGTGATGGTGCCCGACATGCTGGACCCCACCGAGGAGATGCAGACCCTGTGCGTGCGGATCGCCCGCGACCTGCACGAGGTTCGCGAGCTGCTGGCGGCGCAGAGAGGCTGAAGGTGTGGGCGGGCTGAAAAGGCCGCCCCTCCCCAAGTGAGCCGAGGAGGGGCGCAAGGCGTATCGGCCGGGCTGGGGAGCTTGCGGCCGGACTGCGAGATTACGCACGTAAACACTACGCCTTACAACTGTAGTCTGCAAGCACGCGGAGGCCGCGGCGGCTATCGTCGTCGTGGCGCGCTCGCGCCGCCGGGTCCGTTCTGGAAATATTTGAAGAACGCGCTGCTGTCGGGCGAGAGCACCATGGTGGTCTGGCCATCCGCCAGCCCGGCCTCATAGGCCTGCAGCGAGCGGAAGTAGGCGGCGAACGCAGGGTCCTTGCCGAAGCTCTGGGCGAAGACCCGGGTGCGGATCGCATCGCCCTCGCCAGTGATCTGGCCGGCCTGCTCGCGGGCGCTGGCCAGGGTGACGGTCACGTCCTTGTCGGCCTCGGCCATCTTCTCGCGCTTCTGCTGCTCGCCCACGGCGCGCTTCTGCGAGGCCTCCTGCTGGCGGGAGGTGCGCATGTTGTTGAACACCGACTCCTGGATCTCCACCGGCAGGTCGGCCCGCTTGATGCGCACGTCGATGATCTCGATCCCGAGGCGCGAGGCCGTGGCGCGGCGCATCATGTCGGCCTTGATCAGCCCCATCAGCTGGCTGCGCTTCTCGGAGATGATCTCCTTCTGGGTCGCCGAGCCCAGCACCTGGCGCAGGGAGGAGTTCAGCAGGCGCTCCAGCTGGTCCGACGCGGTCTGCTCGTCATGCAGCGTGCGGTAATACTGGAGCGGCTGGGTGATGCGGTAGCGCAGGAAGGCGTCCACCACGATCCGCTGCAGGTCGGCGGCGATGATCTCCTCCTGGTCGGCCTCCTGGGCGATGTTGCGGCGGTCCAGCTTGACCACGTTCTCCAGGAACGGCGTCTTGATGTGCAGGCCGGGACCGGCGCCGGCCTCGCTGACCGCGTTCACCACCCGCACGGGGCGGCCGAGGTTCAGGACCACCGCCTGCTCGCGCTGGTCCACGGTGTAGAAGGTCTGCCAGGCGGTGACGATCGCCAGCAGGGCCAGGAAGCCGATGACGGCGGTGCGCAGGCTCATTGCGGCGTTCTCGCGGCCGAACTGGCCTCACCCTGGGCCTGGGCCTGGGTCTGGGTTTGGGCCTGGGGCGGCGGGGCTGGGGGAGTGGCCGGCCCCCTGGGCTTGAACACGTCGGGCGGCAGGATGATGGGGGCGGTGGCGCCCTTGGCGTCGACGATCACCTTGTTCGAGTTCTGCAGGATGCGCTGCATGGTCTCGATGTAGAGCCGCTGGCGGGTCACGTCGGGGGCGCGGCGGTACTCGGCATAGAGCTGGTTGAAGCGCGCCGCCTCGCCGCGCGCCTCCAGCTCGGCCTGCGAGCGATAGGCCTCGGCGCCCTGCACGATGCGGCCGGCGTCGCCCTTCGCCTCGTTGACCACGCGGTTGTAGTAGCCGTTGGCCTCGTTGACGGCCGCCTGGCGGTCCTGGTCGGCGCGGGTCACGTCCCGGAACGCCGCCTTGACCGGCTCCGGCGGGTCGGCGGAGCGCACCT
>Ga0136846_1213770_pt1 | contig 13345 bp, 10 predicted proteins | sample HopSoiMetagenom2_FD_96841 | JGI IMG/M metagenome (GOLD analysis project Ga0136846, IMG submission 96841) | Grasslands soil microbial communities from Hopland, California, USA - 2 Assembly 2016 (version 4) | ecosystem: Environmental > Terrestrial > Soil > Grasslands | place: USA: Hopland... | reverse complement strand
TGCGCACCCGCGCCCGCATCCACACCTCGTCGTCGCTGATGTGCTGGGCGGCGTGCGACCGCCTCGCGCACATCGCGCGCCGCGTCGGCATGCCCGAGCGCGCGGCGTTCTGGCGCGAGCGCGCCGACGTGATCCGCGGCAAGATCCTGCAGTTCGCGTGGAACGACAAGCGCCAGGCCTATGTCGAGAGCTTCGGCGGCAGCGAGCTCGACGCGAGCGTGCTGCTGATGGGCGAGGTCGGCTTCCTGCCGCCCAACGACCCGCGCTTCATCAGCACCGTCGAGGCGATGGAATGCACGCTGTGCGACGGCCACTTCATGCGCCGCTACGAGGCCGCCGACGACTTCGGCCGCCCCGAGACGACCTTCAACATCTGCTCGTTCTGGCGCGTCGACGCGCTGGCGCGCATCGGCCGGCGCGACGAGGCGCGCGAGGCGTTCGAGGCGCTGCTCGAGCGGCGCAACCCGATGGGCATCCTCAGCGAGGACATGAATCCCGACACCGGCGAGCTGTGGGGCAACTTCCCGCAGACCTATTCGATGGTGGGCATCATCCACGGCGCGCTGCGCTTGTCGGCGCCCTGGGATTCGGTGGTCTGAACCGAGCAGCTTTGCACGCCGGCGGCCTGCCGGAGGGTGTTCAACCCGGATGCGGGATCCCGCCGGACATGGGATAGTACGGCCTGCTCAATCGAATCCAAGGGCCTTCATGCTCTCCCAGGCCCAGTGGCAGGCGCACAAGCGCGCCATCGTCGATCGCTACGCCACCCCGAGCGATGTCCGCGGATCACTGCAATTGCTGTCGGTTGTCGCACCGATCGCCGCACTCTGGATCGCCATCGCAAGCGCCTCGCCCGGCTCGCCGTGGCTGGCGGCCGCGGCGACCTGGTGTCTCAGCCTGTTTCTCCTGCGCGGTTTCGTGCTGATGCACGATTGCGGCCATCACAGCCTGTTCCGCAGCAAGTCGCTGAACCGCGCCGGCGGCTTCCTGCTGGGCGTGCTGGCCGGGATACCGCAACCGGTCTGGGCAGAGAACCATCGCTATCACCACGTCACCAACGGCAACTGGGCGAGGTATCGCGGGCCGCTCAACGTGGCCTGCGTGAGCGACTATCTCGAGATGGACGCCGGGCAAAGGCGCCGCTATCGCCTCACGCGCGACATCCTGATGGCGCCGATCGCCGGGTGTCTCTATTTCCTGGTCAATCCGCGCATCACCTGGCTGCGCGCCACCTGGCAGTTGCTGCGCCGTCGCTTCGCACGCGCGGACGACGACCCACCGCCTGCCGGCGCCACGCCGCCCAGGGGCGTGACGCCGGCGCACTACCGTCACATGACCTGGAACAACCTGGTCCTGCTCGCAGGCTGGGGCTTGATGGCCTGGGCGGTCGATCCCCTGCCCTTCTTCCTGTGCTACGTGGTCAGCGGATCGCTGGCCGGTGGCTACGGCCTCATCCTGTTCACGGTGCAGCACAACTTCGAGCACGCCTATGCGAGCGCCGACGAGGGCTGGTGCCGCGACGAGGCCGCGCTCCACGGCACGAGCTTCCTGGTCCTGCCGCGCTGGATCAACTGGATCACCGCCGACGCGGCCTATCACCACGTGCACCACCTGTGCGCCAGCGTCCCGAACTATCGGCTGGCCGCCTGCCACGAGGAGCACGCGGCCTTGTTCGCGAGCGTCCGGCGCGTGGGGCTGTTCGAGATCCCCGGCGCGCTCAAGCACGTCCTGTGGGACTTGAACGGGCGGCGCCTGGTATCGGTGGCGGAGGTGATGGCGCGAGGCGCGGCGTAGCCTGGCGCACCGCGGCGGCAGCGCCGTCCGCATGCCCGGACGGACCTTGCACCGCCGCGGGCCCTAACCCGCCACGCGCTCCGTCGCGCCATTGATCTGCCGGATCAACGCGCCGTGGTCCGGCAGGTCCGCCAGGGCGCGATCGCCGAAGCGGCGGATCTTGGCGAACAGGCGCTCGGCCTCGTCCACCTGGGTGAAATCGGCGCGCGCGGCCGCCATGTCGGTTCGATACCCCATGCCGTACAGGATGTACTGGTAGTTGAAGAACGCGAAGGTCTCGGTGTCCAGCAGGAAGTCGTAGCGACCGGGCGGCCGGTACTTCCACTGCTCGAGGAATTCGGCCAGCTGCGCGGGGATGGACGACCGCTGGGCGTTGTCGCGCCAGAACGGCTCGTCGCGCCGGCTCAGGCAGTAGTGGAGCTTCAGGAAGTTGACGATGTTCTCGAAGCGCGCGTTCATCAACTCGTTGAAGCGGCGCGCCGGCGCCTCGATCGGGCCGCCGTGCGGGAACATCTCCGCGATCATGCCGACCGCCGCCTCGATCAGCACCAGCCCCGTGGCCTCCAGCGGCTCGAGAAAGCCCGCCGACAGGCCGACCGCCACGCAGTTGCGCACCCACTGCTTCTCGCGCCAGCCGGCGGCGAACGGGATGCGGCGCGTGGCCATCTCGGCGTGGCCGGGCCCGACGTAGCCGCGCAGGATCTGCGCGGCGCGGTCGTCCGTCATGTGGTCGCTGGAGTAGACGCAGCCGATGCCGCGCGAGCCGTTCAGGCCGATCTCCCACGTCCAGCCGGCCTCGTGCGCGCTGGCGATCGTGCAGCTCTCCATCGCCGCGTCGGCGCGCCCGGCGGGCAGCTTGCACGTGAGGGCGCGATCGGCGAACAGGTGGTGGCGCACCGAGTGGAAGCCCGCGCCCGGCGCATGGCCGATCAGTTCGGCGCGAAAGCCCGTGCAGTCGATGTAGAGGTCGGCCTGGAAGCGGCCGTGCTGCAGCGTGTCGACGTGCTCGATCGCGCCACGTTCGTCGCGCGAGACGGCCGACAGCGTCGCCTCGACGTGCTGCACGCCCAGCTCGCGCGCCCGGTCGGCCAGCAGCCGGGCCAGCTTCAGCGCGTCGAAGTGGTAGGCGTAGTTCAGCGGCCCCGCGTAGGCGGCCTCGTGCGCGCGCTTGGGCGCGCGCTGCGCGGCGGCCACGCGCGCCTGCAGGGTCACGGCCTGCGCGAACGGCACCCGCGTGGCCTCGTCCTGCAGCAGCCAGTACGGCACCAGGCTCGTGCCTTCGGTGTAGAACGGCGCCTCGAACGGATGCAGGAACTCCTGGCCGGGCAGCGCCCAGTCGACGAAGCGGATGCCCTGCTTGAAGGTGGCCGCCGTCTCGCGGATGAAGCGGCGCTCGTCGATGCCCAGGAACTGCAGCGTCGACCGGATCGTCGGGAACGTGCCCTCGCCGACGCCGATCGGGCCGATGTCGGGCGACTCCAGCACCGTGACTTCCAGGTGGCTGCGCTCCGACAGCACGAGGTGGCGCGCCAGGTAGGCCGCCGTCAGCCAGCCGGCGGTGCCGCCGCCCACGATGAGGATGCGGCGCTTGTGCGCCTGCGGTTGCGCGTTCACGCTCACGCCCTCACGTACAGGTTCTTGAGCCACTGGTGGCCGGCCTGCGTGGCCTGGCCCCAGTCCTCCTCGTCCTCGGCCGCCGGCTGCAGCGGCACGCCCGACGGGTTGAGCAGCTTCACGCGCCCGGCGCGGAACGCGGCCACCTTGCGCGTGACCAGCGTCAGGCCGTGCTCCAGCGCCGTGGCGGCCAGCAGGCCGTCGCGCGTGTTGGCGTACGGCAGCTGGGCGCGCCGCCGCACGATGGCGGCGTCGACGGGCAGGATGCGGCCCTCGAAGGCGGGCATCACGTGGTTGTCGATCCACTGCCGCACCACCAGTCCCGCGGCGCGGTCCTTGCGGCCGAGGCGCGCCGCGGCGCTCTCGATCTCCAGCAGGTTCAATGCCGAGATGAACAGCTTCTGGCGCGCGATGCCGGCCGCCCAGGCGGCCAGGCCCGGGTCGGACTGCCCTGCCCGCGCCTTGCGCAGCTCCAGCACGACGCCGGTGTCGAGCAGGAACATCATTCGATCCTCTCGCGGTGATCCCACGCGCCGTCGGACAGGTCGCCGGATTCCAGTTCCACCGGCTCGGGCATCGCGAGGATCTCGACGATGTTCTCGCTCTCGCCGGAGAAACGGCGGAAGTCCGCGATGCTCATCAGGACGTGCGTGGGCTGGCCACGGTCGGTGATGAGCACCGGCTCGATGCGCGCCGCGCGCTTGGCCTGGCTGACGTCGCGGTTGAACTCGCGGCTCGTGAGAAGCTTCATGGCGGCGCCCCGCTTGTACCTACGTACCTGCATCCTAGCAGCTCGACGCCCCGGCGCGGCGCCCACCGCCGGCCGTCCGCGCGCCAGGCGGCGCGTCCCCTGCTCATGGGAGCGCCTCGGCTTGACGCTCTCGCGCCGTCTCCACTAACGTGGCCCGGCGCCGGTGGGCGGCGCACCGAGGAGACCCGCCTTGACCACTCCCCGCGTCGCCGTCATCGCCGTCCACGGCGTGGCCGACCAGCAGCCGGGCGACACGGCGCGCGCCGTCGTCGAATTGCTGGTGTCGTCCGCCCCGGACGGCACCTGCTACACGTCGTCGTCCAGCGAGGAACTGGCGTTGCACGTTCCGCCGCTGGCGCCGCAGGCCGGCGCCGCGCCGGAGATCGAACGCGAGTCGCAGGCCACGCCCAGCAGCGAGGACCGGACGGTGGCCAAGTCCTTCCGCCAGTCGCTGCGCTCCGACTTCCACCGCCACGGCTGGGCCGAGGACACGCCCGCCGCCGCGCCGCCGCGCGCGCCCGGTGCGGCGGCGGCCCAGGCCGAACTCGGCGTGCCGGTGGTCGACAAGGACCGCGGCATCGCGCTCACGAACTACCTGCTGTCCAAGCACCTGCGCAACGGCGCGACGCCCGAGACCTACGACACCGCCTGCACCGCGCTGCAGCGGCACGGCGTCGGCCCCGAGCAGCTGCGCGCGGGCGTCGACACGAAGACCGCCGACGTCGACGTCTACGAGATGTACTGGGCGGACCTGTCGCGGCTGTCCGGCTCGATGCCACGCATCGTCTCGGAGCTGTTCACGCTCGTCTTCCGCCTGTCCAAGCTCGGCCGCGGCACGGTCGACGAGATGAGCGGACAGCTCCGGCGCGCGCGCGACCCGCGCGCGCCCTGGGCGCGCACCTACGCGCGGGCCTGGAGCGTGCTCGCCTGGCTGCAGATCGCGCTCGACTGGCTGTTCGTCAACGGCCTGGCGCTGCTGTTCACCCAGCTCGCGCTGCTGGGCGTGCTGCTGGTGCTGCTGGGCTTCACGTCGGGCCTCGCGCCCGAGATCACCCACGACGCCGCGGCGCGCGACGCCGCCAGGACGCACCAGACCTGGCTGCACATGGGCATCGCCGGCGCGTTGATCGTGCTGGCCGGCCTGCGCCTGCTGTATCGCCGCGGCGACGGCAGGTGGACGCAGGCCGCGGCGCCGATCGCGCTGATGGCGCTGGCCGTCGCCGCGATCGTGGCCGGCGTGGTCTCCGGCCCCGGCCTGCTGCAATGGCTCACGGCCAGCACCTTCCTCGTGCTGCTGACGCTGGCCAACCAGTCGATGCTGCGCATCGCCGACGACCGCTTCCCGCTGGTGCACGCCGCGGGCAGCTGGATGTGGGCCGCCTCGGCGCTGCTGATGGTGGCCAGCGCCATCCACGAGATGCCCACGCTCGACTCCGAGCAATGGCGCGAGGTGTGGGTCCATGCCGTCCTCTTCACCACCGAGACGGTGCTGCTGGCCATCAAGTGGTGGTGGATCGTCGTCGGGCCGCTGCTGCTCGCGTGGTTCATCGCGGGGCAGGTCGCGCGGCTCGAGCCAGGCTACGCCTCGCGCGCCAGCGTGGCCACGGGGCGGCTGGGGATCACGGTGTCGATGGGCATGTTCCTGGTCGTGACGATGACGCTCTGGGCGCTCGGCAACAACGTGCTGAGCCAGTCCGTCGACGGCGTCGCCTACCAGCCTTGCATGTTCGCCCATGCGCCGGTCCCGGGCGATCCGCTGCCGGCGTCGACGGCCGGCCCCAACGCCTGCATGTGGCAGGGCCGCAATGCCGCGCGTGAGGCCGCCGCGGCGCCGATGCCCACGGCCAGCACGGTGCTGTACGACCGCTACGCGAACTCCACGAGTGCCTTCTCGGTGCTCGCCACCTTGCTGATGCTGCTGGTGGCCTACCTGGTGGTCATGTTCACGCCCAGCGTGCTCGCGGAGCTCAAGCTGATCGTCGACGCCCGCCGCGATGCGCACCGGCAGGAACTCGACCGGCGCCGCAAACGGCAAGGTGCCGCGCGGTCGCGCGAGGCCGGCCCCGACCGCCGCATGCCGCTCGCGGCGCAGGCGCAGCGCGCACGCGAGCTGGGCCGCTGGCTCACGGCGGGCTACCGCCGCCTCGACCTGGCCGTGGCCGTCGTCACGGCGTTCGGCGTCGTGCTGAGCGCGGGCATCACGCTCGTGTTCCTGTCCACCGTCTGGGACCACGACAAGGTGGCGGCCTGGATCGCCGCCGCCGGCCTGACCGAGGCGATGGGCTGGATCGGCGGCCTGCAGACGCGGGCCTCCGGCGCGACGCGGACCCTGTTCGCGCCGCTGCAGGCGCTGGTCTTCAGCGCCGCGGGCATCGGCGTCGCGCTGTCGGTGCTGGGCGGGACCTTGTCGCGGCGCCTGCCGTCCCTGCGCGGCCCGCTGGACGTCGCGATGGACGTCGACAACCATTTCCGCGAGTTCCCGCGCACCGACATCCCGCGCGCCCACATCTTCTCGCGCTACGTCGCGCTGCTGGCGCACGTGCGCTCGCGCGGCTACGACCGCATCGTCATCGTCTCGCACAGCCAGGGCACCGTCATCAGCTCGGAGCTGCTGCGCTTCCTGTCCAGCCGCGACCAGGCCGCGCCGTGGCCCGGCGACACGCCCCTCGTGCACGGCGACCCGCTGCCCCCGGTCAACCTGCTGACGCTGGGCTGCCCGCTGCGCCAGCTCTATGCGGCGCGCTTCCCGGGGCTCTACGGCTGGGTGCTGGCGCGCAACGGCGCCATGTTCGGCCCGCGCGCGGCCGACGTCGGCGTGCAGCGCTGGATGAACGCGTTCTGCAGCGGCGACTACGTCGGGCGCTGGCTCTGGAGCCACGCCGGCGACGAGGCCGCGCTGCGGCACCCGATGGTCGACACGCTGGACGCCGACCCGCTCGGCCGAGCCGACGCGTACACCGGCTTCGACCCGATGCCGCCCGTCGACACGGTGCTGGACGCGGCGCGCGAAGTCGAGGTCTGCCTGGGCCTGGGCGCGCACACCCACTACTTCGAGCGGGACCAGACCACCGTCGCCTGGATGATCGACTACCTGGTGCGCGCGCGTCCCGTCGACGACGCGGACGCGCCGGCCGGCGTCGCCCAGGTGGTGCCCACCGTCGTCGCGGCGGCGGGCCAGCCGGCGGCCGTGGTGCCGGCCCAGGCGTCGGTGGTCTCGGACGGCATGGCGGCGCCCGCGGCGGCCCCCGATGCCACCACGCCGTCGCCCTCCGCGCCCTGAGGGGGCGGCGGCCGCGCTGAACGACTGCCCGGCACTCCGATTGCCGAGGAAACCGCAAAACCGCCATGCCGGCGGTCCGGCGGCCGGCGCGATCCGGCGCCGCAACGCACAAGGAACCGACCATGACCACCGCCCGCCCGTTCTCCCTCGCCGCGCTCGCCTGCGCCGCCGCGCTCGCCGGCTGTTCCACCACCGCCAGCGTCACCAAGCCCGGCGCGGACGACCACCCGAGCACCGCCGAATCGCGCCACGCGGTGGACGCCAGCTACCAGGAGACGCTCGAACGCCTGTACGCCGCCAACCCCGGCACCCGCGAGCTGGTCTCCAAGGCGCGCGGCGTGCTGGTATTCCCGCGCGTGATCTCGGCGGGCCTGGTGATCGGCGGCGCGTATGGCGAGGGCGAGTTGCGCGAGCACGGCCGGATCGACGGCTACTACCGCACCACCACCGGCTCGGTCGGCTGGCAGATCGGCGCGCAGTCGCGCGCGCTCGTGTTCCTGTTCATGACCGAGGACGCGCTGGAACGCTTCAAGGCGGGCCACGGCTGGTCGGGCGGCGTCGACGCCTCGGTCGCGCTGCTGACCGTCGGCGCGAATGGCCAGATCGACGCCAACGCCGCGCGTGCCCCGACGCTGGCCTTCGTGATGACCAACGCCGGCATCATGGCGGGGGCCACGCTCGAAGGCACCAAGGTCACGCGGATCGACGACTGATATCCATCCCGGCATCGCAGGCGCTCGACTGAAGGGCCTGCGATCCGCCGAGGCGGAACAGAATCCGGCACTCCCACCGCCCCGGACACGCCATGACCTACGCCGCCGAAACCCACCGCTACGACGGCCGCATGCCCTACCGGAGCTGCGGGCGCAGCGGCCTGAAGCTGCCCGCGATCTCGCTGGGCCTGTGGCACAACTTCGGCGACACCACGTCGCAGGCCGCGCAGCGCCAGATGCTGCGCACGGCCTTCGACCACGGCATCACCCACTTCGACCTCGCCAACAACTACGGGCCGCCCTACGGCAGCGCCGAGATCAACTTCGGCGAGCACCTGCGGCGCGACTTCCGCCCCTATCGCGACGAACTGCTGATCTCGAGCAAGGCCGGCTGGGACATGTGGCCCGGTCCGTACGGACAGGGCGGCGGCTCGCGCAAGTACGTGCTCGCAAGCCTCGACCAGAGCCTGACGCGCCTGGGGCTGGATTACGTCGACATCTTCTACTCGCACCGCTTCGACCCCGACACGCCGCTGGAAGAGACCATGGGCGCGCTCGCCAGCGCGGTGCAACAGGGCAAGGCGCTCTACGTCGGCATCAGCAGCTACTCCGCCGGCAAGACGCGCGAGGCGGCGGCGATCCTGCAACGCATGGGCGTGCCGCTGCTGATCCACCAGCCGTCGTACAGCATGCTCAACCGCTGGATCGAGGACGAGCTGCTCGACGCGCTGGACGACACCGGCGCCGGCTGCATCGCGTTCAGCGCGCTGGCGCAGGGCCTGCTCACCGACAAATACCTGGACGGCGTACCCGAGAACTCGCGCATGAGGCGCGAGGGCGGCGGCTCGCTCAAGCCGGAGCACCTCAACGCGCGAAACCTGGCGCACGTGCGGGCGCTGAACGACATCGCCCGCAGCCGCGGCCAGACGCTCGCCCAGATGGCCACGGCCTGGGTGCTGCGCGACCCGCGCGTCACCTCCGCGCTGGTCGGCGCCAGCCATGCCGACCAGATCGTCGAGCTCGCCGGCGCCATGAAGCGCCTCGACTTCTCGCCGGACGAACTGATCGCGATCGACCAGCACGCGGTCGAGGGCGGCATCAACCTCTGGCAGAAGCCGTCGACCGACCAGCGACCCGGATAGGGCGTGCCTTCAGGGTAAACAGGCCGGTTCGGCCTGCCCTCCCGCGTTCGAGCCTGCATAGAATCGAACGCCAAAAGGGGGAGCGGATGAACGCCTGGAACGAGTTGTCGACCGCGGGCCGCCTCGGCCGTCGTGGCTTCTGGCTGCGCAACGCGCTGGCGCTGCCGGCCTGCCTGTTCGTGTGCATCGCCGCCGACTCGCAGGTCGGGCCGGCCGCGGGCCTCGGCGCCGCGGCGCTCACCACCTTGTTCCTCGTCTCCACCTGGGGCCGCCGCCTGCATGACCGTGGCCGCTCCGCCTGGTGGCTGCTGCTGGCCGCCGTGCCCGTGCTCGGCGCGCTGGCCCTGATCGCCGACTGCGCCTTCCTCGGCCCGCGCGACGCCGCCGCCCGTTTCGGCGCGCGTCCCGGCATCGTCCTCGACTACCGCACCGTGTCATGACGCCCACGACCGACCACCACATCGTCAACGACGTCACGCAGCTCAATCCGGTGCGCGTGATGGCCATCGTCGCGCCGACCTCGGTCGAGGACGTGCAGGAAGCGTTGCGCCGCACCAGCGGTCCGGTGTCGATCGGCGGCGGCCGCTTCAGCATGGGCGGCCAGACGGCCAGCCCGGGCAGCCTGCACTTCGACATGCGCTCGATGAACCGCATCCTGTCGTTCTCGCCGGGCGACCGGACGATCCGCGTGCAGGCCGGCACGCGCTGGTGCGACATCCAGAAGTTCATCGACCCGCACGACCTATCGGTCAAGATCATGCAGACGTACGCCAACTTCACGGTCGGCGGCGCATTGAGCGTGAACTGCCACGGCCGCTACGTGGGGCTGGGGCCGCTCGTGCTGTCGGTGCGCAACCTGCGCATCGTCCTGCACGACGGCACCGTGATGGACTGCGACCGCCAGCGCCACCCCGAGATCTTCTTCGGCGCGATCGGCGGCTACGGCGCGCTGGGCGTCGTGTGCGAGGTGGAGCTCGATCTCGCGGAGAACAAGCGCGTGAAGCGCACGCACGCCGTGATGCCGCTGTCCGAGTACTGGGCGCACTTCAAGAACACGGTGCGCAACAACCCGAAGGCGGTGTTCCACAACGCCGACCTGTATGCGCCGCACTTCTCGACGCTGCGATCGGTGACCTGGGTCGAGACCGACGAGCCGGCCACCACGGCCACGCGCCTGCAGCCGCTGCGCAAGTCCTATCCGCTGCACCAGTATTTCATGTGGGCCATTTCCGAGACGCCGTTCGGCAAGGAGCGCCGCGAACGCCTGATCGACCCGCTGCTGTACTTGCGCAAGGCGGTGCATTGGCGCAACTACGAGGCCGGCTACGACGTCGCCGAACTCGAGCCGCCGGCGCGCGAGCACCGCACGTACGTGCTGCAGGAGTACTTCGTGCCGGTCGACAAGCTCGAGGCGTTCGTGCCGCTGATGGCCACGATCCTGCGGCGCCACCGCGTCAACGCGATCAACGTGTCGATCCGCCACGCGATGCCCGACGAGCACACCGCGCTCGCGTGGGCGCCGGTCGAGACCTTCGCCTTCGTGCTGTACCACAAGCAGCGAACCCGCGAGAACGCGCGCAACCGCGTCGGGGTGTGGACGCGCGAGCTGATCGACGCCGTCACCTCGGTGGGCGGCAGCTTCTACCTGCCCTACCAGCCGCACGCCACCGTCGAGCAGTTCCACCGCGCGTATCCGCAGGCCGCCGACTTCTTCGCGTTCAAGTGGGAGATGGATCCGCATTTCCGCTTCACCAATGTGCTGTGGGACAAGTACTACCGCGCGTGGCTCGAGCGCGCCCAGCCCGCGCCGGCGCCGCGCTTCAGCAGCGAATTCCACCAGGTGTTCGGCGACGTCCACCTGTCGGACGACTTCTACCGCTTCCTGCAGGCGGTGTTCCGCACGGTGCCGGAGGATCGCCTGCACCACCTGATCCGCCAGGCCTGCCAGCTGCATCGCGACGAGGAGAGCGTCTACCGGCACGTGCAGAGCGAGTTCGGCAGCGTCAAGCCGCTGCTGGCCGACCTCACGCACGCCCTGCCCTCGCTGGTCAGGCAGAAGCAGGAGATGACGCGCCAGACGCTGCAGGCGCTGGGCCCGCGCCGCGAGTTCACGGGCTATGCCGAGATCGGTTCCAAGGGCCGCTACTTCCGGGGCCTGGCGGCGGCGCTGCAGATCAAGGGGCCGACCTGGTTCATCGACGAGCGCCCGCAGTCGTTCTCGCCGCCCGACATCATGGAACGCGGCCAACTCGCCAGGCTGGGCACGCCGCTGCCGCTGGACGACTACGCACCGCTGCCGGACGCCATCGCCGACCAGAGCCTGGATCTCGTCGGCTGCTACGTCGGCCTGCACCACATGACGGTGGACAAGCTCGGCCCCTTTCTCGCGTCGATCCGGCGCGTGCTGCGCCCGGGCGGCGTGTTCATCGTGCGCGACCACGACGTGCGCGACGAGAACCTGCGCGCCATCGTCTCGCTGGCCCACACCGTCTTCAACGCGGGCCTGGCCGAGACCTGGGAGACCAACGCCGCCGAACTGCGCTTCTTCGAGCCGGTGGCCACGTGGGTGCAGCGCCTGGACGAGGCCGGCTTCGACGACTCGGGCCACCGCATCCTGCAGGACAACGATCCGACCGACAACACGCTGCTGTGCTTCGTGCGCCGGGCCGACGGCGTGGCGGGCACTCGTACGGCCGCTGCGGCGGTGTCCGCGTGACGCGCGCCGGAGCGCTCGCGCGCGTCCTCGCGTCACGCGCATGGGCGTTCGCCCGCGCGCTCGCGCTCGCGCTCGTGGGCGCCTGCGCGCTCGCGGGGGCCGGCACGCACGTGAGCGCCGCCGGCCTCAAGCTGGCGACGGAGCCGACCGCGGGCGTGGCGCCGGCGCTCGCCGCGTCCGGTCCCCTCACCGCACCGCCCGAGCACCGCCGCCCGCCCGACCAGACCTTCCTGACCTTCCCGGAATGGTTCCTGGTGCACAGCCCGGCCGAGTACGCGCACTACCTGGCCGGTGGCGAGCGCGTCAGCGCGTTCCCGCTGTTCGCGCACATCGGCCAGTTCTGGCAGGCCTATGGCGCCGTGACGCACGAGGTCTCGCGCTTCCCGTTCAACGGCGGCTACCACCTGATGATCTGCGTCATCGGCGGCAGCACGACGCTCGAGTACTCGCTCAAGGGCGTCTACGAGCACACGATCGGCCGGCTCGCCGAGGCCACGGTGTCCGGCCACGAGCCGGTGCCCGAGGAGCGCTTCGCAGCGGCCTACGCCCAGCGCTACGTCGACTTCATCCGCGTCGACCCCTGGTACCTGTTCGACTTCGGCGCCGAGCTGAAGGCCTTGTGGTCGGACGTGCCCACCCACGGCGCCAACCTCGTGCGCCGTTGGGAGCGCCGCTTCCTGCTCACCACCGAACTGCTGGTCAAGAGCGGCTACGGCCAGCTGATCAAGCTGGCCACCCGCTCGATCTACGACGCGCCCAGGCCCGTGACGGCCGTGGTGCTGACGTCTCCGCCCCCGCACGACCCGGCCGGCCACCCCGAGCTCGTCGTGCTGCAGACCAGCGGCCACGAGACGCTCGCCACCCTCCCGCGCTACGAGGCCTTCACCGCCTATTCGCGCTGGCTCGCCGACAACCACGCCGACTTCCGCGAGATCGCCGGCAACGACGGCGAGGTGCTGGTGAGCCTGCTCGTCCCGACGGACTGGCGTCCCGCGGCGCCCGCGCGCGTCCTGTTCGAACAACCCGTCCTGACCCTGCCCGGCCGCAAGCGCAGCGTCCTCGCGCTTCCGGTCGCGCGCCTGGGCACGCTGCTGCGCGACGTCGACCGCAACCCCTCACTGCAGGTCGAGCACGTGTACGACTTCTGAACGGCGACGGCGGAAGTCCCGGGCGGCCCGCAGAGGTGGCCGTGGCCATCACCGTTTCGAGCCGGCGAGTGGCATTGACGAGGCGAGTCGGGGAGGACGGCTTTCGAAGCGCTTCGGTCATGCCGGCGCGTGACGCCGTCGAAAGCCGACATGAGCGGCGCTGGCCGCGGTCTTGAACGAGTCCCAG
>Ga0136846_1226493_pt1 | contig 13346 bp, 14 predicted proteins | sample HopSoiMetagenom2_FD_96841 | JGI IMG/M metagenome (GOLD analysis project Ga0136846, IMG submission 96841) | Grasslands soil microbial communities from Hopland, California, USA - 2 Assembly 2016 (version 4) | ecosystem: Environmental > Terrestrial > Soil > Grasslands | place: USA: Hopland... | reverse complement strand
ATGTCGCGGACGACCTCCTCCGAGCGCCCCTCGAAGATCGCGTCCTCGATCGAGTCGAGCTTCGTACCGATCTTGTCGAGGATCGGGAAGCAGTAGTCGAAGAGGTCGTCGAGCACCTCGTACAGCAGCCGGCCGGAACCCTTGCTGAACAGCTGCTCTCGCAGCCGCTCGTCCTCCTGCAGCCGGGTGAAGAGCCGCGTGACGGGGAGCAGCTCGACATTCGAGATCGTGACGAGGTAATCCGAGCCGAGGAAGAAGTCGAGCTCGCCCGCGTTCAGGCGCTGGATGCTCTTGTCGTACGCGGGAAAGTGGAGAACTCCGAACAGGTAGCCGTCGTCGACGTAGTCGTCGACCTTCGGACGCTGGCGCTTCGAGAGCACGTCCTCGACGTCGAGCGGATGCCAGCCGAAGCGAGCTCTGAGCTCGTTGACCGTCTCCGGGTCGATAGGAGGGTCGAGGTGAATCCAGGTGAGGCCGTCGGCGCTGAGGTCAGCGACGCGTGGTTCCGGGCGCGGTGCGACCGCCTCTGCGAAGCCGCGAGGTCTCGTCCGCCGGATGCGGGGAAGGCTTGGCATCGGTACTGAGAGGGTCGTCGGTCGTCAACGCCATGTTCGGCATGGTACCCGGGACGCCTCCGACGGAATCGACGCGCGGCGTGCGACGCAGGTCAGCCGGAAGCCTCGCCTCGAGCGCAAGCGAGTAGACCGAAGCGAGCAGGCAGACCCCCGCGGCCGCGGGCCAGAGCGCCAGCGGCTCGTGCTGCAGCGCGAACCCGCCGGCGGCCGGGCCGACCAGCCAGCCGATCTGCCACGACGCACTCGAGAACGCCATGTAGCGGCCGAGCAGCCGCGGTTGCGCGAGGTCGACGACGAGCGGCGCGTAGATCGCCCCGTGCAGGCATTCGCCGAGCGCGAACGCGCCGACCGCGATGCCGAAGATGATCGCCGCCTGCGTCCCGGTCAGCCACGCGCCCGCCGCCGCGACCGCGAGGAACGTCCCCGCCCAGATGACGCCCATGAGCGCGAGGCCTCGCATCCTGCGCTTTCCTTCGACGAGCTTGACGACCGGTAACTGCGCGATCGCGACGACGCCGGAGAACACGAACCAGATCGCGCCGATTGCGGGCTCACTCACGTGAGCGGTGTTCTTGGCGAACGGCGGGAGCAGCTCCGACATTACCGCGATGCCTGCGCCGATGAAGACGACGTTGACAACCACGTAGGAGAGGAACGTTCGATCGCGTACGACGTCTGCATAGCGCCCGGGCGCATGGTGCGACTCGATCCGCTCCGGCAACTTGATCAGCCGCAGAACGCCGACGAAGACGATGAACGTGACGGCGTTGAGGAGGAAGAGGAACGTGAACGTCTCCGGTTTGTCGGTGCGCGCAATCGCTCCGGCAACGAGACCGCCGAGGGCGATGCCGAGGTTCATCGTCATCCGCTGCTGTGCGAACGCGGTGTGCCGTCGTACCTGCGGCGTCAGCGCGCTGAGCAGGGTCGACTGGCTCGGCCAGAACGAGCCGCTGCCTGCGCCGACGAGCGCGTTGAGCGCGAATGCCTCCCACGGCGAGCGGACCAGGGGAAAGAGCGCGAAGCCGACCGCCATGATGATCAGCGCGCCGCTCAACACCCGACGCGGGCCGAGCCGGTCGGAGAGTGCGCCGCCGACGAAGCCGGAACACAGTGCCGCCGCCGAGCTGCCGCCGACGATCAGGCCGGCGACACCGAGCGAGATGCCGCGCACGTTGTGCAGGTAGATGATCAGGAACGGCCCGATCACGCCGTTCCCGAACATGTTCGCGAGCCCGCCCGCCTGCAGGATCCAGACGTCGCGCGGGAGGTGGGGATTCAGGCTGCGCAGGTACGCCCGCACCGCGCGAGCCTACTCAGTCACTTGTATTCGAAGTGGCGGCGAAGCGGGTAGTCGGCGTCCCGGCCTTCCGGGACGCGGTCGAGCCACAGGGCGTAGAGCGGGACGACGACGAAGCGGTCGGGCGCCGTACATGCGTAGGTGTGGTAGACGACACCGTCCTGGAGCTTGAAGACATTCCAGCCCGGCACTTCGCGCATGCCGTGGTCGAGGTCGGTGCCCACGTCCTTTGCCCAGTCCTTGAGAAAGTCGTCGGGCTCGTCGACCATCTTCTTCATCTCGCCGCTGGCCATCTGCTCGTCGGTCAACGCGAAGTCGAGGTCGAAGCTGAAGTCGCTGTTGTGCGACGAGACGTACGGGAACTTCCAGCCGAGTCGCTGCTTGTACTCGCGCAGCTTCTCGATCGGCGCGCGCGAGACGGCCAGCAGCGTGACGTCGCGCCCGTTGAGGTGGGGGGTCGCTGCGTCGAACCCGTCTGCGAGAGCAGTGCAGCCTGGACAGGCCTGCTCGTAGCTCGGCCCGAACATCAGGTGGTACATGAGGAGCTGCGACCGTCCGTCGAACAGCTCGACGAGTGTCTTCTCTCCATCCTCGGTGTCGAAGACGTACTCCTTGTCGATCCGAACCCACGGAAGCTGCTGTCTTTCCTTTGCGATCTCCTCGTCGAGCTTGCCGAGCTCGCGTTCCCGCTCGCGCAGCGCAGCGACGGCGGCCTTCCACTCCTCGCGCGTGGCGACGGCGTGTTCCGTCATGACAGAGCACGCTCCAGCGCGGCGCGGTCGGTCGGCGCCCCATGGGTCGGAAGCACGTGCTCGACGGGCAGCTCGAGCAGCGGTCGCAACGCCGCCGCGATCTCTTCGCGTGTCACCCCCGGGCGGAGCCAGGTCTCGTTGATCTCGAGGCCTTGGCCGAAGTCCACGAGTGTGTCGCCGGAGATCACGGCGCGCTTACTCTCGACCCAGAGCACGGTGTCGTTCGGCTTGTGCCCGGGATAGACGTCCGCACCGAAGAGGAGGCGGTCGCCCGCGGCGTACGCGCGTGCCTCGCCTTTGTTCTCGCGGAGGAGCCAGACGACGTCGGGGCTGCCGTCGCCGGCCTGCTCGGCCGTGATGCCGTACGTGTCCATCAGGTATTGCGCGCTGTCGGGTAGCGGCGTGAACACGGGCGCCGCGAGCCGCTCCACGAGACGCTCCGAGTCGCGCTCGTGCCACGGCGCGGTTAGCACGATCGCGGTCTCGCGACCGGGCGCGAGCGCTTCGATCTCAGCGGGCACTCCGAGTGGGTCGAACAGCAACAGGCGCTCGTCGTCGACGATCGCATACGAGGACACGTTGGGATCCCAGGGTTCGGTGTCGCCCCAGTCTGGATGGCGTGCCTGCCAGTGCCAGAGTCCGTCTGATAGCTCACGCATCGATGCGCCTGGCAGGAATCGAACCTGCGACCTTGCGCTCCGGAGGCGCACGCTCTATCCCCTGAGCTACAGGCGCGGGAGGCATTTAGTCTAGCCCCGATGGAGGTGACCGCCCGCAGCGTCAGTCTCGAGCTCGCGGAGACCTTCGTGATTGCGCGCGAGTCGGCGGACACTGCGGACGTGGTCCAAGTGGAGATCCGGCACGAAGGCGTCTCCGGCTTCGGCGAGGGAGCTCCGATCGAGCGTTACGGGGAGTCCGCGGAGTCGGCGCTGCAGTACATCGACGAGGTGGGTGACGCGCTCGGGGACGATCCGTTCGCGCTCGACGAGATCGAAGAACGACTGGAGCCGCGCGAGTGGGCCGCACGTTCCGCTCTCGACGCCGCACTCCACGATCTCCAGGGAAAGTTGACGGGCGTCCCGGTCTGGCGGCTGCTCGGGCTCAGGCAGCTTGGTCCGCCGACGTCCTGGACGATCTGGCTCGGCGATCCCGATGACATGGGGAAGCGCGCCGAGAAGGTCGCCGATCGCTTTCTGCGGTTGAAGCTGAAGCTCGGTGCGCGTGACGGCCGCGACGTCGACCGCGTCAAAGCCGTCCGCGAGACGACGGAGGCGCCCTTGCAGGTCGACGTGAACGAGTACTGGACGCTCGACGAGGCGCTCGACACACTCCCGCAGCTGGCGGAGCTCGGTGTCGAATATTGCGAGCAGCCGCTGCCGGCCGCAGATCCAGGCGGCGCGCGGGTGAAGGCTGCCTCGCCGATTCCGATCTACGTCGACGAGGACTGCCATCGCTTGCACGACGTCCCGACGTGCGCTGAACGTGCGCACGGCATCAACATCAAGCTGGCGAAGTCCGGTGGTATCCGCGAGGGCGTGCGCATGGCGCATGCGGCGCGTGCCCTCGGGCTCGGAGTCATGCTGGGGTGCATGATCGAGTCCGGCCTCGGCATCGGCGCCGCGGCGCAGGTCGCCTCGCTCTGCGACCACGTCGACCTCGACGGGAACCTCCTGCTTGCCCACGATCCCTGGCCCGGAGTCGATTTTCGCGACGGCATCCAGGTCCCTGCAGACGAGCCCGGTCTCGGTGTCAGAGAAGAAGTACCTGATCCTCGCTGAAGGTTTCTCGCACGACCCGCACTACGGGAAGACGTTGCGGGGGGTGCTGCGCTATCGACGCGAGTCGGTCGTCGCGATCCTGGATACGCAGCGGGCCGGAGAAATGGACGACGGCGTCCCCGTCGTCGGAACCGTGGACGAGGGTATGGCCTACGAGCCGAACACGGCGCTCGTCGGGGTCGTCACGCAAGGCGGACGCTTCCCGGGCGACTGGCAGGACCTGCTGAAGAGCTGTGTCGAACGCGGCCTCGACGTCGAGAACGGATTGCACGTGCGCCTGCACGACATCCCCGGCCTGCCGGAGCTCGCGCGCGAACATGAGGTGGAGCTCCGCGACCTGCGCGAGCCGCCGCCGGATCTGAGCACCGCGACGGGCGCGAATCTCGAGGTGGACGCGACGATCGTGCTCACGGTCGGCTCGGACTGTGCGATCGGGAAGATGACGGCGACCTGCGAGCTCGACCTCGAGGCACGGCGGCGAGGGCTGAGCTCGGTGTTCGTCCCGACCGGTCAGACGGGGATCGCCATCGCCGGGTGGGGCATCTCCGTCGACGCCGTCGTCTCCGACTTCCTCGCGGGCGCCGCCGAGCGCCTCGTCGTCGAAGGGGGTGAGCGGGGCGACCTGCTCTGGGTCGAGGGCCAGGGCGCGATCCTGCACCCCATCTACTCTGGCGTCACGATGGGCCTCATCCATGGCAGCGCTCCACACCTCTACGTCCTCTGCCACGAGGTCGGCCGCACGACCACCGAAGGAGATCCGACCGAATCGCCGCTCCCGAGCCTTCGCGAGCTTGTCGACCTGCACGAGCGTATGTCCCTGAAGCGGCGGCCGGCGAAGGTCGTCGCAGTGTCCCTCAACACCTCGACCGTCTCGGAGGATGAGGCGAGTGCGGCGATTGCGGCTGCGGAAGAGGAGACCGGCCTAGCGACGGACGATCCCGTCCGCTTCGGCGCCGGAAAACTCCTCGAAGCGGTGCTCAACGCGCGACCCTGATCTGCCGACAAGAGCAGCATGAGGCGGATCACTGCGGCCCTGGCATCCGCGTGCGCGGCGCTCGCCCTGACGGGGGCGGCTTCCAGCACGACCTTCGGCGTGGCCGACGACGCCGGCAAGTACGCCGAGGACGGCGGCGCCGGCTTCTTCACCATGCTGACGCAGCTCGGCATGACCGAGAACCGGATGGCCGTGTTCTGGGATCCGAGCCAGCCGACGACGATCTACGACCAGGCGTTCCTCGACCGTTCGATCTCGAACGCGCAGCGGCGCGGCATCCAGCTGATGTTCGCGATCTATCCGCTCAAGGCACGGGCCCTGGTCGACACCCCGAACGGCGTCCAGTTGTTCGCGCAGTACGCGGCCAAGGTCGCCGAGCGCTATCCGTACGTCCGCAAGATCATCTGTCTCAACGAAGGCAACCAGCCCCGCTTCCACCAGCCGCAGTTCGACGACGCGGGCAACGGGATCTCGGGCGTGGTCCAGGAGCAGGCGATGGCTGCGTGCTACGACTCGCTGAAGGCAGTCGACCCCGGCATCGACGTAATCGCGTTCGGGCTCTCGCCGCGCGGCAACGACGACTTCGACGCGCCGAGCAACGTCTCCCATTCCCCGATCCGCTTTCTGCGGGAGGTCGGAGACGCGTACCGGCAGAGCGGTCGCACGAAGCCGATCGCCGACGACCTGTCCGTTCACTGCTATCCGAACGTGAACACCGACGCGCCGTCGATCGGTTACCTGTGGCCGAAGGTCGGTTGCGTGAACTTCGACCGGCTCAAGCAGGCGTGGTGGGATGCATTTCACGGCACGGCACAGCCGCTGTTCCACGAAGCGGGCGCCGCGGACGACGGTCCGCACGTGCACATCTACGTCGACGAGGTCGGCTACCAGGCAAAGGTCGCGGGAGACAAGGCCTCGCTCTACACAGGCGCGGAGAACGTTCCGCTGCTGGACGAGGCGACACAGGGCTCGTACTACGCCCAGTTGATCGCTCGGATGGCGTGCGACCCAGACGTCGCGCTCCTGAACTTCTTTCACGCCGTCGACGAGACGAACCTCGCCGCCTGGCAGAGCGGCGTCGTGCTTCCCGACGGAACGCGGCGGGCGTCGTTCGGTGTCGTGAAGGACGCGATCCTCGCGAACCAGCAATGCCACGGCAAGCCCGCCGAGTGGCGGCACGTCGAGCGCGTCGTCGGCGCACGCGCCGTGTTCAAGACGTTGCCTCGTTCCTTCGTGGTTCGGGCGGACGAGGGCTTCAGCTACCAGGTGCAGATCACGCGGCCGGCGAGCACGCGGCGACTCACGGGGGCGAACGGTGCCGGCGACGCCGCCCGAGACGTCCTCTTCAAACTGCCGAAGCTCCGCAAGGGCACCTATCGCGTGAAGATCACCATGCGCGCGGAGACGAATCCCTCGCGCCAATCCGTGTTCACACGAACATTTCACGGCTAGACATGGCTCTTTAGGCCGCTTTCAAGCGGCCGTTTTTGCTGTATAAGAATCGCCATGTCCGATCCGCGCGTGGCGAAGCTCGGCGAGTTGCTCGTCAACTACTCGCTCGCGCTTCAACCGGGAAAGCTCGTGCGGATCGACGGCGCGACGGTTGCCGTACCGCTCGTCACGGAGATCTATCGCGCTGCTCTGCGCGCCGGCGCGCTGCCGCGCACACGGATCGAGGCGGAGGAGCTCGAGCTGATCAGCCTCAAGGAGGCGAGCGACGAGCAGCTCGTTTTCATCGCGGACGTGGACCGGCAGGAGGTCGAGGAGCTCGACGCGATCGTGACGATCTGGGCCGATCGCAACACTCGCGCGCTGAGCGGGGCCGAGCCTGACCGCGTCAGCCGGCGCATCGCCTCGCGGCGGCAGCTGATCAACCGTTTCTGGGAGCGGATCGACGCCGACGAAGCCGCGTGGGTCGGCACCCGTTTCCCCACGGAAGCGCATGCACAGGATGCCGAGATGTCGCTGGCCGAGTACGAGGAGTTCGTCTACTCCGCCTGCCACGTGCGCGAGCAGGACGATCCGGTGGCCCACTGGCGCGGCGTGTCCTCCGAGCTCGAAGCGCGTGCGCGCGATCTCGAGACTGTGCGCGAACTGCGCATCGTCGGGCCCGACACGGACCTGCGGCTCGGCGTCGAAGGACGATCCTGGCTTGCCGCCGACGGCAAGTTGAACATGCCCGACGGCGAGATCTTCACCAGTCCGGTCGAGACGGAGACGGAAGGGGAGATCCGCTTCTCGTTCCCGGCGATCTTCCACGGCCGTGGCGTCGAGGACGTGAGGCTTCGCTTCGAAGGCGGCCGTGTCGTCGCGGCAGAGGCGAAGACCGCGAACGACTACCTACGTTCGCTGCTCGACATGGATGACGGAGCGCGCGTCCTCGGGGAGCTCGCGTTCGGGATGAACTACGAGATCGACCGGTTCACGCGCGACATCCTCTTCGACGAGAAGATCGGTGGCACGATTCACCTCGCACTCGGCGCCAGCTTCAAGAAGGTCGGCGGCGAAAACGACTCGGGTCTGCACTGGGACATGATCTGCGACCTGCGCTCCGACGGCGAGGTGTACGCCGACGGCGAACTGGTCTGGCAGGCGGGCCGGTTCCTGCAGGAGCCCGGTCTGGTCGCCGCGGCTCGCTGAGCCGCATCGCGGTCATCTCGGACACGCATCTCCCGCGCGGGACGCGGACATTGCCCGACGCGTGTGTGGAGCTGCTGCGGGGCGCCGATCTCGTCCTCCATGCGGGCGACTTCGTGTCGGCGGCGTTTCTCGAGGAACTGCGATCGCTCGGGCCGCGTGTCGAGGGCGTGCACGGGAACATGGACGAGCCGGCTCTGAAGGAAGCGCTGCCGAAACAGCACGTGGTCGAGTTCGACGGGGTGCGCATCGGGATGGTCCACGACGCCGGGCCGCGGGTGGGGCGGGAAGCCAGGCTGGCCGCCCGCTTCGAGGATTGCGAGGCAGTCGTCTACGGCCATACCCACGTGCCGCAGGCAGAGCGCTTCCAGCACCTCTGGGTCCTGAACCCGGGCTCGCCTACCGACCGACGACGCCAACCGGTGCACTCGATGCTCGTCCTGCGGCTCCGCGGCCGGCGCATCACTCCGGAGCTCGTCACGCTCTGACTTGACAGGGCGAACACGCGTTCGCTAGCATGCGAACACATGTTCGTCCGACTCTCACTCCTCGTCCTGGTGATCGCCTTCGTCGTGGGTCTTGCGGCCCGTCCGTCAGGCAGCGCTGGGCGGCCCGTGAGCTACGTCGTCAAGCCGACCGACACCCTCTGGAGCATCGCCGCGAAGAACTACGCCGGCGACCCTCGCGAGGGGATCTGGCAGCTGCAACAGCGAAACCACCTGCACGGCGCGACCCTCGTGCCGGGGCAGCGGCTCGTTCTGCCCTGATCAGCGTCCCGAAGCCGCCGACGTCGTAGCCCGACCCCGCCGGGGGTCAGGCTCGCGCGTCCGGCAGAGGGAGGCCGGCCGTGTACACCTTCTCTCCTCGGAAGAGCCGCGCCTGCGGGTCCCAGGGAAAGAAGATCACGACCTTCCAGCTGAGGCGCTCGCCCAATGGCGGAAAGCCGAGCCATTCCGCCTCGTGCGTGCCGGTGACGTCGGCCTCCTCGCACACGCCCTGCGGGCCGATCACGATGTCCGTCAGGTCGAAGTGGATGTCGGGGAACGCGGACAGCAGCTGGCCGTAGAACCGTGTCGCGCCTTCGTGCCCCTCCCAGCGGTGCCCCGTCTGCACGAGCTCGTAGACGCAGTCCCCGGTCAACGTGGAGAGGAGGCCCGGTAGATCGCGGTCGTCCTCCGCGATCGAATGCCGCTTCCAGAGCTCGCGGATGGCCTCGTGTTCCGTCGTCGAGGTCTCGCGGCGGATCAGGTCGCGAATGTCCGTCATGCCGCCTCCCAGAATGCACGCAGCCTGTCGTTGAAAATCTTGCCGAGACGCTGTGCGTTGTGCGACGCGGGGAAGATCGCGCGTTCAGCAGCGAGCCGCTCGTGGAGCACGGTGCACACCGCACCGAACGCCGCGCCCGCGCGGGAACGAGCCGTCTGCGGGGCGGGGCACCAGTCGCCCTGGACGAGCAGCACCCGCAGTCGTGCCTCTGCGAGCTCGTCGAGGGGAATCTCCGCCTCCCATGGCGGGCGTTCACCCATGGAAGCGCGCGCAGCGTCGAGCTCGGCGCCCTCGAGCGGCGTCGGCTTCGCGGCGAAGCCGAAGGCGCGCAAGAACCTCGCCCGGTACTCGGCGGGGTCGTTCGTTGATGCCGTCGCTTCCGAGATGTTGCGGATCAGCTCCTCGACCGCTTCGTTACCGCGTGCGACACCGAACGCCGGTGGTTCGATCAGCGTCAGCGAACGGACGTCCTGAGGCCTGCGCGCAGCGGCCAGCAATGACACGACGCCGCCGTACGAATGCCCGACGAGATGTGCGCCGCCCTGGAGCAGTGCTGCCACGTCCTTCGCGTCGCGCTCGAAGTCCACCCGCCCGTCGAGCGGGGACTGACCGAAGCCGCGCCGGTCGATCAGGAGCAGGCGATAGTCAGACGACAGCGGACGCTGTTCACGCCACGTGTCCGCGCCGCTACCGAAGCTGCCATGTACGAACACGGCGCGCGGCCCATCGCCGAGAACGGTGACGTGGACGCCGGCCGCTGTCTGCACGAACGCAGACTACGCCGACGCCGCGATCCCGTACGGCGCGTCGGGCTCGAAGAGCCCGGGCTGCCGGCGAAACGCATCAAAGAACGCGTCGACAACAATGGGAGAGAACTGCGAGCCGCGACAGCGCCGCACCTCCGCTGCCGCTTGCTCGACGGAGAGCGCGGCACGGTACGGGCGGTCCGTCGTCATCGCATCCCACGCGTCGGCGAGACCGACGACGCACGCCTCGAGCGGAATCTCGTCGCCAACGAGGCGGTCGGGGTACCCGTTCCCGTCCCAGCGTTCGTGATGATGGCGGATCAGCGGCACCGCTTCGCGCAAGCGGCTGAAGTGGGACACGATCTCCGCACCGTCTGCCGGATGACGTTTCACGATCGCGAACTCCTCATCGTCAAGTGCACCTGGTTTCGTCAGGACGCTGTCCGGCACCGCGATCTTCCCGATGTCGTGGAAGAGACCCCCGAAGCGAACGGCGTCGAGACGGGGTGCAGGCAGGCCCAGTTCCTCGGCGACCGCGAGAGCGATGCGCTGCACCCGCGCCGAGTGGCCCGCGGTGTACGGATCCTTTGCGTCGACCGTCGCGTTGAGGCTTTCAATTGCCTCGAGCGAGCTCACCTCGAGGCGGCGGTAGGACTCCATCAGCTCGCGCGAACGCGCTTGCAACGTCGTCGCCTGCCGTCGCAGCATCCCCGACGCGTTTCGCACGAGCAAGGCAAGTGCGGTGTAGAGCGTGGCGAAGACGCCGAGGATCGCGAACCAGATCAGTCGCTTGCGTGACGTGATGAACGCCTCGGTGTGGTCCGGCTTGGCGTAGATCTCGTACACCCCGAGCGGGTGGAGGCCGTCGTCGCTGAGCAGCGGGGCATAGACCTCGAGCACCCGGCGGTGGTCGGCGGCCTCCTGCTCTGCGGCGCTCTCCTCGTCGTCGAGCCTGCTGATCGAGGCGTGCGCCTGGTTGTCCGCGATGGTGTCTCCGAGCTCGCCGTCGAGTGAGAAGCGCCGGCCAATGCGCTCGGTCGCGCGATTCGTCCAGATCAGCAGGCCGTCCGGCCGCCAGACCTTGACGCTCACGATGTCGGGCTGGCGGCGCAGCTGCTCCTTGATCTGGCGCGGCAGGTGCGGGGAGACGTGAACCGCGCCGTCCTGGACGAGCTCGGGCCGTAGGACGCCGTCGACGTACTCGGTCAGGCTGCGCTGAGCGTCGTCGAGTGCCTGCCCGCGCAAGGCTGTGGTCAGGACCGAGCCGAGGAGGATGCCGCCGGAGATGAGGATCAGCGCGGTCGCGAGCAAGAAAACACGCAGCAGCGTGACCGAGCGGTGCACGGCCCAACTACGCGAAGCCCCTGTCGCCGTTGCGGAAGACATAGCGTCCTCAGCGCCGCTATCGGCCGCGCGGAGGCTCGCCTTGAGACGACCAACCTAGAATCGGGCCGTGGATCTCGATGTCGTCTTTCTGGGCACCGCCGGTTCGATGCCGACCGCGCAGCGGGCGCCTGCGGCGCTGCTCGTGCGGCGCGGCGGCGACCGGCTGCTCTTCGACTGTGCCGAGGGGACGCAGCGCCAGCTCCTGCGCTCGTCCGTAGGGCTACCTGACCTCGAGGACGTCTTCGTCACGCACTTCCACGCCGATCACGTGCTCGGGCTCCCCGGCATGTTCAAGACGTTCTCCCTGCGCGGTCGCGAAGTACCGCTCAGGGTCTACGGCCCGCACGGCCTCGCCGACCTGCTGGCATCCCTCAAACGGGTGCTCGGCAAGCTCACGTACGAGCTCGAGCTGGTCGAGCTCAAGCCCGGCGACGTGCTCGAGCGAGACGGCTACCGCCTTGCGACCTTCAACGTCGACCACGGTGTCACCGCACTCGGCTGGGCGCTGATCGAGGAGACGCGCCCCGGCCGCTTCGACGTCGAGGGTGCGGACGCGCTCGGTGTGCCCAACGGACCGCAGCGAGGGGCGCTGCAGCGCGGCGAGCAGGTCGAGCTCGGCGACGGGCGCACGGTTACGCCCGAGCAGGTTCTCGGCCCGCCGCGGCCCGGGCGGAAGGTAGTCGTCACCGGCGACACGGCGCCGTCACCCGCGATCGCCGAGGCGGCATGGGGCGCAGACCTCCTCGTCACCGAGGCGACCTTCTCCGAGGAGGAGCGCGAGCGTGCCGAGGAAACGCGTCACCAGACCGCCACCCAGGCCGCGGAGCTCGCCAGGCGGGCGAACGTGGGGCTGCTCGCGCTCACCCACCTCTCCAACCGGTACTACGGCGGCGAGATCGCGCGTGAGGCTCGCGAGATCTTCCCGGACACCGTCGTCCCTCGCGATTTCGACGTCGTCGAGGTTCCGTACGTCGAACGTGGCACGCCGCAACTCTTGAAGGGCGGGGCTTCACACCGCCGCGAGCCCGAGGTCGTATCATCGGCGCCGCAGTGAGCGAGATGGTTCGAGTCGCCGTCGCTGGCGATGTCGCGGAAGCGGAGGAGATCCAGGAGATCTTGCGCGCCGCCGGCATCGACGCCGAGCTTGGTGACGGCGAGGACGACTCGGTCACGGTCTCGGTGCCGGAGTCGTCGGTCGAACAGGCGCAGGATGCGATCGAAGCGATGACCGAGCCCGACGAGATCGTCGGCGAGCCCTGACTCGCCGAGCCAGGGCGGCCCATGCCGTCCGAATGAGCATCTAGAGTCCCGCGCGACCGCACCCCTTTAACCCGGTCCAGTGAGGCCGGAAAGGAGTCGAATGAACGTGCCTGCGCCGCTTGCGGCGGAGAAGATCCTGCTGGACGCGGAAGGCCTGCGCCGTACCCTTTCCCGCATCGCGCACGAGATCATCGAGGCGAACCCTGACCTCGACCGCGTTGCGCTCGTCGGGATCCAGACCCGCGGTGTGCCGCTTGCGCAACGCCTGCGACGCCTTGTCGAAGAGCGCGCCGGCGACGCTCCGTCGATTGGGGCCGTCGACATCACCTTCTACCGGGACGACGTGCAGGTGCGCGGAGGCGACGCGCCGCGTCACCCGCAGCCCGTCGTGCGCTCGACGACACTCGATTTCCAGCTCGAGGGGAAGACCGTCGTCCTCGTCGACGACGTGCTCTACACCGGTCGCACGATCAGGGCCGCGATCGAGGCTCTGTTCGACTACGGACGCCCCGAGCGCATCCAGCTCGCCGTCCTCGTCGACCGCGGTCACCGTGAGCTGCCGATCCGTCCCGACTACGTGGGCAAGAACCTCCCGACCTCGCGTGACGAGCGCATCCAGGTGCAACTCGTCGAGGTGGACGAGGTCGACCAAGTT
>Ga0136846_1232131_pt1 | contig 13347 bp, 10 predicted proteins | sample HopSoiMetagenom2_FD_96841 | JGI IMG/M metagenome (GOLD analysis project Ga0136846, IMG submission 96841) | Grasslands soil microbial communities from Hopland, California, USA - 2 Assembly 2016 (version 4) | ecosystem: Environmental > Terrestrial > Soil > Grasslands | place: USA: Hopland... | reverse complement strand
CAGATCATTTCTCGATTGCCGTCTCTGATCGCCTCGTGTGGTTCGACCACCGATTACATGCGCGGATTCGCCGAAGCTATCCTCACCACCGATTCGCGTCCAAAGTTGTTCAGTGCTTCCGTTTCTTCGGGCGCGGCCAGCATCACCGGAATCGCCAAAGGCGCAGGCATGATTCATCCTCAGCTGGCGACCATGCTGGTTTACCTGCTCACTGATGTTGCGGCTTCATCGTCGGAATTGCGCAAGGCCCTCGGCCATGCCTGTGACGATACGTTCCACACCATTTCGATTGACGGCGACACTTCCACCAACGATACCGTGCTTTTGCTCGCGTCCGGGGCGAGCGGAATCAAATTGCGCAGCCTGGATGACGAATTCCAGACTGCCCTGGACGAAGTCTGCCGGTCGCTGGCGCAACAGATCGTGGCAGATGGCGAAGGCGTTCAGCATGTCATCCGATTGTCAGTGAAAAGTGCACGCAACCGTACTGAGGCTCTACAAGTCGCCCGCACTGTTGCCCATTCGCTGCTGGTGAAAACCGCCTGGGCGGGCGCCGATCCTAACTGGGGAAGAATCCTGGCTGCAATCGGGAGAAGTGGCGTTGCGCTTGATCCACGCAGGGTAAGCATTCTCATCGGCGACCAGACCGTTTGCCGTGGCGCTGTCGCCTGTGATTTTGATGCCCGGCGAGCGCATCAGGAGCTTTCCAAACCGGAGAGCCGCGTCGAAGTTCGCCTGGGACGCGGAAAATCTGCAGTGGAATTTCTTACTACCGACCTCACCACAGAGTACGTGAGAATCAACGCCGACTATTCAACCTGAGAACTCCATGGCTGGCCTTATCGCGATTACCATGGCCCACTTTGATATAAAGCTTTGATCAGCCATCGGTTCTCCGGAGGTAAAAAATGACGCCCATGGTCCGCGCCACTGCCGGCGTGTTCATGCTCTTTTCACTCGCGTCGTTCGGGCAGACCATCATTGTCGATTCAACTCCCAGCCATGTCGTGAATACGTTCAGCCCGCTATATGCGCTGGGAACCACGGTGGACCGCGTCCCCAGCAATGCCACTGACACGTTCTTTCGCCCTGACCAGTTGCAGCAGATTATGTCCGCCGGCTGGGGCATGGTGAGTTATCGGCACAATCCCGAACTGTTCGTGCAGGCCTGGCATTGGAATCCCAAGGGCAAATGGAGCGATCCATCAGGCAAAGGCTACTTCGTAGGCGACTCCAAGCCGACTGAGTTCATCCGCCACTCTTACGGATACTCGCTTCCGCACCGCGGCTTTACCCGAAATGGCGGGACGGAATTGGATGGCTTCTCGCGCCTCGACGATGGCGATCCCAAAACATATTGGAAGAGCAATCCCTACCTGACGCATCCGTTCACCGGCGAGGACGATAGTTTGCATCCGCAATGGGTCGTCATCGATCTGGGAGAGAAGCTGGAAGTAAATGCAATCCGCATCGCCTGGGGTGCGCCGTTCGCCAAAAAGTACGCAATCCAGTATTGGACCGGTGACGATGCTATGGACGACCAGGCCGATGGTGAATGGAAAATGTTCGAACACTCCTCGGTCGAAAACGGCAGCGGCGGAACTCAGACTCTATCGCTCGGTTCAGCGGTTTCGGCCAGATTTGTGCGACTGCTGATGACCAAGTCATCCGAAACTTGCGACAATCACGGCGGCGGCGATCGCCGCAACTGCGCCGGATATGCCATAAACGAAGTCTTCTTAGGCACGAAGGCGGGAGACGTCTTCAAAGACCTTATAAAGCATTCTCCCGATCAGAAACAGACTCTCACCTACTGCTCTTCGGTTGATTCCTGGCATGAGCCGTCTGACCTGTACGTTGCGCCGGATCGGATGGAGTCAGGCGACCAGCCCGGCCTCGACTTGTTCTACAACAGCGGAATTACCCGCGGGCTGCCGGCCATGATTCCGGTCGGCGTGCTGTACAGCACGCCCGAAGATGCCGCAGCGCAGATCGCTTATCTGGAAAAGCGTGGCTATCCGATCTCCTATATAGAAATGGGCGAGGAATCAGATGGACAGTACATGCAGCCGGAGGATTATGCCGCACTCTATCTGCAATGGGCGACTGCCTTGCACCGGCGCGATCCGAATCTGAAACTGGGCGGGCCTGCATTTGAAGGCGTCACCGAAGACATTAAGGCTTGGGCGGATGCTCAAGGCCGGACTTCATGGTTGGGACGATTCCTGGATTATTTGAAAGCTCACCACCGCATGAGCGATTTCGCCTTCATGTCATTCGAGCATTATCCCTACGACGGCTGTGACACTCCGTGGGAAAACATTTATCAGGAGCCCGAACTGCTGACTCACATCATGCAGGTCTGGCGTGACGATGGCCTGCCGCCCGATATCCCCCTCTTTGATACTGAGACCAATGCTCACGGCGGCGAAGCCGCGGTAGATATCTTCGGCGCTCTATGGATCGCCGATACCTTCGGCGGTTTTCTGGCCGCCGGAGGTAGAGGAACGTTTTACTATCACGCTTTGCCGTATTCTCCCGGACATCCCATCTGCGCCAATAGCTGGGGCACGTATCACATGTTTATGCTGGACGAAAAATACCAGATCAGGCAGAAGACGTCTCAGTTCTATGCGGCCCAGCTGATCACCCAGCAGTGGGTCGAGCCGAAGGACTCACCGCATCAGATGTTTAAGGCAACCGGCGATATCAAAGACCAGAAAGGCCGCGTGCTGGTCACGGCTTACGCTGTGAAACGGCCCGACGGTCAATGGAGTCTGATGCTGATCAACAAAGATAAAGATCGACCACATCAGGTGCGCGTCTCATTCCACGATGATGGCGCGCCGGCGGACACAACATTCTCCGGCCCAGTGACAATGTTCACTTTTGGCAGCGCGCAGTATCAATGGCATCCGGCACGAAAGAACGGCTACGCCGACCCTGATGATGCTCCGGTCAAATCCTCTGTACCTGGCGGGGGCGATGCCGTCTACACACTACCTCCCGCCTCACTGAATGTGCTGCGCGCGCGCGTCAGATAGACATCTGCGCTTATAATCCTGCCCTTATGAGAGGAACTCCGCGGATGAATCCAAAGCCACGGCTTTTCGGTTGCATGTTCGTGCTGCTCGCGTTATGCCTGCAGGCATCGGCAGCCGATCCAGATCGCCAGGTAGCGATCACCATTGACGATCTGCCGGCCGGCTCCAAGTTGCTCTCCACGCCCACCGTCATCGAGATGACAACTAGGCTGCTGGACACGTTGCGCGATCAGAAAGTGCCCGTGGTCGGCTTTGTGAATGAGAAAAAGCTATATCGCTTTGGCGAAGTGGACCAGCGGATCAGGGCCTTGCAGATGTGGATCGATCATGGATTCGAGCTCGGCAATCACACCTATAGCCACTCTTCGCTCAATCAGGTCGGCCTGAAGGCCTGGGAAGACGACGTTGTTCAAGGCGAGAACGTGGTTCGGCTGCTGCTGGGGCAGCGCAACCTGAAGCTCAGATATTTTCGTCATCCGTTTCTTGATACTGGCAGAGATTTGCAAACCCGTCGCGAAGCCGAAGCCTTTCTGGTTGCGCGCGGTTATCGCATCGCGCCCGTCACGCTGGATGCCTGGGACTGGATGTACGCGACCGTTTACGAAGATGCCAAGCGCCGCGGAGACACTGCTTTGCAGCAGCAACTGGTGGACAATTACTTGTCCTACAGCGATACGATATTCGCCTATTCAGAGCAACTCGCAAAACAGACAATCGGCTACGAGCCGAAGCAAATTTTGCTGCTCCACGCCAACGAACTGGAAGGCGATCACATTTCCAAATTGCTCGATGTGCTTCGCAAACGCGGTTACCGTTTTATCACGCTGCAGGATGCCCTGAGCGATCAGGCTTACGGCTTGCCTGACACATACATCGGAGAAGAGGGAACGGGCTGGCTGGAGCATTGGGCAATCACTCTCGGTAAGCCTCCGCAAGGGGCACCTTCCGTGCCGCAGTGGTTGAATGATCGCTGGACTGCGCTGCATCCAGACAAGCCCTGATCAGCCATGCGTGGCTGAAATCCATTAGTTCGCTGGCGGTTCCACCAGGAAATAAGACTCCACTGCCCGCATCAATGCCTGTTGAGTCAGTTCAGGCTTGCGGCCCTCATAGCGCGCGGCCGAGCAGATCTTGTTAACCAGGTCACGTGGATAACAGTTGCGGAGCGGCTCCTTCAATTTATTCGTGAGCGTGTCCATCAGACCGTCAATCAGCCCGGGATTGTATTCCAGTTCAGCGTCTTTGCACACATGCTGAAAGATTTCCCGGAACTGCTCGTCCGACGAATTTTCGATTCTGACCTTGGTGTGAATCCGCCGTAGGAAGGCGGCATCGACCAGTTGCGCAGGATCCATATTCGTGGCAAACACCACAAGTGACTCGAATGGAATCTCAATTTTCTTCCCACCGGCCAGCGTCAGGAAATCGATTCTCCGATCCAGTGGAACCACCCAGCGATTCAGCAGTTCTTCCGGCCTGACTCTCTGCCGGCCGAAGTCGTCGATGATCAGCACCCCATTGTTGGCCTTCATCTGTCCCGGAGCCGAATAAAACTTGGTCACCGGATTAAACTGAAGATCCAGCATTTCGATGGTCAGCTCTCCGCCCACCACCACTACTGGCCGCTGGCAGAGCACCCAGCGCGCGTCGTTGCCCGCCTCATGGGAACTCTGAACTACTTTGTGAATAAGAGGATCGTGTACCGCGATGATCTGGCCGTCGATCTCGACCGAATGAGGAATCCACACCATGTCTTCTGCCAGAACTCGTGGCAGTGCTTCTGCAATGGTGGTCTTTCCTGCTCCTGTCGGGCCATACAAAAATATCGAGCCCCCGGAATTCAGCGCAGTTCCAAGCTGGCTTACAGTTTTCTCATCCAGCACCAGGTGCGCCAGCGCTCGTTCCATAGCCGCCGGCCGCACGGCCACATCGCGCTGGCTCTGCAAACGGACCTGCTTCACGTAACTCTCCAGTGAAACGGGCGCTGGCCCGGTGTACTGGTTATGCGAAAGCAGTTCCAGAGCTCGCGAGCGTCCGGAAGTAGAAATTGCCACCCGGCGCGCATGGCCGACCATGCCTGTAACCTGGCACAGTTGCTCCGCCCGGAGCCGTCGAAACAGTTCCTCCACCACCTGCGGAGTGAGCCGGATCAGTTCTCCCAACTCCGGCAGCGTAAGCGGGCCTGACAGGTAAAGGATCTTCAGCAGTAATTCTTCCAGGAACCCTCGGCGCACACCCACATCTTCAATTTTGTCCGGTGCGGCAGGCGGACGCGGCCAGGTTCCTGCTTTTACAGTGGCGGATGGTGGCATGAATCAGACCTCGGCTCGATCGATGGTAGCTTCTGCATCCAAATGGTGACAGGCTTCACGGTTCTACACAACTGCCCCGGGCGCGCGATCTGAATTGCTGGCTCACATTTTTACGGTGAGAGGCTCGGAAAGCTTGAAGCTGAGCGTCGATTCGGCCGGCAAAACAATCTCCTTCTCTCCCGTGTACGCAGCTCCCGCGGTACCCGCACCAGCGCCCAGCGCAGCGCCGATCAGGGCGCCCTTGCCGCCGCCCATCAGTCCGCCCAGCAGTGCGCCGCCACCTGCGCCGCCGCCGACCATTACCGCCGTACGTTTGCCTTTGCCCTTCAGATACCGGCTGACCGCGCTGGTCTTGACGTCGTAAGCATCCCCGTCAATTGTCACCGAGCTCAACGCCAGCTTCAGCACCGCACCGCCTTTGAAACGGCCCTGCGGAACCGCCTGCAGCACCGTCCCGGCAGCTTCTGCGCCGCTGGCAAGGATTACCTTGCCTTCGACCTCAACTGGTGTGGCCACGGTGGCATGAAAAGAGTCGCCCGAATTGCTGGTCTTCGAGCCGACTGCGTTACCCAGGCGGACAGTAATGACCGTTCCCGCGGGCAGTGTCACTTCCTTGCTGCCGAACAGGCTCGACGAGCTGTGCGGAGCGGAGTCCGAATCGCCGGCAGTATTCGAGGGCTTTGTCGAGCAGCCGAGCGAAACCGCAATAAGCAATAAAATAGCTGATAACTGAAATTGACGTTGCATGCGTCCTCCTGGCCTTGGAAGTACGAATGCTATCTTGTCCACTCTCCCGCCTAAAGATGCGAAAGGTGCAACCCCCATCATGGCCAGAGGTAACTTACTCGCGGGATTCGGCCCTCGCCGCCTGTACAAACTGATTGATTCGTATAAAAATGTGGTTCGCTGGCGTTTACGTGTATCTCAGGCCCACCACCCTCGAAGAAGCACTGGAAGCTCTCTACCAGAGCCGGGGCGAACTGCTGGCCGGCGGAACAGATTTCTATCCGTCGTTAGGTGAGCGATTGCCGGCCAAGCCGATTGTCGACATTACCAGGGTGCGCGAGCTCAAAGGCATTACGCGCAAGCCCGACCTGTTTCGTATCTGCGGCGGCGCCACCTGGACGGAGCTGATAAAAGCTCCGCTTCCGCGCTGTTTCGATGCCCTGAAAGCTGCAGCCCGGGAGATCGGGTCGGTGCAGATCCAGAACCGTGGCACGGTTGCCGGAAATCTGTGCAATGCTTCTCCGGCGGCTGACAGTGTTCCTGCGTTGCTTGCCCTGGATGCCGCCGTTGAACTGGCATCGCGCAGCACCGTTCGGCGCGTGGCTCTGCAGGATTTCATCCTGGGCAATCGAAAAACTGCGCGCCAGGCTGACGAAATCCTGACTGCCATCCTGGTCCCTCGAGCGGTAGACGATGCCCTCTCAACTTTCCTGAAGTTGGGTGCGCGGCGATATCTGGTTATTTCCATTGCCATAGTCGCAGTTGTCCTGGATATCGAATCCGGGAAGATTCGCGACGCAAGAGTGGCTGTGGGATCATGTTCGGTCCGCGCGCAGCGGTTAACCGACCTTGAACAACGATTGCGCGGAGCATCTCTCAGCGACATTGCTGAACTCGCCGCTGAGCAACACCTCAAACCACTTTCACCGATTGACGATGTTCGCGCCAGTGCCTCGTATCGTTTCGATTCTGCATTGACCCTGGTTCGCCGTGCCCTTGCTCAATGCGCGGCAAAGTGCTGACATGGCCACCACTGATGAAAAGCTCGCCACCGTAGCTTCCGCAATCAGTTTCTGTGTCAATGGGCAACTGAAGTCTGTATCCGCTCCTCCTGAACGTCGACTCTCGCGCGTGCTCCGTGAAGACCTCGGGCTTACAGGAACGAAAGTCGGCTGCGACGCGGGAGATTGCGGCGCATGTACGGTTCTGCTGGACGGCGATCCGGTATGCGCCTGCCTGGTAGCTGCCGGTCAGGCGGATGGTTGCGATATCACCACCATCGAGGGTCTCGCCGGACGCGGGCCTTTTCTGGAACGTCTGCAAACTTCGTTTTTGAATCATGGAGCGGCACAGTGCGGCGCATGTACGCCGGGGATGCTCATATCCGCTGCTGCACTGCTCGAGAGAAACCAGTTACCAGACGAGCAGGAAGTAATGGATGCCATCGGAGGCGTGCTGTGCCGCTGCACCGGATATCGAAAGATAATTTCTGCCGTGATCGACGCGGGCAGGGAGCAAATCCTCATGTCTTCCGCGCCTGCCGGGACTGCTGTCGGAAACCGCATGGTTCGGCTCGACGGCCTGGCTAAGATCACCGGTAAAGAGATCTATGGTGCCGATGAAATACCTTCCGGTGCGCTGCTTCTTCGCGTGATTCGCTGTCCATTTCATCGCGCCGGTTTTCAGTTTGGCGATCTCGAGAAGTACGCTAAGCAGAACGCGATCACATGTGTGCTCACCGCCAAGGATGTGCCCGGCGAAAATCGCTATGGCGTGATTCCCAAATTTGCCGACCAGCCTGTGTTTGCAGAATCAGAAGCCAGATTCAAGGGTGAAGCAGTCGCTGCGGTAGCCGGTGCACAGGCTGCGGTCGAGAAGCTCGACCTCACGCAGTTTCCCGTCGTCTGGAATGAGCTGCCGGCCTTAATGACGATCGACCAGGCGCTTACTCCCGGCGCTCCGCAACTCCATCATGGACGCGAGCAAAATGTTCTGGTGCGCGGGCGGGTGGTGCGCGGGGATGTGGATGCAGCGCTGCGCAATGCGGAAATCACTGCAGAACTGGAAGTCGAAACCGGATTCGTCGAGCACGCCTGCATTGAGCCCGAGGCCGGCTTTGCTCGTCGCGCCGGAGACACCATCGAGATCCAGGCCTGTACGCAATCTCCCTACATGGATCGTTCGGATATCGCGCGCATTCTAGGTATCGCGGAAGCATCCGTACGCATTATTCCGACTGCGGTGGGCGGCGGGTTCGGTACCAAGCTCGACCTTTCCGTCCAGCCCTTTCTGGCATTGGCAGCCTGGAAACTCAACCTGCCGGTACGCATGGTTTACTCGCGAACCGAATCGATGATCTCGACCACCAAACGCCACCCCGCGCGAATGTGGGCCAAAGCGGGCGCCGGCCGCGATGGCAAATTGCAGGCGCTCGACTTCCGCGCCGACTTCAACACCGGCGCATACTCTTCATGGGGGCCAACCGTGTCGGCCCGTGTTCCGGTGCATGCTTCCGGACCGTACTTCGTTCCTCACTATCGCGCGTTGACGCGCGCCGTCCATACCCATCTCGTGCCCGCGGGTGCCTTTCGAGGTTTCGGTGTACCGCAGATGGCAATCGCCCAAGAACAGCTCTACGACGAACTTGCCGACCGCGTCGCGATGGATCGTCTTGAGTTTCGCATTCTGAATTCGCTCACCAACGATCTTCCCACCGTTACCGGCCAGGTGCTGGGAGAAGGAGTCGGCATTCGTGCCTGCTTTGAGGCCTTGCGTCCGCGATGGAAGGCCGCGCGCAAAGAGGCAGTAGATTTCAACTCCAGTGCACAGCATTTGCGAAGAGGCGTGGGCGTTGCCGGCATGTGGTACGGTTGCGGGAATACTTCCCTTCCCAATCCTTCAACCATGCGAGTGGGCCTGAAATCCGATGGGCGAATTGCTCTTCATCAGGGCGCGGTAGATATCGGCCAGGGCTCGGCTACAGTCGTCACCCAGATTTGCGCCGACGCTCTCGGTTGCTCGATCGATCGCTTCGATCTGCTTTCCGGCGACACATCCATCACGCCCGACTGCGGCAAAACTTCCGCCTCGCGTCAGACTTTCGTAAGCGGCAAGGCCGCTTACATGGCCGGAGAGGCGCTGCGCCGCGAAATCCTGCGGCTGGTGAAGGCGTGCGATTGCGCGAAGATCTCTTTCGAGAATGGCAGCGTTGAAGTCCACGAGGATAAAAAGCTCCATCGCATCTCGCTCGCCGACTTGCCGATTGATAAACACGGATATGTGCTGACAGCCGAAGCCACATTCGATCCGCCGACCAGGGCTCTCGATGAGAATGGCCAGGGCATGCCCTACGCTGTCTACGGCTTCGGCGCACATCTGGCGGAAATTGAAGTCGACACCGAGTTGGGAACCATTAAGGTCTTAAGGATCACGGCGGCCCACGATGTCGGCCGCGCTATCAATCCCACTTTGATCGAAGGTCAGATTGAAGGTGGCGTCGCCCAGGGCATCGGCATGGCGCTGATGGAGGAGTTCTTCCCCGGCAAAGGCGAAAATCTGCACGACTACCTGATTCCTTCTGCCGGCGATATTCCTCCCATCGAATCTATTCTTATAGAAGATCCTTCATCCATTGGCCCATACGGCGCAAAGGGGATCGGTGAACAGGCTGTGATCCCCACCGCGCCGGCGATTTTGAATGCGCTGCATGATGCAATCGGCATTCGCTTGCGCAAAATTCCCGCCACCCCCGACCGGGTGCGGGCTGAAATTTTAAGGTGCGGGATCACGGGAGCTTCCCGTGGCTGAGAGCGACATTATCCGCTGTGACGCGTGTCCCGTGCTCTGCTACATCAAAGAAGGCCGTACCGGAGCGTGTGATCGTTATGGCAATCGCAACGGTCAGCTGGTCCGTCTCGATCCCCATATCGTGCTCGATCGCGCCGTCTCTCGCGGTGACTCGCTGGTTCCCTTTCTTGAGCACAATAAAGAGTGGGATGGCAATCTGCTGGGCAGCCACGAACAATTCGTCACCGCGATCGGCGCCGGCACTACTTATCCCGACTACAAACCTGCTCCCTTCATCATCTCCTCGCAGCTTCACGGAGTGGATACCGTCACTGTGGTCACGGAAGGAATTTTCAGTTACTGCGGGATCAAGCTGAAGATCGATACTGACCGCCACCTCGGGGCAGAGTGCAGCATAGTTCGCGCACAGGGCGAAGCGGTTGGGCATGTCACAACCAACGAATACGGCTCTCAGATGTTGTCACTCGGCGGAGTGCGTCACCTCACCGGCGGCACCCGCCGTGAAGGCACTGTCACCTGCGACACTCTCCTGAATTTGTGCAACGGCAAACCCGCCGAACTGGAAATCGATGGCGGAGCCAAGGTGACGGTGCAAGCCGGCAAACCTCCTGTGGTGGATGGCGTGCTGGAGGAACGAATGCGCGTGGGTTGCGGATCGGCCACCATCGGCATGTTCGCCAGGCAGTGGCAAGGCAAAGTGGATGACGTGGTCGTTGTGGACGACCACATCACCGGAGTGCTTTCTGAACACCAGGCGGGCAAGTTGCTGGGAATTCCGGAGACTGGCATTCGCATCAAGGGCCGCCGTTCAACTCCCGGGCGCTATTTCAAAGTCGCGGAGCCTGGAACTTCCTGGGGCGGGACCAATATCAGTGATCCTTTATCTATCGTCGAGGGATTTAAACCTAAGATTGCATGGCCGGGCCTGCGCCTGCTGATGGTCAGTACCACCGGTGAACACTTCGCCTACTTCGAATTGAACGAACATTTACAGCCGATAGAAAAGGATTTACCGGAGGCGCTGCAGCAATCTGTAGCGCGCATTAAAGAAAACTGCGAGCCGGCGCTGTGCACGGTTCTGTTTATGGGCGGAGCCGGCGGTTCGCTCCGTGCGGGGGTGACCGAGAATCCTGTGCGGCTTACGCATTCCGTACGCGACGCGCTTACTCGCGTTACCTGCGGCGGCGCTCCTGTTTATGTGTGGCCCGGTGGGGGTATCACGATTATGGTGGACGTGAGCCTGATGCCGGAAAATGCTTTCGGCTATGTGCCAACCCCGGCACTGGTTGCCCCGATTGAGTTCACACTGAAGCTCAGTGACTATGCCGCTCTCGGCGGATATATGGATCATGTGCGCCCACTGGAGTCTCTGCTGAATAATCAACGGCTAGGTAGCAGTGCGCATCGCGTGGGCGAGCCATGAATACTCGTGCCCAGGTTCGCTTACTGGACGGCCGCAGGCTGCACCTGCATGATGGGCCAATTGATATTGTTCTGGAGGCATTCGGGCAGCAGGCCGAAATTGAGAACGCTTACCATGCTGCGGGAGTGCGATTTTCGAGCATCCTCGATGAACTCTGCCGCGAGTTGCCGCGATTGCGTAAATCAGCCGGCGAGTGTGGCCCTTTCCACAGTATTGTCGCCCGAAGAATGCTCGCCGCTGTACTGCCGTATACTGCATCAACTTTCATCACCCCCATGGCAGCCGTAGCTGGCGCGGTCTCAGAAGAAGTCCTGCATGCAATGACCGAAGCCGCACATCTCAGTCGAGCATATGTAAATGATGGCGGTGATATCGCACTGCATCTTTCGCCCGGAGAAGAATTCGCAATCGGCATGATCGAGCTTCCCGAAAATCCATCGTTGCTTGGTACCGTCACCATCGCAGCCGCCAGCCCAATTCGCGGAATTGCAACCAGCGGATGGCGGGGGCGCAGTTTCTCTCTGGGCATAGCCGACTCCGTCACCGTGCTCGCCCATTCCGCTTCCGCGGCCGATGCAGCAGCAACCATCATTGCGAACGCCGTCGACCTTCCCGGCCATCCTGCAATAACCCGCGTTCCGGCTTATGAACTTGCTCCGGACAGCGATCTTGGATCATTGCTGGTCACGCAATGTGTCGCAGAACTTTCGGCTGGTGAAATTCATGGCGCTCTGGAAAATGGGCTGGCCACAGCTGGAAATCTTTTAGATCGCAAGCTGATCGTCGCGGCTGCGCTGAGCTTGCAGAGAGAAGTGGGCCTGGTTGGCCAGAATCTCATGGCCACTCCGCACCTGGAAAGCCTCGCCCATGCCTGAGGTAAAACTTCGAAAGCGATTGACCGTGGTTGAGGAAATTTTCCACGAAGGCGGCCCGGCCGCAACCACGCCGCTGCGCCGGGCAGCTCAGCTTGCGGTGATCCACAACCCGTTTGCCGGGCGCTACGTTCCTGACATCGCCGGCTTTATGGACGACTTGAAACCGCTTGGACTTGAAATGGCGCGCAATCTCATCTCTGCCCTGGGTGGCAATGCCCGCGGGATTGAAGGCTACGGCAAAGGCGCCATCGTCGGTTCCGCAGGTGAACTCGAGCACGGAGCGCTTTGGCACGTTCCCGGCGGATACGGCATGCGCGAGTTGCTGGGCGGCGCTAAAGCAATCGTCGCTTCCACTAAGAAAGTTGGCGGCCCCGGCACGCGGCTCGACGTTCCTGTCACCCACATCAACGCTTCCTACGTGCGCAGCCATTTCGATGCCATGGAGGTGGGCCTGGTAGACGCTCCGCTAGCCGATGAGATCGTGCTCGCTCTCGTCATGACCACCGGTTCGCGCGTTCATGCCCGGGTCGGGGGACTCAAGGCCTCAGAGATCAAGGGAGAAGATGGATTGCGATGAAAGCAAAAATCCGCAAGCTCGCAACTTTTGTGGAAGAAACCTGCACCGAGATGGGACGTCAAATCCAGCCGCCCACGCGACGTGCCGCAGCAGTCGCAGTTATCGAGAATCCTTGCGCCGGCAAATACGTTGAAGACTTAAACGAACTGATGGAAATCGGCGAAGAACTTGGACAGTTGCTGACCGAGCGTGCGGTTGCGGCGCTCGGAATTCCCGGCCCTTCCGCCGAGAGTTACGGCAAAGCAGCCGCCGTCGGAGAAAACGGAGAGCTTGAACATGCAGCTGCCATCTTGCACCCGAAACTTGGCACGCCCGTGCGCAAAGTGCTCGGCAAAGGCGCGGCGCTCATCCCATCATCGAAAAAGCGCGGCGGGTTGGGTGTAGCTCTTGATATCCCGCTCGGTCATAAAGACGCAGCCTTCGTGCGCAGCCACTTCGATGGTATGGAAGTTCGATTGAATGACGCACCCCGCGCGAATGAGATCATGGTCGCCATCGCCGTTACCGACAGCGGCCGTCCATTGCCGCGAGTGGGCGGCCTGGCGAAGGCTCAGATCAAGGGTGACGACGGGCTGCGCTAATT